>Ga0247784_1000277_pt1 | contig 14793 bp, 13 predicted proteins | sample UWRJL169409R5_FD_179909 | JGI IMG/M metagenome (GOLD analysis project Ga0247784, IMG submission 179909) | Plant litter microbial communities from Arlington Agricultural Research Station in Wisconsin, United States - UWRJ-L169-409R-5 | ecosystem: Environmental > Terrestrial > Plant litter >...
CTGAGCTGGAAGCCAAGGCGAGGGCCAGGATCTTGGGAACAGCGTGCCCCAGGCAACATTCCATGTGCTCGTACTCCGTCGGGGCCTGCGGCAGACAGGCAGCAACGGCATTGGCGACGAAGGTTCGCGTCGCCAATGCCTTTCCTGTGGTCAGATTTCCACAGGGGTCCTGCGTGAAGAGCGGCGATCCCGGTTTTTCTCGCGCGGACACGCGACTTGGACTAGCCAGAATGAGTACATCGCAAGCCCGTGCCCGAGTCGAAGCAGGCCCACTGTGCTCCCGGTGCTCGATCGGGGATCGCATAGCCGAGCGCCGCCATGTGGGCATGCCAGTCGCGATCGTCGTTCGGATTGCCTTGTCCGCCGAAATCGAACAGCACGGGCAGTTTGCTCGCTTCGGTCAGGAGCGGATTGTGGCGCGAGTCCTGCCCCGGCTCGGCAGCGATGACGAAGGCCGGCTCCTGCGAAGCGAAGTTGAACGCAACGTTGATCTGGCTGCCGTCCTGAAAATCGACTCGATAGGTTGCGCTCGGGTTGTCGGCCTTTTCATGAATGTCGACGGCCGATATCGATCGCGCCAGGCGTCCAAGTAATTGCATAGGAACGACATCCCGCTGCCGGGCGACCCAATCAATGAGCATGTGCCGTTCCGGGCCATCGCGCGCCACGCTGTACGCGTTGATCGAACCTTCCGTATAGTTGAGCGCGTTCGATTTCTGCCAGCCTTGCGGGGCCGCCGCGTAGAAGTCGGCCAGTGTGCGAATAGCTTCCGCTTGCTCCGCTGTCGGGACGATCGGCGATAGCGCTCCAGCGGATCGCCATGCGTTCGGCTTTTTCTCCGAAACATCGACCGCGTACGTCGCCACGCTGCGATCGACGACATTGGCGACGTAAACGAGCGCGCCGGCGCCACTCTCGACCGCTGCCGCCTGTTTTTGCTGATCGCTGCATGCATTGCACCAGATCACGGTGGGCACGGCGGCCGTCGCCACTTGAGCGCTCAGGGCGAGCGCAAGCGCTGCCGGAAGGAGTTTCCTGAAGAATCGTTCCATGGGTTTTTGCTCCGTCGCGGGAGGCGGCATGTCGCCGCCCTCCCTGGGGTCAGTACGGGTGGACGCAGTGCAGGCCGGCGGGCGAATTGGTGCAGGCCCAGTACGCTCCGGGGGATATTGGAATGTCGTAGCCGAACCGCGTCATCAGCTGTATCCAGTCCTGCTGGTCGGTCGGATTGCCTGGACCGGCGAAGCTGAAGAGGAGCGAGCCATTGGGCAGCGTGGACGGTACCGTGTTGTGATGGGAGTCGATGCCGCTGTTCTGTACGACCTTGTAGGTCGGCGGCGTCGTGGAGAAGTCGACCGTCACCGTGATCTTGCTTCCATCGTTGAAATGAATCACGAAGGTGACGTTCGGCAGCTTGGTCGCGTCGATGACTCTGAACGCGGCGAAGATGCTCAGCAGTGAATTGTCGAGCTGTTGGAACAGCGGACCTTGCTGGTGTGAGACCCAGTCCAGCATCACGTTCTGGTTGGTGCCCGGAGTGACGACGTCGTAGACGTTCGTCGACATGCTGTAGGGCCCATAGTTCAGATCCAGACGTTTCGTCCAGCCGACGGGCGTGGTGTTGTAGAACGTGATCAGCGCGTTGCCTACATCGTTGTACGGCGACGTCAGCGCGGTCGGCACCGCTCGTATGATCGGCCGCGGCGGGTTGTAGGAATCGTCATAGGACGTCACCGTGATGACGTATGCACTCAGCGTCCGGTTGACGACGTCGCCGACATAGACCGTTTCGCCCTCCGGGCGGGTCAATGCGGCGGCTTTCTGCTGTGGAATCGAACACGAGTCGCACCACAGCAGCGACGGCTTTGTCGCGTGAGCGGATAGCGCGAAACTGGCCAGGAAAAGCACCCAACATCCAACGATAGTCCTCATCTCGATTGCTCCCTTGGTGGTCCATCCATGAATCAGCATTAGTCGGTGCGGCGCTCGCCCGTTCGGCACGAAGCGGATTCCACGTGTTGTGCGGGCAAGAGCGCTCAGATCGCGACAGTCAATCAAATACACCCTATCAAAATGCACTTTAACAAGTGCACTTATGTGCGATGCTATGCGCCCCGGCAAAAAAGTCAAGCTAGGGTTTACCCGGGGGTGGCGGCAGGCTTGGCGGCGCTTATGCCAAGAGGGATTTCAGCGCAGTTTTGTCCCGCGCCGAGCCAGCACTTCTGCTGGCGGGGCGAACGTATCGGCCCGTGCAACGGCCCAGAAACGTTGGAATACCACGTGATCCGGCACCCCGCCGACCAGTTCGCCGGGTTCGACGAACTTGTACAGCGAGGCGAGCGAGCGCACTTCGGTCGAAGAGACGCGGCGGATCAGGTGTTCCGGCCCGATCTGCTCCGGATGCGTGAGGCCGGTCGCCTGCACGAGCTCCTTCAGCGCGATCAGCGTGTTCTCGTGGAAGCTGGCGACGCGCGCCGACTTGTCCGGCACGTCGAGCTTGTTCCAGCGTGCGGCGTCCTGCGTCGCGATGCCGGTCGGGCAGCGATCGGTGTGGCAGTTCTGCGACTGGATGCAGCCGAGCGCGAACATGAAGCCGCGCGCCGCGTTGCACCAATCGGCCCCAAGCGCCAGCGTGCGCGCGATATCGACCGCCGTGATGACCTTGCCACTGGCGCCGATGCGGACCTGATGCCGCAGATTGAGGCCGACCAGCGTGTTGTGCACCAGCAGCAGCGCCTCGCGCAGCGGCGCGCCGACGTGATCGGTGAATTCCAGCGGCGCCGCACCGGTGCCGCCTTCGCCGCCGTCGACCACGATGAAGTCCGGCAGGATGCCGGTCGTCGTCATCGCCTTGGCGATCGCGAACCATTCCCACGGATGACCGACCGCCAGCTTCAAACCGGTCGGCTTGCCGCCGGACAGATCGCGCAGGCGTGCGACGAAGCGGAGCAGGCCTTCGGGTGTGTCGAAGGCGGAATGGCGTGACGGCGATACGCAGTCTTCGCCCATCGGTACGCCGCGCGTCGCCGCGATCTCGGCGCTGACCTTCGGCGCCGGCAGCACGCCGCCGTGGCCGGGCTTGGCGCCTTGCGACAGTTTGATCTCGATCATCTTCACTTGCGCCAGCGTGGCTTTCTCGACGAAGCGCGCTTCGCTGAACACACCGGCGCGCTCGCACGCGCCGAAGTAGCCGGAGCCGAGTTCCCAGCAGATGTCGCCGCCGTTCTCGCGGTGATACGCCGAGAGCGAGCCCTCACCGGTGTCGTGATAGAAACCGCCGCGGCGCGCGCCTTCGTTGAGCGCGCGGATCGCGTTCGGCGACAGCGCGCCGAAGCTCATCGCCGAAATATTGAAGACGCTGGCCGAGTACGGCTGCCTGCAATCCTTGCCACCGATGACGACGCGAAAGTCGTGGCCGTCGATGACGCTCGGCGCGATCGAATGGTTCATCCATTCGTAGCTGTTCGCGTAGACGTCCAGCTCGGTGCCGAACGGGCGCTTGTCCAAGGTGTTCATCGCACGCTGGGTCACGATCTGGCGCTGCACGTGCGAGAACGGCACTTCCTCGTTGTCGGATTCGACGACGTACTGGCGCAGCATCGGCCGCACGTCTTCGAAGAAGAAGCGGATGTGCGACAGGATCGGATAGTTGCGGCGCAGCGTCGAATGCTTCTGCACGATGTCGCTGATGCCGATGACGACGAACACGCCGAACAGGATCGCCAGCAGCTGCGTACCGGTGCCGTAGCGCCATCCGGCCACAGCGAGCACGAAGACGAAGACGGAAATCACGAACGCGAGGTAGCGGGCCGGCAACCAGTTTTCCATCGGAAAGTCTCCAGAGTGAGCGGCGCCGGGCAGCACACGGCAACCCGCATCGATCATCTTAGCGGCGTCGCTGTAGCGGCGTCGCATGTCCGCTCGATGCGTGCCCCGGTACGCGGTGCCGAGGCGCAAACAGGATCGCTGCCCAGCGTTACAGTGAGCTTGCCGTCCTCGTTGAACGACGGATGCGGCATAGCGCGGCCGGTCCGATTCCAGGCGGTGGGTGTGTTCGCGGCGCCGCGGTGGCGGACTGATCGCCGACACGCAAGCCCTGCCGGCGCTCGGGCTAAACTTCGGTCATGGACGAACCCGTACCGCCGAGCAAACCGCGCACGAAGCCTGCGCCCGCGACCGATGAAGCCTCGGCGCCAACGCCGAAGCCGGTGCGTCGGCGTACCCCGGCCGCCGCCGACGACGACGCGACGAAGGAGGCTGCGCCGCGTCGGCGCGCGTCGCGTGCGAAAGCCGATATTGACCCAGCGAACACCGATGTCACGCTCGCCTCGCCGTCGGCTGCGCCCCCGCGTCGGCGTAGTCGCGCCAAAACAGCCGCGCCTGAAACGATACCGGAACGCGCTTCAATGCCGCAGGCTGCAAGCCCTTCCGTAGTCGATGATTCCTTGACGTCCGAGCTGCATGACGAATCGCCGGGTGCCATGCCGACTGCCGTCGCCGACGAGGTGACCAGCGTGCCTGCACTTCGAACCGATCGGCCAGAGCCGCTCGTCGAGACAAAGCCCGCACCGTCCGTGCGCGTCGAGAACATGGCGCCCGCTCAGCCCATTGCAGCGACCACGACAGCGCCAGCGGCCGCGCGCGAAGCCGCGATCGAAAAGATCGACACCGCGACGATGCCTGCGCCGGCAGCGTCGGCGCCGCGCCGGCATCAGCACGCGCCGGCGCCCGAAGCCGAGCGCGCGCCGCCGATGATTCCTTCGTTCGCGCGCAAGGCCACGCCCGTCCCCGCCGTGCCTGCGCGCGCAAAATCCGCGCCACATCCTGCCGATACATCCAAACGCTCGGTGAAGATCCTCGACGCTCTCATCGCGCGATTGCCGCCTAAGTATCGCGAGCGCACGCGCGAGTACCTGGTACTGATGCGCATGGATCGTCCGGTCGGCGCGCTGCTGCTGCTGTGGCCGACCTGGTGGGCGCTGTGGTTCGCGGCAAACGATTTCCCGCCGCCGGGCGCGCTGCTGATCTTCACGCTCGGCGTGTTCGTCATGCGCAGCGCCGGCTGCGTGATCAACGACTACGCCGATCATGGCTGGCTCGATGCCAACGTCGAGCGCACGCGCGAACGTCCGATGGCTGCCGGTCGCGTGTCGAAAAAAGAAGCGCTGACCTTGTTCGCCGGCCTGCTGGCATTCGCCTTCGTGCTGGTGCTGTTCACCAACAAGTTGACGATCCTGCTGTCGTTCGGCGGCGCCGCGCTCGCCGCGATCTATCCGTTCACCAAGCGCGTGACGCACCTGGCCCAGGTCGTGCTCGGCGCCGCGTTCGGCTGGTCGATCCCGATGGCGTTCGCGGCGGTGACCAACTCGCTGCCGCCGCTGTGCTGGCTGCTGTTCCTCGCTAACGTGCTGTTCTCGACGATCTACGACACCGAGTACGCGATGGTCGACCGCGACGACGATATCCGAGCCGGTGCGAAATCAACGGCGATCCTGTTCGCCGACGCCGACCGCGTGATCATCGGCGTGCTGATGGCGACCTTCGTCTTCGCGATGCTGCTGGCGGGCTCGCGCGTGCATCTGCACTGGCCGTACTACATCGGTGTCGTTGGCGCGGTCGGCTTGTTCGCCTATCAGCAGTACCTGATCCGCGCGCGCGAACGCATGGCGTGCTTCGCCGCGTTCCGCAACAACAACTGGGTCGGGCTCGTACTCTGGGTCGGTCTGGTGTTGGCGCTGGCGATCCGCTGAGTGCAACCCGTCTGCAGAACACAGAAAAAATACGCATTCCTCTTCATGCGACTCAATCGACCGGATAACGCAGTGCAGCGCGATCGGCTTTCAGGAGGGTGATGCTCTTGTCGTCCTCACGATCCTTCAGATAGAGCATCTCTGGTGTACGCAGCACCAGCCATTTCTTCTCGCCCCTTTGCTCACCGGCACGACCTTCCAGCGGAGAATCGTCGAGAATCTCGACTGCCATACCGCCGACCTTCATCTGCGCAAGCGAAGAGGCCGTCAATTTCGCGACGACGTCCGGCGCCATCAGCGGCGCGAACCCCAAGATCGCCGCGGGTACCAGTGGTGCCCACCAATATTTCGCCTTGCCTTGAATGCCACTGGAGATCCAGAACCGCAAATACAGACTTATCATCGCCGCTATGACCAATACTCCCATCATTATGATCCACGCTTTGTGCGTCCACGCTAACAGAAGAAAGTAAACGATCAGCAGGGCGTTCACCACCGCCATGCCGATGATGAGCCATCGATCCGTCTTCATCGATGAAAAGACGGCAATGCCAAACAAGCCCAATGACAGGATGCAATAGTTCAGAAAGATATTCGCGGATGGAACACCGAAAGAACGGGATTCCGCGGAGTACAGCTCGTACGCGAAAAAGCCTTCCGTTCGCATGTAGATGGCCACGCATATCGTGGGGAATACAGCCGCCGTCAGCGCCAGCACCGCCGAAGCGCCGGCATACTTGGCGAGAGACTCTGCGTTCGCAGAAACGATACCGATATTTCTTTTTATCAGATTGGCAATACTGCCCTTGAACACGAGAAGCAGCATCAAGAAAACGAGGGCGTATTCCATTCCCAATCTCCCATCGGCTGCGTGCAATGGTATGCCGTTCTCGGTAAACCGGCGAGGGGGAATCCGATGTTCACAAAAATCCATTCGCCAATCGCGCCAGCCCCTCCACGCTGCGCTGCCACAAGGGCCGCCGCTGCCATTCCTCCAGCGTCAGTTCGGTCGATGCATCGAGATAGCCGCGCTGCACCTCGCGCAGGCGTTCGACGACTTCGCGTGTATAAATCAGCAGCCCCGTTTCCGCATTCAGTGCGAACGAACGCACGTCGAGATTGATCGATCCGAGCATGCCGATGCGTGCATCGACGCTGATGTGCTTGGCGTGCAGGAAGCCCGGCTGGAAGCGATGGATATGTACACCGGAACGCAGTAGCTCGATGTAGTAGGCGCGCTGCGCCCAATCGACCAGCGCCTGATTGCTGCGTGCCGAGACGATCAGGCGCACCTGCACGCCAGATTGGGCTGCGATGCACAGCGCGCGCAGCACTGCCTCGTCCGGCACGAAGTACGGCGTGCACAGCACGACTTCGCTGCACGCGTGCTGCACCAGGGCGACGATGATGTCGCGTGCGTTCTCGAACGGATAGGCCGGCCCGCCGGGCAGCGTCTGCGCCGTGGCGGCGCCGGCCGCTGCGGGCGCCGGAAGAGGGCTCGTGATGCGCTCGCCGGTTTCGATGTAGACGTCGCCGGCGAACACCGCCTGCAGCTGCGCAACGATGGGTCCGCGCACGCGCGCAACCAGTTCGACGTTCGGCGCGCCGACGATGAAATTCGGATCGACCAGATTCTGCGAGCCGAGCCAACCCACGCTGCCGTCGATGATCGCGAGCTTGCGGTGGTTGCGCAGATCGAGGCGTCCGGCCGCGGCCCAGAGGCGGTCGAGCAGCATCGCGCGCACCTCGACGCCGCTCTCGCGCAGCGCCGCTGCGTCCGCGCGCAGGAACGTCTTCGAGGCCAGCGCATCGACCAGCAGCAGGCAGCGGACACCACGCGCTGCGGCGCGCCGAAGCGCAGCCAGCACACGGCCGCCGACGGCGTCGTCGGCGACGATGTAGTACAGCAGGTGCACTTCGCGCTGCGCCGCGTCGATGCCGGCGGCGAGGTCGTCGATCGCCGTTGTGTAGTCGCCGAGCAGATCGATCCGGTTGCCCGCGCATGCCGGCAGATCGCCGAGGCGCTGCGCGAGCCGCACCAGACCGGCACAGCCGTCTTCCAGGGCGAGCGGCGCGGCCGGGTGCGCCGCCCGAATCGCCGCCGAGACTTCAGCTTGCCGGGCGATGCGCACGGGTGCCAGCCACGGTCGACTCAGGAGCAGATAGATCGGCAGGCCGAGCAAGGGCAGAAAGCCGACCAGCAGCAGCCAGGTGCGCGCCGCCGGCGGCGGATGCCGCGCCGGGATCGTCAGCAGCGCCAGCAGCCGGATGCCCCAGTCGAGGATGAGGATGCAGGCAGCGAAGGAAGGCAGGGACAGCATGGATGGAATATACGGTGTGGCGCGCCGTGCACGCGACGAACAGGCCCCGCGCACGTTCAGCGCGGCGACGGCGCGCGCGCCAGCGCCCATACGTCGATGCGTCCGACACCGGCACGGCGCAGCACTCGGGCGCATTCGCGCAGCGTCGCGCCAGTCGTCATCACGTCGTCGAACAGCACGACATGGCTCGCCAGCGCGGCGGCCGGAGCGGCTTCGAACGCGCCGCGCAGGTTGCGGCGCCGCGCCTTCGCATCGAGCCCGGTTTGCGCGGGCGTCGCCTGGCTGCGCGTCAGCAGACCCGGCCGCTGTGGAATGCCCAGCGCCCGTGCCAGCGGTTGCGCCAGTTCGAGCGCCTGGTTGTAGCCGCGCTCGCGCAGCCGTGTGCGATGCAGCGGCACGGGAATCATGACCTGCGGCCGCTCGGGCACTTCCACCAGCGCGCGCTCGATCATCCGTTCGGCCAGCACGCGCCCGGCGGCGAGATCGCGGTGAAACTTGAAGCGTGCTTCGAGCAGATCGAGCGGGTGCCCGTAGCGGAACGGGACCCAGGCGCGCGCGAACGGCGGTTCGCGGCGCAGACATTCGCCGCACAACGGCGCCTGGCTCTCCAACGGCAACGCACAGCGTGGGCAGCACACGGCATTGAGTGCGAAGTCGCCGGCGCAGCCCGCGCACAGGTCGCGCCCGTCCGCGCCGGCGCCGCCGCACAGCAGACAGCGCGGCGGTAGCACGAAGCGCAGGACGCGGTCGCCGCCGCCGTCAACTTTCAGTCGTCGATCCAAGTTGACAGCCTCCCTGCCTGCTGACCAGACTTGCCACCCCACTCTAGCGAAGCCTCGCCCCGCCGCATGCCTTCCGTCACGATTCGCCACGATTGGACGCGCGAGGAAGTGCGCGCGCTGCTCGACCTGCCGTTCGCCGACCTGCTCGAGCGCGCGCACGCCACGCACCGCGCGCAGCACGACGCCAATGCGGTGCAGGTGTCGACCTTGCTCTCGATCAAGACCGGCGGCTGCCCGGAGGATTGCGCGTATTGCCCGCAGGCGGCGCGCTACGCCACCGGCGTCGAGGCGGAGAAGCTGATGAGCCTGGACGCCGTGCTGGCGAAGGCTACGCAGGCCAAGGCGGCCGGCGCATCGCGCTTCTGCATGGGCGCGGCCTGGCGTTCGCCGAAGGATCGCGACATCCCGAAGGTGGCCGCGATGGTCAGCGCAGTGAAAGCGCTGGGCCTGGAAACCTGCGCGACCCTCGGCATGCTGTCGCAGCCGCAAGCCGATGCGTTGAAGGACGCCGGCCTCGACTACTACAACCACAATCTCGACACTGCGCCGGAGTTCTACCGCGAGATCATCCACACGCGCGAGTACCAGGATCGCCTCGACACGCTGGAACACGTGCGCGACGCCGGGCTCAAGACCTGCTGCGGCGGCATCGTCGGCATGGGCGAGACGCGTGCCGAGCGCGCCGGCCTGCTGCACACGCTGGCGACGCTGCCGTCGCATCCGGATTCGGTGCCGATCAATCGCCTGGTGCAGGTCGAGGGCACGCCGCTGGCCGGGACGAAAGCGCTCGATCCGTTCGAATTCGTGCGCACAATCGCGGTCGCGCGCATCCTGATGCCGGCTTCCATGGTGCGCTTGTCGGCCGGACGCGCCGAAATGAGCGACGAGCTGCAGGCGCTGTGTTTCTTTGCTGGCGCGAATTCGATTTTCTATGGTGAAAAACTGCTGACCACCGGCAATCCGGATGTCGCGGCGGACCAGGCCTTGTTCGCGCGGCTCGGCATCCATGCGCTGGAGGTCGTTGTCGAATCGGGCACGGTGCATGCGGCGATCGTCGAATCCTGCGCGGCCTGAGCAGCCGATTCCGGCCAGCGCGGCTGCGCGGGAAGAACGTCGAGGCGAGCAACGGTTCGGAGCGTCGAGGCAGCATTGTTTCGAGCAGTTCCCGCGTTCCGCGTTTGACCTCAAATTTCCACTTCGACGATTCCGATGAGCGTGCGCCCCTCCGCCCCAGCCCTCTGCCCCAGCACGACCGCCGCTCGAAGCGAGGGTGTGCCGCGGCCTGATGTGCTCGCGCGGCTCGCCACGGTGCACGCTGCGCGGGCGCAACGCTCGCTGCTGCGCAGCCTGCGTACGCTCGACGCGGTCGATGGCGCAAGCATTTGGATCGGCGGTCGGCGCTTGTCGAACTTCGCCAGCAACGACTACCTCGGCCTGGCCCAGCATCCCGCATTGATCGAAGCGCTGGTGCGCGCGGCGCGCGCGGGTGGTGTCGGCGCCAAGGCGGCGCACCTGCTCGGCGGCCATCGCGAAGACCACGCGGCGCTCGAAACAGCGCTCGCGCGCTGGACCGGACGCGAGCGCGCGCTGCTGTTCTCAACCGGCTACATGGCCAATCTCGGCGTGCTGTCGACCCTGCTGCAGAGCGCCGATCTGTGCGTGCAGGACAAGCTCAATCACACCAGTCTGCTCGACGGCGCGCGCCTCGCCGGCTGCGAACTGAAACGCTATCCGCATGCCGATGTCGAGGCGGCGCAGCGCCAGCTCGATAGCCGGCCCGGTGTTGCCGCGCTTCTCGCCACCGACGGCGTGTTCAGCATGGACGGCGACAGCGCGCCGTTGCCTGAGCTGGCGGTGCTGTGCAAAGCGCAACGCGCCACGCTGATGGTCGACGACGCGCATGGCCTCGGCGTGCTCGGCCCTGATGGCGCCGGCAGCGTGGCCGCAGCGGGTCTGCAACAGGACGATGTGCCGGTGCTGATGGCGACGCTGGGCAAGGCGCTCGGCGTTGCCGGCGCTTTCGTCGCCGGCAACGCGGCGCTGATCGACGGTCTCGTGCAGAACGCACGTACCTACGTCTACACGACGGCGCTGCCGCCGGCACTCGCCGCGGCGACGCGCGCGGCGATCGATATCGCACGCTTCGAGGGCTGGCGGCGCGATCGGCTGCGCCATCTGATCGCGCATTTTCGCGAAGGCGCCGCCGCGCGTGGCATTGCGCTGATGGACTCATGCACGCCGATCCAGCCGGTGCTGATCGGTGAGAGCGCCGATGCGCTGGCGCTATCGGCGCGGCTGGAGGAATGCGGTTTCTACGTGCCGGCGATTCGCCCGCCTACGGTAGCGCCCGGCAAGGCACGCCTGCGCTTGACCCTGTCGGCATTGCATACGGAAAGCGACGTCGAACGTCTGCTGCTGGCACTCGATGCTGCACGCGCATGAGTCCGGCGAGCGTACTTGCCGGCGCGGACGTCGAAGAACGCCAACGGGTCTGGCGCGCCTTGTCCGATCTGTATCTCGACACTTCGTATCGCGACTCGGTGCGCGTCGCCGCGCGCGAACTCGCGCGCTCGCCGTACGCGCTCGACGAACTGCGGGCGATCCTGTTCGACGAAGTGCATCCGGTTCTTGCGCGCAATCTATGTGTGAGTGCGGGCGTGTGGGACCGCTTCGATCAGGACTGGCTCGCGCAATCCATCGCGCGCCATCGGCGGCGCGCACGCTGGCTGCGCCCGCGCGGCCGCTGTCAGCGCCGCTATGCATGCTTGTTGTGGCGCCTGCTCGAACCGCGCGTCGCTGGCGTGCGCGCCGCCGCATCGCCGGCGCGCTCGCGTTTCGATTTCAACCTCAGGAAGTGATGTGCATATCGATGTTCAAGGCAACGGCCCCGACCTCGTCCTGATCCATGGCTGGGCGATGCACGGCGGCATCTTCGCGCCGCTGCTGGCCGAGTTGACGACGCGGTTTCGCGTGCATGTCATCGACCTGCCGGGGCACGGCTACAGCCGCGACGAGAGGCAGTTCGACGTCGCCGATTGCGCGCAGCGCGTCGCCGCGGCAACGCCGCGCGCGCTCTGGGTCGGCTGGTCGCTCGGTGGACTGGTGGCGCTGCGCGGTGCGCTCGATCATGCAGCGCAGGTGCGTGGCCTCGTCTTGATCGCCTCCAGTCCGCGCTTCGTCAGCGCGCCCGACTGGCCGCACGGTGTACCGGCCGAGGTATTCGGCGCGTTCGCAGCCGATCTCGGCGAACGCTATCGTGAAGCGATCGAGCGTTTCCTCGCGCTGGAAACGATGGGTTCGTCAAACGCGCATGCGGAACTGCGTGACTTGAAGAAGCAGGTGTTCGAACGCGGTGAGCCCGCGCTCTCGGCACTCGCCGACGGCTTGCACGTACTCGACAGCGTCGACCTGCGCGCGCAGATCGGCACGCTGGCGATGCCGAGCCTGTGGATCGCCGGCCGGCGCGATCGCCTCGTCGCGCCGACGTCGATGCAGTGGGCTGCCGAACACGCGCCGCACGCGCGCTTCCTTGAGCTCAACAGCGGGCATGCGCCCTTCATCGGCCATGCCGTCGAGGTCGCGCAGGCGATCGACGCGTTCGCCGCGGAATTGCCGGAATGAGCGCCGGCCTCGATCAAGCGCATATCCGGCGCGCGTTCGGTCGTGCGGCCGCGACGTACGAAACGCATGCCGTGCTGCAGGCCGAGGTCGGCGAACGTTTGCGCGAACGACTCGACGGCATCGACTTCGCGCCGCTGCGTGTGCTCGATGTCGGCAGCGGGCCCGGCAGCGGCAGTGCCGCCTTGCATCGACGTTTCGGTGCTGCGACAGTCATCGCGCTAGATCTGGCGCTGCCGATGCTGCAGGCGGCGGCGCAGCACGCCGGGTCGCCGCCGGTCTTCGCGCGCTTGTGCGCCGATGCGCAGGCGCTGCCGTTGGCGGACGCCAGCATCGATCTGGTGCACTCGAACCTGTGCCTGCAATGGTGCGAGGATCCCGGCCTCGCGCTGGCCGAATTCCGCCGTGTGCTGCGCCCAGGGGGTCGCCTGCTGTTCTCCACGTTCGGACCGGATACGTTGAAGGAGCTGCGTGCCGCGTTCGCCCAGGCCGACGCCACGCCGCATGTCAGCCGCTTCATCGATATGCACGACATCGGCGATGCGCTGCTGGCGAGCGGCTTTCGCGATCCGGTGCTCGAACGCGACGACTTCACCTTGACCTACGCCGACGCGCGCACGCTGATGCACGAGCTGCGCGCGATTGGCGCCACCAATGCCGATGCGCAGCGCGCGCGCGCGTTGACCGGCAAGGCGCATCTGCGACGCGTCGTCGAAGCCTACGAAACGTTTCGCGCCGATGGCGTGCTGCCGGCCACCTACGAGGTCGTTTACGCACACGCGCTCGCGCCGGAACCCGGTCAGCCGCGGCGCGAGCAAGGCGGCGACATCGCGAGTTTTCCGGTCGAACGGCTGCGCGGCAGCCGGCGGCGTTGACGATGCGCCGAAACGCCATCGCTGCGGTCCTGCTCGCACTCGCTTCGGCGCTGTTCTTCACCGCGACCTATGTGCTCAATCGCGCGATCGCCAGCGGCGGTGGGCATTGGGCCTGGTCGGCGGCCCTGCGTTATCTGTTGACCTTGCCGATGCTCGCGCTGGTGCTGCCGTGGCACGGCGGTTATGCGCCGGTCTGGCGCGCCCTGCGTGCGCATCCGTGGGTGTGGCTCGGCTGGAGCGGGATTGGCTTTGCCTTGTTCTGCGTCTGCCTGACCTGGGCCGCCGCCTTCGCGCCGGCATGGCTGGTGGCCGGCACGTTCCAACTGACCGTGATCGCCGGCATGCTGCTGGCGCCGCTGCTCTATCGCGATGCGCGTGCGCGCCTGCCGCGGCGCGCGCTCGCGCTCGGCAGCGTCATCGTCGTCGGCGTCGCGATCATGCAGGCCAGCCATTTCGAGGGCCATCTCACACCTGATGCCTGGCTCGCCCTGCTCAGCGTCGCAGCGGCAGCGTTCCTGTATCCGCTCGGCAATCGCGCGATCCTGCTGCATCTGGAACGCAGCGGCGAAGCTTTGAACGCGACGCAGCGTGTGTTCGGCATGACCCTGGCAAGCCAGCCGTTCTGGTGGCTGGTGGCGATTTACGCAGGCGCTGCGGCTGGAGCCCCTTCTGCGCATCAAGTGCTGCTGGCGGCCGGTGTCGCGCTGTTTGCCGGCACCATCGCCACCATCCTGTTTTTCCAGGCTACCGGTATGGTGCGCCACGATCCGGCCGCGCTTGGTGCGGTCGAGGCGATGCAGGCGGCCGAGCTGCTCTTTTCCAGCGTGCTCGGCGTCCTCTTCCTCGGCGAACCCGCGCCGCACGGCTACGCGGCGATCGGCGCCGCGCTCGTGGTGATCGGCATCGCCGGCCTCGGCTTGCTGGTCGGGCGCGATTCGGCCGGCGATGCGCGCGCCATGCAGGCGCTGCGCACCGACCGCGGCGCCTGAGACAGCCGCCTCAGATGCGCACCAGCGCACGCCGCTGCTGGCGTACCAGACTGATCGCGAGCACGGTCGCCAGCAACACCGTGGTGACAACGAAGATCGTCGCGCCGAGATAGGCGCCGCCGATACCGCCGCTGGTCAGCGTCGCCGCGTTCTCGCCGCTCGGCTCGAAGCTCGCCGCGAACATGCCGACATAGTGCATGCCGCACACGGCAACGCCCATCACCAGCGCACTGCCGAACATCTGCGCGGCGCCGCGCATGTTGAAGGCGAGCCACAGTGCAACCGCCGAAGCGACCACCGCAATGACGATGGAGATCGCGACAATGCTGAAGTCGTAGTGGATCGTCGCCGCCATGCGCATCGCGGCCATGCCGGTGTAGTGCATGCCGGCGACGCCGAGCCCCATGCAGGCGCCGCCGAGAGCGGTCTTCTGCAGCGTGAATACGCCGCTGCCGGCA
>Ga0247784_1000280_pt1 | contig 14718 bp, 12 predicted proteins | sample UWRJL169409R5_FD_179909 | JGI IMG/M metagenome (GOLD analysis project Ga0247784, IMG submission 179909) | Plant litter microbial communities from Arlington Agricultural Research Station in Wisconsin, United States - UWRJ-L169-409R-5 | ecosystem: Environmental > Terrestrial > Plant litter >...
CGCCTCCCCAGCGCGTGCCGGTAACGGGATCGCGCATACCGGCGTAGGAGAGCACGCTACTCGTCACGGCACGCCGAGAGAATCCGATCGAGACAGCGACGTCCGGCACATCAGGTCGCCATTCGAATCCGCCGACGAATTGCGGTAATTCGAAACCCAACGGCGTCGTGCCGACATCCGCAGCGAAGCTGTCTGTCACAAAGCCGACGCCGACGGCGAGTCCGTTCTGCGCATCGTTCACGAACGGTCGTGATGCAGTCGGGCCGGCGGCTCGCAGCGTGCCGAGCGAAGCCGCTGCGTCGAAGTCATCGCTCAATTTACCCGCGTCGACGCTGACGGCATCGGCTTGTAACCACCAGCGCTGCTCGTAGTTGCGAGCGTGATGCCAGAAGCTCGGGATCACGATGGAGTCAAAGGTGGAGATGCCATCGTCGCCGGGTTTGTGACGCCACTCCGCGGCGAACGACATCCAGTTGTGCAGTCGAGTTTCGATTTGCTCGCGAGCCTGGCGAGCCGAAAGCACGGTGTCGGCGTCGCCGCTGGCTTCCGCCAGTTTGAAGTAATCGCGAGCGGCATCGAACTCGCGTTGAGCGTGGTGAGCGCGGGCTGCAAGCATCGCGATGTCGGCGCGCGTCGGCTCGATACGAGCAAGAGAATCCGCGATCTCGGCAGCGCCGCGATAATTCCCCAACTGGTATTCGCGATAGGCGATGTTGAGTTGGACGCCGAGATCGTCGGGGTCGGCACGGGCACGAACATCGGCGAGCCGCCGGCGTGCTTCCACGCTGTCGCCGGCATCGATCAATTGACTGACGATTCTGAGCTGGCTGCGATCACGCAGCGAGTTCATGCCGCTGTCTCGATTCTCGCTCGGCACGGCGTCGATCACGGCAAAAGCTTGAGCCGGATCGTCGATGCTCTCCAGATACAACGCTTGCGCGTAGCGCATTCGCGGGTTGTCCGGTGTGAGCCGGGCGCCTTCGTCCATGACGCGCCGGCCTGCATCGATTTGGTTTTGATGCGCGAAGACTGTGGCCAAGCGATAGCGAGTCCACGGATCGGTAGGTTGCAGGCGAATGGCTTCGGTGAGATCCGTAACCGAGGCTTCTTCTAGTGATGCTGCGATGGCTGATCGAGCTCTTGCATCCAGGGCGCTTGCTCGCAAGTTGTCGCGACTCTCAGTGGTCCATTTATCGTCCAGCGGACGTGAGTCGAGCATGCTCAGCGCACGCGAGGGATCGTCGTGAGCGATGAGCCAGCGCATGTAAGTTTCGAACAGCCACGTCGATTGCGGCGCCAGGTGTTGAGCGCTCGCTAACAATTCGCCGGCCTGCACCGAATATCCCAACGAGTCGAGTGCGCTCGCGACTGGAATCGTCGCTTCGTAATCCTCGGCGCGGAATGCGCTGGCGGCTTGCAGCTGCGTCGATGCAAGTTGCAGTTGTTGGGCTTCGGTGGCCTGGCGACTGCGCTGTTCCCATATTGTTGCCGCGGCGACAGCGTCTGGATTGGGACGACGCTCGGGCTGCTTGGACGCGCCACTGGTCGGTGACGAAGCGGGTGTGGCAACCCGTTGTCTCCGCACTTGTTCGAGAGCATTTGAATAGCGCGGATCGCCCGGATTCTGCGCAATCAGATTTCGCAGCCCTCGCAGCGCGGGCTCGCGTCCGCCTGGCGTGCCGGCAAGCAGTTGGAAATATTCGATGCCGACCGGCCCCTCGGGCGGCCCTTGCGGAAACAATTTATCCAGCTCGCGCCGGACGTCCTTGCCCTTGTCGAGTTGTGCAAGCCGCTGCACCGACAGCCATTGCAAACGATCTTGCGTGGCGAGCCGATATCGCGTGTGCATCGAGCGCGTGGCGGGGGAGTCTTTGAAACGTTGCTCCAGCTGCAGCAGCACCCGCTCGGCCGCAACGAAATCCGACATTCGCAGATTCAGCTCGCCCAACTCCAATAACGCGTCGGGCGAGTCGGGTCGGGTAGAGACGAGCTTTTCCAAGGCGAGTCGTGCCAGGTCGCCGCGCTGACGCGCTTCCCACATTCGTGCACTCTGCATCAGCTCGTCGTTGGCGATCGATGGTTCGGCGGCGAGAGTGAAGCGGCCGATCAGCAGCAGGCAGGCAACTGCTAATGCGCTCGATCGCATGCGGGCGTCCAGCGGACGTTCAACAGGCCCGCGCGGTTGAAGCGGAAGCGCTGTTCCAACCAGCCGAGACCGAACAGGCTCAGCACGTCGCTGTAATAACCTTGATTGCCTTGTAACGATTCGTCCGCCGCACGCTTGCGATGAGTTTGCAAAGCCGCCGACAGGTGAGCGCCGGCGAGCATCGGCAATACTGCGGCGGAGAATCCAGGAGAGCCGTCGCCTTGCATTTCCAGGGTATCGGTATCGATACTTTCCATCGGAGCAGGGCGTTTGGAAACAGCCTGCACCATCGGCTTCAGCGCCGAGACGATCTTGTCTCGCGACGGCTCGGAGGCCGGCAACATTCCCGCCCACATATACACACGAATCGCATCGTAGCTGCCGATGCCGCGAGTCTTGCGATCGGGCACGAAACCGCCGTTGGTGAACTCGACCCAATCAGCGGCGAAGCCTTTCTCTGCCGAAGCCAGGATGACTCGTTCGGAGGACTGCGCGATCTCGTTCCAAATCGGATCGCGAGTCTGTCGGCCGACGCCGCGGACGATCGACAGTGGCGAGTAACTCGGATTGAGCCGCCAGCGCTGCTCGTCGACGAAGCCCATCGGTCCCGGCAGCAGTGTCGGGCCCAGACCGGGAATCGCGACCACTTCCTGCTTCACGATGTTCTTGGCCACAGCGGCGCCGATCTGCGAGTACCAGCCTTCGCCCCACAAGCGTCCGGCTTCGCCGAGCGTGTAGGCAATCCACAGGTCGGCATCCGAGGCCGAGTTCGAATCGAGCACGTGCCAGTCGTCCTCGCCGTAGCCCCATTGCCAGGCGGGCAGGTGTTTTTCCAGGCTGCCTGTGGCGAGATTGTTTTGAGTCCAGCGCAGGATCTGATCGAAGGCCGGCCGATCGTTGCCGACCAGGGCAAAGAACAGCGCGTACGATTGCCCCTCGGACGTGGTGATTTGCTTCGGCGTGCTCGCGTCGATGACGCGACCGTCGTCGCTCACGTATAACAATTTGAAGCGTTGCCACGCGGGCCACGCCTCACATCGCACGCCGGCCCCGAGAGCGGTGTCGGCCAAGAGCATCTGACTGCCTAGCACGAGCGTCACCAATAATTTCGCGGCGGCGGTCACTGCTTTGTATCGGCGAGGCGCCGTGCCACTCGCCGCTGCAACCCGCCATACAGCAGCATCGCGATCGCCACGACCACCCCGAGCGCAACCAGCGTGAGCAGGATCACGTGTTGCGACAAGTGAAACCACAATCGCTTCCACAACGAGAGCGAACCTATGTAGTAGATAGACAGGCCTTGGTAACTTTCCACCGTATTGTTGCGTACTACGGCCAGGTCGCCGCGGATCAGGGGCACTCTGCCGTCGTCCTCCAGCGTGGAAATCAGCGTGCGGCTGGCTTCGTCGTCGGTGCCGGCGAGCGCGACGACGGTTCGGTCGCCGCTCAGCGGGGATTCGAAGCTGACGAACGCGCCCAACGAACCGGTCGAGCTCAGCTCGACCTGCACATTTCGATTCGTGGCGCGCTCCTCGGACATCGATGTGGGCTGAAGCTGCGGTACCCGCGCTTGTTCGCGAAACTTGCGGTTGTCGCCCTTGAGGATCAATGCGAGATCCTTGTCCCAGCTCGCCAGCAACTCGTTGGCCGCCACGCCGGTCAGAATCAGCAAATCGACGTCGCCGGCTTGCTTGGCCTGCTCGGTGTTGAGCAGTTGATACGACATGGCAATCGCGCCGGTCTGGCGCCCCATGCGCCCCAACAGAAAGAACAACTGTTCGAGCGTTGCGATCTGTGTCGTGTCGGGCAACACGATCGCGGTCTCGGCCAGGTCGGCGTAACGCGTGAACGGGTAACCCGCGTTGGCGAACAACGCCAGGTTCGGCATCGCCGTGTAATGAGGAAACTCGCTGAAGTCGATGGTCGAATCGGGATCGATGGCTTGGCGCGACGTTTCGGTCGGCACATGACTGCATGGGCCCTGGCGTTGAGGATCCAGCGAAAAGCTGAACTGCAGTTGATTGTTGCTGCCTAGCTGAAACGCTGGAATCAGCAGCGCTTCGCTGTGTTGAGTCGCGTCGCCTTCCAGCAGCGGCACCAGGATCTTGCGCGCGGCGCCGCTTTGATCCTCGGTTCTCAGTCGATACGAACGTAACAATTGTTCGTTGACGCTGACATTGAGCGCCGAGTTGTCGTTCTCTTGCGGCGACGTGTAGCGGTAGCGCAGATCCATCGGCACGCCGGATTGATTCCAGGAAAACAAATCCGGCGGCAGCCGCATGTTGATGCGAATCGGAGCGGGCGCGAGCCCGCGGGTTTGCAGCTGTTGTGGCGAATCGACGAGCTCGCCGAGCCGCACCGGGCGATCGGTTTGCAGCCAGCGCGGAGCGTCGTACGGCTCGCGCTTCTGATATTTCACAGCGGCGACCGTCGCGCTCGGGCCGCTCAGCACCGGATTTCCCAGCACGATGCCTTCGACCGCACGTTGAAGCTGCGCTTCGTCTTTGCCCTGAAATACCAGCAATTTCACTGACGGCTCGGCGGGATGATCGACGATGCTCACCGTCGGCGCGTCCACTTCAGGGAGCTGCAGCCGTGCCGGTCGCGACGCGTTGGTCGCAAACACCAGCGCATGCTGAGCAGGAATCTGCTCAAAGCTCACCAGAAAGCGCGCGCCTCGGTAGTCGGCGAGCATGCCGAACCACGAAGCAGCGATGCCCGCCGAGCGCACGATGTTTCTTGAGGGCTGCGGCGGCAGCACGATGGGCAGTTCGAGCCGGCGATTGTCGCGTCGATCGAAGAACGGGGCCGGCAGCAGCGCCAGGTCGTTACGCAACTCCAGCTGGCGTAGCGTCAGCTCCAGCTCGCTGAATGGGCTGAGCGTGGTCCACAGCGAACTGTGGCTGGGGTCTTCGCACTCCATCGTGTAGTGACCGATGAGGTCGAAGCGAATCTGGTTGTAATCGGTGAAGTAGCGCGGATCGAGCACGACTTCGCGTTCGATTTCGCGGCCTGCTTGTTCCACCGGCAGCGGCAGCGCGGCCAGCACTTGTTCATTGAGGCTGACGCGGAGGTGAGAGAGTTGCGGCAGCAACGCGGGGGAATAGGTGAAGCGCAGCCGCAGCTTGGCAGCCATGACGACTTCGTCGCCGCGCACGCCCAAGTTGATGGCGGCGCTGGGTTGCGTGCCTCGCAGTTGTAGAACGGGCGCGCCCAGCTGTGCGAATGTGACTCGGGAAGGAGCTTCGGCTTCGGCGGCGCTCGACGACTCGGCGAACACCAGCAGAGTCAGCAGTGCCATCCGCAGTCCGCTGCGGATAAGTGTTAGTACTGACTCACTACAAGGCATCCAACGCACCCATGGCTCCTCCCGTCATAGGGAGATGACCTTAGGGGTACGAATTCACCCTGCCAATCCGCAAGACATCTTAGAACAGCGTACAAATCGGCCCGTCACGGTCGAGCTGTTAGAGATCCAGCGTGCCGCGCGCGATCTCGACCACGTCGCCACTGACGAAGATGCGTCGTTGCGCATCGACGTGCAGGAACAGCGTGGAAGGGCGAGCCACATATTCGCCTTGGGAGATTTCCAATTTGACCGGCAAGCTCTGCTCGGTCGCGATATGCCAGCCGCCGAAGTTCGCGGTCGCCGAGCCGGTCGCGGGGTCTTCGAGGATCGCGGCTCCGTCGGGGAAGAAAAAGCGCGCCAGCGTCCGACCGTTGGCGGGCGGCGCGAAGATATACGCCATGCTGTGACCGTCCTCGCTTTTAACGTTGGCGAACACTTCGGGGCGAGGTGTGGCGCGTCGAACGGCGGACTCGCTGGTGAGCGGCACGATCAGTTGTTCTTTGCCGGCTTTCACCCAGAGCGGTCGTTCGCCGATGTCCTCGATGTTGAGGCCCAGCATGTTGGCTAATGTGCTGCGAGGTGCCTCGCATGCCCGCCAGGTCGGCGGGTTCGCTTGCAACGTCCAACGATCGCCTTGGGCTTCGACCGGAATGATGCCGGCCTTCATTTCGAGCTTCAGCTTGTCGGTGCCCAGGCCGAGCGCGCGACAAACAAACGCCGTGCCCAGGGTTGGATGTCCTGCGAACGGCATCTCGTAACTCGGCGTGAAGATGCGAACGTGCGCGTTCGCCGAATTGGAAGCGGAGATAAACGTCGTTTCAGATAAATTGAACTGACGCGCCAGCGCTTGCATCGTGTCGGCGTCCAGGCCTGCGGCGTTCTCGAAGACGCATAACGGGTTGCCGGTCAGCCGGCCGCCTTGAAAGGTGAAGACGTTGACGATGCGGTACTTCAGCGTGGCCATGATGGATCTCAGGAGCGATGCGGTGTGAGGGTTGTTTTAAAGGTCGGGGCCGTTGCAGTAAATGCACAGTCCTGTGTGTCGTGGGCGGCACAGATTTCCGGAGATTCGCTCGGTGGGGCGCGGTGCCGGAAGCAAGGGCCAAGACAGAGACCGCGCTTTGGTGGAGTCGAGTGTGTCAGCGCTCGGCGGCGGAATTCATAGCCGACGCCTTGAGTGTGGTGGTATGAGTAGCGTCAGGTCGGTAGCGGCGGCAGGCGCTGCTCGATCATGCGCGCGGCGGTGGCGAAATCGACAGCGGCCAAGGTGTCGGCTTTGGTTGTCAGGGCGGTGAGGATTTCGTTTTGAATGCGGCCGCGCTCGTAGGCGACTTGATAGGGAATGTTGTCGCGGAACATTACCATCGAATAGCGCGGCACGAAACGTTGCGGGTGCCGGCGTTCCAGCTCCAGCGACAGCGCCTTGTGCAAATGGAATTTCGGATCGCGCACCGTGTCTCGCATTTCCAGGTAATTCTCCAAAGCCATGTCGGCGATGGCATTGGTGTTCGGACGTCGTGAGTTCTCGAAATCGCGGAAGGCGTGCGACCAGTCGGCGCTCTCCCGCAGGAACTGATCGAGCTCGCGACAATCTTCGAAACAACAATTCATGCCTTGGCCATGGAACGGCGTGATCGCATGCGCGGCGTCGCCCACCACCAGCAATCGATCCGCCACGGACCATTGCTGGCTGCGCACTGTGCCCATGATGCCGGTCGGGTGTCGCAGGAACTCCGCCGCCAGCTCCGGCATCAACTGCGGCACCTCAGGGAAGTGCCTGGAGAAAAACGCTTGAATAGCCGCCGGCGTCGTGAGCGTCTCGAAACTCTCCGGGCCCGTCATCGATAGAAACAAGGTCATCGTGAACGTGCCGTCGGTGTTCGGCAGCGCGATCAGCATAAACCCACCGCGCGGCCAGATGTGCAGAGCGTGCTTGTCGATACACCACTCGCCGTTCGGACGAGCAGGTAACGTCAATTCTTTGTAGCCGTGTTCGAGCAACTCTTCGGTGCAACTGATGTTGAGTTGCTCGACCATCGCTCGCCGTAGCACAGAACCCGCGCCGTCCGTACCGAACACACGATGCATCTCGATCTCTTCGGTGCGCTGTGTGGCTTCGTCGCGAATCGTGACGCGCCCACGAGTGAAGTCCGCACCGATGGCCGGGCGATCGAACAGAATCTCCACCCCGGCGCGTTCGGCTGCATCGAGCAGGAGACAATTCAATCCCGGCCGCGACACGGAGTAGATGACTTCTTCCGGCCGCTGACCGTACGGCACGAATGTGAGCTTACCGTCCAGATCGTGCAGCATGCGGCCGGGCAGCGGGATGAGCAGCGGTCGCACGTCATCCATGACACCAGCGAGTTCCAGTGCACAAATGCCGCGAGCGGCGAGCGCGAGATTGATGGAACGTCCGGCGTCGATTGGGACGCGACGTATGTCCTGCTGGCGTTCGTACAGGCGCACGCGATGGCCTCGACGGGCCAATACAATCCCTAGTAGCGCGCCCGACAGACCTGCGCCGATAACGGTGACTGTGTCGTCAGCCTTGCGGCTCATTGCAGCGCTTGCTCCAACGCACTCACGAACTCCCACACGTCTACGAAGGAGTTATACAACGGCACCGGCGCAACACGAATGATGTCCGGTTCGCGCCAGTCGCAAACCACACCTTGCCTTGCCAACGAATCGAACACGGCTCGCGCTTCGACCGCCGGACGAAGTAACCGCAGCGATAACTGGCAGCCCCGCATTTCCGGATCTTTCGGCGTGATGATGCTCAGCTCGTGACTCAAGCGAGCCTGTAGCTGCGCTTCCAGGTAGCCTGTGAGTTGCACGGACTTCGCGCGCAGCTTGTCGATACCTGCGACGTCGAAAAGCGGCAGCGACGCAAGCAGCGGCGCGGCTGCAAAGATGGACGGATTCGACAGCTGCCAACCTTCTGCAGTCGCAATAGGATTGAAGGCGGCGGGCATTTCGAAGCGCGTCGATTTGTCGTGGCCCCACCATCCCGCGAAACGAGGCAAGTCGCGCGAGCGGATGTGACGGTCGTGCACGAAGCAGCCGCCGATGGCGCCGGGTCCGGCGTTCAAATATTTGTAACTACACCAGACAGCGAAATCGACGCCCCAGTCGTGCAACCGGAGCGGCACGTTGCCGATGGCGTGCGCAAGGTCGAAGCCGATCATGCAACCGTGACGACGCGCACAGCGAGTGATCGCTTCGATATCGAAGCGCTGGCCGGTGAGGTATTGCACGCCGGGCAGCATCACCGTCGCGATTCGCGAACCCACGTGGTCGATCAACGCGCAGATATCTTCGGTGCGCAGAATGTCTTCGCCCTCGCGCGGCGCGAGCTCGATCAACGCGGTTTTCGGATCGAAGCCGTGATGCCGGATCTGCGACTCGACTGCATATTGATCGGACGAGAACGCGCGTTTCTCGATGACGATGACTTCGCGGCCCGCCTGCGGGCGATAGAAGCTGGCTAGCATCAGGTGCAGGTTCACCGTGAGCGAGTTCATGGCGACCACTTCGGTCACCATGGCGCCAGTCAACTTGGCCAGCGAAGCTGTCAGCTGTTCGTGATACGGCAGCCACGGTCGCGTCGATGCGAAATGCCCTTCGACGCCGAGCTCGGCCCAATGCTCCAGCTCCTCGTTGAAGATGCGAGCGACGCCGCGAGGCTGCAGCCCCAGCGAATGTCCGCACAGATAGATGCTGTCGGTGCCGTCCTCGCGGGGCGGAATGAAAAAGCTGGCGCGATACGGCGCGAGCGCATCGCTCGCGTCTTTCTGTTCGGCCTCGGCGCGATCGACGGAAATGTTCATGCAGGAGTCAACGGCAACAGGATGGGGCGACTGGGGGCGGCATCGCTCATGAACGGCGGCACTTGCAGATTGAGCAGGTAGGGACCGTCGGCGATCGAGCTCGGGATGTACGCCATCTCGGTGATGGTTGCGTGGGCCCGCGTGGCCAACGAGCTCGTCGTGCTTCCCTGCGGAACGCCCCAGAAAATTCGATGCGCAGCCAGGCGCCCGCCGTCTTGCGCGCGATCGATCGATGGCAGGTCGACGACCAGGGTCTCGACGCCATGCTCCACGATCCAGCTCATCGCATCAGTGGCGAAGTAGGGCGGCGGCGGATTGGTGTCATAGTCGCGGGTGAGCTTCGACTCGTCGTTCGGCACCGTTCTAACGACCAGCGCGTGATAGTCGGCAAGTCGACGCGAGCCGACTGCCGACTGCAGGGCCTGCAGCGTGATGACTTTGTCACCGTCAAACGGCTGCGGTTCGACTGTGACCAACAAGGCTGCACTCAAGTGATGCACGGCCAGGTTACGAACGCTCATGCGCTCGCGCGTGATGTGTCCTACGCATTCGGTGTGAGTGCCGTTGCAATGGGGCACGAACGTGTGAATCGAGCAGTTACAACTGCCGCCCTGGCGGACGTCGCCGACGAACGAGCCGGCAGCGAGCGGCTGTTCGCTTGCGGGCGCCGCTCCGAAGAACGTCGGCTGCGCGGCGTTGAAGCGCAACGGAATGGAAATATCGTGGCCGGGACCGTCCTCGGCCACCGCCCAGCGCCGCCCGCCGATCTCGACCGCGAGTGCTAATTTGGCGTCGGGCTTGTGGCTGCGGGTCATCGCATGCGTCAGCGCTTATGCGCGACGGCACCGCAAGCCTGGCAAGTGCGATTCTGCAGCGAGCCGTAGAAACGTTCGAACACCGGCGGCAATTGTTTTTCGATGTCGGTGACGTGCAGGTATTCGGCGTGCAGCGGGTAATGGCAGTGTTCGCAGTACCACAGGAAGCCGTCCTGTTCGTCGGGCCGGCGCTTGCGCTCGATCACCAGGCCCACCGTGTTCGCAAAACGCTGCGGCGAGTGGGGAACGCGGGGTGGCAGCAACAAAATATCGCCTTCGCGGATCGTGATATCGACGCGCGCGCCGTCCTGCATGGTCCGTAGCACCATGTCGCCTTCCAGCTGATAGAAGAATTCCTCGCCGGGATCTTCGTGGTAGTCGCTGCGCGAGTTCGGTCCGCCGACCACCATGATGACGAACTCGGACTCGCGGAACACCAGCCGGTTGTTCACCGGCGGCTTGAGGTGCTCGCGATTGCGATCGATCCATTCGCGAAAATTAAAGGCTTTGAGCGCATTCATACAGGTTTCTCCACTGGCGACAGTATACAGCAAGGCTCGTGCGCTATAGGCCGAGCGGCTGGCTTGCGTCCCGGCCGCCGCCGGACCATGCTTGGCGTGACTGCGGAGGACACCGCTCATGACGCTTCGTCAATGCGTAGCAACGGCGTCGGCCTTGTGGCTGATGCTGCTGACAGGGATGCCGGCTGCGTTGGCCCAGGAAGGGTCGTCGGCCGAGAAGCCGGTATTGCCGGCCGGGCCGGAAACCGTGCAGGCGATCTGGAAACATCAAGAGATCGCATTCTATTTCCAGAGCTTCACCACGTTCTATTCCTGCACCGGACTGGAAGGAAAGGTCGAACGCATCATGCGTGCGCTCGGCGTGCATGCGAAAGTTCGGGTGCGTTCCGCCGATTGTTCGTCGCCTTATGCACGTATGCCCCGCGTGACCATGAAGATCGCGAGCCCGGTGGTGGCGACACCGGAAGCCTATGCCGAGCGCGACAAAACCAAGAGCGTGCGAGAGCTGACCGAACGCGTGCGAGGCGGCAAGAGCACCAATCCGCTCGACAGCCTGGAAGAGTTTCCGGCGCAGTGGCGCAAGGTTTCGATGACGCGCGGCAAGCTCTCGCTCGATCCCGGCGATTGTGAGTTGATCGAAGAGCTGCAGCGAAAGGTGTTGCCGAAGCTGGCGGTGCGCGTCACCGACGACGACCTGCAATGTTCGCCGAATCAGCTCACGTTGGGTCAGCCGCGCCTGGAAGTCGAAGCGCTGGTGGAAGTGCCGCCGGCGGATGCCACGACCGACGGACGGCCGAAGGCGCCCGGCAAATCCACCGAGTCCTGATCACTCCTGGCCGGGCTTGAGGCCGGACGAGGAGCAGGGAACGAACACGGGCTTTTGTCGCACCGATTGATCGAGCCGCACGGCACAGAGTTTCTCGCCCCACACGCATCCCGTGTCGATGCCGAGCACGTTGTCGGCATCGTAATAACCCAGCGCCGACCAATGGCCGAACACGATGCGTGCCTCGCGCGAGCGCCGATCCGGCACTTGGAACCACGGCAACAAGTGTCCCGGCGCGTCTTTCACTTCGCCTTTGTACTTCAGCTCCAAAGTGCCGTCGGCGCGACAGAAGCGGAGCCGCGTGAGGCAATTGGTGATGAAGCGCAGCCGAGCCATGCCGCGTAGATCGTCGGACCAACGCTCCGGCTTGTCGCCATACATATTCGCGAACAGCTCGCGACATTGCTTTTCATCGCGCAACACCGCTTCGAGCTCGCTCGCGCATGCTCGTGCTTTCGCGAGGTCCCATTGCGGTGGCAGCCCTGCGTGGATCATGGTGTAACCGAGCTTCGCATCGTGATGAAGCATCGGGCGATGACGCAGCCAGTAAATCAGCTCGTCGCGATCCGGCGCGCTCAATATGGACTGCAGCGTGTCTTTGGATTTGATCGGCTCGTGGGTCGAGAGCATCAGCGCCAGCAAATGCAGATCGTGATTGCCCAGCACGCTGATCGCCGCCGAGCCAAGCGCCTTCACGCGCCGTAACACTTCGAGCGAACGAGGCCCGCGATTGACCAGATCGCCGACCAACCAGAGCGTATCGCGGGAGGGGGAGAAATCGAGTTCGTTCAGCAGTTGCCCGAGCTCGTCGTCGCAGCCTTGAACATCGCCGATGGCATAGACGGCCATGATGCGGCGGGTCCGGGCTGGCCTAGTGCAACAGCCCGGGCATGGCCAAGGTGAACGGCGCGATCGGCGCATCGAAGTGCGCGCCGTCGTCGGCCAACATCTGGTAGCTGCCCTGCATCGCGCCCACCGGGGTTTCCAACACGGCGCCGCTGGAATAACGGAAGCCCTGACCCGGTAACAAATACGGCTGTTCGCCGACCACACCTTCGCCGCGCACTTCTTTCACTTTGCCGTTCGCGTCGGTGATCACCCAATGACGCGTCAGCAATCGCGCGGGCACCTGGCCTTCGTTGCGAATGGTGATGGTGTAGGAAAAGGCATAGTGGCCTTCGTCAGGCTTGGATTGTTCGCCGACATAGTTCGCGCTCACATCGACGCGAATCTTGTGCAACGGGTCTGCGGCCTGTCCGGCATCTCGCGACGGGTTGCTGCCCGCGCTGCTGCTCGCGACCTGAGATCGGCTTTTCGGAGGCGTCGTGTCTGTCATATCCGCGTGGCTGGCTGTGGCGAGGCGAATTCTAGCAGTGTCGGGATTGGATCTTGCCCGAAAACACTGCTGTTCATCCAACACGCGTTATGTCAGTGCAATCGAACCGCGAGCACATCGCAGGGCGCGGCGTGCAGAACCGCGTCTTCGGTGAAATTCAGCAGGATTGCGAGCCCGTGACGTTCGCGGCTGCCGAGCACGATCAAATCCGCGTTCAGGCGCTGCGCGGTGCGAATGATCTCGCTCTTGATGCCGCCGGTTTCGACCAGCTGCCGGCTTTGTTGCAAACCCAGTTGCTGACTCAGCTCGGTCAGGCGTTGCCGGGCACGTTCCACCAGCTCGCCCTCGATTTGCACGGTCGGTAATAACGCCTCGCCCATCGGCTCGACCGGCACATATTCGACCACGTGCAGCAGTGTGATCGCGGAGCCGTAACAGGCGGCGATGGCCTTGGCCCGCTCGCCGATCACGCGGCTGTCTTCGGAAAGATCGACCACCAGCAGAATGTTTTTATAGTCGGGCATTGGCTTGTCCCTCCGACGTGGCGAATCGCCAACCATTATAGGCGTAAGGTTCGGGTCGCCTTCAATCGTCAGTCTGCGCTGTCGGAATTTTCGGCAAGCGTTTCGCCGCGTTTTTGCACTTTAAGACCGAGTTGCGCGGCGAGGGCGGCAAATTGCACCGGCGCCAGCACTTCCGCTCGCAACGACGGGTCGATGCCGGCAGCGACGATGTCCTCAGCTTCCAGCAACGGTCGGAGCGCGTTGCGCAGGGTCTTGCGACGTTGTGAGAAGGAGGCCGCAACCACAGCCGAGTAATGTCGGGGTTCGTCGATGGGCAGTGGTGTCGCGTGCGGCGTCAGTCGGACAACGGTCGAAATCACTTTCGGCGGTGGGCGAAACGCACCCGGCCCGATATCGAACAGCGGTTCGATCCGCAGCCACGGGGCAAGCATCACTGTCAGTCGGCCGTAATGTTCCGAGCCCGGCGCGGCGGCCATGCGATCGACCACTTCCTTCTGCAACATGAAGTGCATGTCGAGAATGCGCTCGCGCTGTTCGATCAGATGAAACAGCAGCGGTGTGGAGATGTTGTAGGGCAGGTTGCCCACCAGTCGCAGTCGCTCGTTCACACCGATCTCGGCCAGCGAGAATTTGAGAACGTCCGCCGAGTGAATGTGGAGTCGCGGATCGTTCTGCGTGATCTCGCGCAAATGCTTTATCGCATCGCGGTCGATCTCGACGGCGTGCAATTCGCGCAGTTTTGCGAGCAACGGAATCGTGATCGCGCCGAGGCCGGGCCCGATCTCGACCATGCGATCCTGAGGCTGCGGCGCAATCGCGGCGACGATGCGCCCAATCACGCCGGGGTCATGCAGGAAGTGCTGGCCGAATCGTTTGCGAGGTTGATGCATGAGTCATTCGTAACGCCATCTCAATGGCGGTGGCCAGGCTGCGGGCGTCTGCTTTGCCGGTGCCCGCGAGCGACAACGCCGTGCCGTGATCGACGGACGTGCGCACGATGGGCAGCCCCAATGTGATGTTGACGGCGTCGCCGAAGCCCGCGTACTTGATGACCGGCAAGCCCTGGTCATGAAACATTGCGAGCACGGCGTCGGCCTGTTCGAGCATGTGGGGCGTGAACGCTGTGTCGGCCGGTGCCGGGCCGATCAAGGTCAAGCCCTCTTTGCGCAAGCGCTCAAGCGTGGGCGAGATCACTTCGATTTCTTCGCGACCGAGGTGTCCCGATTCGCCCGCGTGAGGATTCAGTCCGCACACCACGATGCGTGGGTCAGGAATGCCGAAGCGAGTGCGCAGATCGTGATCGAGGATGCGAATCACCTTGGTCAGTAATTCATCGGTGATCGCTGCGCTGACTTGCTGGAGCGGCAG
>Ga0247784_1000282_pt1 | contig 14618 bp, 16 predicted proteins | sample UWRJL169409R5_FD_179909 | JGI IMG/M metagenome (GOLD analysis project Ga0247784, IMG submission 179909) | Plant litter microbial communities from Arlington Agricultural Research Station in Wisconsin, United States - UWRJ-L169-409R-5 | ecosystem: Environmental > Terrestrial > Plant litter >...
AGCGCGATGTCGATGGCCTCGCGCTTCAGCCGGCCTTGCTCGTCGAGCCCGGCGCCGAGGCGCACACTTTCGCGCAGACGATCGAGAATGATGAGCTGCCCGTGCGAATGACGGGCGACCACCATGTGGAAACTATTTGAACCCAGATCGACGGCCGCGATGACCTCTGGGATTTTGCGCGCCATCGCTGGCGGCTACATCGAGAACGACGAACCGCATCCGCAAGTGGTCTGCGCGTTCGGATTGCGAATCACGAACTGCGCGCCTTCGATGTCCTCTCGATAGTCGATTTCGGCTCCGGCCAGGTACTGAATGCTCATCGGGTCGATCAGCAGCGTGACACCGCCGTTCTCGACGCGGGTATCGCCTTCTTCCAGGTTTTCGTCGAAGGTGAAGCCGTATTGAAAGCCGGAGCAGCCGCCCCCCTGCACGAACACCCGCAATTTGAGGTTCGGGTTCGCTTCCTCACGGATCAGCTCGCTCACCTTGGCCGCCGCGGCGTCGGTGAACACCAGGCTCGGCGGGATGCCGACCTGCGAACCAAGGGAAGAGGGAATGGCGGATTCGATGCTCATGGTTCCACGCTGTTGGGGGCAACTGGGCGTAAATCAAGTTTAGCGACCCCCGCGCCCCCGGTCCAAGTGAGCTTGGCTATGACCAGCTCAGCTGGTGCTATCAGCGGTTGCGCCTGGGTGGTGGATTTCCGCCTCGTGGCGGCTGGCGTTGCGGCGGGGTTCGTGAATCAGCTTGCCGGTAATTTCCGCGCCCATCTCCATTTCGATCAGCGCGTAATACACATTGCCGGTCACGCGTGCGGTCGAACCGAGCTCGACACGCTCGTGGGCGAGGATATCGCCTTTGACCGTGCCGTTGAGAATTACATTCGGGACAGCGACCGACCCCTCCACGACACCGCTATCGCTGACGCTCAACGTCGCACCCGAATCGGCCGGCGCGTCGACATTGCCCTTGATGTGGCCGTCGACGTGAAAACCGCCGGCGAACTGCACGTCGCCGATGATGCGCGTGCCGGAGCCGATCAGCGTGTCGATGCGATGGGGTTTGGGTTTGCTTCGATTGAACATCAGCCTTCTGCCTGGACTCGCCAGGGATACGATTCTCTCACAGGGGCGAGTCGCGCCGAACGCACTTCTACATTCACGGCACGCGGTTCGAAACCCTCGGGTAATACGATGTCCTGCTCAAGATTCTGGAAATAGCGGAACTGGAACGGCAACTGCCCGTCCGCGCGCACGGTTCCACCCGGCTGCTGCGGGATTGCCTGAGGCAACGCCAGCTGCTCCGGTTTGTTGTTGCGCATGCCTTCGATCTGCACAACCACGGCACCCGACACCGTCGTTTCCTGGCGCATCGACTGGACCAGCACGAGGCGCAAACGGTAGTGATGGTCGGCACCGCCCGGTAAGACCTGGAAGCGCTGGATGCGCAAGCCACCGATGCCGTCTTCCGGCGACACGATGCCGCGATAGAACGTGAGCTGCTCGCGATGCTTGAGCAGCTGTGCCTGCAGATCGGCGAGGTTTTTCTCGACCGCCGCATACGCCTTGTGATCGACACTACGAGCCAGCTCGGCCGCCGCCACTTCGGTGCGCAGACGCTCGTTTTCCTGTTCGAGCGTCTCGACCTTGGCCGAGAATTCGCGCCGGCGCTGGATCTCCGCGAACTTGCTGTAGCCGCCCTCGAAGCGGCCCCATTCGTACATCAGGTACAGCGCGATGATTCCACCCAGGATCGTGCCGATCAGCAATGCCCGTCGCCGCCAGGTCGGATGCTGGCGGACGACGAAAGCGCCGGTACGAAGGGGGGAGAACTCAGCCATTCCTGAATGTCTTGGTGCGAGCGCGATGGAACCGTGTACGAATTTAACGGAAGGTGGTGAAATTAGAGCACAGCCGCCCTGCCCCGATTGAGATACGCCGCAAAGAATCGGGCATGGCAGCGGGAATGAACCCGCAATCGTTCGGGCAAACTCTTCCTACAACGTCGGCAGTCGAGGCAGGCATGCTCTGGTTCAAGGCTCTTCACATCTTCGGCGTGGTGACCTGGTTCGCCGGCCTGTTCTATCTGCCCCGCCTGTTCGTGTATCACGCCGCGGCCACCGATGCGCCGAGCATCGAGCGCTTCAAGATCATGGAGCGGCGCCTGTTCGGCATGATGTCGGTGGGCGCGGCGCTGACATTCATTTTCGGCACGGCCACGCTGACGATGGTGCCCGGATTCATGCAGGCAGGCTGGATGCACGCCAAGCTGACGCTGGTGGTGGGCCTGATCGTCTACCACCACTGGTGCGGACGCCTGCTGCGAGACTTCCGCAACGACCGCAATCGCCGCTCGGAGCGCTGGTACCGCATCTTCAACGAAGTGCCGGCCCTGTTCCTGCTCGCGATCGTGATCCTGGTGGTGGTGAAGCCGTTTTAGCGCTGGCTAGGGTCCGAGCCGTTGCCGTTGCCGTTGGGAGGATTCTGGCGTCGCTGCGCCAGGCCGCGTAGATACTTCTCCTGCTCGGACCATTCCGGCAACGCCGGCGGATCTTGCGGAAAAGCGGTGCGCGCCAGCTCGTCGAGGGCGCGGGCATACACGGCGCGTTTGAAATAGATGACCTCGCGCACCGGCGTCCAATAATCGACCCAGCGCCAGCGCTCGAACTCGGGCGCGCTGGTCGATTCCAGGTCGACGCGATCTTCGGAGCCGACCAGATGCAGCAGAAACCAGCGCTGTTTCTGGCCGATGCAGGGCGGATGGCTGTTCTTGCGGACGTATTGCTTCGGCAGGCGATAACGCAGCCAGTTGCGAGTGCCGGCAACCAGTCTCACGTCTTTGGGGTCGAGGCCCACCTCTTCCTTGAGCTCTCGGTACAGAGCCTCTTCCGGCGTTTCGCGCTGCTGGACACCGCCTTGGGGGAATTGCCAGCCGCGGCCGCCGGTGCGGCCGCCGAGGAAGACCTGGCGATCCTCGCGCATCAAGACGATGCCGACGTTGGCGCGAAAGCCATCCGCATCGATGAAATCGTTCATGGAACTGTTGGAAATCGGGTTGACCCGATTGTTCCACAAGCCCCGCCCCCGCGCGAGTTTACTAGTCGCGCGCGAATGCGACGACGTGGTCGGGCTCAATACGGATGCCGATGCGCTCGCCGACGGCGTGATCGTGGTGGCTCGGCACGAGCGACAGCAATTGCACTCCGCTCGCCAGCCGCAACGTATATAGGAACTCGGCGCCTCGAAATGCACGCTGACATACTTCGGCGCGCAGCGAGCTGCCGTCGTCGTGAATGACGTCGTCGGGCCGTAACAGCAAATCGACATGACTGCCGGTTTGCCACTTGCCGCTACCGTTCGCGCGCATGACACCAAGCTCGGTGCGCACCGAACCCGCGGCCACGACTTCGCCCGGAATGAACACACCCTGGCCGATGAAGTCGGCGACGAAGCGCGTCGCCGGCCGGTGATACAGCTGATACGGCGCGTCCCACTGCTCCAGCTGACCGTCCTTCATCACGCCGACCAGGTCGGCAACCGCGAACGCTTCCTGTTGATCGTGAGTGACCAGCAGCGCGGTGGCATTTAATTTCTTCAACACGCTGCGCACTTCGAGACCCAGGCGCTCGCGCAGGTCCACGTCAAGACTGGAGAACGGCTCGTCGAGCAATACGATCTCTGGCTCCGGTGCCAAGGCGCGCGCCAGCGCAACTCGTTGCTGCTGTCCTCCGGACAGTTGATGCGGGAATTGAGATCGGTACTCGGCCAGTCCCACCGTCTCCAATATTTCTTCTGCCCGGCGCGACCGCCTGCCCCGGTCCATGCGATGCAGGCCGAACGCGACGTTGTCGAGCACCGTCAAATGTGGAAACAGCGCGTAGTCCTGAAACACCATGCCGATCTGACGGCTCTCGGGTGGCGCATGAAAGTCGGGCGACGCCAGCACACGACCGTGCGCACGAACGACGCCAGCATCAACCGGCTCGAAGCCAGCGATACAACGCAGCGCCGTCGTCTTACCGCAGCCACTTGGCCCGAGCAGACAACCGATCGAGCCCTTCGCCAGGCGCATCGACAAACCGTTCACTGCCGAGCGCGCGCCGAAACGACGAACGATGTTTTCCAGTTCAAGCCACATGCGCACCTCGACGGGTGAGCATGGCCGCTGGGATCAATCCGACCAGAACGATGGCAACAGCCGGTAATGCCGCCCGCTCCCACTCGCCTTCCGAAGTCATCTCCCAAACGCGCACCGCAAGCGTGTCCCACCCTGGCGGACGCGTGATCAGTGTGATTGGCATCTCTTTCATCACATCGACGAACACCAATGTCGCCGCCGTCGCGAGACTCGTGCGCAGCAGGGGCACGTGAACTTTGCGAATGAGCTGCGTGCCGACAACACCGAGGCTCGCCGACGCTTCGTCGATGCTTCGAGTGATACGTTGCAGTCCGCTCTCGACGGGATTGAAACCCACGGTCAGGAAGCGCGCCATGTATGCGATGAGCACAGCGAGCAACGTGCCTTGAAGTAACAGCACCGGCGCCGACGGTCCGAACCAGTCGCGCAACAACCCTTGCAGGAAGTTATTGAGCAACACTAGCGGCACGACGATGCCGACGGCCAACACCGTTCCTGGCACGGCGTAACCCAACGTCGCGAGTCGCACGAGGGCCTTCATCGATGCCGTCGCGCGCCGGCGTTCGAGGTAAGCGAGCAGCAAGCTTGCCGAGACGATCACGACCACTGCGCTGCCTGCCAACACCACGCTGCGCGCAATGAAGCCCCAGTAACGACTGTCGATGTCGCTCGCATTCTCGATCGACCAGATCATCAGCTGCAGGAGCGGCAGGACAAACGACAGCGCCAGCACGAACGCCGCACCTGCAAATGCACCCCAGCGCATCGCAGGCCCGAGCTGCATGCGGGCAGCTTCGCGAGTCAAGTCACGAGCGCTCGCGAATTTGGCACCGGCTCGGGAACTGCGTTCGAGCAGGAACGCCGCGATCACGAACACGAGCAACACGCCCGCCAACTCCAACGCGGCGCTGATGGAAAACATGCCGAACCAAGCGCGATAGATCGCGGTCGTGAAGGTGTTGTAGTTGAACACCGAGACCGCGCCGAAATCTGCCAGCGTCTCCATGCACACCAACGCGACGCCGGCAGCAATCCAAGGTCGCGCCATCGGCAGTGCCACCTTCCACGTCGCCGCCACTCGACCGAATCCCAACGTCTGCGCCGCTTCGAGCGCGCGACGACCTTGCGTCAGGAATGCGGTACGCGCGAGCAAATAGACATACGGATACAACGCGAGCGACAGCACGATGATGACGCCGCCGGTCGAACGAATACGCGGCACCCATTGCGACGAGCCTGTCAGCTCGCGCAGCCAGGTTTGCAGCGGGCCGGAGTAATCAAGAAAACCGACGGCGACGAACGCCAACACGTACGTCGGAATCGAGAGCGGCAACAGCAACGCCCAGTCGAAGAATCGTCGCCCGGGAAATTCACAAATCGACGTGAGCCAGGCGAGCGCGGTACCCAGCGCTCCACTCAACACCGCGACGCCGACCAACAGCTTGATCGTATTGAATGTGACTTCGGGCAGCACATAGCGCGACAGATGCGCCCAGACCTCGGCTTCAGGGGAAATCGTCGCGTGCACGATCACCATGAGCGGCACGAGCGCAGGCAGGCAGAGCAACGCGCCGAGCGCAACGCTCAGCGGGTCGCGCCAACCGCGCCGCGTCTCTGGCGAGTCACTAGGCATTAGTCACTTCTATTAGCGATAGCCGACCCGATCCATGAGCTTGACCGCGGTGGCCTGCATCGCGCCAGCCTGCGCCACATTCATCGGGCTTGGCTTGAACTCACCCCACGCGAGCACGATGGGATCGGCTTTCACGGCCGGGCTGGCCGGATATTCCAAGTTCAAACCCGCGAACAACGCTTGGGCTTCGGGCTGCGACAGCCACTCCAGGAATTTCTTCGCTTGAGCCGCGCGCGGCGAATGCGCCGTCACGCCCGCTCCGGAAATGTTGACGTGCACGCCACTGCCCGCTTGATCGGCCCAAAACAACTTGATCGGCAGATCGGGTTTTTCGCGCACCAGGCGACCGAAGTAGTAAGTATTCACCAGACCCACATCGCACTGACCCGCGGCGATCGCCTGCATCAACAGTGTGTCGTTGGAGAATGGTTCGGCGGCGAGATTCGTGACCCAACCGCGCACGATCTCTTCGGCCTTCGGTTCGCCGTGCTCGGCGATCAGCATGGCGACCAGCGATTGGTTGTAGACCTTCTTCGACGTGCGCAAACACAACTTGCCCTTCCAGCGCTCGCCGGCCAGCGCGGCGTAGTCGCTCAGATCTTCGGGCTTCACACGCTCAGTGCTGTAGACGATGGTGCGCGCGCGGATGGAGAAACCGAACCAACGGTTCTGCGGGTCGCGCAGGCTCTCGGGAATGTTTGCTTTGAGTACTTCGGAATCGGTCGACTGGAACAAACCGAGATCGGCCGCGTGCCACAACTCACCCGCATCGACGGTCATCAAAATGTCCGCTTGCGAGTTCGCGCCTTCCGCATTCAAGCGCTCGATCAGCGGACCGGCGTCGTCGGTGACGAAGCGAATCTTCTGGCCGGTCTCGGCGCTGTAGCGATCGAAGATAGGCTTGATCAGCTGTTCGTTGCGCGCCGAATAGACCACCAGCTCGGAGGCCTGTTGGGAACAGCCGGCGATCCCGCCGATCAGCAGCAACGCGCCCAACACTGGCGCCCACAGGCGTACAGACATGACGACCCTCAAACCAATGCGAATGAATCGCATTTAAGCACGTTTGATAGGTCGTCAGAAGTGACTGGGGTGAATTATTCGTCAGCTCGGCGGCTGAGCGAGTTCGACACGGTTGCGGCCGAGTTGCTTGGCTCGATACAGCGCCGCGTCGGCATCGGAGAGCAGCCGCTCGGCAGCAGCTTTGAGATCGGCCTCCTCCCGCGACAGCAGGATCCCGGCAACGCCGATGGATACCGTCATGTTGAGCTTGGCGCCGGACGGGATGGTCAGCGGTGTGTCGGCCACTGTGATTCGAATGCGCTCCGCGAGTACCGCTGCCTGCTCGGGAGGAATTCCCGGCGCAAGCACCACGAATTCATCGCCGCCAAATCGAGCCGCCGCGTCGCTGCCGCGAATATGCGCATCGACTCGTTGAGCGGCCTCGCGCAACGCCAGGTCACCCACCAGATGGCCGTGCTGATCGTTGATCTGCTTGAAGCGATCCAGATCGATGACCAGGCAAGTCAAATGCGTTCCCTGCCGCTGGGCTCGCGCCAACTCTTCTTTCAAGCGCGCATTCAAATAACGCCGGTTGTGCCAACCGGTGAGGAAGTCCGTGAGTCCACTGCGCACGAGGCGCGCGCGATTGATTGTGTTCTCGATCGAGAACGACGCGATCACACCCAGGTGCGCAAGGAAGTCGGTGGCGAGATGCCGGGTAAAACGTTTCTCGTCGACGCTGCCGAAATTCAAACTGCCTTGCAGCCGGTCCTGACGCCGCAATGGAATCAGCGCCGCGCTCTTGAGTCCGTGCACTCCTGGAAATAACAGCTGATGGTCGCAGCCCATGTACGGCCCGAGCCACGGTCGATGAAACGAATTGAACTGCGGCGCCATGCCGGCGAGGCTGTCGGTGAACAACACCTGCGGGAAGTCTTCGACGCTCACTTGATCGGCGCTCAACAAGTGCCGGACCTCGTGCTGAGGATCGAGCAGCAGCAACGTCACTGATTCGAGCCCGTACGAGGTTTTCAAACCTTTGCACATGGCGTCGAACAGCTGCGCCATGTTCTCGGCTTTCAGCAGTTCGAGCTCGCGCTCCTGGCTCCGGCGCAGCAGCTTTTCGTTCGCGCTCGCTTCTTCCATGAGCGTAGCAATGCGCCCGCGCAACTCGCGGATCTCGCTTTGGAGATCCTTGGCAGACATGGCCGTACCTTACCTCGAAACCTAAAACTGATTCTCTGGTCGAAAGTGGCCGAGGCCCTTTCGACGCGCCCCGCCAAAGGCGCGACTTTTGTAGGGGCTAATCATGCCGGACGCGACCGGCCAGATATTCGCGTCCCTGCTGCATTAACGCCGTGAACTGCGGCGCATCTCCAGTCGACACCGACTGCCACAACTTTTCCACGGCCCCGCGCAACGCGAGCAGCGACTCGCGGCCGTAGTCGTTCAGGTGCTGAATCTCGAAATAAAGATCGGGACTTTCGCCCGCAACCTTGGTGGCAACATCGACCTGCGCGTCGTACGTCGTGCTGGAAAGCTGAGCGAGGCGCGGCGCCGCTTCGCCGCTCTCGGCGAGCGCGGTGAAGAATGCGATGTTCAACGCGTGTGATAAACCGAGCACGTAAGCGATCAAACGATCGTGCTCGTCCAATCCCATGACGACCTGCTGCGCCATCGTCGAACCGAACAATTCCTGCGCGGCGTCGATGGCTTCTTTACAGCCGAGGTCGACGAAAATCACGTGACGTCCCGACAGCAGCTCGGTGTCCGGACCAAACATCGGATGCACGGAAGTCACTTTGCAGCCGGCGTTCGTCATCGCATCGATGCCCTGGCGCAGCGGCGTCTTCAACGATCCGATGTCGAACACCACGCCGCGCGGCTTGCGAGCGGCCAATGCTTCCAACACCTGATTCGCGATCTTCAACGGCGTCGCGACCACGATGAGATCGAAGTCGAGAGTGCTTTCACGCCAGTCTGCGATGTATGCGTAAGCCGCGTTGTCGGGCCGACGACCCGGATCTGCAACGGTGACCGAGTAGCCCTGGGAAGAAAGAAAGTCGCTGAACCAGCGTCCCATCTTGCCCGTACCGCCGATCACCATGGCGGTCTTGCCGTCGCCGCGACCGCTCGCGGCAACTCGAATGCGCTCTTGCGTCGTCAGCGAACCGCGAATCAGCAGGCGCAGCACGGATTCCGCCAGCTGCGGAGATATTCCCAACGACTTCGCCGTCGACCGCGCCTGCATCAACACTTCGCGCTCGCGGCTGAAGTCACGAGTACCTCGGCCTTCGGCCTGTTTGGCCGCGGCCACTTCATGGCTGAGCCGCTGGCGTTCAGCAACGAGCGCGAGCAGCTGGCGATCCAGCTCGGACAGGCGTTCGCGGATTTCTTGCAGACTCATTCGGGCACATCATCTAAAGGTGGACCGTCGATCAGATTAAAGCCTTTTACCGACGTACGCGACATAGGGTGCATAATGCGCGCTAGTCGCAGAATGACATTGAAGTTTATGGCCGCCGACGAATTGCTCCCGGACCCCCTGCCCGCCGATCCCATGCCCATGTTCGCGAGCTGGTTCAGCGAGGCGCGAACACGTCAGGTCCAGCCCAATCCAGATGCGATGGTGCTGGCGACGGTCGGCGACAATGGGGCTCCGTCGGCGCGCGTCGTGCTCTGCAAGCGGCTGGTCGCGGATCAAGGATTCGTGGTGTTCTTCACCAACTACGATTCCCGCAAAGGGCGCGAGCTGATCGCTCACCCCCGCGCCGCGACCGTATTTCACTGGGATGCCATGCATCGTCAGGTGCGCCTCGAAGGCGCGATCCTGCGGTCACCCGCACCGGAGAGCGATCAATACTTCGCGACGCGCGCGTTCGAAAGCCGCATTGGCGCCTGGGCCAGCAAACAAAGCGAACCACTGACTTCGCGGACCAAACTGACCGACCAAGTGCGCGAAGTCATGCAGCGCCTCGGCCTCGGGCCCAACGCGCAAGGCGAAGTGCCGCGACCGCCGCATTGGGGTGGCTTTCGGTTGTGGGTCGATACGATCGAGTTGTGGTCGGAAGGCGCGGGCCGCATTCACGATCGCGCGCTGTGGCGGCGGACCCTGACCAAGAAAGACGAATTCAGTTACAGCGGCAGCCCCTGGACCGCCACTCGCTTGAACCCGTAACGCGGCTTATTTGACGACCTTCAGCGTCGGCTTGGCGCGCTTTACTTCCGTACTACCGCTGGGAGGAGCTTCCGGCGGCACGGTCGGCGGTTGCGGCGGAGGCGCATCGGCTTCCGAGAAAATCATTCCCTGGCCCGTCTCCCGGGCGTAGATACCGAGCACTGCCGCGATCGGCACCATCACATCGTGCGTGGCCGCGCCGAAACGCGCGCGGAAACGCACCATGTCGTTCCCCAGGGTGAGATTGCTGGTCGCCTGATTGCTGACATTGAGAATGATCTTGCCGCCCTGCACGTACTGGCGCGGTACTTCCACACCCTGGAGCGAAGCGTCGACGACGATGTGCGGCGTCTGATCACTATCGCTGATCCACTCATGCATAGCGCGCAGCAGATAAGGTCTGCGTGAGCGAATTGGTGCCTCTGCCATCTTTGAATCGTCGCGGCTTAAGCGCGCATCTCCTGTTCCGTCCGCGACAGGCTATGCCTGAACGTCGGCCGGGAAAACAACAGATTGGCGTATTTGGTGATGGGCTGCGCCTGCGGCGGCAGATCGATTTCCCAATACAACAACCGCCACAGAATCGGCGCGATGGTCGCGTCCACCAGCGAGAATTCGTCCGACAGGAAATACGGTTTGGCTTTGAACACGTCCGTGCTCGCCAGGATGCTGTCACGAAGAATCTTGCGCGCTTTCTGGCCGAGCTTGCGATCGGCGGGGTCGTCGATCTGCTGGGCGAGGCTGTACCAATCGCGTTCGATTCGATATAGCGCCAAGCGAAATTGCGCGCGCGCCACCGGGTCGACGGGCATCAACGGCGGATGCGGAAAACGTTCGTCGAGATACTCGATGATGACGCGCGAGTCGTACAGCACCAGATCGCGATCCACGAGAGTCGGCACCGTGTGATACGGATTCAGATCGAGCAGGTCTTCGGGCAGGTTACCGCCCTGCACGTCGATGGTCTCGACGTGAATACTCTTCTCAGCTAATACGATCCGGGTGCGATGGCTCCAGGGATCGTCGGCGCGGGAGAAGAGCGTCATCACGGTAGTACGCTCCGGGAGGTGATTCTGAACGAACGTCGGTTAGCACTTGGCGGCGCGTCCCGCTGTACACGGGCACGCCGCCACAATAGCGCTATTTGACGTCCTTCCAGAACTCCTTCTTGAGGAAGTAGGCGAACAGGAAGAACACAATCAGGAACGCCAGCACGCGCATGCCCAGATTGCGTCGTTCGAGCTGCATCGGCTCGGCGATGTAGTCGAGGAAATTGACCGTGTCGCGAACGAATTGGTCGTACTCCTGCGGCGAGAGACTGCCCTGCTTCGCCAGTTCGAATTCCTTGAACTTCTTATGGACGGTGTTGTGCTCCGCGTCGCTCTCGCCATCATAAACCGCCTGCTGCAACCCTTGTAGCTCCCATAACACATGCGGCATGGCCGTGCCGGGCAGAATCAGGTTGTTGGTACCGGTCGGGCGGCTTGGATCGAGGTAGAACGACTTCAGGAAGGAGTAGATGTAATCGGCTCCGCGGCTGCGCGCAATGAGTGACAGGTCGGGCGGGGTGGTGCCGAACCAGTGATTGGCATCCTCGGGGCGCATCGCGATCTTGATCGTGTCGTGAATACGCTCACCGCTGAACATAAGGTTTTGCTCCACCTGCGTTTCCGACAGTTGGAGATCCCGCGCCAATCGGCTGTACCGGACATACTTGGCGGAATGACAGCCGCTGCAATAGTTGACGTAGTTGCGTGCGCCTCGCTGCAAAGAGGCGACGTTGGCCACGTCGTTGCGCGCCAGTTGCATGGCGCCGCCGCCATGCTCCGCGGCCGCGCCGACGACGGACCATGCCAGCGCGCTCACCCCGGCCACACCCAACACAAAGCTACGGAAATTCTTCTTCATATCTTGGCTGCTTAGTGGCTGTGGTAGGTCACGCGCTCCGGCACCGGCCGGGTCTGATCGATCCGCGTGTACCAGGGCATCAACAGGAAGAACGCGAAGTAGATAACCGCGAAGAAACGCGCGGCCAGGGTGTACGCCGGCGTCGCAGGCATCAGGCCGAGGTAACCCAGCGAGATGAAGCTGATCGCGAACGCGCCCAGGAAGCAGCGGAACAGCCAGCCGCGATAGCGGATCGACTTGACCTTGGAACGGTCCAGCCACGGCAGGAACACGAACAGCACGACCGCCGCGCCCATCAGCGCGACACCAAGCAGCTTGTTCGGCACGGCGCGCAGGATTGCGTAGAACGGTGTGAAATACCACACCGGCGCGATGTGCTCCGGGGTCTGCAGCGGGTTCGCCGGATCGAAGTTGGCGTGTTCGAGGAAGTAACCGCCCATCTCCGGGGCGAAGAACAGCACCATCGCGAACAGCATCGCGAACACGATCAGGCCAACCAGGTCCTTCACCGTGTAATACGGATGGAACGGAATGCCATCCACCGGGTGACCGTCCGGGCCTTTTAACTTTTTGATTTCGACGCCGTCGGGGTTGTTCGAGCCAACCTCATGCAGCGCGAAGATGTGCGCGATCACCAGGAACACCAGCGCCAGCGGCAACGCGATGACGTGCAACGCGAAGAAGCGGTTCAGCGTGATGTCGGAGATGTAGTAGTCGCCGCGGATCCACTCCACGAGGCTTTCGCCGATTCCCGGGATCGCGCCGAACAGCGACACGATCACCTGCGCGCCCCAATAGGACATGTTGCCCCAGGGCAGCAGATATCCCATGAACGCCTCGGCCATCAGGCACAGGTAGATCAGCATGCCGAAGATCCACACCAGCTCGCGCGGGTTCTTGTACGAGCCGTACATGAGACCGCGGAACATGTGGAGATATACGACGATGAAGAACGCCGACGCGCCGGTCGAATGCATGTAGCGAATCAACCAGCCCCATTCGACATCGCGCATGATGTATTCGACCGACGCGAATGCATCCGCGGCCGAGGGCTTGTAGTTCATCGTCAGGAAAATGCCGGTGACGATCTGCAACACCAGCACCACCAGCGCGAGCGAGCCGAAGTAGTACCAGAAGTTGAAGTTCTTCGGCGCGTAGTACTCGCTGGCGTGCTCCTTCATGAAGCGCGTCATCGGGAAGCGCGCGTCGATCCAGTCGACCAGCTGCCCCAGGCGCCCTTTTTCTTGCATCGTGGAGCTCATCAGGCGACCTCCGAGTCCACGCCGATCTGCACCACGCCATCATTGATGAAGCGGTAAGGCGGCACTGTCAGATTGAGCGGCGCCGGCACGTCTTTGAACACGCGACCGGACAGATCGAACTTCGAGCCATGGCACGGGCAGTAGAAGCCACCCGGCCAATCGGCACCCAGCTGAGCATCCTGCGGCTGGAAGCGGCTCATCGGCGCACAACCCAGGTGGGTGCACACACCGACCAGCACCAGCACGTCGGGCTTGAGCGAGCGGTTTTCGTTTTTAGCGTACTTCGGTTGTTCGGACTGCTCCGACTTCGGATCGCGCAGCCGCTCGGCGAGCTGGGGATCTTCGAGCTGCTTCATCATCTCTGGCGAGCGACGCACGATGAAGATCGCCTTGCCGCGCCAATTCACTTTCAGCATCGCGCCCGGTTCGAGCTTGCTGATGTCCTGTTCCACCGGCGCGCCCAGCGCTTGCGCGCGCGCACTCGGCTTCCAGGAAGCCAGGAACGGTACAGCCGTCATCGCGGCACCGGCGATACCGGTCACTGTCGTTGCGACCAGCAGGAAATGGCGTCGGCCGCCATCGACCCCATCTTTATTGTCTACTTCTGACGTCATCCACGATCTCCGCGAGGCATCTTTCGCACGCGCACGTCACCCCAGACTTCCTGAAGTCCGGTGCGAGGTTTCAAACGTTCAAGGAATTCCGCATTATACACACATCGATCAGTGCGCTATGAAGCGCCCCCAGCCCCGCACCGGGGCCGCCGGTATCCACATCGTGCCCAGCCTGCCGCAGAACCTGCTTTTCCTGCTCAAATGGACCCTCGTGGGTCTGGCGATCGCGGCTGTGCTGCTGTTGGTCCGTCCCGCGCAGCCCGGTCCGGCCGCGCCGATCAACACGCCCGCCACGCAAGAAATACCGAGCTCGCAGGTCGCTTACGTACCGCGCGAGGGTCAGCTGCGCACTTCATTCGCCGATGCGGTGAGCCGTGCGGGTCCTGCGGTCGTGAACATCTACACCGCACGCGTCGTGGCCGCTACACCGGGAGCTGCTGTCGGCAATTCCCTGCTACGGCAAAACCCCGCGCAGGTTCGCCAGCGCGTGGAAGGCAGCCTCGGTTCAGGTGTCATCCTCGATAACGAAGGACATCTGGTTACCAATCACCACGTGATTCAGGGTGCGGACCAGATCCGCGTACAGCTCGCCGATGGCCGCGTGGCGACACCAACCATCGTCGGCACTGATCCGGACACCGATCTAGCGGTTTTGCGCGTCGATCTGGAAGAGCCGCCGCCGGTGATGCCTATGGGTCGCTCCAACGAGCTGCGCGCGGGCGATGTGGTGCTCGCGATCGGCAATCCGTTCGGCCTGAGTCAGACGGTCACCCAGGGCATCGTGAGCGCCACCGGCCGCGGCCGTCTCGGTGTCACCGACTTCGAAGATTTCATTCAAACTGACGCTGCCATCAATTTCGGAAATTCCGGCGGCGCGCTGATCA
>Ga0247784_1000285_pt1 | contig 14569 bp, 12 predicted proteins | sample UWRJL169409R5_FD_179909 | JGI IMG/M metagenome (GOLD analysis project Ga0247784, IMG submission 179909) | Plant litter microbial communities from Arlington Agricultural Research Station in Wisconsin, United States - UWRJ-L169-409R-5 | ecosystem: Environmental > Terrestrial > Plant litter >...
GACGATTTCGACGCCGGCGGCGCGGAGTTTCGCGAGCATTTCAGCGAGATCGTCGACGCGATAGTTGATCATGAACGCGGAGTCGCTGGGGCTGAACCATTGGCTCCCCTTCTCCGCGACGTGCCACACGGTGAGGCCTTTGTCCTCGGCCTTATCGTCCGGCCATTTCAGAATCGCGCCACCCCAACTCTCCAGCGCCAGGCCCAGATGTTTCTGGTACCAGGCGCGAAGCGCGGCGTCGTCGTTTTTACTTTTGAAGAAGACGCCGCCGATTCCGGTGACTTTGGCCATCGTTCGTCCATCCACGTGCATTGTCGATGCGACGAACGATACTTTACTCCTTCACGAGCTTGCCCGCGCTAGGCGCTACCACTTCCAGTTGAGACGGCCGTACAGGAAACGTCCGTTGAAGCCGAAAGGCGAGTAGCGAGAGAACCCGAGCAGGCCGCTGGTGTTGAGCGTTGCGGGAGTCGCGTCCGGATACTCGTCGAAAAGATTATCCGCACCGATGGCAGTGCTGAAGTGCTCGCCGATATCCGCACGCAACTCCAGGTCGACCAGCGTCTTCTCGCCCATCCGAAAATCCTGTGCGCCGCTGATCGCGGTGCCTGGATCGACCACTTCGCCGTAACGCACAGCTTTGGTGCCGATGCCGATGCTTCCGAAGCCGACCGGTAGCGACCAATCCGCCGCGAGCACGATCTTCGATTTCGGTGTGCCGTCTTCGAACACCAGGGTATTCACACGCCCGAACAACACCGGCGGCGGATTGAGGGCCGACAGCACGCCGGTGCTCGGCAGATCTGTCACTTCCGTCTCGTTGTAATTCCCCGCGAGCGTCAGATCGAGCCGGCTCGCACCGACACTGGTGCCGTAACGAACGACCAAGTCGACGCCACGCGTGCGCGTATCCACGCCGTTGATGAAGAACCGCGCGATATCGATATTGAACGGATCGAGCAGCGCCTCGATGTCCGCCCGCTGGCCGAGGTTTTCGGACAGCACGATACGATCGTCGATCTCGATTTGATATGCATCGAGCGTCGCCTCGAAACGGCCGACGTGAAACACGGCGCCCAGCGAGTAGTTGGTCGATTCCTCGGCTTCGAGATCCTTGGCACCCAGCGCACGCGCCAGTGCCGAGTTGGCCGGGAACGTGCCTACCTCGAACGGCAAGCCACTGATGAAGTTGGTCGCGACAGAAGTAAAGAACTGCTGCTGCAAACCCGGAGCACGGAAGCCCGTGGAAACATTGGCACGCAACGCGAACGCAGGCGTGAAATCGTAACGGCCGGACAACTTACCGGTGACGGCCGAGCCGAAATCCGAATAGTCTTCCGCGCGCACGGCGATGCCACTGAGAAACTTTTCTGTGACCTGAGCTTCAAGCTCGGTGTAGATACCGACCGCAGTCCGGTCCTCATCCGTCTCGTTCTCCGGCCTGAAGCCAGGAAAGCCCTGCGCGCCCGGCACGATTCCCGCGCCAGTACGTGGACCCTTTACATACGATGCGGGCTCACCCGCGTGAATGCCATACGATTCGCGACGCGCTTCGAGACCCGCAGCGACATTCACAGCTTCCGCGAAACCCCAGTCGAAGCCACGCACGAACCCGACATTGAGCACCAGCTGATCGTATTCCATGCCACCGGCATCGAACGAAGTCGGTGAGTTCGGTATCAACGTGCCGTTGATCGAATGCTCCACGCCGTAATCGAGCTCGTTGCGTCCGTACACGAGACTCACATCCGCATCCCAGCCCGCCAGCGGTCCGCGGGCGCCCCAAGCAGCAGTGAGATCTTCGATGTCGGTAGTGATGATGGGCAGGAAGCCCGACGGATACACGGCAGGATCGTTGTTCACGTTACTGCGAATACGCGGAGTCGCAGCGGCCGCACCATCGCGCTGCTGATATCCGGCCCAGCCATAGCCTTGCCACTGCTCGCCAAGAGAGACACCCATGTTGGCGTAGAAGCTCGCATCCTGAACGTCCGGATCGCCGTAGCGCGAATTCACGCGAAGTGCCTCAGGCGGGTTTTGAGTTCCGAGTCGAGGATCGAGATCGCCGCGCGACGTCGGTTCACGATCTCGATACTCGGCCGACAACGTCAGGAACCCGTCCGCTCCTAGCGGCAAACCGGTCCATGCAGATGCAGTGAGTGTCTCGCCGTCGCTGGCGCTATATGAAGTGCGTGCAGTCTTCACATCGGTGTCGTACCGGCCGAACGTCACTGACGTGCCGCCGCCTTCGCGAGCCTCGCGCAAGCGAATGTTGATCACACCGGCGATTGCATCCGAGCCGTACAGCGCCGACGCGCCATCGCGCAGCACTTCGACACGCTCGATGGCGACGCTGGGAATCGCGTTCAAATCCACGGCCGCGGAGCCTCGCCCCACCGAACCATTGACGTTGACCAACGACGATTGATGGCGACGCTTCGAATTCACCAGCACCAACGTTTGATCCGGCGCCAGGCCTCGCAGTGTCGCGGGTCGAACATGATCGGTGCCGTCCGTCACTGCGGGCCGTGGAAAGTTCACAGTCGGCGCGAGCGTCGACAAAGCTTCAGCAAGCTCGGTCGTCCCTTGCGACTGCAGGGCCGTTTCGCCGATTACATCGACCGGCGCCAGCGAGTCGAGCCGTGAACGGTCTTGCACGCGAGTACCGGTCACGACGATTTGTTCGAGCGCTTCGTCCTCCGCGGTAGGCGCGGTTTGCGCGTGACTCGTCGACGCGAGCATGAACCACGGAGTCGAAGCGAGTGTCAAAGCGAGAAGTCGCGGGTAAGTCATTGTGATATTCCAAGAGCCAGTCTTCCTGGTGAGTAACGCTTTCTGCCCAGCAAAGCCGACACTCCGGCACCAATACTTTTGCGCGCATCGAGCCCGGCTCGTGTCGTGTTCCGCACCGGTTCGACGACTAACATATCGGCAAAGAGGAACACGACCATGCAGCCTGCTGAATGCACGATCACCGCCGCGAACGAACCACAGGTTGCTAAATCCGCCGTCGCCGCCAAGGCGCGCTTGGGATCGATCGACAGCGTGCGCGGACTGGTCATCATCCTGATGGCGCTCGATCACGTTCGCGACTACTACAGCATCGTCCATACGGGCTTGCTGGAGCCGACGACAACGACGATCGGCATTTATGTCACGCGCTGGATCACCCATCTGTGCGCGCCGACGTTCATTTTGCTCGCTGGCGTCAGTGCGTATTTGATGGCGACGCGCATGCCGCTGCCCGACCTGCGACGTTTTCTGGTCACGCGCGGCCTCTGGCTGATCTTTCTGGAAACGACCGTGGTCGTGGCCGGATGGACGTTCGCTTACGACTATCCCTACGGTGTGTATCTGCAAGTGATCTGGGTCATCGGCGCCAGCATGATCGTGCTCGCCGGCCTGATTCACCTCGCGCCCGCGACCGTGGGCACGATCGGTCTCATCATGGTCGCCGGCCATAATTTGCTGGACGGTATCGACCCGGCGAGTTTCGGTGCGTGGGCGCCGCTCTGGAATCTGCTTCACGTCCGCGGCCAGCTTCCTTTCGGTGTTGTGTCCTATCCGCTGATTCCGTGGGTCGGCGTCATGATGCTCGGCTATGCGCTCGGCCGGGCCTACGAATTCGACGCGCACCGGCGACGATCCATGCTCGTCAGGCTCGGCACGGCGTCATTGATGGCATTCGCCCTGCTTCGGCTGATCAACGTTTATGGCGATCCGCACCCCTGGCAACACCAAGGCACCGCGGTCATGACGGCGATGTCTTTTATGAACGTCGAGAAATATCCGCCTTCCCTGCTCTACCTGCTGGCGCTGCTGGGCATTGCGCTACTGCTGCTGGCTGCGTTCGAAAGCGAGCGCGGCTGGGTGCAGCGCCTGGGTTTCTTGCAAACGTTCGGACGCGTGCCGCTGTTCTTCTACGTGCTGCATTTGTATCTTGCGCATCTGTCCGCAGGACTGCTGGCCTGGGCGATGGGCTGGGACACCGCCGTTCTCGCCAGCAGCCATAAAACATTGCCGGACGGCTGGGGGCTGTCGTTACCCTGGGTCTACGTCGCCTGGCTCGCAGTGCTTCTGGCGTTGTATCCGCTGTGCCGCTGGTTCGGCGAGTTGAAACGCAGGCGCAACGAATGGTGGCTATCGTATCTATAGCGCTGGCGGAGCACCGACTCTTGTATACTCCCGCCCATGAAAACACGCGATCTGGGCGGGGTCCTGCTGGGCACGCGCAAAGTGGCGGCCGGCATCGTTCTGCTGTTGCTGGTGCTGATCGTGTTCGGAGGCGTATTCGGCACGATCTCCACCGGTAACGTCGGCGTGCGCACCACGCTCGGCGTGATGAGCCAGGACGAGGTGCCGCCGGGCGTCTATGCGAAATGGCCGCTGGTCTCGCGCGTGGAAGAATTCACGGCCAAAGAAGTTGCGATCGATCTCACCGACCTGACGCCGAAGGCGCGCGACAACCTCTCGTTGCGCGACATGGATATCACCGTCTACTACCGTGTCGTCGGCGCATCTATAGCCGAACTCGGCGCCAAGTACGCGGGACAATCGACGCCCGCACCCGAAGGCTACATGCTCCCAGCATATAACCTGGTCTTTCGGATCGCTCGCAACACTGCGTACGAAGAAGTTGCGAAGGTCGATTCGCTCATCATGCACACTCGCCGGGACGAGCTGAGCACAGCGATGCACGCGAATATGCAAGCAGAGCTCGACACGACGGATCCAGGTGTCTTCAAAATTACGCGCGTCGTCGTGCGCGCGGTGAGCACCGATCCTTCGATCGAAGAATCGATTCGCAACGCGGTCTCGAATCAGAAAAAGCTCGAAGCGATGGAAGTGCAGACGCAGATCGCGCAGAAGGAAGCGGAAATCAAAGTCACCGAGGCTCGCGGCATTGCCGAGTCGAACCGCATCATCGCCGGCAGCCTGACCCGCGAATATTTGCAACACGAGGCCAACCAGGCTTTGCTCAAGTTCGCGGAAAGCGACAACACCAGCACGGTCATCGTGCCCGCGGGAATGAACATCTCGCCGCTGATCAATACGGCCTCGCCCGTCAAAGCTCCCGCGCAATAGCCGTCGTCAGTACACCTCTAGGACCAGCATTTGCGCCGGCACCGCCTGGCGCGAATAGTGTTCGTGCCGCGCATGCCGGACGGTCATCCGGGGCCCGGGATCGTCAGCTCACGCGCATTGGCGTGTGCACGCCAGTCAGGCAGGGATTCATTTCTTGCTCCACAAACGAATCGTGGCGATCGATGCCTGCGTGTACCCGGCGGGCTCGGTGTCGGCGCCGAAGCGGGCACTGCTCGTCATCGTATTGGTCGTCAGCACGCCACCCACGAACGGCGCCGGCAGATCGCTCAGAATGAGATGACAGCGCACCGGGAATAATCCGCGCTCGGGAACATCGATCATGAGCGCCAGACACTCACCCTTGCCGTGAAATGAGATCTCGCCGAGCTGGACGTCCGCGTAGAAATTCTGTCGCGCGCGATCCTGAGTCGGACCGAAGCAGCCGCGTAATTCGGCGACGCGCGCGCGCTTCGTGTCGACGACCTTCCCATCCTCGCTCCGCGTATCGATACTCCAGAAAGAAAAGAAACGTTCGGCATCGGTGGGAAAGGGTTCGAAGCCGGTCTTCGATGCGTCACACGCGCCTGGGACAGGCTCCTGCTGTTCGCGAATACTGCGCAGAACGTAGATGCTCTCCGGCCCGGCCTCGGGCGGCGGGCTTCGTGGCAACCAGCCGATGACGCGTGCATTCAAGCTATGTATATAGAGACGATCCTCGGTCTCGGTCACGCCGGTCGTCTCGGGATAAGCACCCATTGGATCCTGCAAATCCTCAATAACGCGGCCGTCCGCATCGAACGCGAACACATGCCCGTAGGGTTTGCCCACTGGCAGCAGCGACCGCGGCATCCGTAGTAACACCTTTCGCATGAAAGGCTTTTGCGAGAGCCCATCGGCCGCTGGGTTGCGAGGCCGGAAGAGTCCGACCCAGATGCGACCGTCGCGCCCTCGCATCAGATTGTCGGGATAGCCGGGCAAATTATCGAATAGCACACTCGCCTGCCCGGAGCCGCTGCGCACATCCAGGTCGCTCGCCTGGCTGTCGACTTTCCAGATGCTGTAACGTCCCGTCTCGGACACATACAACGTTCGCTCGTCGGGCGACAACGCGATTCCGTTAGCAAACGAAAATCCGCGCGCGACGATGCGAGTGCTCGCAGTCTTGGGATCGTAAGTGAGCACTCGACCCGACGCAGCTTGCTCCAGGATGTCGAGCACACTCGCTTCGTAAGTTCCGCCCCATTCCGAGGGCGAGAAACGTCCGGAAGCATCGGTGAAATAGATGGCCCCGTCCGATGCCACGACGATGGAATTGGCGTAGTGAATCGGATCGTCGGCGCTCACACGATCGGTCAGCACGCTCACGCTGCCATCAGTGGCGATCGCGAGCAAGCCCTTCAAGGCATCAGCAGCGATCATGCGTCCGTCGGCGTCGAAGGCGAAGCCGAGCACGCGCCCGCCTGTGTCCGCGAACACCTCCTGATGGGTGCCGTCGGGATCCATACGCAACAATTTGCCGCTGGTCATTGCGGCGTACAGCTTGCCGTCGGGCCCGATCGCCAGATGTTCCGGACCGAATTCATCGCCAATAGCGATGGTGCGAAGGCCCGCCAGGCGAGTGTTCTGTGCGTGAGCGCCGGCGTAACCCGGCGGTGTCGGCGCAACCCACGACACCGGTTCCGCAGGAACAGGCCAGAAACTGAGATAGGCGACGGCGCCCACCACCAGGATTCCAACGACGGCCGCGATTCGCCTGAGTAGTCTTAGCATCGAGTCCCGCTCTCCCTGTCGCAAAATTCCTCCCACGGTACGCAGCCCGGGCGGAGGCTGTCTTTTAATTTCTTGCTATTTGCTTTTTGCTGTTACCTCCTATACTGAGCCGACAAATCTTTGCGGTAAGTTCGGACCACGCCAGCGAGGTTCCGATGGCATTCGACGAACAGTTGCAGGATTGGCGAGACCGGGCGTTACGAGTCGAAGCGGAAGTCGGCAAGGCCGTGATCGGCCAGCACGACACGATTCGCTTGATCAACGTGGCGCTGTTCGCTCGCGGGCACGTGCTGCTCGAAGGCGATGTCGGCGTGGGCAAGACGACCATTCTGCGCGCGTTCTCTCGAACCATCGGCGGAGATTTCGAGCGTGTCGAAGGCACCGTCGACCTGATGCCGGGCGATCTCGTCTATCACACTTATGTCGATGCCGACGGCAAGCCGCGCATCGAACCCGGTCCTCTGCTCCGACATGGCGAGCGACTCGCGACGTTCTTCTTCAACGAGATCAACCGCGCTCGCCCGCAGGTTCAATCCCTGCTACTGCGAGCCATGGCCGAACGCACCGTGTCGGCATTCAATCGCGAATATCGATTTCCTCACATGATCGTGTTTGCGGACCGCAACCGCGTCGAGAAGGAAGAAACCTTCGAGCTGGCCTCCGCGGCTCGCGATCGTTTCATGTTCGAGCTGAATATGCCCACGCCCACGGAACCGGACATCCGCCGTGCACTGGTGTTCGACCCAAGTTTTCACGACGTCGATCGGCTGCTCGAACGAGTCGCGCCCGCGATTCTGCCGTGGCAGGAGCTCAACGAGATCGCTGCGACCATCCAACGCAGTGTCCATGCCAGCGAATCGTTGGAACGTTATGTGTTGGACCTGTGGGAAGCGAGCCATACCCCGGCACGCTTCGGCGTACGCATCGAAGGTGTCGACATGGCGAAGCTGATCCTCGCCGGAGCGAGCCCGCGAGGCATGATGTCTCTTACACGAGCCGCACGTGTTGTGGCCTGGCTCGCAGGTCGGACTCACATCACGCCGGCGGACATCCATGCGGTGGCGCCTTGGACGCTCGGCCATCGCGTGTTCTTCACACCGGTCTACGAGCTGCGCCGTAATCAACTGGCAAGTGCGCTGGTCGCACAGATTCTGGAAAACGTTGCCACGCCGCGCTGACGATGAGCACCTCACGCGAGTTTCATTACAGATTGCCGCACCGATCCGGTGGCTGGCGACCTGGCTCGCATCCCGGCTCCAGCCTCGGCGCCGGCCACGAATTCGTCTCGCACATGCGCCTTTACGACCGGCCGGATCCGCGCCGCCTGGATCTTCGCGCCAGCCTGCGCGAAGTGCGGGGCGATTGGCTGGTGCGAGTCAATCGACAACGCGTCAGCGTGCCGGTGTACGTGATCGCCGATGTGTCGGCGTCGATGAACTTCGGCTTCCCCAAATCGAAACTGCACGTCGTCGCAGATTTCGTCACAGCGCTCGGGCACAGCGCGTTTCGTGTCGGCGACGCCCTGGGCATGCTCGCATTCGATACTCACGAACGCTCCGATCTGTTCGTGCCAGCACTGCTGAGTCGCGGCGTCGGCGAGATGATGTCGTCGATGCTGACCGGCTACGAAGGCACGGCGGGCAGTAGCAGTGATGGATTGCAGGAGGCTGCCATGCATGTGGCCGGGCGCAACGGTTTGATCTTCATCGCCTCCGATTTCCATTGGCCGCTGGATCGATTGGGCGACGTGTTGGATCTGCTCGCCCATTCGTACGTCGTGCCACTCGTCGTTTGGGATCCAGCCGAAACACAGCCACCGAGGCAAGATGGGCTCATGCCACTGCGCGACGTGGAGTCCGGCAGCCGAAGCACCGTATGGTTGCGGCCTGGCATGCGCGCTCGCTGGCAGGACGCCGTCGAACGGCGACGTGCCGAAATCAATGGTTTGTTTGCTGCGTGTGGCATTCGCCCCTTCTACGTCGGTGGCGAGTTCGACAGCGAAGCCCTTTCGCATTATTTCTTCGAGGCCACGGCATGAGGATCACGGCGCTGATCCTCATGGCCATGGCAGCGATAAGCGCAATCGCGGCTCAGCCGCCAGCGGCAGTCGTCGAACAGCCGCGGCCGTTCGGATACGTCGTCGGCGACCTGGTCACGCAACGTGTGTTGCTGACAACCTCGGAGCATGACTTCGATCCCAGCGTGCTACTGCCGATACAACGCGTGAACATCTGGTTCGAACGACGCGCGCCCAGAGTCGAAGCGACTGCGGACGGGCGTCGTTGGCTGATCGTGAACTATCAGCTGATCAACGCGCCGCAGACGCTCACTACAATCACCCTGCCCGCCTGGGATGTTCCGGGCAAAGCAGGTGGAACTCAGCTACGGATTCCAGCCACCTCGATCAGCGTCGGCCCGCTGATTTCGAGCTCGCCCTCCGCGACTGCCGTCGAGCTCCGGCCCGATCGGGAAGTATCACTCATCAATACAGCGCCAGTGCGCGCGCAGTTGATCGCGTGGTCGATCGCGTTGGGGCTCACATTGGCAGCGTGGCTTGCCTGGTTGCGATGGCGAAATTGGCGGGACAGCCTCGATCAGCCCTTCGCACGCGCCCTGCACGAGTTGCGACGAATCGACGACTCAGCACCTGAGGCGTGGCAAGCATTACATCGTGCGTTCGATCAAACCGCCGGTCGCGTGCTGCAAACGGAAACATTGCCCTCGCTGTTCGAACGCGCTCCGCATCTACAGCAGCGACGCGCGGATATCGAACGCTTCTTCTCACAGTCGAGCGAGCGATTCTTTGGCGCCGGATTGCAGAGCAATCTCGTGTCGGTACGTGCGCTCTGCCGTGACCTGCGCCAAATCGAACGGCGGCACGCGCAATGAGCGGCGTACTCTCATTCGAGCATCCATGGTTGCTGATGCTGCTGCCGTTGGCGCTGCTGCCTTTGTTACGCAGACGGCGCGACACGCTCGCCTTTCCGTCTATTTCCTGGCTACCGTCAGATCGTGTTGGCCGACTCATCGGCTGGCTCTGGCCCGTGTTCGCCGTGCTCGCCCTGGCGAGCAGCATTCTTGCGTTGGCGCAGCCGGGACGCCCGCAAACATTGGTTCAACGAACCGGCAAAGGCGCGGAAATCCTGGTGCTGCTGGATCGCAGCCGGAGCATGGACGATCACATGCTGCCCGCCAACTGGCGACAGATCGATCCACTGGTGCTGTTGTATCGCAAAGGCCGCCAGAAAGCCGAAGTGGCACGCGAGCTGCTGGCACAGTTCGTCTCGCAACGTCCCGATGATCGGTTCTCGCTGATGTATTTCAGCAGCCGGCCGTTGAGTGTCGTGCCATTCACTCAGCACGACGCAGTGATGCAAGCAGGAATCGCAGCGGGCGCGACCGGCCGGGGGCTCGCCGATACAGAAGTGGGTCTTGCGCTCATCGCGGGAATCGCCGAATTCGACCAACGTGCCTATTCCGGCAGCCGGATCATGCTGCTGGTGTCGGACGGCGGTGCGCATCTGGATGAGGACACGATGCAGCGCATTCGTGTCGGCCTCGCGCGCAATCGTATCGCCCTCTACTGGATGTACCTGCGTTCCTACAACAGCGCCACACTCGATACGACCGATGTGCGTTGGGAGAATGCGCCGGAGCTCGCTCTGCACCGCTTCTTCAAAACGTTACAAACGCCGTATCGCGCGTATCAGGCCGAGGAGCCCGAAGATCTTTCCAAAGCGGTCGCCGATGTCGGACGACAGCAGAATCTGCCGCTGGACTTCCTGGAACAGATCCCGCGCCGGGACTACAGCCGTCACTGCATCGCCTTTGCGGCGTTTTCGTGTGCGATGTTGCTGTTGTATCGGTCGATGTTGTTGCGGAGCTGGCAATGAAGCGCTCAGTGGTTCATTGCGCCTTCGGCCTGGCAGCGCTCGCGTGCGCAAGCCTGGTTGCATATCACGCGCTTCGCCTCGATGGGATCAAACGCACCAACGCGGCGATCTCCAGCGCACGCGTTTCGGATTTCGATGCAACCGTGCCGGAAGCACGTTTCGCGCGAGCGCTGGCCCTTGCGCGGACCGGCGAGTCCGAAGCCGCAGTGAAAGCATACAAAGGGCTGATCGAGGGCGGACGCCATGATCTGCGTCAAGCCGCACGATATAACCTCGGCAATCTGTACATGCGTGATGCTCTCGCGGACGGCGCGAGCGAAGCATTCAGGTCGTTGCCGCTCATCGAGCTGGCCAAGCAAGGCTATCGCGATGTGTTGCGCTACGAGCCGATGGACTGGGACGCTCGATACAACCTTTCCCGCGCTCTGCTGCTGGCGCCGGAGATCGAACAGGAGTTGGAAGAGAAGGAAGATCCTCCGCAGAAGGAGCAAAGCGTGAGCACGCTGCAAGGTGCGAGGATCGACCTGCCATGAAGTTGCCGCGCCTGGCGGTGGACAAGGATTCACGTGCCATCGCACTGGCGCTGATGCTGCTGTTGGCTGCGTTATTGATACCGCCCATCGACTTGCCACGGGATGCCTACGACTACGTCGTGGTCTTCGACATCAGCCAAAGCATGAACGTCGAGGACTACGAGATCGGCGGCGCGCCCGTCAGCCGCCTGGCTTTTGCCCACGAGGCCGCTCGTCACATGTTGCGCGATCTGCCGTGCGGATCTCGCGTTGGTTGGGGTGCCTTCACCGGTTATCGCACGATATTGCTGCTGGCACCGGTAGAAGTGTGCGCCTACTACAACGACCTGCTGGCGTCGCTCGAAAAAATCGACGGGCGCATGCGCTGGTCCAACGCGAGCGAGATCACCAAGGGCGTGTATTGGTCGGTGCTCGCTACTCAGGAAACGAATCAGCAAACCGGTACGCATGCCAATATCGTTTTCGTCAGCGACGGTCAGGAAGCGCCGCCGCTCGATCCCGCTTATCCGCCGCGAGTTCTCGAAGACCTGTCGAAGGACTCGATGGGCGGTTGGCTCATCGGCACGGGCGCTTACGCTCCCAGCCCGATTCCTCGAATCGATGAAGATGGTCATCGCCAAGGTTACTGGCGCGCCGACGAAGTCGTTCAGCCGACCAGCTCCGGCGACACCCGCCTGCCTGCCACGGAACATCTGTCTGCACTCCGCGAGCCGCATCTGAAAGCGCTCGCGGATCAACTCGGCTTCCACTACGCACGATTGAGCGGGCTCGCGTCGCTGAGCGACACTCTGCGCGATCAACGATTCGCGCGGCGCCGGCCGACACCGACCGATCTTTTCTGGCTACCGACTGCGCTGGCCGTGGTGTTACTGGGAATGCGCTTCCGGCCGGATTGGCAAAAGAAGAATCACAAATGATCAATGCACATCGCGCCGCCCATGCACTGTTGTGGTCTGCGCTGCTGACTATCGCCGCCGCTCATGCTCAACCGCCGATCATCGACATGCATCTACACGCGAGAACCGGCGACTACAAGGGCGCGAAGCCGCCGCCACTCTGCGTGTCCATCACGAACATGCCGCGCTGGGATCAGTCACAGCCGATCGAGACGGGCTTGAGCGACAGCACTGCTTGCGACGATCCGATTCCTGCCGTCACCAACTCCACACAACTCATGCAAGAGACGCTGGCGGTCATGGAGAAGCGGAACATCATCGCCATGGTGAGCGGCGAGCCCGGCACGATGACGACCTGGAAAGCAGCAGCGCCGCTGCGAGTCATCGTCGGCAGCGACCTCCGCATCCTGAAACACAGTGCAGATGGTCGCCTCCGCGCACGCACGCCGGAAGAACTGCGTGCTCTACACGACCACGGTCAATTGGATGTCTTGGGCGAAGTGATGGCTCAATACGAGGGCATCACGCCCAGCGACGAGCGCCTGGAACCCTATTGGGCTCTCGCCGAATCGCTCGATATTCCTGTCGGAATCCATCTTGGCCCCGGCGGCCCCGGCGATCCTTACACCGGAAGCAAGCTGTATCGTGCCCGTAACAGCAGTGCGCTGGGACTGGAAGAAACATTGGTGCGCCACCCTCGCCTGCGCATCTACATCATGCACGCCGGCTACCCATTCATCGACGACCTGCGAGCGCTGCTGTTCACGCATCCGCAGGTGTACGTGGATATTTCCGCCATCGTTAGCGGCGAGCCCCGCCCTGCTTTCTATCGATATCTACAGGCCCTGACCGATGCCGGCTACGGCGACCGCGTAATGTTCGGCACCGACCAGGGACTCTGGCCGGGCCTGATCGAGGCATCCATCGACGTCATCGAACAGGCACCGTTCCTGACGGAAGCACAAAAGCGCGACATCCTTTACAACAACGCCGCCCGTTTCCTGCGCTTGAGCAAAGAGACGATCGCCCGCCATCACGATATGTAACCGCCTCTGGGTCTATTTAGAGATCCGCTGCGCCGCCTGTGCAGCGACGAAGCCAGGCCGGCTGCTGACGCGGTCCCAATAAGCTGAGATTTCCGGACTGAACTTGTGCTCCAGCTTCAGATCTCGCGCTAGCAGCAGCGCGTAGCCGACACATAGATCGGCCATCGTGAAACGCCCCGCGCACAGCCAGTCGCGATCCTGTAATGCGCGGGTCAAGTGACGCAGGCGTGAGAGGAACCATTGCGTGTAATCGTTAGCCGCCTGCAGTAACCGCCGCTCCTCCGGTTCCAATTGTGAATATCGAAGAACGATAGTAAGCGGAAATGTCAGCGTGGCCTCGCTGCGATGGAGCCAGTCGAGCCAAAGCCCATAGTCACGCTCATCTACACCAACTGCCAACGGCGTAGGCCCATGGCGTGTGGCGAGATATTGCGGGATCGCGGCGGACTCGGTCATTCGCACCTCGCCGTCGATCAGCAGCGGAATCGTGCCGAGCGGATTTTGCTCCAGGTAGTCGGGCCGATGAATGCGAGGCGGGAACGGCATGAGGTGCAAGCGATACGGGAGCCCCATTTCTTCCAGGGCCCACAGCGCACGAAACGAGCGCGCATCGACGCAGTGATAGAGCTCAATCATCTGCAGCTCCGTTGTTAGAGCACCTTCTCCACCAGGCTTTGAAACGCGGCCGCGGTCGAGGCGACGCTGGCCGCCGATACACACCTCGCGTCGTCGTCCGCAACATGATGATAACGATGAATGCCGAACACGCCCGCTGCCGGTGCATAGCCCGCCGCGATGATCTCGGTAAGCTCGCCGGCCGACAGAGTATCACTCGAATAGGGTGCCTCCAGCCCGGGATGACCGGCAAACACCTGTTGAGCGACTGGCAACAGCGACGGGCTGATCGACACAAACCGCTGGGTGTCCACGCTCGGCAACGCCCGCCACTGGCCGACAGTCTCGTGCCAATCGCGCGCGGCGACGTTGGCACCGAGGTGCAGCCAGAAATCCGTGTCGGCAGGCTTGGGCGTGAATGTCTTCAGCGCCTCCGCTGCTCCGAGATATTCATACTCGTGGCCGGTGTTGCACACAAAGGCAAGGTTGTGACTTTGCACCGCCTGACCCGCCCATCGAGCCAGCCACAACCACGCAGCAACGCCTGGTCCTCGCTCTCCCGCACAGACAAACCAACCCGATCGCGGCGTCGAGACAACCAACCAACGCGGCTTGCCGCGATTGATTCGACCAACGAAATTGAACGCCGAACGCTGCCCGCCTTTGCCGAGCACCGTCATCGTCGCTGGAGCACGATGCATCGCCGCCGCGAGGAAAGGTTTGGCACGCTC
>Ga0247784_1000286_pt1 | contig 14516 bp, 11 predicted proteins | sample UWRJL169409R5_FD_179909 | JGI IMG/M metagenome (GOLD analysis project Ga0247784, IMG submission 179909) | Plant litter microbial communities from Arlington Agricultural Research Station in Wisconsin, United States - UWRJ-L169-409R-5 | ecosystem: Environmental > Terrestrial > Plant litter >...
CGCACGGCGACGTGATGTCCCTTCATCGAGGCGAAGGGGCTGTTCTCGTTGCGTGCCGGAATGTTGACAACTGACATGATGGCGCTCCTCTTGTGCTTGATCGAGCCGCTTGGCGCGGCGGATGAGCGCATCTTGGTCGCGATCGACTATGGAGAGAATCTCCGAAATCGTTGATGTACTATGAACCCATGGTTGATAAACAGAAGAACGTGCCCTTGACCGCGCTGCTCGCCTTCGACTGCGTGGCCCGTCATCTAAGCTTTGCCCGAGCGGCTACCGAGCTCGACGTGACGCCGACGGCCATCTCGAAAACGGTGAAGCAGCTGGAGTCACAGCTGGGCGTTCGGCTCTTCAATCGCACGACGCGGAGCGTGGCGCTGAGCGAGCCCGGCGCTCAACTCCTGCACACGCTGAGCCCGGCGCTCGAACAGATCCGGCAATCCGTAGGCAGTGTCAGCGGAACATTTGCTAAGCCGTACGGCACTCTGCGCATCAACACGTCCTACGTTGCCTACGCGTGCCTGATTGCCGAGCATCTGCCCGCATTTCTCGATCGCTTTCCGGAGGTGGAGCTCGAAATCGCGCTCGACAACACATTGACCGACATCGTGGCCGGAGGCTTCGATGCCGGCATACGCCTGGGCCATGCGCTTCATCGCGACATGGTGGCGGCGCCGTTGGGCCCATTACAGCGCCGCGTGGTTCTGGCGTCTCCGGAATATCTAGCCGCGCATCCGTCCCCGAAGAAACCAGAAGATCTGATGGAGCACGACTGCATTCGACAACGTCTGTCCGGGCGTGCGCGGTTCTTCGAATGGACCTTCCGCACCAAGCAGCGGAGCGTGACGATCGATGTGTCCGGCCGTCTGATATTCGACGAAATGCGCTCGGTGCTGGACGCCGCACGCCGCGGATGCGGCCTTGCTTACGTATTCGAGCAGTTCGCCGCGCGCGAGATCCGATCAGGCGCGCTCGTTCCGGTGCTGGAGAAATTCTCGCCGCCGTCGGAAGCATTCCATCTCTACTATCCGAGTCGAACCATGATGCCGGGAAAGTTACGCGCGTTCTTGGATTTCATACGCAACATCAACCAGGCTGAGTAGCAAAGTTGAAGCGCAGATGGTTGAGTTCGTTACTGCGCCTCACCGCTCCTGCGCGATCAACAGCTTCAAGCGCGAACCGATGGGAGAATTTCGGCATCTCGCCGAGCTCGAAGAAATTGTCATTGGTGCTCGATAAGCCTGGAGCCCGCAGCACTTCATTCCATAGTTCTTTCACGACGCGTTCGGTCCGTGTGGTCAACAGGCCGCTTTCGCTAGTCATTTTCTGCTCCTCCTTGCGGGTCGGTCGGTCTTCTCTTCATACAACTTATCCGAGCATCCTCGGATGCATGGTGTCGCTACACTCAGCGAGAACGCGCCTTATCAAGAAGATAGTCGCATTGATTGCCACCTACGGCCGCACAGCTGAGTTTCGTAGGGCCATGCAGCGCCATCGCACGTCGTATCAGACGATAGGTCTGACGAAACCTCCTCGTCGGGGAACTCGCGATTGCCCGTGGCGTTGCATGTCGCAGCAGGCAGGCGCCTCTTGAGCACAGTTGTATCGAGTTTCGACAGGGATCAGGGGAACGTCATGAAACTTCCGATGGCCGAGGAAGGTCGCGTTGTATGGATGGCGCGTGCGACCGCAATTGCTTTCTTGCTGATATCTTGCTGGACGATGTGCGCAGTCGCTGTCGCAGCCCCGCGAGCGATGGTCATCGAAGAGTCCGCCACGCTACCTGCGCCCGATCCGTCGTGGACTTACGTGAGCCGCTACGTCGCCATCGACGGCGACTGGGCGCTCGCACAGGGTGATCGATATATCCCGGACCCCAACGCCGAAACCGGCAGGCGTCACGACGGCGCGGCGCTGCTGTATCACAAAGTGAATGGGCAGTGGACGTACGCGGGCATCCTCGGTGTGATCGATGCCGTCGACGAATGGACCAAGCCGGGCATCGCGATGAAAAATGGCGTGGCGATGATCATCGAGAAATCGGTGCGCGTTTTCGAACGCAATGGCACCACCTGGAACGAATCGCCGCTCAACATTCCACCCACCGGTGCGTTACAAGGTTCGGACATCGAGATCGACAGCGGTCGAATTCTGGTGCCGCGAAATACCTGCTCTTGGACCAGTGACATCTACAGCAAGATCAACGGAGTCTGGACGCGCGAAGGCACGCTCCCAGGTCATCCGAATGAATGCGGCGACAATCCCAGTTCGCCGCAGCAGGATCTCGAAGGCAATCGCGCCGTCGTCTTCAATTCCACCGGCCCCAGCGATGAAGCGTCGGTCGCCCGCCTCTATCGACCGGCCGCTGCGGGCGGCTGGGAGCAATTCGCCACGATCGCTGCGCCGTCTTTTATTTCCGATTTCGAGTTCGGTTCCCAGGTTGCGCTCCACGGACCCTATGTCGCCGTCGGCGCCACGGTCGAGACGGGCACCCTGCTGTTCCGCGAGCAGAATCAAAACTGGGCCTTGAGCGGCGTATTGCAGCCCATAGACGCTTATATGCAATGGACAAGTGTCAGCGCACCCACTCTCGAGCACGGCGGCAATTATTTCTTCCAGCGCAATTACAGCTATGATCGTCAGGCGTATGTGGTGAACGTGTTCGAAGTGATCGGCGACGCCGTCACTCACGTCGCAACGCTCGCAGCCAAGAACGGCGGCTCGCTCGGCTGGAGCATCGACGTCAGCGGCAATCAGGTGATCGTTGGCGGACGGGATGGCTTTCTAGGCGACAACACCGTGCGCGTATTCGAATTGCCGGCACCGCAAAACGTAACGCTCCGCTCTCTCCAACTGGATGACTTCGAGCAACCCGGCGCGGGCTCGAACTGGCAGCCATCGCCGGGCAGTGCTTTCTCCGTCGTCCAATCCGGCAACACGCGCGTGTATCGACAATCCAGCGTCGCCGCCAAGGCCACGTCGATTTATCATGCGTTCGAATCCGCGGATCAGGCGGTACAGGCCGAGATCACACCACGCAGCTTCTCGGGAAACGATCGGTGGTTCGGTCTCACCACGCGCTATACCGACGACGCGAATCACTACTACCTGACAGCGCGCAGCTCCGGCGCGATCGATCTCAAGCGCATGGTAAACGGTGCCTACACCACGCTTGCGAGCATCAACGCTTCGATCCAGGCGGGACAGAAATATCGACTGCGATTGGAATCCATCGGCACCATGCATCGCGCGTACTTGAACGATTCCAGTCTCTTCACTGTCTACGACGCCGCTCTCCCTCTCGGCAACGTGGGAGTGATGATGTATCGCACCAGCGCCGACTACGACAACGTGATGATCAGCCCGAGCACACTCACCACCATCAACAAGCAGGACTTCTACGAGGAAGAATGGCTGCGGTGGAAGAACACCGGCCCCGGCACCTGGACGCGGACGGAGAACGGCATCTATGAGCAGACATCGACAGCGGGAGGAGCCCGTTCGGTCACCGGCACACCCACCGACGACGTGATCGTCCAGACGCGCATGCGTGCCACCGGGTTCAACGGCGCCGATCGCTGGGTCGGGCTGCTGGCCGGATATGTGGACGACAACAATCATGTGTACGTGACGATGCGCAGCTCGAACGTGCTGTCTCTGCGCTATCTCGTCAACGGCGTGATCCACGATGTAGCCAGCGTGCCGATGACCGTCACGCCAAATCAGTGGTACACGCTGCGCATGGAAAGAGTCGGCGGCAAGATCCGTGTGTATGTCGACGACGTGTTGCAAATATCTGCGCAGAACGTCGGCCCGATCAAGGGCCAGGTGGGCCTGGGAATGTACAAGGCGACCGCGGAGTTCGAGGACTTCCTGTCGTATCAGCCTTAGGCGGAGTATTTTTTGTCAATCGTCCAGCTGCCGACTCCTGATGTTATCGAGTTGGTCGGACAAAGCACCGAGAGCGACGGGGCGGAATGCTCAACTTCTATTATCGAGAGGCGGCCTGACGACGGAGTTTTTGGACACTACGACACCCCTACCGATGCAAGTCGGCCGCCCCGACCACGCCGTATTGAAAGCAAAGCGAATAGTCACTCTCGCACGTATGGGTTATGGGCCCGTCGAACACACCGGAAAATAAGATATTGTCCTGGTCGATTACCGCACTGGAATACACAACAACATTTCGAGGGCTCGTAAGCGCGATCGAGCGCGTAATTTTGCCGTCACTATCGGTCTCCAGCACAGTACCCTGGCCGAACGTGATTTGACTGTTGGTGTCGGCCTGATCGAACCCGGATACGCCGGAGAAGAGAAAATTTCGGTTCGGCAAGCGGTGAAAATCCAAGGCAACATCTTCACGCTCGAAATCGATCAAGTGATAGGCGAGGTTCTCGCCGCTTTGCAGGTTGACTGCATCCAGCAAAATGTCCCATTCCGTGTCGCTATTGGACTCGGGATTGTTCTTGTTATGCCTGACATTAGCGCCTATCCAGAGAACTCGATCCTCGCTGGTAACACCGATCAAATTCTCCGAATACACCGGATTGCCCACCAATAGAGTGCGCAGATAGTCACCTGTCCGGCTATACACTTCGATAAATATGTCCTTAGAGTCGTTTGTTTTACTCAGGCTACGCCCGAAATGCTGTTCGTATGCGGCAGCCTCTCCTGTGTAGCCTTCGAATGCCACGATTACTTCGCCGGCATCATTCACATCGAATGCGGCGTTGTTTTGCAACAAGCTAGCCCACAGCCAGGTATGTGCAGGCATCACCTGCGTATCCCACACATTCTCCAGTAAGTTTGAAAGCCGGTACACCTTCACGCCATAGGTGTACGCAAGCATGTACAAGGAGTCGTTCATCCACTTGAGCTTGACGACAGCGTTATCAAAAATCCGAGGCCTGCCATTGTCGACCAGTTGAGGAACTGAACTTACGGTGACTTCATCGTCAGTCGAAATATCGTAAAAATTCAGCTCCTGGTCACTCGGAATGTCTTCAAGAATCTTCTGCTGCAGAAGCTGGCCTTGCACACTGTAGTGCCCAAGTTGCAGAAAAAACTCCGGCGCCGAGCTCACACGGCCAGTGTCTGCAAGTACCAGTTCGGCGAGAATCAACGAACCATCCGGTTTGAACAACACATCTTTGAATATGCCGGAGGTGTCATGGGTGCGGGTCATCAATACCTGTCCATCCCGAGTACGACACTCGATGGTATTTTTCCATTTAGATGGAATTCGCGAACGATCTTCGAGGCCAGCCTCGCGCAAGAGGTAGCAGACATTTCCCGTGGCGGGGCTGTAGGCGACCTTGTATGCCTCCGATCTATCTGCCTGCTTGAAGGTGCGATAAGTCACCTGTCGATCCCAGAGCGAGCTTTCTGGAAATAATCCCTCCGAGGCAGGTGTGGACGGCTCAGGGATCTTGCCGTTGCCGTTGCCGCCGCCGCAACCCATGAGGACGAGCAGCGGGCATAGGAAACCCAGGCGGAGCATCGTTAAGAACATACTGGTATTTGCTCGCTTCATGGGTGATGAATAGAACCAGCCACTACCGTTACCAACGATACGCCGCAGTACCCGGCACCCATCGCGGATCGCGGTAATAGCAGTTGCCGTCGGTGTCGCAGTTGGCGAAGAAAGTTTTTATGGATACAGAGATTGCAAACGTTGCTGCTGTCGGCCTCGAACTGGCGGATGGCAGGCGCCCCGTAGACGGAGTGTCATCACCGCCGCCCGCGCAGACCACCAACAACGTCGCCGGCAGTACCCACTTCTCGGTGCCGAAAGTCAGCAAACCCAGAGTTTTCAGAATGGATCCGGGGGTTCACGAGATTCTCTCGTGGTCTGTTATCAATTATCGAAATCGAGGACCGAAAGCCGACATGTGGCGCGGATTCGAGCAATTCGTGAGACCTGCCTCTTACTCGATGGGATCCAGCGGCTAAGATGGCGGCCCCGATACAACGCCAGCGGACGACGCAGGAACAGAATCTCCGCCTCCAACGACTCACGCGGCATCGAAGAACGCACGCAAGACTGGCTGCAGAAGGAAAGGTTGATCCTAGTCGGGCATTCGTGGGGCTCGATCCTCGGGCTATCCATAGCGAAGGCGCGGCCCGATCTTTTCTACGCTTTTGTCGGCACCGGGCAAGTTGGAGACTCGACGCGAAACTATGCGGTCGCATACGAAGCGCTGCTGACGAAAGCCAGGGCGCTCAAAGAGCGGACTGCTGTCGACGAGTTGCTGGCAATAGGGCCACCGCCCTATCCCGACTTTCGTGGCTGGAGCGTGCAACGCAAGTGATCGAATCTGTTCGAGCACGCCGACCTTTTCATCTCCGGCATGTTCGGCGCGGCGTTGAGCGCTCCCGGCTATACGCTATCTGACATCAACGACTGGAACGCGGGTCAGGCGCTGAGCGGTCGCCAGCTGATACCGCAAACAGCGAAACTAGATTCGAAAGCGCTCGGCGGACAGCTCGTGATTCCCGTCTTCGTCATACAGGGAGCGGAGGATTTCACCACGCCGACCAGTCTCGCCAAAGAGTTCGTCACCTCCCTGCGGGCACCACACAAGGAGTTCATCACGATAACGGATGCGGGACACTTCGCCGTGTTCATGAAATCCGATGAGTTTCTGCGGGAACTCGTTGCTCGCGTGCGAGCGCTTGCGGTGAAGCGCTGATAGATGGATAGTTCGGTCAGCGCTCTTCAGCAGAGCGATTCCGCAACCCCCGATGATTGCGTTCTTCGTGATAGCGCCACGTAGTGCGTCAGCGCGCTCTAGCGATGATCTGCTAAAGAAAAACCATCCGTCCGGTGCACTCCGACTTCATCGAGCGCGCAAATCTCTCCGCGTACGCGTTCAAAGTGGGTGAACGCGGCGGCAGTTGGGTTGGCTCGATCCGCTCCCGAGTGCCAGACCCTAATACAGCCCACGTTGCTGTACACTCATTCGATCGGTTTGCAAAACCTTTGCGTCGCGGCACTTGCCCAGCACGTCGGCGGCCCCTGCACGCAGTAGCAGTTAGATCTCTCCTTCGCCGAGCAATCTTGAAGGAACGCTCGGTTACAACGTGCCAGCAGACAACTCACTCTGCTTACCGCAGCAGCAGGCAACTCCGCTTGCTTCCTGGTTCAGACTGCTGGCCGCAGTCAACGATTTCCAGCACCCAGTGCAACGACCGAGATGACGAACAACAGGACAGAGCCGCTCATCTATATCGTCGATGACGACGATGACATGCGCTGCGCAATGGGTACGCTCGTAGCCACGTTCGGTTACCGAGCCTTCGCTTTTGCGCGACCGGCTGACTTTCTGGCAAAGCACGATCCGGAACAGCATGGCTGTGTCGTGCTGAACGTGCTCATGCCGGAGATGAGTGGACTGGAAGTGCAGCAGCAACTAAATACGCGCAGTGCCATGGTGCCGGTGATATTTGTCTCGAATTATGGAGACATTCCCGCAGCTGTGCAGGCGATGAAGGGCGGCGCATTCGACTTCCTGGAGAAACCATTTCGAGATCAAGTTCTATTGGACCGAATCCACGGCGCACTCAAGTTCGACATGGCGAACCGAACCTTGATGGAAACACGCGCCGATTTGAGGCGCCGCGAAGCGTCTCTCACGCCGCGAGAGCGCGAAGTGATGGCGCTCATCGTCGATGGGCACGCCAACAAGATCATGGCGATCGACCTGGGCCTGAGCGAACGGACGATTCAGATCCATCGATCGCATGTCATGGAGAAGATGGATGCGCGGAAACTGGCGCACCTGGTGAGGATGTCCATGCAGCTTGCGAAGACAGCCAAGCCGTTGCACGAAACATGACCTTCGCCCGTTCGGCGATCCCAATCCTGTGATGATCTGTTAAGGGAAACTTTCGCTGGTGAGCGCTCGACTCACTGGTGATGCAGACGTGGCGACACACCGGTAATTCGACGAAACGCGCGGCTGAACCGCGCCGCATCGTTGAAACCCACGGCCGCCGCGATCTCCTCCACTGGAATTGCGCCGCCCTTCAACAGAGCCCGTGCGCGCTCGACGCGTCGGCCCAGGACGAATTGATAAGGAGTCTGATTGAACGATCGCCTGAAGACGCGGATGAAATGAAAGCGACTCAGTCCCGCCACGGCCGCCAGGTCACTCAACGCTATGTCGCCCGCCAGGTTCGCGTCGATGAATTCGATCACCTTTTGTTCGGTCGCTCGTGACAAACGACCGGCGGGACGCTGAGCCTCGACCTTGCCCGAGAGAGCCGCGCCGATTTCCAGGCTGGCGACCAGGCACAGCGATTCTAGATACATCGCATCGCGAATCTCGCTGGTCAGGATGTAATTGATCTTGTCGAATGACGCCTTGAGCGCTCGATTGGAGAAATATATCTGGCCTCGCGAATCTGCACTGCTCACCCGCCGGGCGAGCTCCTCCTCCACCGTACCCGGATCGAGATAGAGCGCGGTGAAGAACTGATCCTCCAGCCGAGGAATGGACCAGCCCCAGACCCGTGCGCCTGCGGGCACGAATGTCAGCGTGTTGCGCAAATCGCGACGACGGGATGGGCCCGCAAAATCGCTGAACGTTTCGCCATCGTGAAGCTGTATATCGTGAACAGACAGGTAGTGACAGCCACCACTCCAACCATAGTCGAAACCCTCTGGGGATCGAACACTGACCCGTTCGAGCCGAAACCCGCGCGATACAAAGCTACGGGGCTTATCCCGTTGGTGCGCGCCGCGATGTGCGAGCTGCACGTTTGTTAATTTGGGGGTCGAAGGAGCGTAAATGGTTCTTGCCATAGCTCTAAATTCAAACGCAGACATGCCTCATTTTCGCCGGGATCGGAATATCGACGGGGGCTCGCCGAAAGTAGCTGCGAAGTCCTTGCTGAACCGACTCACGTCACCAAAACCGCAAGTGAATGCGATCGAAGTAATCGTCTGCGACATGTCGCCATGGCGCAGAAGCTCGGCCGCTCGCACCAGCCGCCGGCGCCTGACAAACTCCGCCGGCGAGTAACCGCGCGATTTATTGAAGGCGCGGTAAATGCTGCGCGCACTGGTGCCTGCAGTCGCCGCTATGCGCTCCAGGTCAAACGGCTTGTCCAGATTCGCCTCCAGATATTCCTCCACCAGCCGCACCTGCCAAGGTAGAGCCGCAGAGGGAATGCTTAGCAATGCGTCCGATAAATCGTGCTTGCTGGTACATAGCAAAGATACGATCAGTGCCTGTTCGAGTTCCGGCATCACTAGCTGCGTAACCTGCGTGGCGCCACCCGCAATCGTCACCAGCATGCAGTCCAGCAGGGCAGTCAGCCCTGCAGCCGCTGGCGTGTCGAGCCTGAGTACACGATTGAACTCAAGATTACCGGCGACGCTCACACCGGTCAGCGCTGCAAACTTGCGGACCAGGACGTCCCGCCGGACTCGCCACACCAGTTGCTTAAATCCGGCCGCAAAGTCGATCGTCGCCGGCGCATATGAGATGCAGGCTTCGTCGCTGGTGACGGCGTAGGAGTCGTGGCCAATACGAGTAGCCCCGGCTCCGGCGATCTGGAACTGGAGGCGCAAATAGTCCCCTTCTTCGAAGGCCAGACTGATCGGCGTCCCGTAATCGCAAAACCAGAGTTCTCCGGACGGAAGGTAGTAACGGTTTGCGACGGCATTCACCGTGCTGCTGGCAACCGCCCTGATGCATTTTGCGCGGAGGCGCGTCTCCACTTGGTCGCACAGAACGTCCAGCCGCTGCGCTCTGAAGGCTTCGTGCCCAGCGAGTGGACTGTGCTGCGAAAATGTTGAAAAACGCATCATTTTAGAGCTTCGGCAGCGGCTTGGCCTTAATCAGCTGGGCCCCGGCTATTCCCGCCGACGCTCTCCTCCGTGAGTTTTCCCCCCATGTCGGTGGCTGCCATGCATTGGCGCTGCCAGCCATGCGAGTAGATGAAGGATGACATAGATTGCCTGCTTGGGAGGGCAGTCAACCGCAATTTTTGTCGATGGAGTGGAGATGCACAGTGGTAATCGAGCGCAGACTGCGATCTCCGAATGCGATCGGGAGCCAATTCACATCCCCGGCAGCATTCAGCCGCACGGACTGCTCATGGCGCTGCATCCGACTGACCTGACCGTGGTGCAGATTGCCGGCGACTCGCTGGCCTTTCTTGGAGTTCCTCCACAGCAATTACTCCATGAATCCTTGAGCGCCCGGCTTGGGGTCGCGGCATTGGCCAGACTACAGCTGCTAGCCGCGCAGGCGACGACGACCCCACGGCCAGCTTTCCTGTTCCAGGTGACTGCACAGGGTGACACGCTCGATGTCTCTGCTCACCTCAGCGGTGGGCTCGTCGTGCTCGAGTTCATGCGTCGCCTGGTGCCGGAAACGAACGAGCCTATAGAGCTGGTCCAATCCATGACAGCGGCGATCCGGAGCGCGGCATCGGTGAGCCAGTTACTGGATCGAATCGCCTTCGAGGTACAGCAAGCCTCGGGCTTCGATCGAGTCATGATCTATCGCTTCGATCAGGACGGCAGCGGTCGTGTCGAAGCCGAGCAACGCGGCGGCGAGAGTGTTGATTCCTATCTTGGACTCGCCTATCCCGCCAGCGATATTCCACAACAGGCGCGCCGGCTGTATCTCCAAAACTGGATCCGCTGCATTCCGGACATCCACTATCGGGCGGTGCCCATCGAGCCGCAGATCAATCCATTGACGGGCGCGCCGCTAGACCTGACCCACAGCGCGTTACGCAGCGTGTCTCCGATCCATCTGCAATATCTCAGCAACATGGGCGTCGCGGCCTCGATGTCGCTGTCGATCATCGTGGAGGGCAGGCTTTGGGGACTGATCGCCTGCCACCACTACCAACCGCGTTATCTCAATAGCAGTGCGCAAAGCGCGTTGGAATTGTTTGCGCAGCTGGCATCCATGCAGCTCACGACAACTCTCGCTCTCGAGCGTGCCCGGCAGGATGCATTTCGTCGGAATATTCAAGGCGAGTTGCTCGTGGCGCTAGCAGAGGACGGCTTTCCGACCGCGCTGAAACGAAACTCAGCCCTGTTGATGGAGTTCATGAACGCCACCGGTGTGGCGATTCACGCCCAAGGCAACACTTCCTTGCACGGGGTGGTACCTCCCGCGGCGACGGTGGATAAGATCATTGCGTGGTTGAACAGTCGCCCCATGTCCCGAGTCTGGGCGACCGATCGTTTATCCCAGATTGCCGCGGAGTTGACGATAGACGGTCACGAAGTTGCCGGCGTCCTCGCGGTGTCGATCTCCAGGCTGCCCCGAGATTATGTGTTGTGGTTTCTTCCGGAGCTGCGCACTACGGTCAGGTGGGCAGGCAATCCGCACAAGGCCGTTGGCTCAGCGCCCGGCAATCTCACGCCGAGAACATCCTTTGCCGCGTGGAGCGAGGAAATCATTGGACGATCGCGCCCATGGCTCGATGACGAACTTGCAGCCGCCAACAGGCTGCGGGTCGACATTCTCGAATCAGCGCTGGTTCACCTGGATGAGCTGGCTCGCGATCGGGATGCCGCGAGCAGGCGCCAGGACCTGCTCATGCGGGAACTGGATCACCGCGTAAAAAACATTCTGGCGACGATACAGTCGGTGGTGCGCTTCTCCGGCAAGAGCGCCGATACGCTCAGCGACTTCATCCGGGGACTGGAGCAGCGGCTGATTTCGATGGCAAAAGCGCACGACCTGCTGACTTCCGCGCGCTGGGTCGGCGCCTCACTGCATCGACTGATCAATGATGAGCTCGCGCCTTTCGTCGCGAACACCGATAGTAGATTTTCCGTCGCCGGAGACGATGTCCTGCTGGTACCGTCCGCAGCGTTGGCGCTGTCGTTGGCTCTGCACGAGCTCGCGACGAATGCTGCGAAGTACGGCTCGCTGTCGGTACCTCGCGGCATGATCGTCGTCACCTGTGAAAGAGTGTCGGGACCCGGCGGCATTGAACTCGTCAACGTGCACTGGGCAGAGCACAAGGGGCCGCCAGTCGCGAAGCCAACTCGGAAAGGTTTCGGGCGCCTGCTGCTGGAGAAAATCTACGAGAACGATCCTGGCGGGATTGGCATCCGCCTGCACTTCGAGCCCAACGGGGTCAAATGCGATATTTCGTTGCGTGCAGATCGCACTTTGGCCGGTGAAGCGCACGCCGAGGCAGAGCCGGCCAAGACTTTCTCGCAGAACTCCCTCGCCGCACGAATCAACCTGAGCGGCCTCAAAGTACTGTTGGTGGAAGACAACCCGATCGTCGCCATGGATGTCGCCGAGATAATCGTTACCGCAGGCGGCAGCTTGTCCGGACCGTATCTTGGGCTCGAAGAGTCGATGGCCGCCGTTGCCCGCGACACCTTCGACGTGGCGTTGCTCGACGTGGACCTTGGCGGCGTCTTTGTCTGGCCGCTGGCGCAAGCGATCAAGGCGCGCGACATCCCGATCGTGTTCACCACGGGGTTTTCGGATGCAGGACTGTGGCCCGGTGAGTTCATAGGGGCGACGACGATCCATAAACCCTACGATCACCATCGACTGCTACGAAAGTTACAACGCGCGACCTCGGGCAGCGCCTGACCCGTGGCAATCTCCATGCACCAGCACCTGCTGGTCAACACACGGGCGTGGCATGGCGTCGCTGAAAGTGCATTTGCTTTGCGCCGTCGATTGGCCTCGATTCCTTCCTACTTGGGACTCTTGCAGAGTCTGTGGTGCCTGCACTCCGCCTTCGAACGCTCGGTTCACCAGCATGATCTATCAGCCCATGGCATCGACGTGAAGGAACGCAAGCGGGCGCACTGGCTCGCGGCAGATTTGCAGGCATTGGGGGCGGAGCCCGAAGTGGCGCCTGCTTTACATCCGATCGCATCCGCGGCTGAAGCCATCGGCTGTTTGTATGTTCTGGAAGGCTCGACGCTCGGAGGTCAGGTCATTCTGCCGCAAGCAGTTCGATTGCTCGGCGTGTCAGAGCATCGGGGAGCGAGGTTCTTTGTCGGCCACGGTGAGCGAAACAGTCGACTGTGGACTGACTTTCTACATGCATTGAACGCTTTCAATCCGCAGAGTGAGGAAGGCCGACTCATCCAGCACGGGGCGATCGGAACCTACGCGGAGTTCGCCTCAGTCCTGCGAATGCGCTGACACGAATGGCTCGCGCGAAAAATCCGTAACACTTAGTCCACGGTTTGCCCGGTAAGCTCCAGGACGGCCTTGCGCAACTCGCGAAGCATGGGTGGTTTGGCAAGGACACGATCGATGCCGTGAGGTAGCTCGTTCTCATTGCGCAATTGACTTCCCCAGCCGGTGAGCAAGATTATCGGTATGTGTGAATCTCGTGCCTTCAGGGCGGCGGCCACTTGCCTGCCATCGACATACGGCATCCCCAGGTCTGTGATGACCAGATCGAAGGGACGGTCGCGGACATGTGAATTCGTGAAGGCTCGAATGCCTGCCGCACCTCCTTCGGCAACGACGATGGCATGACCATCCTTATCGAGCACACTCCGGCAGGCCTCCAATATCAGCGGATCGTCGTCGACGAGCAGGATGTGCAGCGGCCGGCTCGGAATGCTGCCGTTGGCGCGGGGCGATTCCGTGTCGACCGCGGCAGAGGCGTAGAAAATCAGGCGTACCGTGGTGCCCCGCCCTGGAACACTATCGATCTCGATCTCACCGCGATGCCGCTGCATCATGCCGTACACCATGGCCAGGCCCAAGCCCGTGCCGCGCTCACCTTTGGTGGTGAAGAACGGTTCCAAACAATGGGCTCGTGAATCCTCATCCATTCCAATTCCCGTATCGGACACTTCGATGACCACGGGGCATGCGTGATTGCCTCCACTAACGCTGACGTCACTCCCCGCGACTGCGCTCGCTCGCAACTTCAGCGTGCCGCCATCAGGCATGGCATCGACCGCGTTGAGAATGAGATTGGTCACCGCGTCCCGGATCTCGTTCTCCACGCCCAGGATGCTCGGAACGTCTGCAGCGAACTCACGTTCGAGGCTGATCACGGCTCCGCGCTCCTGAGGAATGTCGCACCAACGCGCGCGCGTGAGCTGGATGACCTCCTCCAACAAGCGCTCTGGGCGCACTGACGTTGCCTTCATCTCCTCTTCCTGGGGACGGTAGAACTCTCGCATGCGAGCAACTGTTTGCGATACATCGTGAATGGCGCGCTCAACGATCGCGAGCTGCGAGCGGCCCTCGTCGCTGAGCCCGGACTCTTTTTCGCGCACCGACTGCGTGTACAACGCTGCCGGAGACAGCGCATTGTTGATGTCGTGAGCAATGCCGCTGGCCATCTGCCCCAGCGCGCGCAGGCGCTCATGCTGAAGGACGCTCTTCTGCGTCCCACGCAGATCCTCATAGGCTCGCTCCAACGACGCATAGAGCTCGGCCTGCTGAGTCGCGAGCGCGAGATGCTCGCCGAGCTGGCGCAGGAACTCACAATCGGCGCTGCTGAAACTGCGTACGGACCGTGCGCCCGCTATTAGCACA
>Ga0247784_1000288_pt1 | contig 14468 bp, 15 predicted proteins | sample UWRJL169409R5_FD_179909 | JGI IMG/M metagenome (GOLD analysis project Ga0247784, IMG submission 179909) | Plant litter microbial communities from Arlington Agricultural Research Station in Wisconsin, United States - UWRJ-L169-409R-5 | ecosystem: Environmental > Terrestrial > Plant litter >...
ATGATGATCGAGCGAACGAAGATCACGGCCACATCGTCAGCCACTTGGCATGAGCTTGGTGGGGTGTTCGTTCACGGGTCGAATTCTCCAAACGGCATTGGATGAGGAAGAATGCAATATGGTTTGAGCTATTTCAGGGGGAAGGAGCAGTTTTTACCAGCACGTCATCGCCGTTTGATTGTGCGCCGTCTCAGCCAATTCCAGCCGCCCACACGGCTCCGCCGGCTATCAGCATGATGCCCGCCACGAACAGGATTGCTTCGGCCCGCGTCAGTAGCCAATTGCTACCCATGCTGCGCCTCAATCGTTTGACTGCTCCGCGAACGGTGATATCGAACCGTTAACGAAGGGTTAATGAACTCCCTCAACAACGCCCATTTCGAGGCGACGCCGCTGGCGACCATTGATCGAGCTGCGAAGGTTCAACATTTTGTTGTCAGTCAGCCGACGCGGCTGACGGGTGGTTTGGGCTGAGTGGTCGATGCCAGGTGTATCAATGCAGCCGGACCGGCCAAAGCGGCGCCGGTTTGTTCGGCGTATTGGGTTTGGTTCTTAAGTGCTTGATCACAAATGAACAATGCTTTCTGGTTCACGGGAGATAACGCGGCTCCGCCTCGTCCTGTTTCATTTGGTCTCTCCCTTCACAAAGTCGGCGCCTTTTGGGTGTTCCTTTCCGTCTACGACCATTTGTTCAGCTCAAGTGCCGCATCACCGCCGCGTCGCCCGACGGCACGGGTGTTTCTCCGAGGACTTCCTTATGATCCCGAAAAAAATTGCAACGTTACTGATCGTATCCGCCTTCGCTACAGTCAGTGCAAACTTGGCGTCGGCTCAGGGCAGCGGTTTCAAGGGCAACGGATTCAATGGGGGAGGTGCGGGCAGCCTCCACGGCCGCAACTCCCATGGGGGCGGCTTCCACGGACGAGGACTCCACGGAAGAGGCTTCCACGGAAGAGGCTTGGGTGGGTTCGCGATCGTTGACGGCTACGGGTACGATAACGACAGTGGATTTCCCGACTGGTACGGAATCTCTTCAGGTTACGATGAGTGCCCTCTCTTCCGCCAGCGTGTGATGACGCGCGATGGATGGCGCGTTAGAATGGTTCCGATCTGTTAATGCAATCAGGACGCAGGATCAGCGGTGGCAACGCGCCCAACGTCAGTCGCTTTCGCCCGTCCGGTGAGTCAGTTCCGCCGTCGTGATTAGGTCAACTTCAGCGCAACTGAGTGCGGGAGTTGTTCTCTCGACTTGGGATGCCTGCGGTCGGCACAGAGCTATCGACAGCTTTTCTCGGTCCGGAATAGTCAAGATCCATACCGTTCACCTGACACGAGAGCGTGCTTATTCCCGTCGTGAGGCTAAAACCGTTGGCGCGCGGGATCTGCACGGTCGAAAATTTATAGAATATGCCGAAGGCTCTTTGATTGCCGCTAAGCGGGATGGTCCCCAATTGAAGCGTCAACGCCGTTACGTTGGAAGCCCCGCCCGATCCCGGACAAGTGAACGAGCAAGCCTTCCCGCTGCTGCAGGAATACTGCCACTCGAACGCCACCTCTGACGCGCCAAGATACGGAGCACCATCTTCGGACTGCTTCGCGTCCTGAGCACTTACCGGTTGCATCAGGGGGCTGAGAAGCAATACCCAGCTCAAAACCAGTGCACGAAAACTCTTGTTTGCTCTACGCATGCAGGTACTCAAAAGCCATCCGGGTTGCGGCTTCAAGTTTAGTTGGGAAGACCAATGCTTGGCAAGATGCACCGCAATGAGACCCTCGGCGCAATGATGAATTATAACATAATACCGTTCGATGTTGCGCTGCAGCAGTGCGTTCAGACGCATTCGCGCGTTTAAATTGTAGCCGGAAACGGCGGGCATTCTGCGCCGGCCCAATTTCTGGCGTAGGTTTTGCGATGTTACGTCCCGGAATTTTCGGCCCTCTCGCCAGACTATGAGAGAGCGCGCCGCGACAATCTGCATAAGCAATTTCCGGACTCCGGCAGCAGGTCGGCCGTTCCGATATGGCCGTCTAATGCGGGTAGCGCGGGTTCTAAGTAAGGTATTTGACCTACCAATTCTAGACGGCTGTCTGGCTTGCGCCATATTTCGGACACTGCGCCGACGTGGATTTGCCGCGCGACATGTCCTATTTTCGCCGCTCGCGTGGCCTACCGGGGTCCCACGCGTTATCGCAATCGATTATATCGACGACGGGACGTGGATTTTCAATAATACTGCATCCTGACGACATCCTTGGAAGCTGACGGTTTTTAGATGTCGTCGAACTAACCGCGGCACACACCGGTACAATGCCACAGTTTCGCTATCGAGCTGTCACCCATGCGGGCGAAATCATCGTCGGCGAGGTCGAGGCTTCGTCGCGTGAGGAGGTGGTTCGGCGCATTGAGTACCTGGGACACCTGCCGATTGAGGCCGAGGTCGCGACGACGGGATTTCTGACCCGCAGCCCTCGGCGCGCCGAAAAGCCGCCGCGATCTCGCGATGTTTCCATCTTTCTGCGCCAGCTGGCACTTCTGATCGGCGCCGGATTGACACTCGAAGCGGCGCTTCAGACCCTCGGCGAAGACACCAGCAAAGCATTGGCGGGCTTTGCCAATGGACTGCGTGCATCGATTTCCGTGGGAGAGAGCTTCGCGGAGGCTTTGGAGCGTCATCCTTCAACGATCGATCCCGCCTATGTGGCGATGGTACGGGTGGGGGAGGCATCGGGCAAACTCGAAGCGGTGTTGCGTGCGATTGTCGAGGATCGAACGCGCCGGGAGGTGATGACCGACCGGATCAATTCGGCGATCCGCTATCCTTTGTTTCTGATCGGCACGGCCACGATCATTCTTTTGTTTTTTTTGATGTATGTGGTCCCGCAGTTCGAGCCGGTGTTCAAGGACCTCGGTGGGCGTCTCAATTCAGGCGCGGCAGTGATCGTGGCAGCATCTATCTGGCTGCGTGCCAATGTCGACCTGTTTCTGGGGATGTGTTTGTTTTTGGTCGTCGGCGCGTGGCTGGTGTTGAGCAGGCGCGAGTGGCGGGCGCGGATCTTCGCCGCGATCGCAAAGCTCCCGGGAATTTCGGGACCGATGGGCGACCGACGTACGGCGCGGATTGTCGGTACTCTCGGCCTTTTGCTTGAAAATGGCGTGGCGCTTCCGACCGCGCTGAAAATTTTGCGCGATGTCGTGACAGAGCCGGAATATGTTGCCGCGGTGGACCGCGTGCATGACCACGTGCGAAATGGCCGAAATTTCGCTGACGCCCTGACGGAAACCAATCTGCTGCCGCCACTGGCGGTCAGGATGCTCAGAGTCGGGGATCAAGTCGGAGACCTCGCTTCCATTGTCCGCCAGGCGTCGCATTTCTATGAGCACAAGCTTGGGCTCGGCCTCGACAGGTTGATGGGCGCGATCGGGCCGGCGACGATTGTCGTTGTCAGCGTCGTCATCGGTACGCTGATCGTATCCATTATGAGCGCGCTCCTCAGTATCACGGAGCTTGCGCAATGATCGAAACCATTGCGACGGCTCGGCCGCTGCGGCCGCTTCCTCGGCCCATCGATCGGCGCGCCGGCTTTACCTTGATTGAGGTCGTGGCCGTGATGATGATCATTGCGCTGGTAGCGTCGCTTGCGGTCACTAAAATGTCCGGCACCGGGCGAGGAGGGCTGAAGGCCCTGACGCTCGAAGCCGCCGCACTGCTGCGGCGCGAGCGGCTAGGCGCAGTTCTGACCGGGCAGGACCGCCAGGTATCCCTTGACGGCGAGCGCCGCGAACTGGTCGGCGACGGTGGCGGTGTCCTCGCCATCCCGCGCGACGTCGTCCTCGACGTGCTCGGCATTGATGCTGTGTGGTCCGGGCGCCAGGCTGTGGTTCGCTTCGCCCCGGACGGCGCCTCGACTGGAGCGGTGCTGAAATTATCGCGTGAGAATGCCGAGTATGAAATTCGAGTCAATTGGTACACGGGAGGCGTCGCAATTGCGCCGTAACGGCAGCAGGCAGTCGGGTTTTACCCTTCTCGAGGCCTTGGTAGCACTGGCGGTAATTCTCGCTTTTGCAGTGGTGCTCGGTCCGCACCTGTCTCAGGCGCGCCGCATCATGGCGGATGCCGACGGCCGCGTCGCCGCACAAGTTCTGCTGCGTTCCTTGCTGGATGCTCCTTTCGATCGCTCCGGCGCGGCCAACCTGTCGCGGAACGGTGAGACGGCCGGACTGCGATGGCGCGTCTCCTCCGAACCGGTCGCGGCTGCCGTCACACGCGTTACCGACCGACCAAACTGGCAAGCCTATCGTGTGATGGCAAGTGTGACATGGGGCTCTGATCAGGTCGTTTCCGCGGAAACGATCCGGCTCCGCAAGGCTCCGGGGCGATGAACATGCAACGGAGGCGAACGCGCGCCGGATCAGATGGCTTCACGCTGATAGAGGTTCTCGCCGCGCTTGCGATAGCCTCCGTGATCATTATGGCGAGCGCTGCACTGATCCACAATGTCGCGCTTTTCTTCGACCGAGGCACGCGGAGTGTAACCGAAGCGGAGCGCTTGATGCTCGCCGTAGAGCGTCTGGCGGGCGATTTCAGTTCTGCTCGCTTTGCGCCGCGAAGAGCGGGGCAGGGGACAGCCGCCGTGGCCTTCGCCGGCGAGTCAGCCAGAATCGTCTTCGTTGGTGCGGGTCGGGCCGCATCGGGGTCGCTCGACGACGATCTGCTCAGTCTGGCGGTGGAGCAGGACGGTGAAGTCAGCCGTTTGGTCAGGCGTCGCGCGACCTGGCCTGGACCGCGCGCGCGCTTCGAGGATGTCACGCCAAAGGATCCGGTCGTTCTGATCGAGGGTAAGTTGGACATTTCATTTATATTCGGACGCTTCGCGCCCGATGGCGCTCTCGCATGGTCGACGAGCTGGGCCGGCGAAAACGCGCTCCCTCAATATGTGCGGCTAAATCTACGGGATCGGACCACTGGCACCAGCCCGCTCGGCGAAGCCGACTTTGTTATCCGCGCCAATGCTCCCGCAGCCTGCGGGCAGGCCGACGCGGTGGTGGCATGTCTGAACGTCGCGAGTTCGACACCTAGCAACGTGCCCAGTGCGCAAAGGCAACCGCGATGAAACGCGGTGATCCGCGGAGTGGCGTGATTTTGGTGACCGTTTTGTGGTCGATTGCGTTGTTGTCGGCGCTCGCGATGGCGGCGGCCGTCACCTTTCGCGGGTTTGCGGGCGTGATGGCGGTGGAGCGTGATCGCGTGCAGGGCGCTGCGTTGCTCTCGGCGGGACTTGAAACCGCGGCCGGCATTATCGACGCGCTGGGCGATGCCCCGTTGCTGGACAACGAAGCGAAGATCAACCTTGCCAACGGTTCAGTGCGGTCGCGCCTCACCGATGAGGGCGGCCGCATCGACGTTGGAAAAGCCCCGGCCGAAGTGATTGCGGCGCTATTGCGCTCAGTTGGCGCTTCGCAAGCCGCGGCGAACGAGGTGGCCCAGCGTATCGTTGAGCGACGCAACCCCGGCAATACGCCTCGTCCAAATGTTGCGCCTGGTTCGAACAATAGCGCGACCGGGGCGCCTCAACAAATGGGGTCATTGACGCCGGAAACGGGGCTGCCATTTTCCGATGTGCGACAGCTCCAACTCGTTACCGGAATGCGTCCGGAATGGGTGGCAGCTATCATGCCGCTGGCGACGGTATTCGGCAGCGAAACGATAAATCCGCTCACCGCGCCGACGGGCGTCATCGCGGCACTTCCCGGCGTTGCGAAAGGTCAGGCCGATGCGTTCGTCAGGGCGCGTCGCAGCTCTTCGGCAGATGTCGAGCGGCTGACGCGGCTGATAGAACCGGCGCGACGCTATCTGGCGGTCAAGCCGGTGCGCGTCGCTTCGGTCGAACTCATGGCCGAACTTGCGAACGGCTACGCCGCTGGCGCTCGGTCGGTGATCGTCGTGCTGCCACAGGATACTCTCCCCTATCGCGTACTAGTCTGGACCCCGGTACCATCCCCACGGCTCCTCTAACGGATCGTCTGAAGCACAAGGGCAAAGTCATGCGCATCGGCGCAATCTGGAAACGATGGATCGAAGTCCTCGCGACGCTGGTTTTATCGTGGCGTGACAGCGGGCGCGAACGTCGTTCGCTGACTGTTATGCGGGAGAACGAACACGTCGTGGTGCGGCGTGCCGGGTCGACCCGAGATGCGATGCTGCGGGACGCCCTGGCGGGAAGCGTTCTCGCGACCTTGGCCCCCGGGATGGAAGTTTCCGAAGACATCCAGCGCACGGTACAAAACCATTTTGTCGTTCTCGAATTTCCCACCGACAAGGTTTTCGTACGGCGCATCACCGTGCCGGCGCAGGCGCGCAAATTCCTCGCTGGCGTCATCCGCAACCAGATCGAACGCCTGTCGCCCTGGCCGGCCAATGATGTCGTGTACGGGTTCGCTGCCGAAGCGGACGCAGGAGACGCCGCGGCGGTGGAGGTGCGAATTGTCATGGCGGCGCGCGGCGATGTCGAGGCGGCAAGGCAAGAGCTGGCGGCACTCGGCATGCAGATCGATCGGGTCGTGGCACGTGACGTGGAAAGCGAAGCCATCGGCCCGGTAACGTTGTGGTCACGGTTGGCGGACACCTCGCGCGAAAATGTTGGGGGCTTGGCTCGAAAAATTGGCATTGGAATCGCGGCCTCGGTGGCGGCGAGTCTCGCTGTGAGTGTGTGGGCGCTGACGTCGGCAGCCTCCATTCGAGACGAGAGCGAGGGAACGGCTGCCCGCTCCAAAGTATTGCAGAAACAGGTTCAAACAGGGCGTTCGGCATCCTCTCTGGCATCGATGCCGCCGGCTGAACGCGCGTGGGTTTCAAAGGAGATCTCCACTTCGAGCGTGATCGTGTTGGAGGCGTTGTCTCGGGCTCTGCCCGATTCCGCCTACGTCACTGAAATTCGCCTGGAGAAGGAAAACCTCCGGATTGTCGGGCTGGCCGACGATGCTCCCGGACTGCTTGCGCCACTCGAAAAATCCAAGCATCTGACCGACGTACGCTTCTTTGCCCCGATGGCGCGAGGGCCGGACGGCAAGCGTTTCAGGTTCTCCATCGAGGCGCGCGTCCAGCCCCACGTCAAGATTGAGGACTGAAACATGTTGAAGATCGACCGTGAGCAGGCGATTTCCATCGTGGCTTTTGTTCTGCTGCTTCTGGCGTTGGCGTCGGTGACGGGGATATCGCTTCAGTCGCGCGCCGATGCGGGGCGGGAGAGTTCCGAACGCCGTGAGATGCTCTCGCGCCTGGAAGCGAGGTTGCGCGCAAGCGCCGGACGGCCGACCGCAGCGCCGCCTGCAGCATTCCTTGATGCATCCACCCCCGGCCTGGCCAGCGCGCAGTTGCAATCATATCTCGGTCAGTTGGCCGGCGACAAAAATGCGAGCCTTGTTTCCTCGGGTGGCGAAACGGCCAAGCGCGACGACGCGCCTGATACGGTTCGCATCCAGGCGACCCTGGACATGAACATGCTGTCATTGCGCGCGGTGCTGTATCAGCTTGAAAGCGGAACACCCTACGTCTTCGTGGATGCATTGTCGGTCCAGCCCGTCAACGCAACTGCCGGGGCCTCCGTAGAGGATCCGCTGTTGCGGACGACCCTAAGCCTGCGCGCGCTTTGGCGACGAGGTGCGTCGTGAAACATTCAGGGCCACGGGAGATAGTCAGCATTCTGCTCTTGTGGGTGTTGATTTCCAGCACCGCTGGAAGGACGGAAGAGCAGGGACGGGCGGTCGCCCCCCTTGCTAATCCGCTTGCGGCTGTCCCGCTCGATCAGCTGTCAGCGATCGTCGATCGCTCGCTATTTTCGCCGAGCCGTCGTCCTCTCGCAACGCCGCCGCCGGTCTTGCAGGCGCCGGATGTGTCTGCAATGCCGCCTCCACCGCCCAGCGTCGTTCTTTTGGGAGTGGTAATGGACGGCCAGAATGCCCGTGCCGTGGTTCGCGTTGGCGCGGACAAGAGACTGCTGCGCGCGCAGATGGGCGACGACATCGACGGTTGGAAGGTGGCCCAAATTGACGGGCGCAAGGTCGTGCTGGCGTCGCAGGACGGCCGCTTCGCGACTTACAGGCTTTTCAACGATGATCGGGGGGCGGCGGAGACGACCGGAGGAGCTGCCGCTGACGGGGTCAGAAATTTGCCGGTACTGCCGGCTCCGCTACCGACGGGCGGGCTGGAGCTGATTCAGCAAACGAAGCCTCGGTAGAGTCGACTCAATTCAGCTTTAATCGGCTCGCACCTTTTGAATCTGATTCGACATCGTGCTCGTTGCACGTTTTGCGCGTCGCACTTAAAAATTGATGATTTACCCAAAATTGTCGCTGGTTTGCCGCATAGATTGCTGTGTTAGCCTCACAATGTTCGCAGAATGCCCACAGTTGTAAATGAAATCACTATTGGCTCGTTCGCTTGGGGACATTTTTTTGTTGCACCCGGGAGTTCGGGCGATCGCCGTATATGTGGCAATGGGGTGCCACGGCGGGGGAGAATATTGTGGATAAATTGCATGGGCGGGGTTTGGTCGGGTTTACGAGGGGTTGCTTTATAGCCTCGACCCTCCTCGCACTGGGCGGCTGTGGAGCGGCAAATCTGGCTTCGGTGGCGAGCGTCGCTCCGGCTGACTCGATGGACACCGTTCGCAATACGGATTTCAGCGCGCGCTTTCCGGTCGCTAGTGAGGGAAATCCGGGCAAGCCCGCCAAGACGCGAGATTATCGCGAACCTGCTGAAACCACTCAGCCTTTCCTTTTTCCGGGCTCCGACGTGCAACCGGAGCGGCCGCGGGAGCGCGATCCGGAATTGAGGAGCGCCTCGCTGCAGCCGGCAGCGTTTATGAAGGGCGAGGGCGTCGAGATGAATTTCGAGGGGGCCGATGTACAGACGGTCGCCAAGACGCTGCTCGGAGATATTCTTCAGCTGAATTTCGTCGTCGACCCTCGCGTCCAGGGCAACGTGACGCTCGCATCTGCCGGTCCGATTTCTCGCAAGGACGTCCTGCCGGCATTTGAAAGCGTTTTGAAAATGCAGAACGCCGCGATTGTCCGCTCCGGCGATCTGGTGAAGGTGGTACCGATGGCCGAGGCGAGCGGCGGCGGGGCCATCAGTGTTGGGACTGGAGAGCCGGGCTTCGGTGTTTCGCTGGTGCCGCTGCGCTACACCTCGGCTTCAACGGTGGCGAAGACGGCCGAAAGCTTCATGTCGCGTCCGGGCGCTATCCGCGTTGTCCAATCCCGAAATCTGCTGCTTGTCCAGGGTACTACCGCGGAACGCCAGGCAGCGCTGGACGTGGTTTCGACCTTCGATGTGGAATGGCTGCAGAATCAGTCCGTGGGCGTCTATCCGCTGAAGTCGACTTCGCCGGAAACGATGATCAGCGAACTTGAGCGGGTGCTTGAAACCAACGAGGGTGGACTGGGGCAGGGAGTGATCCGGTTTCAGCCGATCTCGCGCATGAACGCGGTGATGGTTGTTACCAAAAATCCAAAGCTGCTCGCCCAGACCACGCAGTGGGTCCGTCGCCTTGATAGATCTGATTCTACCGGCACAACGCTGCGAACGTTCAAATTGAAGAATGGCAAAGCAACGGAAGTGGCGAAGATACTGAACGATATCTTCGGGCAAAAATCCGGAAGCGGCGACTCTGCCACGAAACAGCTCGCACCCGGCGTCGAAGGCGCGCAGGCTCGCATGGATGCCCTCGATCGCGGATCGTCCATGAATGGCACGAATGCCAACGGGGTGACCAATGCAAGCACCGGGTCCGATAGTCGCAACGCCGGCACGATCGCCGCGGCTTTCGAATCGTTCGCCGGTCGCAAGAACGTTGATGCGGACACATCCGGTAATTCGTCTGGAGCAGTCCCGCGCGGCACGTTCCAGAACCTGCGCATAACTGCCGATGCAGGAAACAATTCGATCGTGGTCTATTCCAACCAGGAGGACTATCGAGTCGTCGAACGCGCGCTTCGCGACATCGACCGGCCACTGATGCAGGTTGCGATCGATGCGACGGTCGCGGAAGTCACGCTGACGGACGACCTCCAGTTCGGCGTTCAAGCCTACCTCACCAGCAAGAACGTGGGACTCGGCAAGGACAAGGGCGCGGTCAGCCTGCTGAGCGCTGGACAGGATGCTGCGCAATCGGCACTGCTGCAGCGTGTGGCTCCCGGCTTGAATCTCCTGTTGGGATCAGAATCGCAGCCGCGCCTGATCCTCAATGCTCTATCCAGCATTACCGACGTGAAGGTGCTGTCGTCGCCATCGATCGTCGCCCTCGACAATCAGCCCGCCCTGCTGCAGGTGGGCGACGAGGTTCCAATCACGACCAGTTCAGCCGCGGTGTTAACCAATGCAGCCACGCCGATCGTCAACACGATCACCATGCGAAATACCGGCGTGATCCTGAAAGTGCTGCCCCACGTGCATGCCAATGGATCTGTTCAGCTTGAGGTCGATCAGGAAATCTCCAACATCGTGAACGCCGACAAGGAGACCCTGACGCCTACGATTGCCCAGCGCCGGGTCCACTCCACCGTATCGGTGAACAGCGGTCAGACCGTATTGCTGGCCGGCCTTATCAGCGAACGCAGCCAGCAGACCAAATCGGGCATACCGGGACTTCGCGAAATCAAGTTTCTCGGCGACGTGTTTGGAAACACCTCCAGCACCAAAACGCGATCCGAAATCATCATCTTCATCAGGACGCAGCTCATTCGGAACGGTGTCGATGCCAGCGCAGTGACGGAAGAATTCCGAGACCGTCTGCAATCGATGCGCGGCGGCCGCACCGTTGTTGACGGCACCCGGGTGATAAAGTGACCATCCAGGGTCAAACAGCAGAGTACGATGGACTGGAGGTCGATCTTCGCCCGAACCTGGCGACACTGCTGAGCGGGGCCTGTGTTGTCGGCCTGATCTCCGCTTTGTCGTTGCCGTGGCCGGTTGCCATTGCTTCGACCTTGCTCGGGGCATTGATGATTGCTGGCGCGGACGTCGACGCGAGAACGTTTCTGCTCCCGAACGTGATTACGTATGGCGCCCTTATCGGCGGCGTTCTCGCAGCTCCGTTCCTGGATCCTTCGGGCTCTTGGACGGCCGCTGTAGAAGCGTCTGCGCGCGCAGGCATCGTCGCAGGTGGGTTGGCGCTGTTTCGCAGCGGCTACGGCTGGATCAGGAAAACCGAAGGCCTCGGCCTGGGTGACGTCAAGTTGGCCGCGGCAATCGGCGCATGGCTGTACCTCGATGCGGTACCAGCATGTTTCCTCCTCGCGACAGGGGGCGCGCTGGTAACGGTGGTGCTGGCACGCCTGAGCGGGCAGGTAGTGATGTCGACGACGAGAATACCGTTCGGTGCGTTCCTCTGCCCGGCCCTGTGGATTGTTTTTTTTATAGACTGTTTGACGCGGTAGAGCAGCAGTATGTCAAATTCGATTTCCAACCGTGCGAAGCAACCGCCTGAGGAGGGCGCGGCGGTTGCGACGTCAAAGCAGGCGCTGGAGCAGTTTCGCCAGTATCTGCTGGAGCGGGTAACCGATGCCGCGAGGCTGCAACTGCGGGGGACCGGCTCCACGGAAACGGCGGCAGGACAGGGCCTTCGTGAACTATGGGAAAAATCGGATCTACCATCTGGGATCTTTGCGGATGAGGTGGCGCGCTTCTGGAAGCTGCCGCGTCTCGGCCTCCAGCACCTGACGAACGCCACCGGCGCGATCGAGCAGTTCTCGCCGAGATTTTTGCGCGAATCGTCGGTCTTTCCATTCTGCTTTGGCAACGGAGAGTTTGGCCTCGCTGTCTGCGATCCCGCCGATGGCGCTGCCATTCGAGCAGCAGAGATCGTTTGCGGTGGCCCTGTCGTGGTTGCCATTGCGTCCTTTGACGACATCGCCACGGTGCTGGAATTGCGGCTCGACGAGCGCACGATGGATGCGGTTATCGACGAGCCAGAGCAGCGCACCGGCGACGACGACATCGACAGCCTGCGCGACCTGGCCAGCGGTGCGCCCGTCGTTCGGGCGGTCAACGATGTTCTTGAGCGCGCGATGGAGTTGCGAGCGAGCGACATCCACATCGAGCCATTCCGCACCGGGCTTGTCGTGCGAATGCGGGTGGACGGAATTCTGCGCGCGGTACCATTTCCGGGCGACGCGCCACCGCAGGCTGTGGTTTCACGCATTAAAATTCTGGCAGGCCTTAACATTGCGGAGCGTCGCTTGCCCCAGGACGGCGCGGCACGTGCAAGGGTAGGGCGAACCGAAATCGATATCCGTATCGCCACCATGCCGACGCAGCACGGTGAGAGCGTCGTCATACGCTTGCTGCCCCGCGACCGCGGCTTGCTCGATCTCGGCAAGATCGGATTGTTCGGTCGCGACGAAGCCACGGTACGTCGCCTGCTGGCCATGCCGCATGGTTTGATCCTGATCACCGGACCGACCGGAAGCGGAAAGACCACGACGCTGGCGACAATGCTGTCGATCCTGAATGAGCCAACAAGGAAGATCCTGACCATCGAGGATCCCGTCGAGTATGAGATTCCGGGCGTCAACCAGTCTCAGGCCAAGCCGTCGATCGGCCTGACCTTTGCCACGGCGATGCGCGCTTTCGTGCGTCAGGACCCCGATGTCATTATGGTCGGCGAGATCCGCGACAGCGAAACCGCAAACATCGCCATCCACGCGGCATTGACCGGGCATTTGGTGCTGTCAACGCTTCACACCGAAACTGCGGCTGCCGCGGTACCGCGCCTTCTCGATCTTGGTGTCGAAGGATTCCTGCTGCGATCGACGCTGCGTGCGGTCGTCGCCCAGCGATTGGTGCGCGTCCTCTGCGACAGCTGCAAGAGCACGCATGAGCTGACCGAACCGGATATTGTAGAGGATCCGCGGTATCGGGTGTTGGGGTTTGCAGCCGGGGAGACGGTCTATCGCCCTGTTGGTTGCGAACGCTGCGGCGGCACCGGTTATCGCGGACGAGCCGGGATTTTTGAATTGCTGGAATTGACCGACGAGGTCAGGCCTCTGGTCGGCGAGGGAGCCGATGCCTCGCTGATCGACGGCGCCGCGATTCGTGCCGGCATGACGACGATGATGGCCGATGCTGTGCAAAAATGCCGGTTGGGAATAACTGCAGCCCCTGAAGTTCTGCGCGTGACGTCCGCGCGCTAGCCGACTTTCAGGCGGGGTTGGAGAATGATTTTGATACGGAGAGGACAGATGAAGCTGCGTGTGGTGACGAGCAGTCGCCGTGCCCTGCGACAGGCTGAGGCGGGCTTTACCCTTGTCGAGATGCTGGTGGTCATCGCGATCATCGGGTTGATCATGGGCCTGGTCGGACCCCGGGTGCTCAACTACCTGGGCGACTCCAAGGTCAAGGCAGCCAAGCTGCAGATCGAGAGCTTCTCCAGCTCGCTCGATCTGTTTTATCTCGACGTCGGTCGATATCCGACGATCAGCGAAGGTCTTTCTGCCTTGGCGCAGAGGCCTGGCAATACATCGATTTGGAACGGGCCCTATCTCAAAACCGGCGCAGTGCCGACCGATCCGTGGGGACATATCTATCTATACCGCTCGCCAGGCGAGCGCGGCCCTTATGAAATCGTATCACTGGGATCTGACGGCCAGGAAGGCGGGAGCGGTACAGCGGCGGACATCAGCAACGATGCTGCGGCAAATCGACCATGAACTGGCCCTCGCGATCGTTGCCTTGCTCTTGCCGCACGATCGCATCACCGTTTGATTTTGGATTGCAGTAGTACTTGATTACTGTGGGAGTAACACACGTGCGAACCTTCTTTGCTTTTTCACTTCGTAGCGCCTGGCAAAAGCTGACCGGCGCAACCGCGCTCGCACTTATGATGTTGAGCGCGCCTGCCGCGTTCGCAAATGGGACAGTGATCGAGTCGTTCGGATCAACCAGCCTGGTGCAGCTGGGAAACAACTTTTATTTCTACCCGGTCGGCGGCAAAAGTGGACCGTTGCTCAAGTACAGGGGCGCGGCGGTCTCGTTGCAGCATTATCCGGTCATCTTTCTCGGAGCAGAGAAAACGGCAACCGGCTATCAAGTCGCACTTCGTGTAAGAGGCTCGGACCAATATATCGTCTGGAATACCGACCGCGACGCCAATGTCGTTTCCGACGCGACAGGAGGCGTCATCGTCTCTGGTTCGAGCTCGGTGCTTAAAAACTTTGAACTCAGTTTCAAGCAGGACTTGAACGGCGACGGGGTTGTGGGCGCCGGTTCGGGGGCGGTAAGCGGCGTGTGCGGATCGGCGAATGGCACGAAGGTATCGTCGAAACCGACGGCCAACCTTTGCTCCGCCGGTACGGCATCGTCTGTAGCCGGTTCGGGCCCGTGGACATGGAGCTGCAGCGGCGCCAAAGGCGGTGCCACCGCGAGTTGCTCTGCGTCGACACCGACACCGACACCAACTCCGACTCCGAC
>Ga0247784_1000289_pt1 | contig 14466 bp, 14 predicted proteins | sample UWRJL169409R5_FD_179909 | JGI IMG/M metagenome (GOLD analysis project Ga0247784, IMG submission 179909) | Plant litter microbial communities from Arlington Agricultural Research Station in Wisconsin, United States - UWRJ-L169-409R-5 | ecosystem: Environmental > Terrestrial > Plant litter >...
ACTTCGCAAACATCGGACTCGGGGGTCGGCAGAAGTTGCCCGACCTTTCACGCGTCCACGAACGCTGCGTGCGTCATCTGCGCGACGCGCTCGCCGCGAAGACGCGCTGTGCGTGCGAGATCGAGGCGGCTGCAGCGGAGCTGGTCGACTACGCGGGATACGTGAGTTCACTGCGCACGCCGGCCTGCCTGCATCTGGTGAAGGCGAAGTCGCTGCGCGGAAATGCGCTCGTCTCCATCGATCCCGTCCTCGTCTACGCCTTCGTCGATCACTTCTTCGGCGGCAAGGGGATGTTCGAGCGCGACGCCGGCGAGCGCGAATTCTCGCCGTCGGAATATCGCGTGGCGCAGCTGCTCCTGCAGGCGTTTCTCGATGCGCTGAGCAATGCGTGGCAGCCCTTCACGGCGCTCGCGTTCGAGGCGGTCAGGGTCGAGACAAATCCGCAGCTGGCCGGCATCGCCGCCGCGCCGGATGGCGTCGTCGTCTCGCGACTGCAGGTGGTGATCGACAAGGTGGAAGGAGAGATCCATCTGGCGATGCCGAGCAGCATGTTCGATCCGCTGCGCGAGCACCTCGACGTACGCGTCGACAGCGAACACGAGCCGATCGACAGGAGCTGGCAGGACGCGCTGCGCGAGGAAGTGCTGGACGCCGAACTCGAGCTGGCGTCGAACCTCGTGCGCACGCAGATCCGTATTGGCGACGTGATGAAGCTGCGTGCCGGCGACGTCATCCCCATCGATCTTCCGGATCTCGTCACGCTCGCGGCGGAACAGGTGCCGCTGTTCCATTCCCGCTTCGGTACCGCGAGCGGCTACAACGCCGTTCGCGTGGTCGACTCGGTGAGCCGCCGGGCGCGACCGACCCTCTCCATCAACAAGGAAATCCCATGAACGACGCGGTGAATGCCGGCGCCGCCGGCGACGTTGCGGGCGATATCGCCAAGGTGCGTTTCGACGAACTCGGCGGCGCCGGCGCCGGCGGCGAAGTCAACCTCGACATGATTCTCGATGTCCCGTTGACGCTGTCGATGGAAATCGGACGCGCCCGCATCAGCATCCGCAACCTGATGCAGTTGAACCAGGGCTCGGTGGTCGAACTCGATCGCGCGGCCGGCGAACCGCTCGATGTCTTCGTCAACGGCACGCTCGTCGCGCACGGCGAAGTCGTCGTCGTCAACGAGAAGTTCGGCATCCGCCTGACCGACGTCATCAGTCCCGCCGAGCGCGCGCGGAAGCTGCGATGAAACCCGGCGTGCGCGCAGCGCTGCTGATGCTGGCTTGTTCATTGCCGGCCAGCGCTGCTTCGACCGAAGCCGAGCCGCTGGCTGGACTCGGACGGGTCATCGCCAGCCTGATCGTGGTCATCGCGATGATCCTTGCCTCCGGCTGGCTGCTGAAACGGTTTCCCGCGGCAGGCCGGACGAATGGCCGTCTGCGGTCGCTCGAAAGTATCGCGGTCGGCATGAAGGAGCGCATCGTCCTCGTGCAGGTCGGCGAAAAGCAAGTGCTACTCGGTGTCGCCTCGGGCAATGTTTCCACCTTGATGGTGCTCGATCAGCCGTTGCCCGAGCCGAGCCGTCCGAACGCGCCGCAGCTGGCCACTTCGTTCGCCTCGTTGCTGCGTGGCGTGCGTGGGGATCAGCGATGACGGCGTGGGCGAAAGGCCTCGCGTTGGTCGTGGCCTTCCTGCTCGCGTCCACTGCGCACGCGGGGGATCCGGCGCTGCCGGCCTTGCTGGTCAAGACGACGCAAGGCACGACCGACACCTGGAGCGTGAGTTTGCAGGTGCTGGTCGGCATGACGGCGTTGACGCTGCTGCCCGCGATCCTGCTGCTGATGACCTCGTTCACGCGGATCATGATCGTGCTCGGTTTTCTGCGTCAGGCGCTCGGCACCGCGCAGAGTCCGCCGAACCAGGTCCTGGTCGGCCTGTCTCTTTTTCTCACCGTGTTCGTGATGTCGCCGGTGCTGTCGCGCGCCTGGACGGACGGCGTGCAACCGTATCTCGACGGGAAAGTGGGCGCCGAGCAGGCGCTGCCTGCGGGATCCGCCCCGTTCCGCACCTTCATGCTGGACCAGACGCGCGACTCGGACCTGCAGCTGTTCGCCAAGCTCTCGCATTCGCCGGGCTACGTCGACAAGAGCGAAGTGCCGTTCGTCGTGGTGGTATCGGCGTTTGCGACCAGCGAACTCAAGACCGCGTTCCAGATGGGCTTCCTGATCTACATCCCGTTCGTGATCATCGATCTGATCGTCGCCAGCGTTCTGATGTCGATGGGCATGATGATGCTGTCGCCGATGCTCATCTCGCTGCCCTTCAAGATCATGCTGTTCGTGCTCGTCGACGGCTGGGCGCTGCTGCTCGGCACTCTCGCCGGCAGCTTCACGGTATGAGGAGCGCGCGATGATGACACCGGAAAGCGTGATCGGCATCGGCCAGCACGCGCTACTGATCACGATGATGCTGGCAGCGCCGCTGCTGCTGACCGCGCTCGCGGTGGGCCTGCTCATCGGCGTCCTGCAGGCCGCCACGCAGATCAACGAAATGACGCTGAGTTTCATCCCGAAACTGCTGGCGCTCGCTTTGGTGCTGACGATTTCAGGACCGTGGATGCTGCGGACCCTGCTCGACTACACCCGGCAACTGATCGAAAGCCTGCCGGGCGTCGTCGGCTGACATGCCTCTCGATCTCAGCCATGTCGCGGATTGGATCGCGGGTGCCGCGTGGCCGTTGGGTCGCGTGACCGGGCTCGTCATGACGGCACCGATCTTCGCCGCGAACATGGTGCCCGTGCGCGTGCGTGTCGCGCTGGTGCTGATGCTCACGATCGTGCTGCTGCCAACGTTGCCGCGCGGATCTGCGACCGCGCCGTTGAGCGCAGCCGGCTTTGCCGTGATGGCGGGCCAGGTCGGACTTGGCGCGCTGATCGGATTTTCGCTGCGACTCGTATTCGAGGCGGTCGCCTACGGCGGCGAACTCGTCGCGACGAGCATGGGGCTCAACTACGCCAGCGTCCTCGATCCCCAGCATGGCAATACCACGCCGGTGGTCGGCCAGTTCTATACGGCACTCGCCACGCTGCTGTTTCTGACCATGGATGGTCATCTGGCGTTGATCCGCCTGCTCGCCGACAGTTTCACGAGCCTGCCCGCGGACGCCATCGCGATCGCGCCGGACATGCTGTGGAAGGTGGCCGGTTTCGGCGCCAGCCTCGGCGTCGGCGCGCTGCGCGTCGCCTTGCCGGCGATGACGGCGCTGCTGGTGGTCAACCTCGCCTTCGGCTTCACCAGCCGCGCGGCGCCCGCGCTCAATCTCTTTGCGGTCGGCTTTCCGATTACCTTGAGCGCAGGATTCGCCATCGCGTGGATCGCGCTGGGCGGTTTCGCGCAGACCTTCGATGCAATGCAAGCCGACGCGTTCGCTGCGCTGCGCGTGCTGATCGGCGCAGCGCCCTGAGATGGCCGAGAACGACGACAAGGAGAGTCGTACCGAGCAGGCGAGCGACAAGCGCCTGCGCGAGGCACGCGAAAAAGGCGACGTTCCGCGTTCGCGCGACTTCTCGGCCGCCGTCGTCACCCTCGCGGGTGTCGCGGTGCTGCTGTTCTTGCGCGATGGATTCGCAACGCGGCTGGCAGGCCTGCTGAGCGGGGGCCTCAAGATCGGCCGTGAAGAAATCTTCGACGTCGGCGCGCTGACTGCGTCGCTGCAATCCATGGCCGTCGCGGCTGGCTGGACGCTGCTGCCGATTTTTGCGGTGACGCTTGCCGCGACGTTATGCGCGCCGCTCGCCGCCGGTGGCTGGAACTTCAGCGCGCAGGGCCTCGGCTTCAAGGGCAGCCGCCTCAATCCGATCGCCGGAATAGGCCGCCTATTTTCTTCAAAAGTGGTGGTCGAACTCGGCAAGGCGCTGTTGAAGGTGGCCGCGCTCGGCACCGCTGCCAGCATCGTGCTGGCCCATCGCATGCCTGACTTGATCGGCCTAGGCAACGCGCCGATCGGCCGCTCCGCGGCCGTCGCGTTCGACCTCGCCGGCCTCGCGGCTCTTGCACTGGCCGGCGCATTTGCGCTGATCGGTTTGATCGATCTGCCCTGGCAGTTGTTCGACTACGCACGCAGGCAGCGCATGACGCGCGAGGAGCTCAAGCAGGAATACAAGGAAAGCGAAGGCAGCCCGGAGGTCAAGGGAAAGATCCGCCAGATGCAGCAGCAGATGGCGCGCCAGCGAATGATGGCCGATGTGCCGACGGCGGACGTCGTCATCACCAACCCGACCCATTTCGCGGTCGCGCTGCGCTACGACGACGGCCGCATGGCGGCGCCCACCGTCGTTGCGAAAGGCGTCGACCATATCGCGACGCAGATCCGCGAGCTCGCGGCGAAGTCCCGTGTGCCGATGCTGGCAGCGCCGCCCCTGGCACGCGCCTTGTATCGCACGACCGAGATCGGCTCTGAAATTCCCTCGGCGCTGTATGTGGCGGTGGCGCAGGTGCTGACCTACGTCTTCCAGCTACAGCGCGCCATCGAAGCGGGTTCACCGTATCCGCAACAACCTTCGCCCGAGGTCGATCCAGCGCTTTCGGATCCACCCCCATCGACCGAGACCCGCCCATGAAAGCCGTGCGCTCGACGCTGAACTACATCAAGGAAGCGGGACGCCGCGGATTCGCCGCGCCGCTCATCGTGCTGCTCGCGCTCGCGATGATGATGCTGCCGCTGCCGACGTTCCTGCTCGACATGCTCTTCAGCTTCAACATCGCGCTCTCGCTGGTGATCCTGCTCGCCGTCGTCTACGTGATGAAGCCGCTCGACTTCGCGGCGTTTCCGACCGTCGTGCTGATGGCGACCTTGCTGCGACTCGCGCTCAACGTCGCTTCGACGCGCGTGGTGCTGATCAATGGCCACAGCGGCCATGCCGCCGCGGGCAAGGTGATCGAGGCCTTCGGCCAGTTCGTCATCGGCGGCAACTTCGCGGTCGGACTGGTGGTTTTCTCGATCCTCACGATCGTCAATTTCGTCGTCGTCACCAAGGGTGCGACGCGCGTGTCCGAAGTGACGGCGCGTTTCACCCTCGACTCGATGCCGGGTCGGCAGATGGCGATCGACGCCGACCTCAACGCCGGCATGATCAATCAGGAGCAGGCGCGCGTGCGCCGCCAGGAAGTGCGCGAAGAAGCCGACTTCTACGGCTCGATGGACGGCGCGAGCAAGTTCGTGCGCGGCGACGCCACCGCGGGCATCCTGATTCTCTTCATCAATATCGTCGGCGGTTTCGTCATCGGCGTATTCCAGCACGGCATGGCCGCTGGCGCCGCGGCGCGCACGTACACGCTGCTGACGATCGGCGACGGTCTCGTCGCGCAGGTGCCCGCGCTGATGCTGTCGATCGCGACCGCGATCATCGTCACCCGCGTTTCGCGTTCGCAGGACATGGGGCGGCAGGTCGTCGCCCAGCTTTTCGCACAGCCCAAGGCGCTGGCGGTGACGGCGTGCGTGCTGGTGATGATGGGCATGATCCCCGGCATGCCGAACGTCGCGTTCCTGCTGCTCGGCGGAACCTGCGGTGCCGTCGCCTGGACGCTGGCCAAGCGTGCGGGTCGCCCGATCGAGAACACGGGCGCTCCCAGCGGTTCTCAAAACAGCGGCGAAGCACTTGAACTCGGTTGGGAAGATGTTGCAGCCGTCGATCTGATCGGGCTCGAAGTCGGCTACCGGCTGATTCCACTGGTCGATCGCACGCAGGGCGGCGAACTGATGGGACGCATCAAGGCCGTGCGCAGAAAGCTCTCGCAAGACCTAGGCTTCCTCGTGCCCTCGGTGCACATCCGCGACAATCTGGATCTTGCGCCGGGCGGCTACCGGATCAGCCTGCTCGGCGTGCCGGTCGGCGCCGCCGAGGTGCATCCCGAACGGCTGATGGCGATCAATCCCGGTCGCGTGCACGGGCAGCTGATGGGGATCGCGACCCAGGATCCGGCGTTCGGTCTGGAGGCACTGTGGATCGAAGCGGGCGCGCGCGAACACGCGCAGACGCTCGGCTACACCGTGGTCGACGCCGGTACCGTCGTCGCGACCCATCTCAGCCATATCCTGCAGGGGCATGCGCATGAACTGCTTGGTCACGAGGATGTGCAGAAACTGCTCGACCGCCTCGCCCAGAGCGCGCCGAAACTCGTCGAAGACCTGGTGCCGAAGCGTCTGGCGCTCGGCGTCGTCGTCAAGGTCATGCAGAACCTCCTGGCCGAACGCGTCTCGCTGAAGAACGTGCGCGGAATCGTCGAATCTTTGGCGGAGCACGCAGGACAAAGTCAGGATCCCGACAGTCTCACCGCTGCCGCGCGCGTCGCGCTGGGCCGCCAGATCGTGCAGGACCTCAGCGGTTTGGGCAGTGAATTGCCTGTCATTACGCTGGCTCCGGAGTTGGAACAGATATTGCTCCAGTCCTTGCAAGGCGTCCCGGTCAATGGCGCCGCACTGGAGCCTGGGTTGGCAGAGCGTTTGCAGAAGAGTGTGGCGGAAGCGACACGGCGGCAGGAGCTCATCGGCGAACCTGCCGTGCTGCTGGTGCCGCCACCGCTGCGTGCATGGCTCGCGCGATTCGTGCAGCACGCGGCTTCGGGGTTGCGCGTGCTGGCCTACACGGAGATTCCAGACAACCGGCGCGTGCGTCTCGTATCGAGTCTTGGGCGATAGCTCGCAGGTTTCTGTTTCGGGTCATGCCTGTTTGGATGGGTTGTGCCATCGCGTGAAAGCACGTGATCGCTGGAGGGTTGGATGAAGATCAAACGCTACACCGCGCGAGACATGCGCCAGGCCATGCAGCAGGTCCGCGAAGACCAGGGGCCCGATGCGGTCATTCTGTCGATCCAGCGCAACGAGGGCATGGTCGAAATCGTCGCTGCGATCGATTACGACGAAGCGCTGATGCGCGGTGCATTCGAACCTTTTCGCGCGGAGGCGGTGGCCACCGCCGCGCCGAGCGTTCGTGCGGCCGAGAAGATCGACGCCGCGGCACCGGAAAGTGTCAGCGCGAAAGCGCCGGCGATGCCGGTAGTCGCTCCTGCTCGCCGCGCCGTGCCGCCGCCCATTCCGGCCGCTGCTGTCGCCAAGCCGAAGGCAACGGTCAATGCGCTCGCCGCTGCTCCGGCCGCATCGAAAGTCCAGGTCGAAGCGCCTCCTGTCGCAAAGGCCAAGGTACAAGCGCCGATGGCGGTTCCTGCTGCGGCTCCGTCGGTTGCCGTGGAGAATCGCGAGGCAAGCGCGGACGTGTCCGGAGCCGATCGTGCTCGCGTGCATGACGAGATCGGCCAGCTGCGCCATCTGCTGGAAGCCCAGCTGTCGAGCCTCGCCTGGAACGACCTCGACCGCCGGCATCCGTTGCGCGCGAGCGTGTTGCGCGATCTCACGCGATTCGGCATCGAAGCCGATATTGCCGCTTCGATCGCCGACGAGCTTCCGGCGGAAGTGTCGCACCAGCAGTCGCGCTATCTGCCGCTCGGGCTCATCTCGCGCCGCTTGTGCATCAGCACGGATGCCGACCAGCTAGGCGGCGTCATCGCCCTCGTCGGCGCCACCGGCGCGGGCAAGACGACGAGTCTGGCCAAACTGGCGGCGCGTCACGTACAGCGCCGCGGTCGCCATTCGCTCGCACTGATCGGTACCGACGACTACCGCGTCGGTGCGCACGACCAGCTGCTGCATTACGGTCGCGCGCTCGGCGTGCAGACCTTCACCGCATCGGATGCCGGCGAACTCTCGCGCCTGCTGGTGCATCTCGCCGATCACGAGATGGTGTTGATCGATACGCCCGGCTTGTCCGTCCGCGATGCGCGGCTGCCCTCGGTCATCGACATGCTGAAAGCGAATGCGCGCCATCTGCGCTGCACGCTGGTGCTGCCGGCGAACGTCCAGGCCGGATCACTCGAACACAGCGTGCGTGCGTATGCGGCGCTCGAACCGTCGGGCTGCATCCTGACCAAGCTGGATGAAGCGGTGACGCTTGGCGGCGCGTTGTCCGTCGCCATTCGCCACAAGCTTCCACTCGAATATTCCACCCATGGACAACGCGTCCCCGAAGACATCGCGCTGGCCGATGCGCGCCGGCTGGTGTGCAGCCTGGCGGACCGCGTCGATGGCAGGGCACCGGATGAAATCCTGATGGCCGAGCGCTTCGGCCGCGTAGCCGTGGCAAACACCTAACAGCGAACAAGGGCGGACGATCAATGGATCAGGCATCGGGACTTCGGGGCATTTCGCCCTTTTCGCAGGTCAAAGTGGTCGCGGTGACCGGCGGCAAGGGTGGCGTCGGCAAGACCAGTGTTGCGGTGAACCTCGCGGTAACGATGGCGATGGCGAGAAAGCGCGTGATGCTGCTCGACGCCGACCTCGGCCTCGCCAACGTCGACGTTCTGCTCGGACTGCAACCGAACCGGCACGTCGGCCATCTGCTCGAAGGGCGCTGTGAGCTCGCCGATGTGATCCTGGAGGGGCCGCACGGGCTCAAGGTCGTTCCGGCGGCATCCGGTGTGCGAAAGATAGCCGAGTTGTCGACGACCCAGCACGCCGGGCTCATCCGCGCCTTCTGCGGCTTCGCCGACCCGCTGGATGCACTGATCATTGATACCGCGGCGGGCATTTCCGAAAGCGTCACCCTGTACTGCGCGGCGTCGACGGAAGTCGTAGTCGTCGTCTGCGACGAGCCGGCATCGCTGACCGACGCCTACGCACTGATCAAGGTGTTGAGCCGCGAGTACGCCGTGCAACGCTTCCGGCTGGTCGCCAATCGCGTGCCGACGGTCCAGCACGGCCGGGATCTCTGGCAGAAACTCGTACGGGTCACGGACCGCTTCCTCGACGTGACCGTCGACTTCGCCGGCGCCATCCCCGAAGACGAGTTCCTGAAGAGGGCGGTGCGGCGCCAGGTCGCGGTGGTGGACGCCTATCCCGGCAGCCGTTCCGCATTGGGATTCAAGAATCTGGCCCAGGCTGCCGATAGATGGGTAGACGTGCCTGGAAACGGAGGACACCTTGAATTCTTTACCGAGCGCCGCGTCACGGCTGCACGGGTCTCGGAGCTGCGTGCGTGAGCGCCAGCGCCGAATATCTTCGCGTCCAGCAAGGGTCGGCGAACGACTTGCTGCGAGAGCATGCGGGGCTGGTCAGGAAGATCGCCTGGCATCTCAAAGGCCGTTTGCCGGCGAGTGTGGATTTGAATGATTTGATCCAGGTCGGAATGATCGGGCTGCTCGAAGCCGCGCGAAATTATGTGCCGACGCGCGAGGTGCAGTTCGAAGCGTTCGCGGCGATCCGGATCCGCGGTGCGATGCTCGACGAGTTGCGCAGGACGGACTGGACGCCGCGTTCGGTATACAAGCGGCTGCGCGAGGCGATGGAAGCCATGCGCGCCGTCGAAGCGGACACGGGCAGGCAGGCGACGGAAGCGGAAGTCGCCAAGCGGATGGGCATCACCGCGGCCGAGTACGGCCAGATTATGAGCGATGCGAGTCGCTCGCGTGTATTGAGTCTGGACGAGGAAGGCGACGACGACGAAGGCAAGCGCTTCGATGTCGGCGACGATCACGCCGGCACGCCGGCGACCCGGCTGGAAGAGCAAGGGCGTCGCGTGGCGCTGGTCGAGGCGATCGGCGCGCTGCCGGAGCGGGAACAACTGTTGATGTCGTTGTACTACGACGAAGAATTGAACCTCAAAGAGATTGGTGCCGTGCTGGGAGTGACCGAATCGCGCGTGTGTCAGCTGCATGGACAAGCCCTGACGCGCTTGCGTGCGCGGTTGCGCGATTGGCGCGGCATGGCATGAAAACCCTGCCCCGCCAGGAAGCCGTGGTTGCTGACGATGCGCCCTCGCGGAGGCTGCCATGCAGATGCTGACGCCGGTGGGCATCGTACTCGCCATCGCGACGATACTCGGCGGCATCGTGCTCAAGGGCAGCGGTATCCATTCGCTCTGGAGCGCAGCGGCGCTCCTCGTCGTGTTCGTCGGCACGGCCTCGGCCATCCTCGTGCAGACGCCCGCGGCGACCCTCAAACGTGCAGTACGCATGTTGCCCTGGCTGGTGCAGTCGCCCAGGCTCGATGCGGGCGGCTTGATCAAGCACGTGGTGTCGTGGAGCGAACTCGCGCGCCGGCAGGGGCTGCTCGGACTGGAGCCGCAGCTCGACCGCGAACGCGACCGCTTCATCAAGAAGGGCCTGCAGCTGCTGGTCGACGGCAGCGAACCCGAGACCATCCGCGGCATCCTCGGCGCGGATCTGGACGGTCGGCGACACGCCGATCTGATCGCCGCCAAGGTGTTCGAAAGTGCGGGAACCTACGCGCCCACGATGGGCATCATCGGCGCCGTCATGGGCTTGATGGCCGTGATGGAACATTTGTCCGAACCCTCGAAACTCGGACCGGGCATCGCCGCCGCATTCGTCTCGACGGTTTACGGCATCGGCTCGGCCAATCTGCTGCTGCTGCCGGTGGCGAGCAAACTGAAAGGCCTGATCAACGAGAACGCGCGCGCGCAGGAAATGCTGATCGAAGGCATGGCCGCGATCGCCGAGGGTGAAAACCCGCGGCACATCGAGTCGAAGCTGCAGGGCTTCGTCCACTAGCATGGCCAGACGCGCCGTCGAGCATGAAGAGCACATCAACCACGAGGCCTGGGCGATCCCGTACGCCGATCTGATGACGCTGCTGCTCGCGTTCTTCGTCGTCATGTATGCGATTTCCTCGGTCAACGAAGGCAAGCTGCGGGCGGTATCGAAATCCTTTTCGACCGCATTCACCGGTTCCAAAGTGATCGAGCCGATCCCGCAGGTCGACGCCCCGCCGGAACGGCGGCGTCCGGCGCCGATCAAGATCGAGCCGCAGTCGCCTCTGCCGGAATCTTCCGGGGCGCTCGCAACCGCAGTAGTCAACCAGCCGCAGGCGATCCCGGTATTGGCCGCGCCGCAGGCGATGAGCAGCGACAACGGCTTGTCCGGCGTCGCCGACGACATCGAAAAATCCATGACGGCCTTGATCGACAAAGGCATGCTCGTCGTGCGCCGCCACCAACGCTGGATCGAAGTGGAGATTCGCGCCGACGTACTCTTCCCGAGCGGAACGGCGACGCTGTCGGCGCCGGCCGTGTCGTCGATGCGTGAACTGGCCGGTACCCTTTCCGGATTCGAGAACCCGCTGCACATCGAAGGGCATACGGACAACGTGCCGATCGCGACCGCAGAGTTTCCCTCCAACTGGGAACTCTCCGCCTCGCGCGCCGCGCGCGTCGCGCGGCTGTTCGTCGAAAACGGCATCGACCCGAAGCGCATCTCCATCAGCGGTCTCGGCGAATTCAGGCCGGAGGCATCGAATGACACCGATGAAGGCCGCAATAAGAATCGCCGGGTCAAGCTGATCGTCCTCGACGACGGCCACGCGTCGATTCCGGACGAATTGCGCGCGAGCGTTCCAGAGAACGACGGCGCAGAGCCGAGGGTCGCGCAGCGACCGGTCGCGTCGGCGGGATCCGGCGAGGTGGGACTTTCGAGTCTGCTGAAATATCCGACGATTCGTTGAAGCGGCCGCCTGACTGGCACCGAAAGTAGCCCTGACAGCTACGGCATTGCGCCGATCGGCGATCGCGACTCGTCATCGTCGCGCCCATGACGGCCGCTCATTGCACCCGCCGACCCAGGCTCGCGCACGCCCCGCACAAGCGCGCCGTCGATGCGGCCCTTCGCCGGTCGCTGGCATCTAATACGCGGCCGCCAACGCGATCGTTGTCGACATACGTGCCTTGTCGAGCGGCGGCGGCATGGCCGAGATGGACGTGCTGTTTCCTAGCTGTTCGATCGCAGAACCATGCGCGAGGCCATCGCCACGCCGAGGTGGCGCATTTCAACCCGGCCATGAAGGGGACAAGGTTATAATCCCAGAATGCTGCTGATGATCGACAACTACGACAGCTTCACCTGGAACCTCGTGCAGTACCTCGGCGAGCTGGGCGAGGACGTGCGCGTCATCCGCAACGACGAGATGACGCTGGACGCATTGCGCCGGCTCGCTCCGGCCGCGATCGTGATTTCGCCGGGGCCGGGCACGCCGAACGAGGCGGGGCTGTCGCTGCAGATCATCGAGAAACTGGGCGGCACGGTGCCGATCCTCGGCGTGTGCCTCGGTCACCAGTCGATCGGGCAGGCATTCGGCGGCAAGGTCGTGCGCGCGAAGGAGATCATGCATGGCAAGACCTCGATGATCCATCACGATGGCAGAGGCGTATTCCGCGGCGTGCCGAATCCGTTCGAAGCGACGCGCTATCACTCGCTCGTCGTCGAGCAGTCGACGCTGCCGGCCGAGCTCGAGGTTTCGGCCTGGACGCTACATGCGGACGGCTCGATCGACGAGATCATGGGGCTGCGTCACCGCTCGCTGCCGATCGAAGGCGTGCAGTTCCATCCGGAATCGATCCTGACCCAGCACGGTCATGACTTGCTGCGGAATTTTCTGGTCGAGGCGCTGCCGCGCGCGGCATGACGCCAATGGGTGCCAAGGTGAGCACCGATGTCCACGCGTAGATCGACTCGGCCAAACGCCGCGATGGCAATCGCCAGGATCCTGGCGCTCGTCCTGACGATCGATGCAAGCGCTGCGCCACGTCCGAGCAATGAGCAACTGACCTTCGAAGGCGAGGCAGCGCTCTACCTGCCCGATATCGTGTCGACGAAGTATTCGGAAGTGCGCGCGGCGGTCAGCCCGGACGGCGCCAGCGTGCTGTGGGGCAGCACCGACCGGCCAGGCGGCCCCGGCGGATGGGACATCTGGATGATCCGCCGCGAAGGGGCCGGCTGGAGCGCGCCGCGCGCGGTCGACTTCGACACGCCGTCCAAGGAATTCGATCCCGCGTTTGCCGCCGATGGACGACGCATCTATTTCTTCTCCAATCGCGCCGCTGGATTCGGCGGCGACGACCTTTGGTCGGTGGCGTTCGATCCCGTCAGCGCCGCGTTCGGTCAGGCCGAGAACCTCGGCGCGAGGGTGAACTCCGCCGGTGACGAATGGGCGCCGACGCCATCGCCGGACGGCAGGCAGCTGCTGTTCTCGACCAATGGCCGTGGCGGCCGCGGGCGCCACGATCTGTTCATCAGTCAGTGGCATGACGGTGCCTGGCAGGCGGCGCGGCCGGTGCCGGGCGACGTCAATTCGGCTGGCGACGACTTCGACGCCGCGTTCGTCGCCGACGGGCGCGCCCTCGTCTTCGCGCGCTCGGACGACGCCGACAATGCACCGATCGCGCTATGGTCGGCAATTCGGCAGGGCGATCGCTACGTCCATGCCGAGCGACTGGACGCGCGCATCAACGTGGCGGACGGTTGGATCCTCGGTCCATCCGTCGATCCCGCGCATCCCGGCCTGCTGCTGTTCTCCGGCTTGCGCACGGAGTCGCAGCGCGGCAAGGCCGATATCCACGCGATCCCCTATCACCTCGGCAGCCACTGACCCACGACGGTTACGGCTCGAAGCGTGTCGACGCTATGCTAAGCGTCCACCGCAGGATTCAAGGCATGCCCATCACCCCGCAGGAAGCGCTCCAGCGCACCATCGAACATCGCGAGATCTTCCACGACGAGATGGTCGAGCTGATGCGCCAGATCATGCGCGGCGAAGTCTCGCCGACGCTGATCGCGGCGATCGTCACCGGCCTGCGCGTGAAGAAGGAGACGATCGGCGAGATTGCCGGCGCCGCGCGCGTGATGCGTGAGTTGGCGGCGAAGGTCGACGTCGGTACACCGGCGCATTTCGTCGACATCGTCGGCACCGGTGGCGACGGCGCGCAAAGCTTCAACATCTCGACCGCCTCGATGTTCGTCGCCGCCGCCGCCGGTGCGCGTGTGGCCAAGCACGGCAATCGCAGCGTGTCGTCGAAGTCCGGCAGCGCCGATGTGCTCGAAGCGCTCGGCGCGGCGATCGACCTCGCGCCGGATGACGTCGCGCGCTGCTTCGCCGAAACCGGCATCGGTTTCATGTATGCGCCGAACCACCATCCGGCCATGAAGGTCGTCGCACCGGTGCGGCGCGAGCTCGGCGTGCGCACGATCTTCAACATCCTGGGGCCGCTGACGAACCCGGCCGGCGCACCGAACATCTTGATGGGCGTGTTCCATCCGGACCTGGTCGGCATCCAGGTGCGCGCACTGCAGCGACTCGGCGCGCAGCACGCGCTGGTCGTCTGGGGACGCGACGGCATGGACGAGATTTCCCTCGGCGCGGCGACGATGGTCGGTGAGCTGCGCGACGGCGAAGTGCGCGAGTACGAGATCGAGCCGGAGGATTTCGGCCTGGTCATGGCATCCAGCCGCAACTTGCGCGTCGCCGACGTGGGCGAGTCGAAGAAGCTGCTGCTCGAAGCGCTCGACGACACGCCCGGCATCGCGCGCGACATCGTGCTGCTGAATGCCGGCGCGGCGCTGTATGCCGCC
>Ga0247784_1000290_pt1 | contig 14399 bp, 14 predicted proteins | sample UWRJL169409R5_FD_179909 | JGI IMG/M metagenome (GOLD analysis project Ga0247784, IMG submission 179909) | Plant litter microbial communities from Arlington Agricultural Research Station in Wisconsin, United States - UWRJ-L169-409R-5 | ecosystem: Environmental > Terrestrial > Plant litter >...
TCGGGAACAATGATCGTCAGTGAGGTCAAGATCTTCTACGGAACAGCGGCGACGCGCTATGGTAACGCAATGAAACTGACCGACGAGAAGATTGGCGGCATCCATCTGATCCGCTCCTACGCACCCGGCGAGGTCCGCATCGGCGAAACCGTGGTCCGCAGCAGCTGCCTGGTGAAGACCGATCAGCTGATCACCGACTGGCGGCCGCAAACCGTCGCGGACATCAGCGTCGCCGACATGGAAGCGGTGCTCGCGTTGAAGCCCGAGGTCGTGGTGATCGGCTCTGGGCCGAAGCAACAATTTCCCGCGCCCGAGATCCTGGGTGCGCTGTTATCGCGCGGCGTGGGCTGCGAGGTGATGGACACCGGGGCCGCGTGCCGGACCTATAACGTCCTGGCAGGCGAAGGACGCACCGTCGTGGCGGCGCTGCTACTCAGAAACAACGATTAGAAGAAAACTCTCCGGGTCGCCCTGCTCGTTTGCAGGGCGACCGGGAGAAGACGCGAGGGACTGAAGATCGTTCGACCCAACTCGCCTGACCGCTCCAGCTCTGCACCCGAAGGCGCGGCGGAATCATTGCCCGACGAAATATTCTTTTTATTTTGCTTTTTTTCTTCTTGGTGCTGTTTCCTCGAATCCCCCTCCGCCCCCGCGTCTTCACCCGGTCGTCCTGCGTCGGCGTCTGCCGACATTGGGGGCGGATTTAGACACACCATCGCGTATTGCGCAACACCTGTTCGCATCTCGCGATGGCTGTGACCGCTACCATCTTGCCCGCCGAGAAAATGAAACCGTTTACCGTTGCGGCAGCAATGCCAGCGGGTTGCCGGGCGTGCCGTTGACTCGAATCTCGAAGTACAACAGCGGCGACCCTTGCGGGCCGTTGCCCATGGTCGCGATGCGCTGGCCCGCGCTCACCGAGTCCCCTTCCTTGATCGCCACCGACTGCAGATGGCCGTAGGCGCTGAGATATGTCTCGTTGTGCTTGATGATGACCAGCTGGCCATATCCCAACAAACCCGAGCCCGTATACATCACACGGCCACTGGCGGCGGACTGAATGGGTTCACCGAGGGTACCGACGATCGTCAAACCGTGGCCGCCGTTCGGACGCGAGGTGAGCGTCGCCGTGCCGTCGCTGACTGGCCATTGCCATTTCACCGGCGGACCGGAAGGAATCGGAGCCTGACGCGGCGGCGATGTCGTGGCCTTCGGCGGCGTGGATTTAGGTGTGGGTTTAGGAGTCGGCCTCGCCTTGGCGGCGCTCGCGATCTGAGCACCCTTCGGTCCAACGCTCCTCGGCGCGACGTTCTTTGGCTTCGTGCTCTTTGGCTGTGCGCTCTTCGGTGCGGCCGCGCGAGCAGGAGCTGCTGCCGACGCCGATGCTTCACGCGTCGGTGGATACAAACGCAACGTTTGGCCAGGATGAATCACATAATCACGGCCGATGCGATTCCAGCGCGCCAGCTCTTTGTAGTCGAGTTTGTAACGACCCGCGATCGAAGACAGGGTGTCGCCGCGCTTGACGGTATAGGTGCGCCCGCCGTCGCGATCGGAATTCGACGCGCACCCCGCCAGCAGCCCGAGGCTGAGTAATAACAGTGCGAGCGATCGCAGAATGATCGGTGTCACGCGATCAGATCAGTTGAGGCCCTTCAACAACGGCACGAAGCTGACCAAGCCCAACGTCTCCTTGTGAAATTCGTCGCCGCGTCGAGTGATACGCATCAATTGCTGGCGGCCCTCCGGCCCCACCGGTGCGATCAATCGTCCGCCCTGCGGCGCCAGCTGGCTGAACAACACTTCAGGAATCGCCAGCGGCGCGGCCGCCATCAGTATCGCATCGTACGGGGCGTGCGCGTTCCATCCTTGAAAGCCGTCGCCATGACGTAAATGGACGTTGCCGATCTGTAGTTCCTTCAGCCTGGAGCGCGCCCGGTCGAGCAACGCGCCGATGCGCTCGATGCTGTACACGAAGCGCACCAGCGGCGACATCACGGCTGTTTGATAACCGCATCCGGTGCCGATCTCCAGCACTTTACCGGGCGTGCCCGCTTCGATCATGGCTTCGGTCATGCGCGCGACCACGAACGGCTGCGAAATCGTCTGGCCGTGGCCGATAGGCAGCGCTGTATCTTCGTATGCACGCGTCGCGAGCGCTTCGTCGACAAACAAATGTCGCGGCACGTTGCGAATCTGGTCGAGCACCGAGGCGTTGGAAATGCCCTGATCGCGCAGACGCTGAATGAGCCGCTCGCGCGTGCGGGCCGAGGTCATGCCGATACCGGCACGATTGCCATTGTTCAACACGGGCGGTTTGGGTGGCTTCATGCATCCCGCCCCTGCAACCACTGGCTCACGTCGTCGACCATCGCGTGACGAGTGAGATCGATTTGCAGCGGCGTCACCGACACAAAATTGTTGGCGACGGCGTGGAAGTCGGTGCCCGGCCCGGCATCGGCACTGCCGCCCGACGGACCGACCCAGTAGACCGGGCGGCCTCGCGGATCTTCCATGCGCACGATACGTTCCGATCGATGACGGAATCCCAACCGCGTCGCCTGATAACCTTTCAGCGCCTCGTACGGCACGTCGGGCACATTCACATTCAGGATCGTCGCCTGATGCAACGGCGAACGCTGAATGCGCATCACGAGCTCGGCGGCAACGCGAGCGGCGGTTGTGAAATGCAAACCGGAGCTGGGCTGAACGACCATCGACACCGCCATCGCGGGCAAGCCGAGGAAACGCCCTTCGATGGCTGCGGCCACCGTGCCCGAATACAGCACATCGTCGCCGAGGTTGGCACCGTCGTTGATCCCGGAGACGACCATGTCGTGCTCGGGCTCGTTCTCGAACAGCCCGGAGATCGCGAGGTGCACGCAATCCGTGGGCGTGCCGTTCACCACGAGATACTTGCGTTCGCCGAAAGCGGCCACACGCAACGGCATATCGAGCGTCAGCGAGTTACTGGCGCCGCTGCGGTTGCGGTCGGGCGCGACGAGGGTCAACTCGGCCAAAGGCGCGAGCGCCTCGTGCAGGGCACGCAGGCCCTCGGCCCGATAACCGTCATCGTTGCTCAGCAGAATCTTCATTGGTAGCCGTTGATTGCCTGCGCTGTCGGCGGCGGCCTCATGGACGCTTGCGGCGCGGAACTATACTTTAATAGCGAGAGATCGGGCATCCTGCCACGACTCTCGCGCGAGCTGGTCAAAAGGCGTGACTTTTGCCCGCTCGCCGCCGCTCGCGGCGGCGGGGTACATCCGTGTACCCGTCCAGGTTGGAGCATGTTGTGAGTGACGATCGCGACACAGACGACGACACATTCCGCGAGGCGATGCGCGACGTGCGGCGTTTGCGGAATGCCCCTACGCGTGCCATCGACACACCGAAGCCGCCGGCACGGGCCCGCTTCACTCGCGCCGATCAACTCGAAGTCCTGAAAGAAAGCTTGCTGCCGCCGAGCGACGAGGCGGAGCTGGCGACCGGCGACGAGCTCAGCTTTCGCAGGCCGCACATTTCCGAAGCGGTGCTGCTGAAGCTGCGACGCGGCCACTTCGCCGTCGATGCAGAGATCGATCTGCATGGCATGACCGGCGCCGAAGCAAAAGCGGCGCTGCGCGAATTCATTCTCGAAGCCGTCAATCGGCGCATGAGCTGCGTGCGCATCATCCATGGCAAAGGCCGACGCTCCGGGCCTCGCGGGCCGGTACTGAAGAACGTTGTGAATCAGTGGCTGCAGCGAATCGATGTCATCCAAGCGTTCGGTTCCGCACGACAGGTCGATGGCGGTAGCGGCGCAGTTTACGTGCTACTGAGAACTCGCTAAACGTCTGCTTCAGGCGTATCCGCGACGAACGCGTTACTGATCAGCTCATGCAACACCGCGGTCGCGAACGAGCCTCGTTGCAAACGGAATTGCAGATGCACGTCGCTGCCCTGGATGTTCCAAGATAGATCACGCACCGGAACGCGCAGCGGTCGTCGCTCCGGCTCCAATCCTGCTTTCGATAGCCCGGCTGCCAGTGCTTGATAGCGCTGGGCCACGCCCGACTCAAGCTCGGCAATCGCACCGGTCGAGACTAACGAATCGCCGTGCCACATCGGACCGGTCGGATGAACGTCGAGCTCCTCGCAGCGCCGCTGTAACGTCTCGTCGACGGTCTGCACCGGAAAGATGCTGCCGCTGCCGTTCAAATTGACCACGTCGCCATCGAGCAATCGATTCCAGCTGCCTGCGCGCACTCGCTCGGCCAACACAGCATTGAAGATCGCCGACCGAGCCGCGGACAGTGCAAAGCCTCGTTCCGCTCGTTCCGGTGCAGGCCCTTCGCCTCCAAACCATGCAAGCGCCGTCGCAATGTTATGACCGCCTCGCCCGAAGCGCTGTGGCCCGAAATAGTTCGGCACACCGGCCGATGCGAGTGTTTGTAAGCGCTGTTCGAGCACGCCGATATCGCCAGCAAACTCGCGCAACACGAGAATGAAATCGTTCCCTTTCAGCGCGCCGCGTTTGAGCTTGCGACGCAAGCGTTCAGCGCTCAGGACTTCAAACCCGTCGCCCGTCACACCGGCCCAGTTCGTTCCAACTGCGGAGCGCGCGGGAACGGAGAACGATTGCTCCGCCACCGCATCCCGATCTTTCAGCCCAGCGAAGCCCACATCGCGCGGATGAATCTTCCCGATCTTCGCGAGCTGCTTCGCGACCCACATCGTATTAGCGCCGCGCTTGCGGACCTTCAACAGCAGGTGATCACCCTCGCCGTCCGCCTCGAAGCCGAGCCACTCGCGGACGACGAAATCTTCGGGCGCGGCTCTCAGAAGGGCACTACCCGCCGGTCCGCCGTGCGCACACGGCAGATTCATCAGCTCGTTCAGTTCGGTCACGGCAAATGCTCGATGAGCGCGATGGCCTGGCAGGCGAGGCCTTCGCTCCGCCCGATGAAACCCATCTTCTCGCTGGTGGTTGCTTTGATGTTGACGCGCGTGAGGTTGACGCCCAGGTCCGCAGCCAGGTTGGCCCGCATCGACTCGCGATACTTACCGATGCGCGGCGCTTCGCTGACGACCGTTACGTCGACGTTCACCACCACGTAATCGCGCTCTTTCAACAGATCGCGCACGTGACGTACGAAAGCGCGGCTGTCCTGTCCCTTCCAGCGCGGATCGGTATCGGGGAAATGCATGCCGATATCGCCGAGACCCGCCGCACCTAACAGCGCATCGCAGACCGCATGTAACAACACGTCGCCGTCCGAATGCGCGAGTACGCCGTGCGTGAACGGAATCTTCACTCCGCCCAATGTCACGTGATCGCCCGTGGTGAAGGCGTGCACGTCGTAACCTTGGCCGATGCGTAATTGGGTGGTCATGCAGCGCTCCGCGCCCGCAAGATCCGCTCGGCTTGCGGCAGATCTTCCGGCAAGGTGATTTTGATGTTGTCGGCATCGCCGACAACCAGTTTCGGACGCAACCCGAAGGCTTCAATTGCTTGCGCTTCGTCTGTTACAGAGACGCCATTGTGGATGGCACTCGACAACGCGCGTCGCAACAGCTCGAAACGAAACATTTGCGGCGTGAGCGCTCGCCAGAGTTTTTCTCGCGACACCGTTTGAGCGACGCGCTGCTGATCGTCGGCGCGCTTCAATGTGTCCACGACGGGTGCGGCAAGCAGCCCGCCAACTTCATCGCCCGCCAGCTCATTCAACAAACGATCGAGATCCGCGCTCGACAAACACGGGCGAGCCGCGTCGTGCACGAGCACCCAATCGTTGGCGGAGGCGCGCGACTCCAGAGCTTTCAATCCCGCCAGAACGGAGTCCATGCGTTCCGCGCCTCCGATCGTCGTGACGATTTTCGCGTGCCCGGCGAGATTTGTTTGCGACCAGCGCGGATCCCCTTCAGAGATCGCGACGACGACGCCCCTGATCTGCTCTCGCTGCAGGAATGGCGACAGCGACCATTCGATGACCGTGCGCCCCGCGAGCGGTAGGTACTGTTTAGGAACGGCAGCGCCCATGCGGCGCGCACTGCCGGCTGCGGGCATAACTATCCACATTTTCAACTCGGGATCGGGCATCCAGCCACGACCCTCGTGCGAGTTCGCAAAAAGGTGCGACTTTTTGCTGCTCGCTCGCCGCCTGCGGCGGCGGGATACATCCATGTACCCGGGTGGCGCTCGATAAAGCACATTTCAACTTTGAGGTCATGCATGGCGCGATAGCAGCCTTACTGCCGTTGCGTGTGCCGGGTCGGTGCGCGAGCTTCGATCACGCGCCGGTCGTCGTCCTCGGGCTCGATCGCGGGAGATGCCGGCTCCGGATCCACAGCGGCCTTGGGCGGCACGACCTGATAAAACGTCTCGCCCTTGCCCACCATGCCGAGATCAGTGCGCGCCCGCTCCTCGATGGCCACCGTGCCTTTCTTGAGATCCTGCACTTCGGCCGACAAGGTGCGGTTGCGCTCCTTGAGCTGTTGATTCTCGTCGCGCTGAGCTTGAATCTCGACGCGCAGCCGCCGCACCTCGCGCATGCCGCCCTCGCCCAGCCACAGTCGGTACTGCAGCAGCGCGAGGAGCACAACGAGCGAGGCGGCCAGAATCTTCATGCGTGCTTAGCAGGACATCCCAGGCAGCGGCACCGGGAACGCTTCGATGCCGGCGTACTTCGCTTCGGCGCCCAGCTCCTGCTCGATACGCAGCAACTGGTTATACTTGGCAACACGGTCCGAACGCGACATCGAGCCGGTCTTGATCTGCGTGGCGCGCGTGGCGACTGAGATGTCGGCGATGGTCGAATCTTCGGTCTCGCCCGAACGATGCGACACAATCGACGCGTAGCCCGCATCCGCCGCCATGTCGATGGCCGCGAGCGTCTCGGTCAACGTGCCGATCTGGTTGAGCTTGATCAGGATCGCGTTGGCGATCTTCTCGTCGATGCCGCGCTTCAGGATCTTGGTATTGGTGACGAACAGATCGTCGCCGACCAGCTGCACCTGCTTGCCGAGCCGCTGCGTCAGCAGTGCCCAGCCGGCCCAGTCGTCCTCGCTCATGCCGTCTTCGATGGTGACGATGGGATAGCGGCTCACCAGCCCCTGCAGATAATCGGCGAACTGCGTCGAGGTGAACTTACGGTTCTCCGATTCCAGGTGATAGATGCCGTCCTTGAAGAACTCGGTGCTGGCCACGTCGAGACCCAGGAAGATCTGCTTGCCGGCCTTGTAGCCGGCGCGGTCGATGGCTTCCAGAATGGTTTCGAGCGCCGATTCGTTCGACGGCAGGTCGGGCGCGAAGCCGCCTTCGTCGCCGACGGCGGTGGCGAGCTTGCGCTCGTGGAGCACTTTCTTGAGCGTGTGGAAGATCTCCGCGCCATAGCGCAAAGCTTCCGACAGCGACGGTGCGCCGACGGGGAGGATCATGAATTCTTGAATGTCGACACTGTTGTCCGCGTGCGCGCCGCCGTTGATGATGTTCATCATCGGCACCGGCAACGTCTTGGAGCTGCCCAGACGGCGGAACAACGATTGTTTGGTTTCTTTCGCCATCGCGTGCGCGGCGGCAAGCGACACGGAGAGCAGCGCGTTCGCGCCCAGGCGCGACTTGGTCTCGGTGCCGTCGAGATCGATCATCGCGCGATCGAGCGCCGCCTGATCGCCGGCTTCGCGGCCGACCAACAGCTTCTTGATCTCGCCATTGACGTGGCCCACAGCCTTGAGCACGCCCTTGCCCAGATAACGTTTCTTGTCACCGTCGCGCAGCTCAATGGCTTCACGCGCACCGGTCGAAGCGCCCGACGGAACCGCGGCACGGCCGACGGCGCCGGAGTCCAGGAACACATCGGCTTCCACGGTCGGATTGCCACGAGAATCGATGATTTCGCGGCCGCGGATGTCGACGATCTTGCTCATAACAAACTTTCCTCGTAGGGCCGCGATTTCACGGCTTGGTCCAATTCCTTCAAAGTCGTCAGCAGCGCTTCCATGCGGGCCAGCGGCCAGGCATTCGGGCCGTCCGACAGCGCTTTTTCCGGGTCGGGATGCGTTTCCATGAACAGCCCCGACACACCTGCGGCGACCGCGGCACGCGCCAACACCGGCACGAACTCGCGCTGACCGCCCGATGCATTGCCTTTGCCACCGGGCAACTGCACCGAGTGGGTGGCATCGAACACGACCGGAGCGCCGGTCGCACGCATCACCGACAGCGAGCGCATATCCGACACCAGATTGTTATAACCGAAACTGAAGCCGCGCTCACACACCATGATCTGTTCGTTGCCGGTGGAGCGCGCCTTGTCGACCACGTTCTGCATTTCCCACGGCGACAGGAACTGGCCCTTCTTGATGTTCACCGGGCGCTTTTGCGAGCACACGTTGAGGATGAAGTTGGTCTGCCGCACCAGGAAGGCCGGCGTCTGTAGCACGTCGGCGACTTCCGCCACTTCATTGAACGGTGTGTCTTCGTGCACGTCGGTGATGATGGGCAAGCCGAGCTGGCGCTTCACTTCGGACAGGATGCGCAGCCCTTCGGCCATGCCCGGACCACGATAGCTCTTGCTCGACGAGCGGTTCGCCTTGTCGAACGACGACTTGAACACGAACGGAATGCCGAGCCGCGTGGTCAGCTCCTTGAGCTTGCCCGCGGTGTCGAGGATGAGGCCTTCGCTCTCGACGACACAGGGGCCGGCGAACAGGAAAAACGGTTTGTCCGGCCCAACGTCCCAATTCAACAGTTTCATCTAAGCCTGATCTCCATTGCGCCGTCGCCGGCGCATATCAAATCATTAGCCGCCGCCCACGGCGACGCGCTTCTCTTCCGGCTGCTGCGACTGATGATACGCACGCGCCGCCTTCACGAAGCCGGTGAACAACGGGTGACCATCGCGCGGCGTCGAGCGGAATTCCGGGTGGAACTGGCTGGCGACGAAGAACGGATGCGTCGGCAGCTCGATCATTTCCACCAGCCCGTCGCGCGAGAAACCCGAGAACCGCAGGCCTGCGTTCATCAACTTCTGCAGGTAACGATTGTTGAACTCATAACGGTGGCGGTGGCGTTCCATGATCGTGTCGGAGGCGTAGATCTGATGCGCACGCGAGCCGTGCGACAGACGCGCTTCCTGCGCACCCAAGCGCATGGTGCCGCCCATTTCCGACTTCTCACTGCGCTGCTCGACGTTGCCCTTCTCGTCCTGCCACTCGGTGATGAGGGCCACGACCGGATGCGGCGAGCCGCGATTGAACTCGGTGGAGTGCGCGCCCTGCAGGCCGGCGACGTTGCGGGCGTACTCGATGATCGCGAGCTGCATGCCGAGGCAGATGCCCAAATACGGAATCTGATGTTCGCGCGCGAAACGGACCGCCTGGATCTTGCCTTCGATACCGCGCTCGCCGAAACCGCCCGGCACCAGGATCGCGTCCACGCCTTCCAGACAACCGGTGCCGTGCTTCTCGACGTCGGTCGCTTCGACGAATTGAATGTTGACGCGCGAACGAGTGCGCACGCCCGCGTGAGTGAGCGCTTCCGACAACGAGATGTAAGAGTCACGGAGGTTGACGTACTTGCCGACCATCGCGATCGTGACTTTGCCGTCGGGATTCGCCTTCGCGTTCACGACCTGCTTCCACTCGCTCAGATCGGCTGGCGGCACGTCCAGGCGCAGCTTGTCGACGACGATATCGTCGAGGGCCTGCTCGTGCAGGAGTTGCGGGATCTTGTACAAGTCGTCGGCATCCACGGCCGAGATCACCGCGCGCTCCTCGACGTTGGTGAACAACGCGATCTTGCGACGATGCTCGGCAGGCAGCGCGTTGTGCGAGCGGCACAGCAGGATGTCCGGCTGAATACCGATGGAACGCAGCTCCTTCACCGAGTGCTGGGTCGGCTTGGTCTTGATCTCGCCCGAGCTCGGGATGTACGGGATCAACGTCAAATGCATGTACAGGACGTTGTTACGCCCCAGCTCCACGCCCATCTGACGAATCGCTTCCAGGAACGGCAGCGACTCGATGTCGCCGACCGTGCCGCCGATCTCCACCATACAAATGTCGGCATCGCCCGCGCCCAGGCGAATGCAATGCTTGATCTCGTCGGTGATGTGCGGAATGACCTGCACCGTCGCGCCGAGATAATCGCCACGCCGTTCTTTGGCGATGACGCGCTCGTAGATGCGCCCGGTGGTGAAGTTGCTGTTGCGCGAAGTGGTGGTGCGGACGAAGCGCTCGTAATGACCCAGGTCCAGGTCGCTCTCGTAGCCGTCGGTGGTGACGAACACTTCGCCGTGCTGGAACGGGCTCATGGTGCCTGGATCGACGTTGATGTACGGATCCAGCTTCACCATGCTGACTTTCAGGCCGCGCGATTCGAGGATGGCGCCGAGGGACGCTGCGGCAATGCCTTTACCCAGCGAGGAAACGACACCGCCGGTTACACAGATAAAACGCGTCATCTTAAGCACCGTCGCAAAGAAGGGAGGGATCTGGAGCGGTGACGCAGCCCAAGACTTGGGGCGCATCACTGGAATCACGACGGGAGCGCAGTGTATCTCAACCGACGCGATGCGGATAGATCTAAGCGCGCTGGCTCATCTGTTTTTCGCGAAGCTGGCCTTCGATCCGCGGCCGGTGCTCCCAGACGATGGCGTACGCCGGCTCGCCCGGCTCGGCGGCGAATTCAGACTCGATCCACAAATCGCCGACAGCAAGCAACCGCCCGTGCGCGTAAACGAGCGGTAGTCGATCTCGCCACCAGGGCAGAATCGCCGCCCCCTGCAACAGCTTTTTCAGTTTGCGGTGGTGCTCGTCGCCGGCCGGTTGTATCGATTCGCCGCCGACGCGAAAGCGAACTTCGAGCAGGTCGCCGATCTTGGCCGCACTCACCCCGCCCGGAGCGCCAACCAGGCGCAACTCACCGAGCTTCCAGGGCAACGTGAGCGAATCTGTCGCCCGCCATTCCAGCCGTTGAGCGAAATCGATCTCCGGCAAGCGCGGCTCGCAGTAGAGCAAGTCGCGATGACGGCGAATCTCCCAACCGTCCCAGCCCAGGCATGGGATGCGATCGGCGCTGGCGGCGAGCATGTCGTGCTCGATGGAGCCCAGTTTGCGAGTCGACGGCGCTCGCGCGCCTCGGCGCCGGATCCAGTAGCGCAGTAAATTGCGGCGGCGCTCCGGGTCGAGGGCACGCAATCGTTCGACATCCAGACAGTCGCCGACAATCGCGCCTTCCGCGTCGATCGCAGCGAGCTGGTCCAGCGCTTTGCTCGCGGCCTGCAAATGTTCGGTGGATCGGGTTGCGGTGTGCGCGGCCGCCGGCCATCGCTCACGCAACGGCGCGAGGATCTTCTGGCGAAGAAAGTTTCGGTCGAGCGAGAGATTGTCGTTCGAGGGATCGGACAGCCACGTCAGTCGTTCCGCCCTCGCCCACTGTTCCAGGTCTGCCCGGGTGAATGCGAGCAGCGGTCGCGCGAACCAACCGCTGGCGAACGGTTGGATCGCAGGCATCGCGCTCAGTCCAGGCAACCCCGCACCCCGCATCAATGCCAGCAACAGTGTTTCGAGTTGATCGTCGGCGTGATGGGCGCTGAGCAGATATTCGCCTTCTCGCAGAACCTCGCTCAACGCTTGATAGCGAGCTGCGCGAGCCGCGGCTTCCAGACCAATCTCGTCGATCTGCTCGACGCGAACCGATCGCGAGATCAGCTCGATCTTCAGCGAGCGCGCCTGCTGCTCGCAATGTGATCGCCACGACGATGAGTCGGCGTGCAAGCCGTGATCGATGTGAACCGCTCGCACACGATAGCCACGCAGCCGAGCCATGGCGTGCAACAACACCGTGGAATCGAGCCCGCCGCTGAAAGCGACGCAGACCGCTGCGTCGGGCGGCAAAGCCAAACGAATCAGCGCCTGATGCAGTTCGGACGGAGCAAACACTGCGAACCATTCTGACCAGTCACCAGTCAGTAGTCACCAGTCACTTCCGGTTCTATCCGACGCTATAAACCCCGTAGCTGCGCAGCCGCTGCGCGCGCGTCGCCATCAACTGCTCCAGCGGCTTGGATTGCAAGTCGCCGAGGTGACGCAGCAGCGCCTCTTTCAACGTATCCGACATCATTTGCGGATCGCGATGCGCGCCGCCGAGCGGCTCCTTCAACACCTCATCGACGATGCCGCCGAGCTTGGCGATGCGTTCGGCGCTCACGCCCATGGCTTCGGCCGCCAGATCTTTCTTATCGGCACTTCGCCACAGAATGCCGGCACAGCCTTCCGGGGAGATCACGGAATAGATGCTGTACTGGAGCATGAGCAATCGGTCGCATACGCCGATGGCCAAGGCGCCGCCCGAACCACCCTCGCCGATCACGACGCTGACGATGGGCACTTCCAGGGTCGACATCTCGAACAGGTTGCGGGCAATCGCCTCACTCTGCCCGCGCTCCTCGGCACCGACGCCTGGATAAGCGCCGGAGGTATCGATAAAGGTAATGAGCGGCAGCTGGAAGCGCTCGGCCATGCGCATCAGGCGCAGCGCCTTGCGATAGCCCTCGGGCTTGGGCATGCCGTAATTGCGACGCACGCGCTCCTTGGTGTCGCGGCCCTTTTGTTGACCGATGATCATCACCGGCTGGCCGTCCAGCCGCGCGACGCCGCCGACAATGGCGTGATCGTCCGCATACATCCGGTCGCCGTGCAGCTCCTGGAAATCGGTGAAGATGGAACTGATGTAATCGAGCGTATAAGGCCGCTGCGGATGCCGGGCGAGCTGCGCGATCTGCCACTGGCTCAGGTTGGAAAAGATGCTCGTGGTCAGCGCGCGGCTCTTGGTCCGCAGGCGAGCGATCTCCTCGCCGATGTTGACCTCGGCGTCATTGGAGACGAACTTGAGCTCGTCGATCTTTGCCTCCAATTCGGCGATCGGCTGCTCGAAGTCCAGGAAATTCATTGCCATGCAATCAGTTGCCTATTCCTTTGGAGGCGCGAACATAGCGGGCGCGCCGCCCGAGGGCAAGCATGGACGTCGCCCATTCGAGTCAGGGATGGGGGATGAGCTTCCTGAACACCCGGCCGTGACCCGTTTGCCGGGCGGCCACGTTAATAACTGTCAGCCCCGTCTCACCCGGAGAACCTCACCTTGGAGCTGACATGCGCTATGCCTTGATTGCCCTGCTACTAGCCGGCCTGATGCCCGAAGTTGCGAGCGCGCATCGGGATTTCATGCCCCCTCGCAGCGTCGAGCGGGCCGGGGTGGAGATCTACGACCGCACCGACGGCCGCTCGCTGCCCTTCCATGCTCACCAAGGCCGGCTGTATGTCGCCGGCGAGCCCGGACATCAATATGAGATCCGCCTGCGCAATCGTTCGAGCGAACGCCTGCTCGCCGTGACCAGCGTCGACGGCGTGAATGTCATCAGTGGCGAAACGGCAGAATCCGGGCAATCCGGCTACGTGCTCTCGGCCTGGGGTAGCGTCGAGATCGAGGGCTGGCGCAAGAGCCTGGACGACGTCGCGACGTTCTACTTCACACGCCTGTCGAACTCGTATGCCGCTCGCACCGGCCGGCCGGACAATGTCGGCGTCATCGGCGTCGCGCTGTTTCGAGAACAGCGACGCTGCTGCCAGCCTCAGCCCTACTTGGAAGAGCGAGCAGACGCGAACGGCGCTCCTGAAGCGCCAGCGGCACGCGACGAAGCCGACGCAAGCGCGAGCTCCTCACCGCAGCGAGCCAGAGAAAAGCTCGGCACCGGTCATGGACATCGCGAAACATCGCCGGTCGAGTATGTGGATTTCCAGCGCGCCTCGACCACGCCGGAAGAAACATTCGTCATCTACTACGATTCGAGAAAAAACCTGCTTACGCGCGGCGTGAATCTCGAACCCGGCAAATATGCCGACCGGACTCCGAATCCGTTCCCAAACGAATTCGTGCCCGATCCATAATAGATCACTCCGTGTCCGGTGCGGCCCCGCCGGTCTTCGCCAGGTCCTGCTGATTGACCTTGTCGACGTTGAACTTCGCGAGCCGCTCCTTCATGGTCTTGAGCACTTCGGGCAGCGGCGGCGGCTCGTCCTTGATCCAGCGCAAAGGATTCACTCGCGCCACCACGAACGCGCGCAAGTAAGGAGACACGAGGCCGCGCTCCTTCAACTTGTCGATGATCTGTATGACACGCTCGTCGAGCTCGAACAGCTGCTCGGCGTACTTCTCGTGCCGGGCGAGCGATTTTTGCAACGAGTCTTCGGAGAACTCTTCCAGCCGGCGCAGGATCGGGTGATAGGCGCCGCCGGCAAAATTGCCTTTGCGCTCGTAACACAAGCCCAATGTCACAAGCGCTGCCTCTTCCAGATAGAACGCGAAATCTTTTTCCGGCCGGCGCGCGTCCTCGTCGATCAATCCTTTGTAGATGCGGATC
>Ga0247784_1000293_pt1 | contig 14325 bp, 13 predicted proteins | sample UWRJL169409R5_FD_179909 | JGI IMG/M metagenome (GOLD analysis project Ga0247784, IMG submission 179909) | Plant litter microbial communities from Arlington Agricultural Research Station in Wisconsin, United States - UWRJ-L169-409R-5 | ecosystem: Environmental > Terrestrial > Plant litter >...
GGCGACCGACAACGACTTCTTCGTCGAGATCCTCGGCGACGGCCAGCCGCGGCCGATCCCCAAGCCCGTCTACAGCGACCTCGGCGACAGCCTGCGCCTGGCCGGCTTCCACCACTTCTGCCTCAACGTCGCCGACATGGACGGCACCGTCGCGGAGCTGCGCCGCCGCGAGGTCCACATCGTCACCGAGCCGTTCGAGCTGCCGGTCATCGGCCGCCGGTTGGCCTTCATCGCCGACCCCTTCGGCAACCTGATCGAACTCGCGCAAGTCGTCTCGTGAGCCGGAGAACCCGGTGACCCGAACCCTTCTACCGCCCAGTTCCGGGCAGCGGCCACGGTAGACTCCCCGCGCAGCACAACGAGCCGCGCGTGTCGACGCACGGCCAGCCCTGTTCCCCGGAGGAAGCCCCGATGCGCGCGATGAAATGGTTGCTGGTGCCCCTGGTCCTGGTGGGCCTGGGAGTGCTGTATTTCTTCGGCGTGATGAACTGGAGCTACTCCGACGGCGAGCGCGCCGGCTGGGTGCAGCAGCTGTCCCGCAAGGGCTGGGTCTGCAAGACCTGGGAGGGCGAGCTGGCCCTGGTGTCGCTGCCCGGCAGCACGCCGGAAAAATTCCGCTTCACGATCTGGGACGAGGCCACCGCCGACAAGGTCAACCTCGTGATGGGCAAGCGCGTCGCGCTGCACTACGAGCAGAAGGTCGGCCTGCCGGGCAGCTGCTTCGGCGAGACGCGCTACTACGTCACCGGCGTGCGCGTGCAGGACGAGATCTCGCTGGCACCCGGCGTGATCGTGCCGGTGCCGACCCAGCCCGCTGCATCGGCCCCCGCAGCGGCAGCCTCGAAGCCCTGACGGCGATGCGGGCCGCGGGCCGCTGCCTGGTCGCCGGCCTGCTCGGGGCGGTGATCGCGCAGGCGGTGACCGCGGCCGAGGTTTCCGCCGCCGAAGCCCCCACCCCGCAGCGCCCGCGCATCGGCCTGGTGCTGTCCGGCGGCGGCGCCCGTGGCGGCGCGCACATCGGCGTGCTGAAGGTGCTCGAAGCGCTGCACGTGCCGGTCGACGTGATCGTCGGCACCAGCGCCGGCGCGATCGTCGGCTCGGCCTACGCGAGCGGGATGCCGCTGGCCGAGATCGAGCGCGAGATGGGCGCGCTGAGCACCGCGGTGCTGTTCCGCGACACCGACCGCGCCGAGGTGCCGCTGCGCAGCAAGCTCGACGACGCCACCAACTTCATCGGCCCGGAGTTCGGCCTCGGCGCGCACGGCCTCACGCTGCCGAAGGGCGCGGTGGCCGGCGTCTCGCTCGAGGTGGTGCTGCGCCGGCTGACACGCCGCCAGGCCACGACCGATTTCGACCGGCTGCCGATTCCGTTTCGTGCCGTCGCGACCGACCTGACGAGCGCCGAGATGGTCGTGCTGTCACACGGGCAGCTCGCGCTCGCGGCGCGCGCGAGCATGGCGATCCCCGGCGCGGTGACCCCGGTCGAGATCGACGGCCACCTGCTGGTCGACGGCGGCCTCAAGCGCAACCTGCCGGTGGATGTCGCACGGCGGCTCGGTGCCGATGTGGTGATCGCGGTGAACATCGGCACGCCGCTGCTGCGGCGCGATCAGATCACGTCGGTGGTGTCGGTGTCGGACCAGATGCTGCGCATCCTGATCGGCGCGAACGTGCAGCAGTCGCTGGCCGAGCTGAAGCCGGGCGACGTGCTGATCACGCCGGAGCTGGGCGAGATCAGTTCGTCCAACTTCGACCAGCTGGCCGAGGCGGCGCGCCGGGGCGAGCGCGCGGCGCAGGCGGTGGCCTCGCAGCTCGCGCCCTACGGTCTGCCGGCCGACACCTATGCGGCGTTGATGGCCTCGCGCTTCGCGACGCCGGGTGACACCGCGGCCACGATCGACGAGGTGCGCGTGGTCGGCACGCGCGTCGTCAACCCCGAGGTGGTGCTGGCGGCCATGGAGACACGCGCCGGCGATGCGCTCGATCCGCAGCGCATGGACCGCGACATCAAGCGCATCTACGCCCGCGGGGATTTCGAGGCCGTCAACTACACGCTGGTCGACGAAGCCGGCAGCGGCCGCGTGCTGCTGGCCGAGGTCAGCGAGAAATCCTGGGGCCCGAACTACCTGCGGCTCGGGCTGGGGCTGTCGTCCGACTTCGAGGGCAACTCCTTCTTCAACCTGTACGCCAGCCACCGCTGGACCTGGCTGAACGCGCTCGGCGCCGAGCTGCGCAACGATTTGCAGATCGGCCGCACCGACCGGCTGGCGACCGAGTGGTACCAGCCGCTGACGGCGCGCCAGCGCGCGTTCATCGCGCCGCGCATCGAGCTGCAGGACGAGCCGTTCGATGTCTACGACCGCGACAGCGGGCTGCGGGTGGCACGCTTCCGGCGCGAATCGGCCGAAGCCGGCATCGATGTGGGCCTGCCGCTGGGCCGCTCGGGCGAGGCGCGGCTGGGGCTGGTGCGCGGCAGCGTGAAGTTCAGCGACGACACCACCGTCGTCCGCGTCGGCGATCTGATCCAGCGCACCGACACCGGCGGCGTGCTGGCCCGCGTGCGCGTCGACCGGCTCGACAACCTGCGCTTCCCGCGCGACGGCGTGGCGGGCGATGCGCGGGTGTACTTCTCGCGCGGGCGGCTGGGCGCGCAGGACGACTACACGCGGGCTTCGATCAACCTGCAGGGCGCGCAGTCGTGGGGGCCGCATGCGCTGCGCGGGGCGTTGAAATTCGGCGGCAACCTGAAGGAAGGATCGCTGCCGTCGTACGAGCTGTTCAGCCTGGGCGGCTTCCTGCAGTTGTCGGGCTACCGCACCGGGCAGCTGCTGGGCTCCGAGATGCGCTTCGGGCGAGTCGCCTACAACTACCGCGTGGCCGGGCCGGGCCTGCTGGACGGCATCGTCGTCGGCGCGTCGCTGGAGGCCGGCCGCATCGGCGATTCGGTGTTCGGCGCCGACAAGGACCGGCTGCGCCGCGGGCGCTCGCTGTACCTCGCGCTCGACACGCTGGTCGGGCCGGTCTACCTCGCGATCGGCATGGCGGATTCGGGGAACCGGGCGGCGTATTTCTTTCTGGGGCAGCCGTAGCCGACCAGCCGCGTCACTCGATCACGTCGTACAACCGCCCGATGAACGACACCTGGTACAGCAGGTTGCCCACCGCGAACACGCCGTGGAACACCGGATGACGGATGACCGCGGCGGCGCCGCACAGCAGCACGTAGACACCCGCTCGCACGGGGTACTCCAGCCCGAGCTTGGGCAGCAGCGCACTGCCCTTGATCCAGGTGTCCCCCAGGTCGACCACGAAGCTCAGCGCCAGCAGCGCGAAGAACCAGCGGCGGCGCGACAGGAAGTAGTCGCGCCAGCCGTCGTACTCGGCGAGGTCGTTCGGGAACAGCACCGCGCACAGCAGGTAGTTCAGTCCCGCGTAGAACAGCACGAAGGCGTAGAGCTCGAAGCGCCACACCGCCAGCTGCGCGAGCCGGAACTCCCACCACCAGAAGTGCACCAGCAGCAGCAGCGTCGACGCCGCCCACAGCAGGTGCACCCAGTACGCCTTCTGCCGGCCCGGGTGCTGCACGAACACCGCCAGGCCCGACAGCAGCCGCGCGATGCTCAGGCTCACCACCATGCTGAGCACGATCCGCACGTGCAGGAACACGGCGGGGTCGGGAACGGCCGAAGCCGCGGTCGTCTCCACGTTCGAGCGTCAGCGCCTGTCGCTCAGAACCCCGCGTCGATGAAGACCTGCGGCCCCTGGAAGGTGTAGCGCACCTCGCCGCGCGGATCGCGGCGCGTCTCGGTGAGCTTGTACTGGTCGTAGCGGTAGCCCACGCCGAGCGCGAAGTTGCCGGTGAAGCGGTACTGCACGTTGGCCTGGAAGTTCAGCAGCCGGCCCTTGTGGCCCTTGTAGTCGATCGCGAACGCATCGGCGCGGCCCGAGGCCAGCCAGCTCGGCGCGAACGCATAGGTGCCGTAGACGCCGATGGTCGGCAGCGGCACCGTGTGCGCGGCCTCCTCGCGCCGGACCGCCACGGTGCTGCCGTCGACGTTGCCCAGCCCCTCGACGACGAACTTGAAGCGCGTCACGTGCAGCCCGGCCACCGCGCCGGCTTCGGCCTCGTCGGTCTTGTAGAACGAGTAGCCGACGCTCGCACGCGCCACCTTCGAGTCGAACTCGCTGTCGACCGAGGCCGACACCGGGAAGGTGGTGTCGTCGACGACGATCTCGGTCTCGAGCAATGTCTTGTCGGCGCTGCGCTTCAGCGAGAAGTACTCGAACTCGGCGCGCCAGCGGTCGCCGAAGCGTGCGCCGACCAGCAGCGTGCCCAGCGTCTTGTGTTCGGCCAGGCCCAGTTCGTCCTCGAGGTGCAGGTCGGTGCCGGCGGCGCCGCTGTTCGAGCGGTCGACCTGGATGTGCGAGCTGATGCTCGGGCGGAACGCGCCGATCTGCACCCACAGTTTCTGGTTCAGGTAGTCGGTCGCGTCGGCGGCCTGCGCGCCACCGGCGGCGAGCAGCGACGACAGCAGCAACAGCGGCCCGAAGGCGACGGCGATCGGACGGCAACGGCGGCAAGGCATGTGGTGGCTTCCCCTTGGATTCGTGAAATCGTTCGCGGTCTGCAGCCTATCCGGGCTTGCCAGGGGCGTCAATCGCGCGCACAAGTCGGGGCAGGTGCGGGATTCGCCACGGATTCACCGCCTATTGCAACGATCGCCCGGGCGCCGTCCTGCGGACAATGGCGGTTCCTTCCAGAGAGCCTCCCATGCCGCAGTCGACCGGTCCGTCCCCCTCCTCCGTTGCCACGTCGCGCGATTCGCTGATGTCGATGGCGGCCGGCGCGCTGTTGGGCGTGATCGTGATGCGCATGGCCGAGCAGCGCGCCGACAGCGGCGTGAGCCTCGCGATGGCGGTGCTGTTCGTCCTGTCGGGCAGCGCGTCGGTGGTGCTCGCGATGCTGAGCCGCCCGCACCGGCTGCGGCCGTCGCAACGCCGCGGCGAGGTCAAGGGCTGGCTGCTGTCGCTCGGGCTGGGCCTGCTGGCCGCCGTTCAGGTCAGCGCGCTGGTCTGACGCGCCAACCCGGGATCACCGGCCACTGCGCAGCCGCGCGACATCGAGCGGCGACACTTCGGACCCCGCATTCCCCCATGAGCCGCGCACGTGGCTCAGCACGCTGGCCAGTTCGGCATCGCTGAGCACGGTCGCGAACGGCGGCATGCCGTAGGGCCGCGGGTTCGCCGGCGTCGACGGCGCGAAGCCGCCTTCCAGCACGATGTGCACCAGGTTCGCGGCCGACGCCATCGTCACCGCGCGGTTGCCGGCCAGCGGCGGATACGCCGGCGGCGCGCCTTCACCCTGCTTGCCGTGGCAGCCGACGCAGTGCTGCTCGTAGAGCTTGCCGCCTTGCTCCATCGCGGCGGCCGAGATCGGCGTGGGCTTCGGTGGATCCTTCACGTCGTGCGGCGGCAGCGCCTTCAGGTAGGTCGCCATCGCGAGCAGGTCGTCGGCGCTCAGGTGCTGCAGGCTGCCGGTCACCACCTCGACCATCGGCCCGGTGACGCTGCCGCCGCGCGACGCGTCCGCGACCCCGTCGTGCAGCAGCGCGACGATCTGCGGCAGCGCCCGGTCGGCCACGCCGGCCTCGCGCGCATCGTTGAGCGACGGCGCGTACCAGTTCTGGATCGGGATCAGCCCGCCGCCGAGCGCGATGCCCGAGCTCGCGCCGAGCGCATTGCGGCTCGAATGGCAGGCGTTGCAATGCCCGAGTCCTTCGACCAGGTAGGCGCCGCGGTTCCAGGCCGCCGAGCGCGTGGCGTCGTGCGCCACCGAGCCGGGCCGGAAGAACGCGGCACGCCACACCGCGAGCGCCGCCTGCGTGTCGTACGGAAAACTCAGCACGTGCGGCCGGTTCGGCTTGTCGGTGGCCGGCAGGCTGCGCAGGTAGGCGAACAGCGCGTCCGAGTCCTCGCGCGTCACGCGGGTCAGCTCGGTGTACGGGAACACCGGGTACAGCAGCCGGCCGTCGGCCGAGCGGCCGTTGTGCATCGCGCGCCAGAACAGCGCCGCGGTCCAGCCGCCCAGGCCGTGCTGCGGATGCGGCGTCAGGTTGGGCGCGAACACCGTGCCGAACGGCGTCGCGATGCCGCGGCCGCCGGCATACGGCACGCCGCCGCGCTCGGTGTGGCAGCCGGCGCAGTTGCCGGCGCGGGCCAGGTACTCGCCGCGCGCGATGTGCTGCGCGGTGAACGGCGCGGCGTCGGCGAGCAGCGCGGGCTCGTCGCGGAAGTTCAGCGCCAGCACCAGCGCAACACCCGCTGCGAGCAGCAGCACGAAGGCGATCAGCACGCGCTTCATGGCGACACCTTCGTCACGGGGGTGGTCACATCGGGCACGCCGCCGCAGGCCATCGGCAAGGCCGCCGGCAGCGTCGGCGCCGGGTGCGCCGGCTCGGGCACCGGCTGCACCGCCAGCCACTGCGCGATCATGCCGACCTCGTCGGCCGTCAACGCCTGCGCCACCTGGGCCATGCAGTCGGGGGCGAGCGCGCGCCGCGTGCCGGTGCGCCAGGCGCCCAGCTGCGCGACCAGGTAGTCGCGCGGCAGGCCCAGCAGGCCGGGGATCGCCGGCGCGACGCCGGTCAGCGCGCTGCCGTGGCACTGCGCGCAGGCCGGCAGCTTGCGCGCGGGGTCGCCCTCACGCGTCAGCGATTCGCCGCGCCGCGCGAGCTCGGCCGGCAGCGCCGGCCCCGGTGCCGGTGGCGAGTACGGCAGGTCGAGCGACGAGAAGTACGCAGCGATCTCGCGCAGGTAGGCATCGCTCAGCGGATCGAGCAGGCCGGTCATCAGCGCGTACTGGCGGCGGCCGTCGCGGAAGCCCTGCAGCTGGTGGTAGAGGTAGTCGGCCGGCTTGCCGGCGATGCGCGGCTGGTAGCCGTCGCGTGCGGCACGGCCCTCCTTGCCATGGCAGCCGGTGCAGGCCTGCAGGCGCTGCGCGATCGTGTCGGGCACCGCGGGCGCGGCACGGGCACCGACGGCGGTGCTCAGCAGGATCAGGACGAGAAGGAATTTCATCGTGCGGTGCGCGTGGCAGACGAGGCGACGGCGCAGCGCGAGTATCCCCCCGCGTCGTCAGCCGCCGGGTTGCACCAGCCTGGACATATTGACCGACGCCCCGGCCGATGCGGCGCCCTGTTCGCGCAGCCCCGCCGCGACACCCTCGCGATCGGCGGTCGAGCGGTTCTGGCTCACCTTCCACTTGCCGACCAGCGCGTCCAGCGGGATCTCGATGCCGACGATCGCGCGCAGCATGCCGTCGATGAAATCGGCCGGCGCATCGGCCACCGCCCACGGCCGCGGCAGCGCGGCCTCGTGCCGCTGCGTCAGCCGCGTCACCAGCGACAGCAGCCACGGCGCGTCCTCGTGCACCTGCAGCCGGCCGCGCGCCTGCACCATCACGTAGTTCCAGGTCGGCACCACCTTGCCGTGCTCGGCCTTGGTCGCATACCAGCCCGGCGACACGTAGGCCTGCGGCCCCTGGAACACCACCAGCGAATCGACGTCGCGGCGCGCCGCCTGCCACACCGGGTTGGCGCGCGCGACGTGGGCGCGCAGCACCGCGCGGCCGGCGTCGTCGTGCTCCAGCAGGAAGGGCACCGGGTTGGCCGACAGGATGGCCTCGGCATCCTGGGTGATCAGCAGCCCGAGCGGATGGCTGCGCACCAGCTCGTGCAGCACCTCGGGCCGGGACTCTTCGAAGTGGCGGGGGGCGTACATCGTGGCTCCTGCGGGGTCAGTCGTTGATCGTCACCGGCTCGCAGCGCACTTCGGATTTCACCGAGTTCGCGATGAAGCAGTTGGCATGCGCATCGTGGTGCAGCCGCGCCTGTTCGGCGGCATCGGGCCGGCGCTCGCCGCCGTAGCGCACTGCGGGGTGCAGCGTGACGACGGTGACCGCGACCTGCCCCTGCGCGTTCGGCTCCATGATGCCGACCGCCGCGTCGCGGTAGTCGTCGACCACCCAGCCGGCCTTCGCGGCCAGGCCGAGGAACCACAGCATGTGGCAGCTGGCGAGGGCCGCGACGAAGGCCTCCTCCGGATCGACCGCGCTCGGGTCCGACATCGGCACGCGCACCGAATGCGGCGACGACGAGCCGGACACCGTCGCGCCGCCGTCGAAGTGCCAGTCGTGGCGGCGGCTGTAGCGGTTGTCGGTGAAGGGCTGGCCGGCGCGGGTCCAGTGGACTTCGGCGTGGTAGTCGTGCGGCGAGCTCACAGGCGCTCCAGGTAGGTGAAGGTGCCGCGCTCGCGCACCTCGGTCGCGGCATCGAGCAGCCCGCGCATCGCGGCGCGGTACAGCGAGGTCGCGAGGCTGATGCGGCGCACGCCGGCTTCCTCGAGCTCGGCGACGCTGAACGACTTGCCCTTGATGCCGACCATGAAGTTCAGCGGCTTCGTCAGCGCACTGCACACGGTGCGCACCGCGGCGAGGTCGGGCAGGCCGGGCGCGAACAGCACGTCGGCGCCGGCGCGCTCGAAGGCCTGCAGGCGGCGGATCGTGTCGTCGAGGTCGGGCTTGCCGCGCAGGAAGTTCTCGGAACGCGCCGTCAGCACGAAGCCGCCCGGCACGGCGCGCGCCGCTTCGACCGCGGCGGCGATGCGCTCGGTCGCGTGGCCGAGGTCGTACAGCGGCTTGGCCTCGTCGCCACTCGCGTCCTCGATCGAGCCGCCGGCCAGGCCGATCGCGCCGGCGCGGCGGATCGTCTCGGCCGCGTCCTGCGGCGTCGCGCCGAAGCCGTTCTCGAGGTCGGCCGACACCGGCACGTCGACCGCCTGCACGATGGCCTGGGCGTGCGCGATGGCTTCGTCGCGCGTCAGCTGGCCGTCGCGCCGGCCGGCGACCGCGGCCGCGGCGCCGCTCGAGGTGGCGAGCGCCGCGAAGCCGAGGCCGGCCAGCGCGCGCGCCGAGCCGGCATCGAAGGCATTGGCGATCACGAAGGCGCGCGGGCCGCGGTGCAGGGCGATGAATCGCTCGATCTTGTCGGTGGTGTCGTCGCTCATGGAGAGGCTCCCGTTCGGTTCCGGATTGGTTCTGCATCGTAGACACTTGCGGGGTCCGACGAGGAACCAATCGACCATGCCCCGAGGAACCAATTCAGCGGCCGTTTCAACGGCGGCCACGCTGCGCCAGCAGGTCTACCTGCAGCTGCGCGGCGCGATCGAGCAGGGCACCTTCGCGCCCGGTGCGCGGCTGCCGCCGTCGCGCGAACACGCGCTGGCGCTCGGCGTCGGGCGCAACACGGTCCTGTGGGCGCTGGAGCGACTGCGCGCCGAAGGCTACGTGGTGGCGCGGGTCGGCGACGGCAGCTATGTGGCGCCCGGCCTCGCGGCGCTGCGCGGCGGCCGGCGCAAGGTGGCCGCCATCGCGCCGGCCGGTGCGCTGTCGAAGCGCGGCCAGGCCATCGCCGACATCGCGCTGCGCTGGCAGCCGCCGACGCAGGCGCCGGTCGCGTTCCGCATCGGTGCGCCGGCCACCGCCGAGTTCCCGTTCGCGCTGTGGGACCGCCTCGCGCGCGACACCGTGGCGTCGCGGCGCCGGGCCTTGTCGCAGTACACCGACCCGGCCGGCGAGCCGGTGCTGCGCGAGGCCATCGCGCAGTGGCTGCTGGTGTCGCGTGGCATCCGCTGCGACGCGTCGCAGGTGCTGGTCACGTCCGGCTCGCAGCAGGCCATCGACCTGATCGGCCGGCTGCTGCTGGACCTGGGCGACGAGGTGATGGTCGAGGACCCGGGCTACCCGGGCATCCGCGCCAACCTGCTCGGGCAGGGCGCCGTCGTGCGCCCGGTGCCGGTGGATGCCGACGGGCTGTGCATCGCGCAGGGCGCGGCGCGCTGGCCGCAGGCGCGCATGGCAGTCGTGACGCCGACGCACCAGTTCCCGATGGGCGTGCACATGAGCCTGGCGCGCCGGCTCGCGCTGCTGGAGTGGGCGCGCGCGCGGCGCGCGTGGATCGTCGAGGACGACTACGACGGCGAATTCCAGTACGGCGCGCACCGCATGCCGGCGCTGTGCAGCCTGCCGCAGTCGGAGCGGGTGCTGTACGTCGGCACCTTCTCGAAGACGCTGCACCCGGGCCTGCGGCTCGGCTTCATCGTGACGCCGCTCGCGCTGGCGCCGGCCTTCGCCGGGGCCAAGGCGGTGACCGACCGGCACAGCCCCGGTGCCGCACAGGACGTGCTGGCCCGCTTCATCACCGAAGGCCACCTGCTGCGCCACCTGCGGCGCATGCGCGAGCTGTATGCGCAGCGGCAGGCGCTGGTGATCGAGGCGCTGGGCAAGGCGAGCGGCGGTGCGCTGCGGCTCACGCCGAGCGCGCAGGGCATGCACCTGGCGCATGAAGACGAGGCGGGCCGGGCGGACGAGCCGCTGTCGGCGCGGGCGCAGGAAGGCGGCGTGTACCTGGCGACGCTGTCGCGCTACGCGATCGAGGCGCCGCGGCGCGGCTGGCTGTTCGGGTATGCGGGGTATGACGACGCGGCGCTGAAGGCCGCTGCGCGGACGGTGGGCGCCTTGTTCAGGCGCGCCGTCAATGCAAGGTGATGGGAACGTCCGGGCCCTTGCCGGTCGAGATCGTCATCGCCTGGCGCGTGCTCCAGCCGGTCGACCAGCGCGCGAATTCGGCGGCCGGCATCGGCCGGCCCATGTGGAAGCCCTGGGCCTCGTCGCAGGCCAGCTCGCGCAGCAGCTCCCAGACCTGCGCGTTCTCGACGCCCTCGGCCACCACCGTGAGCCCGAGGCCGTGCGCCAGGTCGATCGTCGAGCGCACGATGCGCGCGTCGTCCAGGTCCTTTTCCATGTTGATCACGAAGGACTTGTCGATCTTCAGCTCGTCCACCGGCAGCCGCTTCAGGTAGGCGAGCGACGAATAGCCGGTGCCGAAATCGTCGATCGACAGCCGGAAGCCGAGCGCGCTCAGCTTGTCGAGCGTGGCCTGCGCGCGTTGCGGGTCGTCCATGATCGCGCTCTCGGTGATCTCGAGGCAGAAGGCCTCGGCCGGCACCGAATGCCGCACCAGCAGCGCGTCGAATTTCTGCGGCAGCTCCGGGTCGAGCAGGTCGCGCGTCGACAGGTTGACCGAGATCGTCAGCGTCTGGCCGCTGTCGTGCAGCCGCTTCCACATCTGCGCGGTCTGCTCGAAGATCCACAGCGTCAGCACCCGGATGAAGCCGGTCTGCTCGGCGAACGGGATGAACTCCATCGGCGGCACCAGGCCGCGCCGCGGATGCTGCCAGCGCACCAGCGCCTCGGCACCGACGACGCGGGCATTGCCGAGCGCCAGCTTGGGCTGCAGGTACAGCCGCAGCTCGTCGTGGTCGACCGCATGGCGCAGCTCGCTCAGCAGCGACAGCGTCTGCGAGCTGGCGGCGTCGAGCGCCGGGTCGTAGACCATCGGCCCGTCGTGGTGGCGCTTCGCGATGTACATCGCGACCTCGGCGCGGCTCAGCAGCACGTCGGCGTCGCCGGCATGCTGCGGCCAGTTCGCGAGGCCCAGGCTCGCGCTGATGTCGACCGTCTGGTCTTCCAGCGTCAGCGCTGCATCGAAGGCCTGCTGGATGCGCTTGGCCACGGTGCCGGTCAGCGCCAGGTCGGTGGCGGGGTCGAGCCCGGCCAGCAGCACCGCGAATTCGTCGCCGCCCAGCCGCGCGACCAGGTCGCCGCCGCGCACCGCCTGCTGCGTCAGCCGCTCGGCCACGCCGCGCAGCAGCAGGTCGCCGAAGCGGTAGCCGAGCACGTCGTTGACATGCTTGAAGCGGTCGAGGTCGAGCATGATCACCGACACCGTGCGGCCGGCCTTCTCGGCCGCGACGATCGCATCGCGCACCGCGTTGCGGAACTGCAGGCGGTTCGGCAGCGCGGTCAGCGGGTCCCAGTAGGCGAGCTTCAGGATCTCGTCCTGCTGCTCGCCGATGTTCTCGCGCATGCGCTCGAACGCGCGCGCCACGTCGCCGAGTTCGTCGCTGCGGTCCAGGCCGCGCAGCGGCGTCGAGTAGTCGCCGGCGCCGAGCCGCTCGGCCGCGGTCGCGAGGCGGCGCAGCGGCGTGGTCACGTGGCGTGCGGTCAGCACGCTGCCGATGCCGAACACCAGCACGCTGACCAGCGTCAGCGCGGCCAGCCCGAGCTGCAGCTGGCGGTAGGGCGCGACCGCGTCATCGACCGAGCGCAGCAGCAGCGCCGAGACGGCGGCGCCGTCGTGTTCGGCGAGCATCACGGTGCGGCCGCTGTACTCGTTGTCGAGCAGGCTCAAGGTCATCGCGGCCGAGCTGGCGGCGTCGGTGCGGCCGTTCGCGCGGTCCAGCGACAGCGCGGCCTGCTTCTCCAGCTGGTCGCGCGTGGCCAGCGGCAGCGTCGAGACGGCGGTGGCCCACCTGGCCGACGCATTGGCGCGCACCTGCAGGCTGACCTGCAGCGACGACAGCGCATGCATGTCGTCGACCAGCCGCTGGTCGATCGGAAAACCCATCAGCACCCAGCCGACGACGACCGGTGCGCGCATCGGCACCATCACCAGCTGGAACGGGCGCTGGCCGAGCACGACGATCTCGCTGGCGCGCTTGGAGGCCAGGGCCCGCGCGGCCAGCCGCTGCGTGACCGGCAGCAGCTCCTGCAGGCCCGGCTGGGCGGCGGCGCGCAGGTGGAATTCGGTGTCGAGCAGCGCGGTGACGGTGGCGCCGATGCGCTCGCCGTGGTTGGCCAGCACCGACGCGATGGTGTCGGCATCGTTGCTGCTGACGGCGGCACGGAAGCCGTAGTCGGCCGCCAGCAGGCTCGCGCCTTCGGTCAGCTTCTGCGCGTTCTGGTCGAGCACGCGGGTCAGCACGCGTTCGCCGACCTGCAGCTCTTCGGTGATCGAGGCGCGGGCATTGCGGTCGATGCTGGCGCGGATCGTGAAGAAGCTGGCGGCCTGCACGAGCAGCAGCAGGCCGAGGAACAGCACGACGATGCGCGTGCCGAGCGAGCTGCCGATCCAGCGCGGCCACTGGCTCGGGCGCAGCAGGCTGCGCAGCGGGGTCGGCGTCATGGGGCGCTCCCTGCGGTCACCGGCAGCTGGAGGCCGGCGTTGATGTCGGCGCTGGTGTCGGCCGCGCCGATCGCGAGCGCCTGCGGCGCCGGCTCCTGGCCGGGTGCGACGCCGGCATGCCAGCCGCGCAGCCGGTAGCTGCCGGGCGGGATGCCGTCGATGCGCGCGCGGCCGTCGGCGCCGGTGCGGCCGTGGTACGGCGTGTCGACGACGACGACCCAGGCGCTCATCTGGTCATGGATGTTGCAGCCGAGCACCGCGGCACCGGGCTTGTCGAACACCACCGGCACGTTCGGCACGCCGGCGTAGAGCTTCAGCTCGAAGGTCTTGACCGGCGAGAACGAGTAGACGTGGTGCCGCACGGTGTCGAAGTTCGGGAAGGTGACCGGCGTGCCGACCGTGACGACGGTCAGCAACGGGCGGAACTGGCGCTTGCTCTGCGAGATCTCGACCCCGGCCATCGGCTTGACGGCGGCCTTGCCGCTGACCGGCTCCAGCATCACCACCGCGTCGACCAGCGGGCGACCCGCCGGATCGGCCACCGCGACGCTGACGGCGGCCCCGTGCGCGGCGGCGGCCAGCGACAGTGCCGTGGCACAGAGGCTGTGTCGGGTCAGGGACGAAAGGCGCAGGCGCATGGTGGGCTGGAACTCGGGGTCGATGGAATCCGGTGCAGCGAAAGCCGCATCGTCTTCGGATATCGGCGGGCCGTCGACCGACTGAAGCGGCGCCGACCCGGCGGTGTTGCCGCACGTGCGCCGCGCCATCCGACGCCGGCCTGCCCGTGCCTTGCGTCACGCTTCGGGCCGCGGCGCGCGCCTGGTCAGCAAACGCTTACGTTTTTTGGGGCGCTGCGCCGTCCCGGTGCGTTTAGGCTGTGAAACCCCCGGCTTCGGATACCGATCTTGTCGACCTCCTCACGACGCGCCCGCCTGGCGGCACCCTGGTTGATGTTCCTCGCGGCCTGCGGCGGCGGCAGCGATTCCGGCACGGCCGATGCCGCCACGCCGGTGCCGCCCCCCGCGGCCTCCGGCACCTGCGACATCCCCGATTTCAACGCGCAGATGCTGGCGCGCATCAACGCCTTCCGCGCCAGCGCGCAGAGCTGCGGCACGTCGGGCAATTTCACCGCCGCACCGGCGCTGACCTGGAACGACAAGCTGGCGCAGGCCGCCGCGGGCCATTCGCAGGACATGGCGACGAAGAACTACTTCTCGCACGACAGCCAGGACGGCCGCACGTT
>Ga0247784_1000294_pt1 | contig 14292 bp, 11 predicted proteins | sample UWRJL169409R5_FD_179909 | JGI IMG/M metagenome (GOLD analysis project Ga0247784, IMG submission 179909) | Plant litter microbial communities from Arlington Agricultural Research Station in Wisconsin, United States - UWRJ-L169-409R-5 | ecosystem: Environmental > Terrestrial > Plant litter >...
CCCGACCAGTTCTCGACGGTGTTTTGGGACGTCTTCGGCGAGCAGGGCCATCCGGTTCGCGCCACGGTCACGGAGATGGGTCCGTTGTTGCTGTCGCGGATGCTCGATCTGAACGACGTGCAGGAAGGCGTTATCAACGTCGCATTCCGCGTGGCGGATGAAAACGGCTTGACGCTGATCGACATGAAGGATCTGCGCGCGTTGCTGGACGCGATCGCGCCAGCCGGCGGCAGAAAAAAAGCAACGGATGCCGAGGAGGTCGAGGACGAACTCGAGGCCCGAAAGAACGAACTCCGAAAGGCCGCACAGACCTTCGGCAATGTCAGCAAGGCGACGATCGGAACCATTCAACGCCAGCTGCTGGTGCTGGAAAACCAGGGCGCAACGAAATTCTTCGGCGAGCCGGCCCTGGAGCTAAAGGACTTCATAAAAACCGACAGCGAAGGCCGCGGAATGGTCAACATTCTGGTTGCCGACAAGCTGATGGAGAGCCCCCGGCTCTACGCGACCTTCCTGTTGTGGTTGCTGTCGGAGTTGTTTGAAGAATTGCCTGAAGCGGGCGACCTCGCAAAGCCGAAGCTGGTGTTCTTTTTCGACGAAGCCCATCTTTTGTTCGACGATGCGCCTGATGCGCTGATGGACAAGATCGAGCAGGTGGTGCGCCTGATCCGCTCCAAGGGCGTCGGCGTGTACTTTGTCACGCAGAATCCGATCGACGTGCCGGACAAGGTGCTGGCTCAGCTGGGCGGTCGCGTGCAGCACGCGCTGCGCGCCTTTACGCCGCGCGACCAGAAGGCGGTGAAAGCAGCGGCGCAGACCTTTCGACCGAATCCGAAGCTCGATACCGCGCGGGTCATCATGGAACTAGGTAAGGGCGAGGCGCTGGTGTCGTTCCTCGAAGGCGGCGGCACGCCGACCATGGTCGAACGCGTCATGATCCGTCCGCCGACGGCACGGATCGGGCCGGTCACGCCGGAAGAGCGCAAGACGATCATGAACAAGAGCCCGCTCAAGGGCAAATACGACACCTCAATAGATCGCGAATCCGCTTTCGAGATGCTGCAGAAGCGCGTGGCCAAAACGGCGGCGCCCGCGGATGGTACGGGTGGCGGGGGCGGAATTCTCGGACAGCTCGGTTCGATTGTCGGCACGATCTTCGGCACCAATGTCAAGCGCGGCAGGATGTCGACCGGCCAGGTGATCGCGCGCGACGTTACGCGCTCCGTCACCAACAAGGTGATCGGCGGTGTCGCCGCCGATCTCGGCAAGGCAGTCGGCGGATCGCTCGGCAGTTCGATCGGGCGCTCGCTGGTGCGCGGCGCGCTTGGCGGCCTGCTGCGGCGGTAACGCTGCGATTTCCCCTGATTTACGGAACGAGCGCGTCTTGAGATATCCATCGCTTCGAAAGCCGCTCGATCTCCTGTTTCTGGTCTGCTGCATCGCCTTGACCGCCGATGTCCTGGTCCCGGAGATCTGGGGCAACGGCAAGACCAAGGATTATCCGCTTTGGTTCTGGGCCGGGCAGCAGGTGCTGCAGGGCAAAAATCTCTACCCTGACGATCCCGCCACCTATTTCGATTTCATCTATCCGCCGCTGTCGGCGGTGCTGCTCGCGATCCCGAGCTGGTTCGGCAAGATCCCGCTTTATCTGTGCCTGTCGTTCCTCAACCTCGTCGCGTGGTGGATGACGGCGCAGTTCTCGCACGCGATGGCGGGATCGGGGCGCAAGCCCGGGCCGTGGCTGGAAGCGCTGCCGGGCTTCGTTACCGTCACCTTCGTGTTCGATATGTTCGACCTCGGCCAGCCGAACCTCGTGCTGCTGGCATTGATGCTTTATGGATTCTGGCTGCTGCGCGATCATCGGAGCTGGATGGCGGGAAGCATGTTTGCGCTTGCCGCCGCCATCAAGGTGTTTCCGGTGGCGGTGCTGCCCTATCTCGTGTGGCGACGACAGTGGGCGGCAGCCGCCAGCATGCTGGTTTTCATCGGCGTATTCCTGTTCGTGCTGCCGGCGCCGTTTCGCGGCTTCCAGCATAATGCCTCGGAGCTGAAGACCTGGTACCAGGGCATGGTGGGAACCAGTTCGGAGAAGGGTTTCGGGCAGCGCGACGAGCAGAACTGGTCGTGGGTCAACCAGTCGATCATCGCGGTGACGCACCGCCTGACGCGGCCCGTCAACTACAATCAGGATGATCCCGCCAAGCCGGCGCGGACGATGAATATCGCCAATCTCGACTTCACGACGTCGAACTGGATCGTGCTGGCGATATCGCTGGCGATCGGGCTCGGCTATGTTGCCGTGATGCCGCCGGCCTCGTGCCGGACGGAACGCTCGGATGCCGAGGAGATCGGCATTCTGTTTTGCCTGATGACCGTCGCGTCGCCGTTGGCCCGTCAGTATTACTTTCTCTGGCTGTTCTTTCCGATCACCGTGCTCGCCCATCGTGCCGCCTATGATCCGCGTTCAGCGGTCAGGACCGGCACATGGGCGCTGCTCGCCGCGGCCGGCGCCTTGTTGTTATTGTCGCTTCCGGTGTTTCCGAACGACTTGCAGGCGTATGGGAATAATCTTGCGGCCACCATGGTGCTCGTCGCGGGGCTGGTCTGGCACATGCGCCATCCGCCCGCCGTCGAGGCGGCCTTGTCTCGGGCCGCGGTCGAGCTACAACTTCACGCAGACAACAAGACCCATAGCCAGGGATAATCAGCCATGTCCAACGCAAAGATCCAGCCGGTCCTCGATCACATCGACGCCGATTTCGACAATAGTCTCGAGCGGCTGTTCGCGCTGCTGCGGATCAAGTCGATCTCGGCCGACCCGGCCTTCGCCGGGGACTGCAAGGCGGCTGCCGATCATCTTGCGAAGGATATCGCGACGCTCGGCTTCAAGGCCGAGGTGCGGCCGACGGCGGGGCATCCCGCGATCGTCGCCAAAGCCAACGGAAGCACCGACGGCCGGCCGCACGTGCTGTTCTACGGACATTACGACGTACAGCCGGTCGATCCGCTCAATCTGTGGCACCGCCCGCCGTTCGAGCCTGTCGTCACCGATCACGCCGACGGCCGCAAGATCATCGTCGCGCGCGGCGCCGAGGACGATAAGGGACAGTTGATGACCTTCGTCGAGGCCTGCCGCGCATGGAAGAAGGTGACGGGCTCGCTGCCGGTCGATGTCACGATCCTGATTGAAGGCGAAGAAGAAGTCGGGTCGAAGAATTTCGTGCCGTTCATGGAGGCGATCAAGGACGAGCTGAAGGCCGACTTCGCGCTGGTCTGCGACACCGGCATGTGGGACCCGAACACGCCCGCCATCACGACCTCGCTGCGCGGCCTGATGTATGACGAGGTCACCATCAAGGCCGCCAACCGCGACCTGCATTCCGGCGTGTTCGGTGGCGGCGCGCGCAACCCGATCCGCGTGCTGACCAACATCCTCGGCGGCCTGTTTGACGACGACGGCCGCATCACCATTCCCGGCTTCTATGACGGCGTGAACGATCTGCCGCCGGATATCCTGGCGCAGTGGAAGGCTCTCAACCTGACGCCGGACTCGTTCCTGAAGCCGATCGGCCTTTCGATCCCCGCCGGCGAACAGGATCGCCTGCTGATCGAGCAGATATCTTCGCGTCCGACCTGCGACATCAACGGCATCATCGGCGGCTATACCGGCGAGGGCTCGAAAACCGTGATCCCGGCGGAAGCTTCCGCAAAGGTGTCCTTCCGCCTGGTCGAAGGCCAGGACCCGCAGAAGATCAAGCAGGCGTTCCGCGACTATGTCACGGCGCGGCTTCCGGGCGATTGCAAGGCTGTCTTCACCGAGCATTCCAGCGGGGCGGCGATCGCGCTCGACTGGAACATGAAGCCGCTGGCGGCTGCCAGGCGCGCGCTGACCGAGGAGTGGGGCAAGGAGGCGCTGCTGGTCGGCTCCGGCGCCTCGATCCCGATCGTCGCGGATTTCAAGCGCACCCTCGGCCTCGACAGCCTCTTGATCGGCTTCGGTCTCGACGACGACAACATCCATTCGCCGAACGAGAAATACGACCTGAAGAGTTTTCACAAGGGCATCCGCTCCTGGGCCCGGATCCTGGGCGCGCTCGCGGAGTCACCGCGCTAACCGCGCGCAATCGGTGTTGAATCTGAAAACGGCCGGCGCGGGCTCTGCGGCGGCGGCCGCGCATGCGCTATTTGAAATCCCGGACCACGGCGCCATCGTTGCCGGCATTCATAGCTCAAGCCGATAAATACGTCATAAAATACACATTGTCCGATAGACGGCGCGTATCTATCGTGATTGTCGACGCGCCAAATAGAGCCATGCGATCCCTGCGGTTTGATCGCCCACACGGCTTGAAAAAAAACGGGACGATACCCCGGCTGCCTCAACGTTCGGCGGCCCTTTTTCCGGAGGATTCCATGAAGGTCACACGGCGAACTAGGCTTGTCGCCTGCTTGTCCGCACGCGCCGCCGTCAAGGCGCCTCGACGCCACGTCGACCGCGATCAGCACGGCCTTGCCGCACATCCAGCGCTGCCGGCTGCGTGTGGAATAAACGCGACGAGCAATAGCGTCCTCAGCTTGATCGCCGCGTCGGCGATCGCCGTCACCCTGTCGGTGTCGGCCGCTCAAGCGCAGAAGAAATATGATGCGGGTGCCACCGACACGGAAATCAAGGTGGGACAGACCGTGCCGTTGAGCGGGCCGGCCTCCGCCTATGCGACGATTGGCAAGACCCAGGCGGCCTATATCAAGATGATCAACGACCGGGGTGGCGTCAACGGTCGCATGATCAACCTGATCCAGTATGACGACGCTTATAGCCCGCCAAAGACCGTCGAGCGCGTGCGCAAGTTGGTCGAGGGGGACGAGGTCCTGCTGACGTTCCAGATCATCGGCACCGCGCCGAACGCGGCCGTGCAGAAATACCTCAACGCCAAGAAGGTGCCGCAACTGTTTGCCGCCACCGGCGCATCGAGATTCAACGATCCCACGGCCTTTCCGTGGACGATGGGTTTCAATCCCAGCTATCTCGTCGAAGGGCGGATCTACGGGCAATACATTCTGAAGCATTACCCCAACGCCAGGATAGGTGTGCTCTATCAGAACGACGATCTGGGCAAGGACTATCTCAACGGCATCAAGGCCGGCCTCGGCGCCAAGGCTGAGCAGATGGTGGTGGCGGAGGCCTCATACGAGCTGTCTGAACCGACCATCGATTCCAAGATTCTCAAGATCAAGGATGCCGGCACCGACCTGTTTTTCAGCGCCTCCACGCCCAAGCAGGCCGCCCAGGCGATCAAGAAAATCGCTGAGCTCGGCTGGCACCCGGTGCACATCATCGACATCAACGCTTCGTCCTTGAGCGCGGTGCTCAAGCCTGCGGGACTCGACAACTCGAAAGGCGTCATCAGCGTCGGCTACGTCAAGGATCCGGCCGATCCCGAGTGGAAGGACGATGAGGGGACCAGGCGCTATCTCGCGTTCATGGCGAAGTATTATCCGGATGGCGACAAGGATTCGAATCTCAACGTCTACGGCTATATCACGGCGCAACTGCTGGCTCAGGTCCTGAAAAATTGCGGCGACGATCTCACCCGCGACAACGTGATGAAGCAGGCCGCCTCACTCACCAACGTCGAACTCGATCTGTTGCTGCCCGGGATCACGGTGACGACGACGCCCTCGGACTACCGCGTCAACAAACAGTTTCAGATGGTGCGCTTCGACGGCGAGCGATGGGAAAAGCTCGGCTCGATCATCACCGACGATGCCAAAGAGTGAGCCTTGAACAAAAACGCCGCCCGGAATTGGGCGGCGTTTGGATTCGGTCGTGTAGAGGTTGTTGGCGATCACCCTACACGAAAATTCCGGATTTTCAATTCCTGTAGCCCGGATCCATGCGATCCAGTTTGCGCAACAGCGGCGGCCACACCAGATTGGTCGATCGCAGTTCCAGACGGTCGGAATTACCGAACAGCTTCTCGTTCTTGTCGATCACGGCCTGTTCCACCGGATAGGCGGTCGGTCCCAGCATGCGGGTGCGCACCTGCATCGTGCAGGCGCGTTCCAGGTGATACATGCGCTCGAAGGCGGAGGCGACGGAGCGGCCGACCGTCAGCGTGCCGTGATTGCGCAGCAGCATGTGGTTCTTGTCGCCGAGGTCCTTCTGCAGCCGCGGGCGTTCGTCATGGTCCAGCGCCACGCCTTCGTAGTCATGATAGGCGAGGTCGTGGGTGACGAACTGCGCGGTCTGGTTCATCGGCAGCAGGCCTTCCATGCAGCTTGCCACCGCCGTGCCGTCAGGCGTGTGAAGGTGAAGCACGCAGCCGGCGTCCTCGCGCACCTCGTGGATCGCCGAATGGATGGTGAAGCCGGCCGGGTTGATGCTGTATTCGCTCTCGCTGAGCTGGTTGCCATGGAGATCGACCTTCACCAGGCTCGACGCCGTGATTTCCTCGAACATCAGGCCGTACGGGTTGATCAGGAAGTGATGGTCGGGTCCGGGCACGCGGGCGGAGATGTGGGTATCGACCAGATCGTCCCAGCCATACAGCGCGACGAGGCGATAGCAGGCCGCGAGGTTGACGCGCTGGTCCCACTCGGCGTCGGTCATGCCGGACGACACTTCCTTCAGACGGGCTTCGGCTGGCGACATGGCGCGCTTTCTCCGGCAGAACGATGATGATCGGAAAGCAAGCCTAGCCCTGTGCCGGACCGGCAGCAAGGCGGGCGTCCTGCGTGGCAGTCATGCTGTCGCGGCGATGCGCCTTACGGTGCCGGAATGGCCAGCAGGGTCGAGATGCCGCTGCCGCGGATATCGTAGACGCGGGCGAACACGACATCGTCACGCTTGATTTCCACCATGACGGGCGCGGTAAGGCCCTTGCAGTAGAACTCGCCCAGCGTCATGGCGAAATCGGCGGACTGGCTGTCCCAGCCGATCGTGAAGTCGGGGCCGAGCGCCACCTGCGCCGGACGCTGCGGCCCGCATACCGCGACCTTCCATTTACGCCCCTGCGGCGGCGATTCCTGCCGCTCGACCAGTTCGTCGCGCAGGCCGTCGGACGCCTGCTTCAACGCCAGCCCCCAATAGTCCAGCATGAACAGGCTATCGGCGCCGCGAACGGTACCGACGAGGTGATTGAAGTGCGTATACTCGTACGGATGCAGGCGGATCATCTCGCTGAGCGGCAACAACAGACCGAACGTGAACGCCGCCAGCGCGGCGGGTTGCCATCGGCGATGATTGTTCTTGAGCCAGTTCATGCTCCAGGCGAACGATGCGCCGGCCAGCACCGCCATCGGCGGAATCACGAAAACGAAATGCCGGATGCCGTTGTAGAGCGCCGGCCGCTTCACCATCGCGATTACCAGCGGCAGGCTGGCCGCCAGCGTCAGCATCAGGAAGATGGTCTTGCGACGGGCCGGGACGTCCGTGCGCGACAGCGACATGAAGGTGCCGACGATGCCGGCAATCAGGAACCCGAGCAGTACTTCCGGAAGCTGCAGCGCAAATAGCGTCGGCAGATAGGACCACGGCATGTCAGGCACCGAGACCAGTGCGCCGTCGAACATTTCCTTCCAGGGCTTCTCGAAGAAGTGCGAGAAATAGGTCAGCGCCTTGAAGGGATGGTCAGCCTCCATGATCGACCACGGCCACACCAGGCCCATGATCAGGTATCCGAGCACGAGGCCCGGCAGCAGCACGTACAGGACATGGCCGAAACGGCGGATCGCCTCGCGCGAACCCTGCGTGCGAGCTTCGTCGATCAGCAGCGGGACGAAACCGACAAGCGCATAGATCAAAGCCAGCCCGCCGAGAATCCGGCAGCCGATGGAGAGACCGGCGCCGAGGCCGACGATCAGGATGGTTCGTGGCGAGGGTGCGGGATATTCCTCGACGAGGCGCACCAGGCCAAGCATCAGGATCACCATCGAGACGGCAAACGGCGCGTCTTTCGGGTTCATGAACATGTGCCCGTAGAAGGTCGGGCACAGCGCCAGCAGCAGCAGCGTCGCCAGCCCGGCCAGCGGGCCGCCGACGCGCCGCGCCAGCCGCCAGGTCACGGCAAGGCCGATGACACCGACGACGGCGCCGAGCAGGCGGCGCGTTTCAAACAGTTCGAGCGGAATGACCTTGTGCAGCAGGGCTGCGGCCATGTCGAAGCCGCCGCCATACATATAGAGATTGGCGAACGACAGCGCGCCGGTGTCCCTGAAGCCGGAACCGTACATCCGCAGCAACAGGTCGGCATATTCGGCGTGGGTGTAGTCGTCCCAGCCGAGCCCATAGTCACGGAAGGTCAGGCCCGCGACAATCGTGACGACGGCAAGCGCCAGCATGGCGAGGTCGTCGCAGGTCCGCTCCACCGAGCGCCGCGCAGGCGTATCGAGGGCAGAAGTCGTGATCGATGACATGGCGATTGGTAACCCGGATCCCCTATGGCCCAACGTGGATATGCTTGAGCCTCATTCCCCGGTACCCATATAGCGCAGTTCCATTACCAAGTAATTGGGAATTTTGGCTAAATCCCTGATGCGATGCAACAAAAGGGCAGTAATTGGTAGCTGGTAAATGATTATGGCCGGTCGGCTGAATGCCAGCTGAATGGCAGCGCGGTTGCCGACAACAGGCATCCTGCAACGCGACATGCTATTGCGGCACCCCGCATGCAATTGGCGGTTGGCGGTGCAGATAATAAGACGGTATCGTGGCGTGGGCGGCTTGCGAGCGTTTTGGACGCGGCTGAGGGGTTAGTTAAATGATGTTCGTTATGTTGGTCGCCGGGATCGGCCTAGTTTTGGCGGGCCTGCTGGCGATCGGCTTCGGGATTCCGATCAAGGAATTCAGTACCGGCAATACGCTGATCCTCGCCGGCGTGATCGGCGTTTGCTCCGGCGCCATCATGCTCGGGCTCTGGGCGATGGTCCGGGAGTTGAAGAACATCGCGCGACGGCTCGGCAATGGGCTGCCTGAAGCGGTTGCCGCGGTGCGGGAAATCGCCGCCGACGATGGCGAGTTCCCGGCCGAGCAACTTGGCGGTCCCGATTCCTTCCCCTCAGCGGTGCCGCCGGCCTTCGCTCCGGCGGCACCGCCGCCGTGGCAGAACGAGGCGGTCCTGCGCGATCATCCGATTCCTGAACCGCTGCACCCCGAACCGCCACCACCGGATCCGAAGCCGAAGCGCAATCTGCTGTTTTCATCGACGTCGCGAAAGGAGCGCGAACGCGCCCAGGTGCGGTCCGGCGAGTCGATGCCATCGGACCTGTTATCGCCGAACCTTCGCTCCCGGTCGCCCATCGTGCCGCCGGTCGAAACGGCAGAACCTCAGGCGTTTGAGGATCCCTGGCCGAGAGCGGAGCGCGAAAGGGCTGGGGAAACTTTGCCGCCGCGGCGCAGCGGCCGCATCCCGCGGTCGCTCGCGGAAGCCAACGCCGCACCGGCACTGCCTGAGGATCCGCCCCAGGTGACGGTGCTGAAATCGGGCGTCGTCGATGGCATGGCCTATTCGCTCTATTCCGACGGTTCGATCGAGGCCCAGATGCCGGAAGGAATGATGCGCTTCGCCTCGATCGACGAGTTGCGCGTGCATCTCGACCAGCGGACGTAGAATCGGCAATACTTGCCGGCGAAGCCGCCTTGAAAATAAAGCGCTGCCGATCTTGTCAGTTTTCTTGTAATCCGTTCATATTCGCAAGTCGTACAAGATTCCGCGATGTATAGGCGTGGGATGGATACTGTCCCGACCGTTTGGCAGATGCATTCGTGATCCCAAAAGGGTGAGCCCATGAGCGATTCCGCCGGCAAGACGCCCGTCGAACTGACCGCCAATATCGTGTCGGCCTATCTCAGCAACAATCCGACCCAGGCCTCGGAAATTCCGAACCTGATCAGCCAGATTCATGCGGCACTGATCCGGGTCTCGAGCGGCCGACCCGAGGCGCCGCTCGAGCCGGCGAAGCCGGCCGTGTCGGTGAAGAAGTCGATGACGCCGGAGTATCTGATCTGCCTTGAGGACGGCAAGCGCTTCAAGTCGCTGAAGCGCCATCTGCGCACGCAGTACAACATGACGCCGGAACAATACCGCGACAAATGGGGCCTGCCGCCGGATTACCCGATGGTGGCGCCGAACTACGCGGCGTCGCGTTCGCAGCTCGCCAAGAAGATGGGCCTCGGCCAGCAGGCGCGGAAGCAGAAGTAGCGGAAGGCGCCTAGAGCATGATCCGGAAAAGTGGTCACCGGTTTTCCGAAAAGATCATGCTCAAATCAAAGAGATAGAGCGTGATGAAATTCGAAGAAGCGTCATCACGCTCTACGAAGCCGCGGCCAGCGCCTCGCGCGCATCGGAGCGGATGCGCTCGACCATGGAGCGCAGTCCGTTGGAGCGCTGCGGCGTCAGGTGGTCGCGAAATCCGAATTCGTCGAACACGGCAAGTGCATCGGTAGCCAGGATCTGCTGCGGCGTGTGGCCGGAATAGAGCGTGAGCAGGATCGCAATCAGGCCGCGCACGATATGGGCATCGCTATCGCCCAGATATTTCAGCCGCGGCTCGCCGTTGCCGCTGCGGTCGATCTGCCTGGACAGCCAGACCTGGCTGACGCAGCCGTTCACCTTGTTCTCGGCGGAATGCTCGGCCTCCGGCATCGGGTCGAGCAGGCGGCCGAGTTCGATGACGTACCGGTAGCGGTCGTCCCATTCCTCCAGCAGCTCGAAATTGTCCCTGATCTCGTCGATCGTCATCGTGGCCCGCGTCCGTTGCTTTGAGGCCATATATAGGATGCGGATCGAACGAAAGCGACGGAAATGGAACCGGTTCCGATGCCTTATTTTGAGGTCAGCGACATCCGCGGCATCCGCCATTCGATCGCCACATCGTCTTCCGTCAACGCGTCGGCGGGCGGCGCGGCCGCAACCCCAGGATCAGCATCGTCGGCGGTGTCGATCGAACTGGTATGATCCGGCTTCTTGTCGGTGATGATCTTGTAGATCTTGCGGGCGCCGTCCTGGGCGCGCTGGCCGATCGCGGTTGCGGCCTGACCGCCGACCTCGCAGGCGGCCGGCTGGCGCTTGCAGAACTGGCCCATGTCGGAGGCAGCGGCGGTTGCCGCCGATATGGCCTCGGATGCACCGATTTGCGGCGCATTGTCCGATTCAGGCGTCTTTTCCCTCGGCAGCAGCACGAGCACCAGCCCGAGCCAGAATGCCATGCGAAGCAGAAAAAACATCTCGCGACCCCGGTCGTCTCTTATGTGTTGCGGTTAAACCGCAGCTTTGTTCCTGACTAACAGCCGTCGATAAATCGCAAGTATTTGCATTGAGATAAAATCGCCGAAAACTTTCCGAAAACCGGAATGAATCGATTCGGCGTAAATTTTCGATTGATGGCCCACCATCGCGTGAAATGGTCGCGCCACTTCCGCCTCCACCATTTCGAAACCATAGATCGATGCGGCTTTACCTATCGTTCACCATCCGGGCCGAATGAGCGTCGTGCGAGCCGTGAAACGTTCGCGAATTCACGGTGTAGGTCGGCCGGCCCCGGCGCCTTAGCGTTCGCTTAATTTCGCTCTGACACCGTGACGCAAAGATTGAGGGGGCGTTCCGGCGCGTCTGTCTGACGACCAAGCTGAAGCGCGAGGGCCGTGACTGTTTTGAGTATCATCCGCGATTGTCTCGATGCCTTATTGCATCCCTCGACGCGCTATGACGCGTTGACGCGTGCGCGTCACCGCGCATTCATGGCCCCGCGGCTGCTCGGCAGCCTGGTGGCGCTGGCAGCGTTTCCCGTCTATCTGGCGATGCGCGGCGCGCCGTCGGCGCTGGAGGTCGCGGCCTTTGCCTGGCTGATTGCACCGATCCTGTTGTCCTGGTTCCTGTCGCGCACCGGCCGCTACGAAGGCGCGCATATCCTGTCCGCGCTGGCGCTGGCGGGCCTTGTCATGATGGTTGCCATCATCACCGGCGGCATCGAATCCTTCGCCGCGGTCTGGCTCATCGTCGTTCCGCTGGAAGCCGCGCTGTCGGCCTCGCGCCGCGTGGTCGCGTTCGCTTCCATGCTGGCGCTGTCATGCGCCGCCGTGCTGATCGCGCTCGGACATTTTCATCTGCTGCCGATGGCGGAGTCCAACGCATTGCTGCGCGGCGTCCTGATGGGAGCCGGCGTCGCTTCCGCGACGCTCTATGCGGCGGGACTGGCCGTGAGCGCGGAATCGCTGGCGCGTACATCCGTGGCGCTGCTCTATCTCGAGGAAGACCGTTATCGGTTGCTCGCGCGAAACATGAGCGACGTAATTTCGCGTCACAACCGCAACGGCGCCGTGGAATTCATTTCGCCGGCGGCCGAAGCCATGCTCGGCACGCCGGGCGCGCGGCTCACCGGCCACGGCCTGTTCGATCGTGTCCACGTCGCCGATCGTCCGGCGTATCTCACGGCGCTGTCGGATGCCGCCCGCGGCAGCGAACAGCGCGTCGAGTTCCGCCTTCGCCGCGACGCGGTTCGCGGCCAGAACATTTCCGCCGATTTCATCTGGGTCGAGATGCGTTGCCGGCCGCTCGAGCAGGCCTCGTCCGAAGCCGATGTCGTCGCCGTGATGCGTGATGTCACCGACCGCAAGCTCCAGGAGCAGGCGCTCGAGCTGGCGCGCACCGCCGCCGAGCAGGCGGATGCCTCCAAGACCCGATTCCTGGCCACCATGAGCCACGAATTGCGCACGCCGCTGAACGCCATTATCGGCTTCTCCGAGATGATCGTGCATGAAGAAGCGATGATGCTCGATGTCGCGCGCCGCAAGGAATACGCGCAGTTGATCAACGATTCCGGTCAGCATTTGTTGTCGGTCGTCAACGGAATCCTCGATATCTCCAAGTTGGAGACCGGCAATTTCGATATTTCGCCGGAGCCGTTCGCGCCGCGCGCGGCGCTCCTGCATTGCTGCAATTTGTTGGCGCTGAAGGCGCGGGACAACGGCGTCGACCTGATCACCCGCGCGGCGGAGGACTTGCCGGTGATGAACGGCGATCCCCGCGCGTTCAAGCAGATCGTACTGAATCTCGTCGTCAACGCCATCAAGTTCACCGAGCGCGGCGGCAGCGTGACGGTTTCCGCCGCGGTCCAGGGATCGCGACTGATGCTGTGCGTCACCGATACCGGGGTCGGGATCGCCGCCGAGGATCTGGCACGGATCGGCGACCCGTTCTTCCAGGGCGGCAAGACCTATCAGCGCAAGCACGAAGGCACCGGTCTCGGACTGTCGATCGTGAAGGGCCTGGTCGGATTGCACAATGGCGAGATGAACGTACAGAGCGCGGTCGGTGAGGGCACCACGGTCACGGTTGCCTTGCCGCTTGACTTTGCGCCGCTCCTGACGCCTTCAGACAACCTCGCGACGCTGATACCGGCGCCGCGGTCGGGTTCACAGGATCAAGTCCATCAGGTGAAGAAAAGTGCCTAGGCGTATTGACGACGATGACGAGATGCCGCGCCGCCGCCGCCGCGGCGCGAAGGCGGCTGCGATCGAGGTCGAGCAGGAGCGTGGCCTGGTGATGCGCATGCTCGTGCGCAGTCCGAAAGACATGGTCGCGGGCCTGCTCGCCGCCGCCGCGATCTGCGCCATCATCGCCAATGCGTTGTTCCTGCAGGCCGGGCGCCATCCCTCGCCGATGTTCGGCTCGGTGGTGACGCTGCCGTCGCCGCAAACAACTGTCGCAAGCCCGTTGCCGCGCCCGCGCCCGGTGGAACTGATCTCAAGGCCGGGCGAGGCCGAGCCGCCGGAAATCAGGCCGGTCGAGGTGCGGGGCGCCGAGCCCAGGCAGGTCGAGCTCAAGGGCGGCGATTCCAAAGGTCCTGAGTCCAAGAACCCTGACCCAATGGCCAATCTGCTGGTCAAGTCGACCGGCGCGCAAGCTGCCGCGCCCGCCAATGTAGCGCGTCCGCCTGCGCCGGTTCCGGCGGCCACCGCGCAAGCCGCCGGCGCGCGTCGCGTCGCAGCCGTGCAGCGCGCGCTCACCCAGTATGGCTACGGCCAGTTGAAGCCGACAGGGGCGGTTGGCTCGGACACCCAGGCTGCGATCTTGAAATTCGAGCGCGACCGCAAGCTCCCCGTGACCGGGCAGATGTCCGATCGGCTGGTCAAGGAACTCACGGCCATGACCGGGCATGCGATCGACTAGCGTCTGGCTGGTCCCTGGCCTATCGTTCGTTCCATGCGATTGAAATCAAGCATCTGGGTGGCCGCTTATCTGCGCCGCTGCCAGACCGAGGGCGTCTTCGGCGCGGTGCGCAAGCGCGGGGCGG
>Ga0247784_1000295_pt1 | contig 14270 bp, 8 predicted proteins | sample UWRJL169409R5_FD_179909 | JGI IMG/M metagenome (GOLD analysis project Ga0247784, IMG submission 179909) | Plant litter microbial communities from Arlington Agricultural Research Station in Wisconsin, United States - UWRJ-L169-409R-5 | ecosystem: Environmental > Terrestrial > Plant litter >...
TACACAGTGCTCATCGCCACCGACGGCGACAGCGCGCTCGATCTCGTCGATCAAATCACGCCCGACCTGGTGCTCATGGACGCCGTGATGCCCGGCATGAACGGCTTCGAGGCCTGTCGCAAGCTCAAGCGCGAAAAGATGCTCTCGCATCTGCCGGTGATCTTCATGACCGGGCTCAGCGAGACCGAACACGTCGTCGAAGGGCTGGCCGCAGGCGGCGTCGACTATGTCACGAAGCCCATCGTCATCGACGAATTGCTCGCGCGTATTCGAGTACATCTCGCGAATGCTCGTATCGCGCAGGGTACACGTGCTGCACTCGATGCGACCGGTCGCTTCATGCTGGCAACGGACTCGCAAGGACGCCTGCTATGGTCGACACCGAAGGCCAAACAACTATTGGCGGAATTGTTTCCCGCGACCGACGATTCGCCTGCTGGATTGCCGCCCGCCATCGTGGAGCGACTGATGAAATTGCGCCAGGAAGGCGCCGCGGCGCCGCGACGCTCGACCATCGATGTTGGCCCGCGTCGTCTCGAAATATCGGTGCTCAGCCGCATCGGCCCCGATGAGCTGTTGTTTCGTCTCACCGAGATCGGCGTCGCGGCCGAAGAGCAAGTGTTGCAGCAGGCACTGCAGCTCACTTCGCGCGAGTCGGAGGTACTGCTGTGGATCAGCCGTGGCAAAGCGAATCGTGAGATCGGCGAAATCCTGTCCATCAGTCCCCGCACGGTCAACAAACATCTGGAACAGATCTTCGTCAAGTTAGGCGTAGAGAATCGGGCATCTGCCGCGGCCCGGGCTATTCGCGCACTGGCGCGCTGAAGAGAGGAATGGCAATGGCAACTACAACATCGAGACTCGGCTGGACACTCGCTGATTGGCGAGCCGGCTATCGGTCGGGCGAGCTGCACGTCAATGACGTCTTCGCCACGTTACTGAGCAACGAAAAAGATCCGGCCTGGATCACGAAGCTCGACGAAACCAAACTTCGCACGCAGCTGCGCAGTCTGGAACAACGTCTCGCAGCGGCAGGCGGCGACTTGACACGGCTACCTCTGTACGGAATTCCGTTTGCCGCGAAAGACAACATCGATGCCGCCGGCTGGCCGACGACAGCAGCGTGTCCCGTTTTCGGCTACACCGCGCAACAGGACGCGACGGTCATCAAGAGACTTCGCGATGCGGGCGCCATTCTCGTCGGCAAAACCAATCTGGATCAATTTGCCACTGGGCTGGTCGGCACGCGCTCTCCTTACGGTGCCGTCGGTAACGCGTTCAAGCCCGAATACATCAGCGGCGGTTCGAGCTCTGGATCGGCGTCTGTGGTTGCGCGCGGCCTGGTGCCATTTGCGCTCGGCACAGACACCGCCGGGTCTGGTCGCGTACCCGCCTCGTTCAACAATCTCGTCGGCCTCAAACCGACGCGTGGCTGGCTGAGCACGACAGGTGTCGTCCCTGCGTGCCGCACGCTCGATTGCGTTTCGGTGTTTGCTCTCACAGTGGCCGACGCGGAGGAGATCGCCCAGATCGCCGGTGGCTACGATGGTAGCGATCCTTACTCGCGCGAGTTTTCTGCGAGCAAGCCAACGTCGACAGTACTGAAGTTTGCAATTCCCGACCAACTCGAATTTTTCGGCGACTCAAACGCAGAGGCTGCATTCGCGCTCGCGCTCGACGGTTGGAAAGCGCTGGGTGCGGAGATCATCGCCATCGACTACTCGCCGTTTCGCGAACTGGCCGCACTTCTCTACGAAGGGCCTTGGGTCGCCGAGCGCTACGCTGTCATCGAGCCGCTGATCAAACGCGATCCGCAGGCCATTCAAGCAGTGCTCGCGTCCATCCTGGCGGGCGCGAGCAAGTTCGACGCCGTCGATGCCTTCAAGTTCGAGTATCGCCGCGCTGCCCTCGCCCGGCGCATCAACGATGTGCTCGCGCCGTTCACTGCGTTGATCGTGCCGACGACGCCGACGATCTACACCATCCAGCAAGTGATGGACGATCCCATCCAGCTGAACTCACGACTGGGCACATACACCAACTTCACGAACCTGGCCGATCTGTCCGCGCTCGCGTTACCCGCTGCCCTGCGTGGAGACGGTCTGCCCGCGGGCATCACATTGATCGCGCCGGCGTGGCACGACCGTGCGCTCGCTCGGATCGGTCAGCGATGGCAGCAGCATATCGATCTGCCGCTGGGAGCAACGGGACGCTCGTTCAGTTCCGTCGCTGCAGAAACCAAAGTGGCACCTGCCACCAAGGGAACAGTACGACTTGCCGTCGTGGGTGCGCATCTCACCGGCATGCCGCTCAACCATCAGCTCACATCGCGTAACGCCACATTTGTGGAGCGCTGTCGTACAGCTTCGACGTATCAGTTGTACGCGTTGGCCAACACCACGCCTCCCAAGCCCGGATTGGTGAAAGCGGTGACGACCGGAGCGCCGATCGAAGTCGAGCTGTGGGACGTGCCGGTCGAGCTGTTCGGTTCGTTCGTCGCGGAAATTCCGTCGCCACTCGGCATCGGTTCGCTCGAACTGGAGGACGGACGCGTCGTGAAAGGATTCATCTGCGAACCCATCGGACTGCAGGGTGCGCGCGACATCACCGCCTTCGGCGGGTGGCGTGCCTACCTCGCTAGCTTGAAATGAGCACTCCATGTTTCACACCGTTCTGATTGCCAACCGCGGCGAGATCGCCGTCCGTGCGATTCGCACGCTGAAGCGTCTCGGCATCCGCAGCGTCGCGGTCTATTCCGTTCCGGATCGCAATGCTGCTCACGTTCGCGAAGCCGACGTCGCCATGGCACTCGGCGGCGAGAAGCCGGCCGATAGCTATCTGCGCATCGATCTGATTTTGCAGGCAGCCCGCGCTACGGGCGCTCAGGCCATCTTCCCCGGCTATGGATTCCTTTCGGAAAGCGCTGAGTTTGCCGACGCCTGCGCAAATGCGGGGCTCGCATTCGTCGGACCGACACCGGAGCAAATCCGCGAGTTTGGATTGAAACATCGCTCGCGTGAGCTGGCCGCAGCCGCTGGTGTGTCCATGACTCCGGGTACAGGGCTGCTTGCCGATCTCGACACGGCGCTGAAAGAAGCAGAACGGATCGGCTATCCCGTGATGCTCAAGAGCACGGCCGGCGGCGGGGGCATCGGCCTGTCCCGCTGTAACAACGCTCAGGAGTTGCAGCAAGCGTTCGAGAGCGTGCAGCGCCTGGGCAAGCAGTTCTTTCGCGATGCCGGCGTTTTTGTCGAACGTTACGTCGACGGCGCCCGGCACGTCGAGGTGCAGATCTTCGGCGATGGCAGCGGCCGGGTGCTTGCACTCGGCGAACGCGATTGTTCCATTCAACGGCGCAATCAAAAGGTCGTCGAGGAAACACCCGCCCCCGACTTGCCTGAGGCGACTCGCAAGGCGCTCCATGCCGCGGCGGTGAAGCTAGGCGAATCGGTCCAGTATCGATCTGCCGGCACCGTGGAATTCATCTACGACCGCAGCAGCGACGAGTTCTACTTCCTGGAAGTGAACACGCGTTTGCAGGTGGAGCATCCGGTCACCGAAGCCGTCACCGGACTGGATCTCATCGAATGTATGCTGCGCGTGGCTGCCGGTGAGCCACTCGACTGGTCGAGTCTGCAGCGTGCTCCGCAAGGCGCGGCAATCGAAGTCCGTTTGTATGCGGAAGATCCGTTGAAGCAGTTCCAGCCCTCGCCCGGGGTGCTGACGGAAGTTCACTTTCCAGGCGACGTGCGCGTGGATGGTTGGGTATCGACCGGAACCGAGGTCTCGGCACATTACGATCCGATGCTCGCCAAGTTGATCGTCCATGGCGAGAGCCGGGCTCAAGCCATCGATAAACTGCAACGTGCGTTGGCCGATAGCAGATTGCACGGCATCGCGACCAATCTCGACTACCTGCGACAAGTCGTCGCCGAACCCCGTTTTCGCGAAGCCAAGGTGTCGACGCGATTCCTGGATGGATTCGTATATCGACCGGCATTGGTCGAAATCGTACAGCCTGGCACATACACCACGATTCAAGATTATCCCGGACGCCTGGGATACTGGGATATCGGTGTGCCACCGTCGGGCCCGATGGACGACTATGCATTTCGCCTCGCCAATCGCATCGTCGGCAATCCATCCGACTCCGCCGGGCTCGAAGCGACGTTGCAAGGGCCGGTGCTGAAGTTTCATAGCGATACGACGATCGCACTCACCGGCGGCGACGTCGATGCCACGCTGGATGGCGAGCCGGTATTCATGTGGGCTCCTGCATTTGTAAAGGCCGGCCAGACATTGATTGTCGGTCGCCTGAAAACCGGCTGCCGCTCGTACATCGCCGTGCGTAATGGCTTCGATGTGCCTTTGTATCTTGGCAGCCGCTCGACCTTCGTCCTCGGTCAATTCGGCGGTCATGCTGGACGCACATTGCGTCAGGGCGACTTGTTGCCGCTAGCGGCGGCGTCCGAGCAGCAGGTTACTCCGCAGTCTCCTGCCATCGGACTCATTCCGGACTATCCATCGGTGTGGGATATCGCGGTGTTGTATGGTCCGCACGGCGCGCCGGATTTCTTCACTCCGGGATCGATCGAGGCGCTGTTCGGGGCCGAGTGGGAAGTGCACTACAACTCCAATCGCCTCGGCGTGCGCCTGATCGGCCCGAAACCTAGTTGGACTCGCAGCGACGGCGGCGAAGCGGGCCTGCATCCATCGAACATTCACGATTGCGAATATGCGGTCGGCAGCATCAACTTCACCGGGGACAGCCCGGTGATTCTGACACGAGACGGTCCCAGCTTGGGCGGGTTCGTGTGCCCGATCACGATCGCCAAAGCCGAGCTGTGGAAAGTCGGCCAGGTGCGCCCGGGCGATCGCATCAAGTTCCGGCGCATCGGTTATGACGAAGCAGCGGCGCTCGAAACGATACAAGATCGTCAGATCGAAACCTTGCAAGACGCGCCGTCATCGGCGTCGTTCCCCTCGCCTGCCCGATCAAACACTGCTTCCGAAACCGTGCTCGCGGAGTTGGCGCCGACAGCGCATCGCCCGGCGGTTGCTTATAGACAGGCCGGCGACAACTATGTGTTGCTGGAATATGGCGAGAACGTACTCGACCTGACGTTGCGCCTGCGCGTGCACCTGCTCATGCAGGCTCTGCATGCGCAACCCATCGACGGCGTCGAGGAGCTTTCTCCCGGCGTGCGCTCGCTACAAATTCGTTACGACAGTCGCCGCATTCGTCAGCATCGGTTGCTGCAACGATTGATCGATCTCGAACAACATCTCGCCGATGTTTCGACGCTGCGGATTCCGACCCGCATCGTGCATCTGCCGATGGCTTTCGAGGATTCAGCCACGCTCGGCGCCGTGCAACGTTATAGCGAAACGGTGCGCAAGGCCGCGCCTTGGTTACCGAGCAATGTTGATTTCATCCAGCGCATCAATGGGCTCGCGAGCCGAGAGGAAGTTCGCGACATCGTGTTCGCGGCGAAATACATGGTGCTCGGATTAGGTGACGTTTATCTTGGCGCACCGTGCGCAGTGCCGGTCGATCCGCGACATCGATTGGTGACTTCGAAGTACAACCCGGCTCGAACGTTCACCGCCGAAGGCACAGTCGGCATCGGCGGCGTATACATGTGTATCTACGGCATGGATTCGCCGGGCGGATACCAGCTGATAGGACGCACGCTGCCGATCTGGAACAAGTTCCTCCACAATTCAACGTTCGAGCCCGGCAAGCCGTGGCTGCTGCGGTTCTTCGATCAAGTGCAGTTCTATCCGGTCGAAGAAGCCGAGCTGACCGAGTTGCGCGAGGCCTTCCGTGCCGGTCGTGCCTCAATCCGCATCGATGCGGAAACCTTCGACTTTGCCGAGCACCGGCAGTTCTTGGCGGAGAATGCGGCGAGCATCGCTGCCTTCCGTACCAAGCAAAAGGCCGCCTTCGATCTCGAAGTGACTCGCTGGCAGGCTGACGACGCTCCGTCACCCGCGCCCACAGCTGTCGCCGCCATCGAGATCGAAGAGGAAATCGACGGTCACACCGTCACTGCCGACATGTGTGGCAGCGTTTGGAAAATTCTCGTGAACCCCGACGAAGAAGTGACCGCCGGTCAGCCGTTGATCGTCATCGAAGCGATGAAAATGGAGCTGACAGTCGCCGCTCCCGTCGCCGGTCGCGTGAAGGGCATCCGTTGCAGCCTCGGCAAGGCGGTGAACACCGGCGACGCGTTGGTGGTATTGGAAGCCTAGGCCGGCCGCGATTCGAATTGGCATCGGTCTGCCAATGACCGGAGATCGCAAGTAAATGGCATCGTCTAAGCAGCCACACCGCGATCAAACATTCGCACGGCTTCGATCATGGCGAGCGCGATCTCTTTCGGTGACATCGCGCTTGCCTTGGGATCTAGAAACACGCCGTAAGCTTTGATCGCTAACACTGCGACACCCATGGGCGCGGTCGGCACACGCACGCCGAAGCTATCGCGGTGTTCGCGAAGGAATGCCGCCGCCGTCCGCACCGCCTCATGTTCGAGCCGATCCGTTTCCGATGGATATGAAAAGCGCCACTCGCGAACGCGCTTGTCGATGATGGGTTTGCCGGCGTCGATGGCGGCGGCAGCGAAGATGCGGCAGTCGTAGTCGAGACAGGTTTGTGGGCGCACGTGATAGATCGTGCAGCGGCCGGCATGAAGCATGGGGCACAAGCCATCTGGCTTCGGCTGCACTGTCAGATGGCCGGGCGGAAATCCCGGCGGACTCACCAACAGCTCGGCAGGAATCTGCGCTCGGGCGCGCTCGTCCTCGGGCCGCAGTTGTACGGAATAACCCGAGACACAACAGCCCACGCAGTCGCCACACGGCACGTCCATGCCCTCGTTCCCCTGCAAAGAACGGCGCATCCGGCACAGCCAGTCGCTGAAGGGACCGGCGGCAACGGTATCGGGAGTTGTGGCAGGCTGAGTCATGAGGGGCGCCGCTATACCATTGGCGACCCCGCCCCGGCAAGCTTGACTCTCCGGTTACGTCAGGGTGCACGCTCGCACTCATTCAGAGGCAGCCATGTTCCGCATCGGCGACTTTTCACGACTGGTTCGAGTCGCGCGACGCCACGTCGCTCATTGCGCGCATCGTTAATGAGAAATTGCCCGGTCGCGGCACCTATGCCGAAGTGCCACGCATGAATCATCACTTCGCGGAGTACACCAGCGCGGAAGCCGCATTCGCCGAGAAGGACGGAAAAGTAAATCCAGAGCCGGCGGTGAAAGTGATGCTGGCGTGGCTGGAGAAGATATTCGCGAACTCGACCTGATCACTCCGGCGGCAAGGCATCGTCCCAGGCCGCGACCTTATGCATCGCGAATCGGGAAACCTTCGCCTGCGGATCCAGTTGCAACGTCGCGTTCATCAGCCCATTCGCGAATCGGGCGCGATACAGATAAAGCGCGTCGTCGCCGATCTCACTGCGTCGAAATAATCGCACCTCTTGCAGCTCGCCGAGCGGCTGCAGGCGTGTGAGATAAAAAGTCGTGTAGCCCTTGAGGTCCTCCGGCGACATCACGGCGAACTCCTTGGCGTCCGGCTGGCCTTTCATCAGCTGCCTGATGAGCCTGGAAACGCGCTCGCTCACCGCAGGCTCCCGATCGTCGATTGGCATGCCGGGTGGTAACGCGAGCTTGGGCTCATAACGAGCAGCGACACCTCGCGCGATGATTTCAGGACTGGCCGAGTTGCTGTTGGTCAACACAACGACCGAAATCTGCGGGTCCACGTAGCGAATGAAAAACGTTTGGAAGCCCTGCCACGAACCGCCGTGCTGATACACCCGGCCCTGCCCGTGTTCCAGAAACCAGCCGAAACCGTACGGATAGGTCTTGCCGCTGTTCAAACGAGCGGGCCGATACACATCGGCCCAGGACGCCGCACTCAGCACGCCGCCGGCTTCGAGGGCTGCATTCCACTTGGAATAGTCGAGCACCGTTAGATACAACGCGCCGTCCGCGGTGGAGTTGGCCGTCGGCGACACCCGCTCTTGATTGAAGGTCCCCGCCTCGGTGACTTCGTAACCCGCCGCTCGATTCGGCACGATGTCGCGATCGCTGATCACGCGCGCCGTCCTCATGTGCAACGGACCGAACACGCGTTTCGCCAGGATGTCGCCATACGATTCGCCGCTGACCTTGCGGATCATCAAGCCGAGCAGCTCATAGGCTGTGTTGCTGTAGCGCCAGTGCGAGCCGGCCGGAAAATCCAGTTTGACCGTGTACAGCAGGTCGAGCAGCTCGTCGTCGCTATAGTCCTTGCGCAAATCAAGCGGCGGATCCCACGCGAGACCCGACGTGTGATTGAGCATGTGACGAAGGGTGATGGGCTGCCACGTCTTCGGTGCCTTGGGCAGATAACTGCGAATCGACTCGTCCAAACGGACTTTGCCGTCTTCCACCAGCAGCATGACGACCGCGGCGGTGAACTGTTTACCGATGGAGCCGGTTTGAAACACCGTGTCCGGATGCACCGGCACCCGATGCTCGATATTGGCGAATCCGTAACCGGCCGCACGCACCAGCTGCCCGTGATGCATGATGCCCAACGCCGCGCCGGGAATGCGTTGTCTCGCCAGCTCCGAGTTGACGAAGTCGTCAATGGCGTCGGCATGTACCGCGCCACTGACGACGAGCGCCAGCAGGAGCCAGCGTTGGATCATTTTCGAGGCAGCGAGCGCAGCGGCACCCACGCCAGGCCCAGCTGGAAGCCGATATCCGGCGTGTTGTTGATGTTTTGCAGATTCTCGGTCACGCCGAACGTAACCAAAAAATTCTGCATGCGATGGCGCATTCCCAAGCTGACCTGGTACTTCTGGCCCAGCAGTTCCTCCAGGTCGGTATCGTCGTGCGAATACACGCTCGGGCTGATGTAGCCCTGCAGGTTCACGTTGGTGTTCGCCGTGAGCATACGTTCGTAACCGAAGATGAGCGTCGGAATGATCTGCGCATCCTGCGGCGAGATCTCGGTGGAACCGTCGTAGTAGACAGCGGCCCCATCGAGATAGAACGCATGATGTTGCCCGCGGCGCTGTAGCGACACTTGCACGCCATAGTCCGTATGACCGGTCGAGAGCAGCGTCCGTCGCCCCGCCACCGGCACCTTAATGGCAACTTCCGTCGCCAGATGCCAATTCCCCGGCATGCTCCAGCCGGTATAGCGCACGCCCAGCGTCGGGTCGAGCAAGCCGCCGTCCGTTGGCGTGCCGAGCGTCGAGTAGCGCGTGGACTTCAGGTCGTAAACCAGGTTGACTTGGTTGCGCGACACCGCCGGGCGGCCGAAGCTGCTGAAGCCGAAGCTGTCGTGAAAGCTTTCGATGGTGCTGTCGAGAAAGCCGCCTTGATACGACACGCCGCTGGCGATGATATAGGCGGTCCAGATGTTCGAGATCTTGTAATGAAAGGTCACATCGAGCAGCGCGAGCTCCAGGTCGAGCAGATAGTTCTCGCCCGGCAGATCCTGAATGGCCTGCACGTCCGCCGCCGTCAGGTCGCGCCGACCGGCCGACTCCCGGGCGGTGAGATACTCCTCCACGTCGGGGCTCAACGCCCAGGTGTTCTGATAATCGACCTGGGTTTCAAGCGCCCAAGTACCCGGCTCGATCGATACGGCGTGCGCCGGCCGCATATCCAGGCGCAAAAAGCCGAAAGGCGTGAGGTCGCGAGAGCGCAGCAGACCGTAGAGCTGGCCGTCCTCGGCTTGCGCGGCCGACGGCAGGCCGAAGGCGAGCGCCGCGACCGACAACAGCGTCGCGGATGGCAATATCTTCACTGTAATTCCTTGCTGACTGACTGAAGGGAGCGTGCCCTGGCGCACCCAAGGCTGTCTTGGACGCCAGTGCTGAGCACCATATATTCCCATGCACCGGATGGAAAGTTGACGGATCAGTCGCGGAATTATTGTGACAAACGCAATCCGGAAGACTTCAGGAGTGCGTGGCTTGATCGAGGCGACGGCGGCGGGCGTGCATGCGTTCATGCAAACGACAGATGCAATCGCTGGCGGTGCGCACGAACAGGAACGGCAATAGTGCGTGCACCAAGCACGCAACTCCGCCGGAGATCATCTCCCAGCCGAAGCTGGCAGCGGTGCGCAGATGAGCCCAATACGTTTCGCCCGCGGCGGACGGGTGATCGGTAAAGGGATTGGCGCGCGAGATGCTCATGAGGTGCAGCCTAGCGAAGCCGTTCGGCGACAGGGTTGCGAAATCGTGGACAGCGCCGCCGCCCGACGCAACAATGTTGCTCGATCCCGCCCATTCAGCCATTTCCCACTGCTCGCATGGACCGACTCGACCGCCGCATCCTGGAGTTACTACAGCACGACGGCTCGCTCACCGCCGCCGAGATCGCCGAGCGTGTCGGCTTGTCCAAAGCTCCATGCTGGCGGCGAATCCAGCGCATGCAGGAGACCGGCGTCATTGCCCGCACCGTGGCCTTGGTCGATCCGAAGGCGGTGAACCTGGGTACGACGGTGTTCGTGACCGTCAAAACCTCCAATCACAGCGCCGCCTGGTTCGAGCAGTTCGTCCGCACCGTGCGCGACATTCCCGAAATCACCGAGATCCACCGTGTCAGTGGCGAGGTAGACTACCTGTTGCGGATCGTGGTGCCGAACATCGATGCCTATGACGTGGTCTACAAGCGCCTGATCGCGGGCTGCGCGTTCCTGGACGTGAGCGCCAGTTTTTCGCTGGAAACGATCAAACAGACCACGGCCCTGCCTTTAAACTACGCCGTAACGGAAGACTGATCCGGTCCTTGCGGACCAGGAGTCGCGCATGTCGACCGGGATGTCCAACGCCGCCGAACACGTCGACGCCAAACATATCGACGTATTGATTGTGGGCGCGGGCTTGTCCGGCATCGGTGCCGGCTATCACCTGCAACGCAACTGCCCGACCCGCAGCTACGCCATTCTCGAAGGCCGCGATGCCATCGGCGGCACCTGGGACCTGTTCCGCTATCCGGGCATTCGCTCCGACTCCGACATGTACACGCTCGGCTATTCGTTTCGGCCGTGGCGCGACGCGAAGGCGATTGCCGATGGCCCCGCTATCCTCAACTACGTGCTGGACACGGCGCGGGACTATGGCATCGATCAAAAGATTCGCTTCAACCATCGCGTCAAACGCGCGTCGTGGTCCTCGGCCGATGCGAAGTGGACGGTCGAAGCCGAACGTTCCTCGGGCGAGATAGCCCGCTTCACCTGCAATTTCCTATTCATGTGCAGCGGCTACTACAGCTACGAAGCCGGCTACACACCGGAATTCCCCGGCACCGAAAACTTCCAGGGACGCATCGTCCATCCCCAGAAATGGACCGACGACATTGATTACGCCGGCAAGCGCGTGGTCGTGGTGGGCAGCGGCGCGACGGCAGTAACGCTCGTCCCCGAAATGGCAAAGACGGCGGCGCACGTGACGATGTTGCAACGGTCGCCGACTTACATCGTCGCGCGTCCGCAAGAGGACGCGATTGCGAACTGGCTGCGACGTTTCCTCCCGGCGAAGGTCGCTTACGGCATGACACGCTGGAAGAATGTGCTGCTCGGGATGCTGTTCTACAACCTGTGCCGCCGTTCGCCGGAGCGCATGAAGGAACGCATCCTCAAGCTCGTCAAAGAAGAGATCGGCACCAGCTGCGACGTCGATCGTCACTTCACACCGCGCTACAACCCTTGGGATCAGCGTTTGTGCCTGGTGCCGAACGGCGATCTGTTTCAGGCCATCAAAGCCGGCAAGGCATCGGTCGTGACCGATCAAATCGAGACATTCACGGCCAACGGCCTGAAGCTGCGTTCCGGTGAGGAGCTGCCAGCGGATCTCATCGTCACCGCGACGGGATTGAACCTGCAGGTGTTCGGCAACGTGCAGCTGACGGTCGACGATAAGCGGGTCGAGCCTGCGAAGACCCTGAGCTACAAAGGCATGATGTACAGCGACGTACCGAATCTCGCCTCGGCATTCGGCTATACAAATGCGTCGTGGACGTTGAAGTGCGACCTGACCTGCGAGTACGTGTGTCGCCTGCTCAATCACATGGACGCGCACGGTTATCGCCAATGCACGCCTCGCAATGACGATCCAAGTGTCGGCGCGACGCCCTGGATCGATTTCACATCCGGCTACGTGCAACGCTCGATCGACAAATTCCCCAAGCAGGGCAGCAAGGCACCGTGGCGCCTCTACCAAAACTACGCGCTCGATCTGATGAATCTGCGCTTCGCCTCGGTCGACGACGGCGTGATGACGTTCAGCTCACCGGCTGTTCGCTTACCATCGTGAGCACGTCATAGCTCGCGACGATCTCGCCGTTCTGATTGGTGATCTCCGTGTCCCAGGCGACTTCGCCGTAACCCTTATCCGCACGCAGCGACTTGGATTTACAGGTAAGCCGCACTCTGATGCGATCTCCCGGCTTCACTGGCTTCAGGAAGCGCAGGCGATCGATACCGTAATTCGCGAGCACCGGTCCATACGGCGGGTCGACGAACAGGCCGGCAGCAGCTGAGACCAGGAAATAACCGTGCGCAACGCGTCCGCCGAACAACGGATTGCGCGCCGCGGCTTCCTCGTCCATGTGCGCGTAGAAGGTATCGCCCGAGAGCGCGGCGAACTTCTCGATGTCGTCGAGCGTCACTTCGCGCTCGCCGGAATTCAAACTGTCGCCGATCTGCAGCTCATGAAACGATTTACGGAACGGATGGCGGTCGGGTTTGTTCTGAACGGCGCCGCGAGTCCAGCGTCCCGTGACGGCAGCAATTGTCTGCGGGCTGCCTTGAATGGCCGTTCGTTGCATGTAGTGCATGACGCCACGAATGCCACCCATTTCTTCGCCGCCACCGGCGCGTCCAGGGCCGCCGTGCACGAGTGCTGGCAACGGTGAGCCGTGACCCGTCGACTCCTTCGCGCAATCCCGATTGATCACTAGCAAGCGACCATGCAGCGGCGCGAGACCGAGCACGAGCTCAGTGGCGAGAGCGTCGTCTGCTGTGAATACAGATGCGACGAGACTGCCCTCGCCCATGCGCGCGAACGAAATCGCCTCCGCGGTGGATTCGTAGGGAACGACGGTGCACACGGGACCGAACGCTTCGGTGTGATGAACCGCTTTGGCCTTGCGCGGCTCGCGACAGTAGAACAACGATGGCGCAACGAACGCGCCCTTCTCCGCTTCGGCGCCGGCCAACTCGATGTGATCGGCCGTCACCAGCTCGGCTTCGCGACGCAGCTCGGCGATTCGACTCAGGACTTCGCGACGTTGTGACAATGCGGCCAACGGCCCCATGCGCACGTTTTCCAGGCGCGGATCGCCGACGACGATTCTACCGAGCGATGCTTTGAGCGCTTCCACAACCGCGTCCGCTTGCGATGCCGGGACAATGGCTTTGCGAATCGCCGTGCACTTCTGCCCGGCCTTCGCCGTCATTTCGCGCGTCACTTCGCGCACGAACAAATCGAACTCAGGCTGGCCGGGCTTCGCGTCTTCCGCAAGCACGCAGCTATTGATGGAGTCGGTCTCGCTGATGAAGCGCACGGAATGAGCAATGACCGTATGGTGCGCACGCAGCTTCTGCGCCGTGTGTGCCGAGCCAGTGAATGACACAGCGTCCTGGCAAGTCAGGTGATCGAACAAATCGCCGAGACTGCCGCAGACCAATTGCAACGATCCTTCAGGCAGAATGCCCGACTCGACGATGCGTCGGACCACCAGCTCCGTCAGATACGACGTTGTCGTCGCAGGCTTCACAATGGCGGGCATGCCTGCAAGCAAGGTCGGCGCCAACTTCTCCAGCATTCCCCAGACAGGGAAATTGAACGCGTTGATGTGCACGGCCGCGCCTTCCATGGGCACGCAGATGTGCTGACCGACGAACGAGCCGGTCTTCGACAACATCTCGACGTCGCCGTCCACATAGACGCGACTGTTCGGCAACTCACGCGCACCGCGACTCGCATACGCGAACAACGTGCCGAAGCCACCGTCGATGTCGATCATCGAGTCCATCTTGGTCGCGCCGGTCACATACGACAGCGCGTAGAACTCGTCCTTGAATTCACCCAGCTTCTTGGCGAGTTGCTTGAGCAGTGCCGCTCGCTCGTGAAATGTCAGCTTGCGTAGCGCTGGGCCGCCGACTTCGCGTGCGTAGCGCAGCGTGTCGCGGAAGTCGATGCCGTGCGAGGAAGCGGACGCGATGACAAGGCCCGTCGTGGCATCGCGCAG
>Ga0247784_1000296_pt1 | contig 14250 bp, 9 predicted proteins | sample UWRJL169409R5_FD_179909 | JGI IMG/M metagenome (GOLD analysis project Ga0247784, IMG submission 179909) | Plant litter microbial communities from Arlington Agricultural Research Station in Wisconsin, United States - UWRJ-L169-409R-5 | ecosystem: Environmental > Terrestrial > Plant litter >...
CGGCTGTGTCGAAAGCAGCGAGCCGCATGCCTCCGGAACCTGCGAAAACCTGGTCGTGGCCCAGGGAGAGCTGGAAGTGAGCATCGGCGCGGAAGTGCGCCGGCTCGCGGCGGGAGATGCGATCTTTTTCTCGGCGGACGCGCCCCATAGCTACTGCAATCGGGGCGCGACCGAGGCGATCGTCTATTTGGTAATGACGTATCCGGAGACCGTCAGTTACTGATTGGATCAGTGCGTGCAGACCATCATCGGCATGGAGCCGCACATCATGGTCATCGGCATGCCGCAGTTCATCATCTGGGTCATCATGTCGCAGCACATCTTGAGCATGTCCATGCTCATCATGCCGGTCGGCATCATCATGCAGCTCATGCCCTGACGCGTCATTTCGCACTTCATGGTCGGCATCATGGCCATACCACAACAGCTCATCATCGGCATGCCGGCACAGGTCATCATGCACGACATGCCGTTGGCCATCATGGATGTGAGCATCGTGCACATGTCCTTCATCATGTCCATGGTCGTGCCTTCGCCCGGCATCATCATGCACATCATGCCTTGCTGAGTCATTTCGCAGGTCATGCGGCAGCTCATCGGCATCATCATCGCCATGGGCATGGCAGGCATCGCGCCGCCATTCATCATGGGCATCGAGCTCATCGGCATCGAAGTCATCGCGGCGCTCATGAAAAGTCTCCTATCTGTCTCAAAACGGTCGCAGACCGGTTATATAACTTGAATGGAGGGCATCATAGCGATCCGTTCTGAGATATTCAACGTAATGATTTACATGGATTTTCTCCATGATAACGGAAAGACCGCCGCTATCACGGAGGGTCAGGGCTTGTAGATGTCGTGGCACGCCTTGCAGTTCTTCGCGGTGTCGCGCGCCGCTGCGATCGCAGCCTGTAGGTCTTTGCTCTCCAGGGCCGCGAACAGCCGCGCGACTGTCGCCTGCCCTTCGACAGCAATCTTGACCGCATCCTCGGCGTTACCTTTGTTGACGAAATAGTCGTGCGTGTACTGCAGACCATCTCGTAACACCTCCGCATCGGCCCGTGCCGAGTTACCGTTGCCCGCGGTCAATACCGGTTCGAGATCCTTGAGCGCCGTCTCCATGTCCTGCATCAGGTATGAATCGACATCGCTGGTATCCACTTCGGCAAAAGCAAGCTGACTGGGCACGAGTGCAACAAACGTCACGCCCACAATTTCCACGAGTCTCATCTCGGTCAACACCTGTTACGCAATTGAATCCTGCACACACGGCAGACTGACAGCTTCGTTACTCGATAGCAAACAACTGCTCCGCATGAGTCAGCGCGCCGGGTCGAATGTTTGATTTCACACAGCCCGCTGATATTGTGCTATTTCCTGATTCTCCGGAGTGCTTTTGTTTCTTTAAGTTTGGCTGCGATACTGGCCCTCTGGCAAATGCACATGGATGCATTCAATTGACGAACAGAAATGGAAAGGCGCCGGAGAGCGATGCGCGCAACGGCTCGCCGTGGGACAAGGCAGTTATTTATAACGATGCTCGGTCTCAGCAGATACTCGCGCAAGTCAATCGCGTTGCAGTCACCGATGCACCCGTGTTGATCATCGGCGAGACCGGCACGGGCAAGGAGATACTGGCCCGGCACATCCATGAACGTAGCGGTCGCAAAGGACCGTTCATCGCCGTGAACTGCGGTGCCGTCACTCAATCGCTCGCGGAGTCGGAATTGTTCGGGCATCAGGCGGGCTCGTTTACCGGCGCCACCGAATCGCGCGCTGGATGGTTTGAAGCGGCGAACGGCGGCACGCTGTTTCTCGATGAGATCGGCGACCTGCCCCACGTGCTGCAGGTGAAGTTACTGCGCGTGCTGCAGGAACGCGAAGTCGTGCGTGTGGGGTCGCGCAAGCCGATCGCACTCGACGTGCGACTGCTCGCTTCCACCAACGTGAATCTGCCCGATGCTGTGGCCGACGGACGTTTTAGAGCCGATCTCTTCTATCGACTCAACGTCGTCTCGGTAGATCTGCCGCCGCTACGCGAGCGCCCCGGCGATGTGTTGCCCCTAGTCCAGCACTTTCTTCGCATGTACAGCCACCGAATGCATATGGAGCTGCCGAGACTCGCACCTGAAGCCGCGTTCTCGTTGCAACGCTACCCCTGGCCAGGAAATGTTCGTGAGTTGGAGAACGTCGTTCACGTCGCACTGCTGTTGGCCTCGGACGGCGTGATTCGCGCGCCGGATCTGCGCTTTACTCATCTACCCGGCACGGGCGGTCATTCCAAGGCCGGTCCGTTCGATCTCATCGAATTTCAGTTACAGCAATTGTTCTCCGCGCCGCCGCCCGACCTGCATCGACGTTTGCAAGAGCTCACCGTTCGTCGCGCGTTCATTTACTGCAGCAGGAATCAGGTGCACACCGCGAAGCTGCTCGGTATATCGCGTAACGTGCTACGCAAGCTGCTGAAGCGCTTCGGGCTCATCAACGTTGCGGCCGATCCCATCGAGTTGGGCGATCTGTCCGAGCTGGACGACGACGAGTCGCACCACACTGTGAATTGACCAGCCCCAAGCCAGCGCTAGTCGCGCTGGCGAAAGTTGTTGTGACAGCCCTTGCACGTCTCGCTGAGCTTGCCGAACTGGGTCTTGATCGCATCGAGGTCGCCACTTGGGGCAACGCGCGCCAGTTCGTTGGCGGCGGTGTTGAATGCCACGGCGAGGCGCCTGGCCTCTTCCGGCTTCTGAAAGAACTCGGATTTGAGTTGCGTCGGGCGCCATCCCGTGCCTTGGTCGGTGCCCGGACCATAAAGCGAGCTGAGTCCGGAGTTGGCCACGGCTGCGATTGCATTGGCAGCCGCTATGACCTGCTCCTTGTTATAAGTGGCGGGTTGATCCACCACCTGCTTCTTGATCTTCCCGGTGTTCCAGCTGATGAACGAGTACGCCGACTGACGAAAGCGGATCTGATCCTCGATCGGTCCGCCCAGGGCGACGGTGGCCATACCGGAAAGCGACAACGCGAGCAGAATTTTTCGGTTCATGGAGTGACTCAAACAGAGGTTGTTACCAATCCGCCGTAGCAGCGGGCGCAGCAGCTGCTTCGGCCTGTAAAGAGGGCGGACTGCTGAATATCCACCACGACACAGTCGCGGCTACAAGCGCAGCGACCAAAAATCTCCACGCCAGGGGCTTTTCTGTCCATGCCTGCAGCGCGCCGCTCCCGGGTTTGTTGCCGGTGATCATCGCTGCGATCAGGTTCGACTTGCGCACCAACAGATAGAAAGCGATGGCGACAACGTGCAGGACGATGAATCCCGCCAGCACATAGAAAATCTGTTCATGCCAGCCGGTCAGACGGTCGCTCGCGCTTTTGCCGATCCAATTCGACAGCGGTCCGGCGAATGCGATGTCGTCGCTGGCAAACAAACCGGTGGCAACCTGGGCTGTGACCAGCGCCAACAGCGCAACGACCGACAATGCCCCAAGCGGGTTGTGACCGACGCCTTGCCACTCGCCTCGCACATAGGCGATCACCCGAGCAGGCGTCGGCAGGAAATTGGCGAAGCGAGCGTGCCACGAGCCGATCACTCCCCAGATCAATCGAAACAACAACAATCCGAGGATCAGCCAGCCGATCCTGCCGTGCCACTGTGCCCATTCGCTGCCGCCGAACTCGCCGGTGACATAGGCCGCCGCGATCGCCAGTACCAGCAACCAGTGAAATATCCGCAGCGGCAAGTCCCAGACCCGCACCGTGTCGATCCGAATGGCACTCACTTCGATCCGGGTCCTCTAGCCGAAGTAACACGACATGTCGTCATTCCAAATCTGTGGGTGGCGCTGAATCAAGAACGACTCTGCGCTTCGGCTTGCTTCAGCATGCGCAGGAAGTTGCCAATGAAAGCTTCATGACTCGTTCCTGAGTGGGATGTTTCCTGACGATGCTAGTCTTCGGCACATCACAGGAACTATTCCAACCAGGTCGCGATGCGGTCACAAGGCCGGCCCCTCAGAACAAACGGCCGGTCAGCATGACGCCGAACCAGCGCGAAGTGGCCGGCGTGAACGTGTTCCAGGTCCGCGCCAGCGGTGTGTCGTCGTCGAACACATTCTTCGCCAGGAAGCTGAGGTCGTAGCGCCTGTCGTCCGTGCCCAAGCCGACGGCCAGATCCACCAGGCTGGTCGCGGGAATCCAGCCATAGCTCGACAGTGTGTTGTCGGAGTTGAACTTGCTGCTGTAGGCCCAGTTGGCGCTCGAATGAAACTCGTAGCGCCCGAACACCGGAATGCGGAAGTCCGCACCGATGTTGAATGTGTATTTCGGTGCACCGGCCAACGCCTGGCCCGAGACGTCACGATACGGCGTGGTCTGGTTGCCAAGCTCCGGAGGCAGTCCCGAGAACGTGAACTCCTGGTACTTGGCGTCGTTGTACGCGCCCGAGAAGCGCAATGTGGTATTGATCAGGCCCCCGTAGACGCCGTCGATCTCGACACCTTTGACTTCCACCGTCGGCGCATTGCCAGTCGAGGCCGTGTAGTAGTTGGTGCCGTCGTTGCGTAGCGTGGTGGTGTATTCGTCGAACACCTGCACTGACTGCTGATAGTTCTCGATCTCTGTATAGAAGATGTCGAAGTTCAAAGTCAGCGTGTTGTCGAGCAGAATGCTCTTCACGCCCCACTCATAGGCGTTGGATTTCTCTGCCTCGGCGAGAAACGATCGACCGTTCACCTGCTGCGAGATGCCCGCCTTCTCGCCGTACTGCCACGATGTATATGTCGTGACGTTATTGCTGAGCTTATAGCTCGGGCTCAACACCCACGCCGGCTGTGTTGCCTCGTACGGCTCGGGCTCCGAGTAGTTCCACAACACGCCTAGCCGGGTCTGGCGAATCGCCTTGGCATAGGCAACCTGGCGACGCTGAATGTCGTTGAGTTGCGCATAGCTCGCTACGTTGAAATATTTCTGCGCGACGCGGTTGGCAACCGCAATCTGCGCTGGATCGCTCGCGGACGCTGCGGTGAGCTGGCCCACCGTGCCGAGCGCACCACTCGCGACCGTATCGAAGCCACCCAAGGAAACGCCATTGACCTGATAGGGATTCAGCTCCGGCGCATTGCCATTGTCGAAGATCAAGCTGCTGCCGGGATTAGTGCGATTCTCGCGCGTCAGGCGCAAACCGGTCGTCAGCGTGACCGTCTCCGTGACGTGCCAGTTGGCCTGACCGAAGGCGGCGGCACTCTTATTATCGACACGCTGCAGGTTCTCGTTCTTCCAAACCTTGTCGAGACTGTTCTGCATCAGGTAGCGGCCGTTGCCATCGGCATCGAGCGCGGCGTACTGGGTCGGTGTTGCAAACCAAGCACCTGCATCGGCGCCGAGAATGACATTGCGGCGGATATCGGTCTCGGTCCGCAGTAGATAGATACCGGTCTGGTAGTCGACCAAGTCGCCGATCTGCGAGTTGACCCGCAACTCCTGGCTCAGCTGCGTATAGTCGATCTCCTGCCCGGAACTGCGCTGGATATCGAACGGCGTGCCTTCGTCGTTGTTGTGCGCGTTGAAACGATAGTCGCGATATGCGGTGACGGAAGTCAGATCGTAGTTGCCGAGTTTCCAGTTGAGCTCAAGCGACGAGCCATTGGTCCCGGTCACCACCGGCTGCTGCGCGTCGTTGTAGACGCTATCGTCGCCGGCGCTGTACAAATAATCGTTGCTATACGAATAGCTCTCCTTCTGAGTGAACCAGCGACGGCCGAGGCGAGTCGCTGCTTCGCTGTTGAGATTCACCGGCGTAACGCCGTCCGCATAGACTGCCGGCGTCGGCGTGTAGAACGTCCGGCCGTTGGTATTTTCGCCGGAGCGTGGCTGCGCATCGACAGCGATCCGGGCTGTGAAGTTTTCCGTTGGCGTATATAAGAACTGCAGCCGACCCGACACGCGATCCTTGTTCTGATAAGTGTTGTCGGGGTTATACCGATTACCGATGTCTCCCTGTGCCTTGTCGAAGCTGAGCGTGGTACGCCAGGCAAGAACGTCGTCGACGATGCCACCGCCGCCAGCGAACCAGCCATGCAACGCATCGTCGTCGCCATAGCTGACGGAGTAATCGGCGGTCGGATCGAACGTCGGCCGCTTGGTGCGGATACTCACCACGCCCAAGCTTGCACTCTTGCCCATCAACGTACCTTGCGGCCCGCGAGTCACCTCGACTGTATCGACGTCGATAAAGTTGTAGCTGGACGAGAGCGGGTTGTACGCGTAGCTCACGCCGTCGACGATGATGCCGACACTCGGGTCTTGCGCCTCGGTTTGACCCACCTTGCCTACACCGCGAATCGAAACGCTGCTGGTGCGCTGGTTGCCCTGATTCCAGGAAACATTCGCAGCACGGCGTGTGATCGCGCCCAAGTCTTCCGCTTGCAACCGTTGCAGCTCGTTGCCCGAAACAACAGAGATAGATAGCGGCACATCCTTCAACGGCTCCAGACGATTGCGAGCCTGCACGACCACGGTCCCCAGCACCTGATCCGTACTCCCCTCGGGTTCAGGATTGGCTTCGGCCACGCGGATCGATTCCGCGGGCGGCTCGTTCTCTGCCGCATACACCGCGAAGGTCGAGAGCAGCAGACCGCTGCCGAGCAGCGTGGCGGAAGGAATGCGCAGACCAGGAAACAACATCGTAACTCCTAGAAATATTCGATTGCGAATTAGAAGTATCGAATAGAGCAAGGAGTAAGCCAGCACGCAGCGCCGCGGCTCGCGGATGTATTCTCCTCTCTTGCTAAGTTACTAACGGAACGTCATTTGTTTTTTTAGTTATGAGCACATGACACCGCACGCATCGCGAGCATGAAAACTCAACTGACCCGAACGGAACAGCTCGCATCTGCTGCTGCTTTGTACAGGTCACATTCGCGCCGAATGCACTGCGGATTTCAGCGACCGAACTGTTACCTGCAGCCGAAGCATCTGCGCCTTTTGGCGCGCCGGAACGTCTCGACGGTTTAAAATAGATAACAAACATTCGCCGATCGCGAGCTGGCACGTCGCTTGCTATTCATCCTTAAACGGTTCATTCAATCATTGCGGGAGCCATGGATGTCAGCATTCAAGAGAACGGTCGGCGGCCTACTATTGATGAGCGTGATGACGGCCACCGTCGTCGTCGCCGCCGATAGCACGTCACCAGCCAGCACGCCGGCCCAAACTCGCGCCTGGTGGGCGTACCAACCCCTGCAGAATGCCGGCGTGCCTGAGACGAAACACTCAGCGTGGGTGCGCACGCCGATCGATTCCTTCGTGCTGGCGAAAATCGAGGAGAAGGGACTGAAGCCGTCGCAGGACGCCGAGCGCGCGACGTTCATCCGTCGCGCCACGCTCGATGTATGGGGTCTGATTCCCACGCCCGACGAAGTCGACGCGTTCGTGAAGGATCGATCGCCCGACGCCTATGAACAGCTGGTCGAGCGCCTGCTCGCCTCGCCCCGTTACGGCGAGCGTCAGGCGCGGCGCTGGCTGGATCTGGCCCGTTACGCCGACAGCAGCGGCTTTCAGAACGACCACACGCGCGCGAATCTCTGGAGGTATCGCGACTGGGTGATCAATGCGTTCAACAACGACAAGCCTTACGATGAGTTCGTCAAAGAACAATTGGCCGGCGACGAGCTGCATCCGAACGACAAGAACGCCCAGATTGCCACCGGCTTCCTCGCCAACTATCCGGACAACTACAACTCACGCGACCTGATCGGCCGTCGCTACGGCATCATCACCGACGTGACCGACACCGTAGGTGCCGTGTTCCTCGCGCAGACGGTGGAGTGCTCTCGATGCCACAATCACAAGAGCGACCGCATCACCGCCAAGGAATATTTCGGGCTGCAGGCGTTCTTCGCGAACATCAGCGAGGACAACAAGATTCCCGCCGAGGTCGGGCCGCAGGAGATCGCCTTCAAGGAACAGCAGACGAAGTACGACGCGGCCACGAAAGCGATCCGCGACGAACAGAAGGCCATTCTCGATCCGATCCGCGCCGCTGGTGAGAGGTTCTACAAGGAACGTTATCTCGAAGACAGCACGCCTTACGTGTTCGCGCCGAAGGATAAGCTCGACCCGCTGGGCCGCTGGGTGCAGCACCGGGCCTCTTACGTGATGGGGCCCGGCGTCGTCGCCGACTATCTAAAGGACACGGTCCAGAACAAGAACTTTGCCGCTTACAATCCAGCCAACGAGCCCAAGCTCAAACGCTACGAGGAGCTGGCCAAGCAGCTCAAGGCTCAGGAGAACCTGAAGCCCAAGAGCGGCTCGGTGAACCTCACCACCATCTTCGAGCTGGGTCCGGATACGCCGAAGACGTATTTCCTGGCGGGCGGCGATCACACCAAGCCGCTGGATGAAGTGCAGCCCGGCGTACCGGCGACGCTCAATCCTTGGGGCGGCAAGATCGAAGCGATTCCCACCGCAACGTCGTCGGGTCGTCGCACTGCTCTTGCGAATTGGATCACCGATCCGCGCAATGCGCTGACGGCGCGTGTGTTCGTCAATCGCGTGTGGGCTCAGTACTTCGGCAAAGGCATTGTCACGAGCGTGTCCGACTTCGGTCGCGCCGGCACCAAGCCCACGCATCCAGAGCTGCTGGACTATCTCGCCGATGGTTTCATCAAGAGCGGCTGGGACGTGAAACAGCTGCATCGGCAGATCCTGCTCTCCAGCGTCTATCGTCAGTCCTCGGACTATCGCCCCGACGTGCACGACGCCGATCCACAGGATCAGTGGCTGGCCGTGTTCCCCCGGCGTCGCCTGGATGCAGAGCAGATTCGCGATTCGTTGCTGGTTGCGTCCGGCAGGCTCAACGACACCGTTGGTGGACCGAGCGTGCGACCGCCCTTGCCCCAGGGCACCGATGAAGATGGTCGCGCTGGCGCATGGGACGTATCGGAGAGCCCAGCGGATTTCGATCGACGCAGCTTGTATGTATTCGTGAAGCGCACGTTGCCCTATCCGTTGCTGGAAAGCTTCGACATGGCGGCTTCGCAGACCGTGCACAGCAAGCGCGAGGTCACCACCAGCTCGTTGCAAGCGTTGAATCTCATCAACGACGAACTCGTCTTCCAATGGTCCAAGGCACTCGCCGGCCGGGTCTTCGACGAAGCAGGCGATTCGGACAAGGCGAGGCTGGAGCGCTTGTATTCGATTCTCTACGCGCGCAAGCCCGACCGCTTCGAGCGTAACACCGCCCTCGCCTTCCTCGACGAACAGGAAAGATTGTTCCGGGCCAAGCTGGCCGAGAGCGAGCAGGAACCGCAGGACGGCGCACCCAAGCTGGTGCCAACGAGCCTGACGACGCAATCGAAATCGCAGCCCGGTGCGCAACACGCCAAGGTCGCCCGCGCGGCGGCCTTCGTGAACCTCGCGCACACGCTGGCCAACGCCAACGAATTCGTTTATCGCAATTGAATCACCGAGGAGAGGGTTCCGTGAGCAAACATTCGCGTCGTGATTTTCTGCTGAAGGCCGGTTACGGCGTCGGCGGCATGTCGCTCGTCGGCAGCCTGGGCAATGGCGGGCTGATCGCCAACGCATTTGCCAATGCAGAGGCGGCCAGGTATGTGAGTCCCCTCACCCCCAAGGCGCCGCACTTTCCTGCGAAGGCCAAGGCGGTGATCTGGTTGCATCAGGAAGGCGCGCCGAGCACGCTCGATCTGTACGACTACAAGCCGCAGCTGGAGAAGCTGCACGGCCAGGCAGTGCCGGAATCGTTTCTACAAGGAATCAAGACCAGCACGCAGGGCGGCGTCGGAAAACTGTTCGCGAGCAATCGCACCTGGAAACAATACGGCGAAAGCGGCGCGTGGTTCTCCGACCTGCTGCCGAACCTTGCGCAGCACGCCGACGACCTCGCCTTCATCAAATCGAGCGTGACCATCGGCGCCACGCACGATATCTCGATTTTAAAGCTCAACACGGGCGAGTTGACGCCGGGACGTCCGTCGCTCGGCGCGTGGGTCCAATATGCACTGGGCTCGGCGAACCCCGACCTGCCGGCGTACGTCGTGCTTTATCACGGCCCGCAACCGCGCGGCGGCGTAGCGAATTGGAGCTCGGGCTTTCTACCGGCGGTATTCCAAGGCACGGTGTTTCGTCCGGGTGGCTCGCCCATCGTCAATCTGACGTTGCCCAAGGGTGTGAGCGGCGACGAACAGCGTCGCAATCTCGACCTGCTCAAACGTCTCAATCAACACAATGCTTCGCACTACCCCGACGACACGGAGCTGCAGGCACGCATCGAAGCCTACGAGCTTGCTTACAAGATGCAGAGCACCGCGCCCGAGGCGGTGGATCTGAGCAAGGAATCCGAGGCCACCAGAAAGTTGTATGGTCTCGATGACGATGCGACTCGCGACTACGGCACCAGTCTGTTACGCGCTCGCCGACTCGTGGAACGCGGCGTACGCTTCGTCCACGTCGTCACCGGTCCGCACAACAATCCGGAGCTGGATCGCAAGGACTGGGACGCGCACGACTACCTGGAACTGAATCATTCCACGATGGCGCGCCAGGTCGACAAGCCCATCGCCGGCCTGCTGGCCGACCTCAAGCAGCGCGGCTTGTTGGATGAAACAGTTGTGGTGTGGGCATCGGAGTTCGGGCGCACTTCCTACGGCGAGTCCGGCAACGGCCGAGACCACAATCCGTGGGGCTACACGCAATGGATGGCGGGCGCCGGCATCAAGGCTGGCACAACCGTGGGCGAGACTGACGAGATCGGTTTGAAGTCCGTGAGCGACATCAAAGTCGATACCTACGATCTGCACGCCACGGTGCTGCAGCTCCTCGGCCTCGATCATCTCAAAACAACGTTCCTTCACAACGGCCGCGCCGAACGCCCCACGGTCGTGTATGGCTCGGTGGTCGACGACCTGCTCGCTTGACGACATGCGAGCGTGGTCCAAGTCAGTTCGAAACTATAGAGGTTGCTTCATGACGAATAGAACATTCCGCCCCACCCTGCTCGCCGCGTTTGCGGTCGCCGGCACGCTTGCGTCGTCCGGTGCATTCGCTGCCGACGTTCAGGTCAAATTGAGCGGCCAGGAAGAAACACCGCCGGTCACCACAACCGCCACGGGCACAGCGACGCTTTCGGTCGCGGCCGATAAGAAAGTCACTGGCAACGTCAAGACGGTCGGCGTGGACGGCACAGCGGCTCATATTCATTCCGGCGGTCCCGGCGAAAAAGGTCCACCGGTGATCACGTTGACCAAAGGCGAAAATGGCACGTGGACGGTGCCGGGCGATGCCGCGCTGACCGACGAGCAGTACACGGCGTACAAGGCTGGCAAGCTGTACATCAATATCCACAGCGCAGCCAACAAAGGCGGCGAGATTCGCGGCCAGATCAAACCATAATTTTCCTGCACGAGCCGGCGCTCCACTTCCGGAGCGCCGGCGACCGACGCTACGACGCGTTTGTTAGTTATGAGCCGGATTGTCCGACAGTAGCTGCCGGTATGGAGGCTACCTGCGTATACCCAGTGCGCAGCCAGCATAGGCAGGCTGGTAGATTCCGAGACGCACCCCGCTGGAGCAGAACTGACTTGCATTGCGCTGTTCTAGCTCAACGCCACACTCGAACATCGTTCGAGTCTTGGCAAAACCGGCTTGTGTGATTCAAACCACCGCTTTTGTTGTGCGCTGATTTGACAGCGTCACAAGTTGTGTCTTACGGTCCACCGCCTCACAACGGGGAGTCATCATGGATAAGAAGATGAGCGTTCAGTTGCGTGGCCGTACCGCTGCCTGGCTGATTGCCGGCAGTGTCTTGCAGGCAACATGTATACAAAGTGCCTGGGGTCAAGCGACACCAGAACCGGAAGAAGTCGTCGTCACCGGTTCGCGCATCGCGCGAGGCTCGGACTTCGAAAGCCCTTCGCCGGTGCTGACGGTCGATCGCGAAAGCATCGAGCGTTCGGGCTACGCCAACTTGCAGCAGCTCATGGAAAAGCTGCCGGCGAACGGCGCTGGCGCTTTCTCCACTCGCGGCAACAACCAAGACTCCACTGCGAACGGCGCAGCGTCCGTCAGCTTGCGCGGCCTCGGCGCCGACGCGACGCTGGTGCTCGTCAATGGCCGCCGAGTGGCGATCAGCTCCTTCGCGGAAAACGTCACCACCAACTTCGTCGATATCAATTCGATTCCAGTCGCGGCGATCGAGCGAGTTGAAGTGTTGAAGGACGGCTCCTCCGCGGTGTACGGCTCGGATGCCGTCGCTGGCGTGATCAACATCATCCTGCGCAAGGACTACGAAGGCCTCGAAACTGCATTCGGCTACGGCACCGCCGACGGCTACGACGAGACGAATGTTTCGGCGATCTGGGGCATGAGCGGCGAAGATTCGAATGTCACGATGGTGCTCGACTACTTCAAGAACTCAAGCCTGTTCAACGTCGAACGCGGTTCGATGGGCTCGGCGGACCAATCGGCACGCGGCGGTCAGGACGCGCGTTCTTCGCGTAGCTATCCGGGCGCCTTCATTATCAATCATGGGCCGCGGCCGAATCCGACGCCGGGTGGGCCGGCGATCACTTCGACCACGCGTCCCGATCCGGCATGCCCGGCCGACAGAGCGTCGAGCACCGGCTGCTTCTACGATTACGGCCCCTGGAACGTGCTGATCCCCGAGGCCGAGCGCACCGGCTTCATGATGCTCGGCCATCAGGGTCTCGCCGCGGGCATCGAGCTGTTCGGCGAGCTGGGCATCCAGCACAACACGTCGTTCGCGCAGGGCGCCCCGACGCCGCTCGATAATTCCGCCAACATGACTGTGCCGTGGACTCATCCCAACAATCCGTTCCGGACTGCGTTTCCCGATGGCACCGCGATCACGATCAACCGTTATCGAACGGTCGACGCCGGTCCGCGCCAATGGGACATCGAAACTAACAACGTGCGCGGCGTAGTCGGCCTGCGCGGCAAGCTGGCCGATCGATGGGACTGGGAAGTGGCGGCACAGCGTGCACGCAGCAAGTCGGAGCAGACCGGCGATCGTTCGATGGGCTGGGTGCGCACCGATTTCCTGCAGACGGAAATCAACGCCGGCCGTTACAACCCGTTCGGCGCGACCCAGAATCCGCAGTCGGTCATCGACTCCATCACGACCAGCCTCGTGCGTCGCGGCCTGTCGCGCTTCACGATGTACGACGCGCAGGTCTCGGGCGAGCTGTTCGACCTGCCGGCCGGCAAAGTGCGCATGGCAGCCGGCACCGAGTATCGTGAAGAAAGCGTATCGGACGTGCCGGACGATCAGTTCCAGCGTGGTTTGATCTTCGGTACCGAAGCCGTTTCCGCTGCTGCATCGAGAGACAGCTGGGCCGCGTTCGTCGAGTTCGCGGTGCCCGTGATCGACACCCTCGAACTTTCGCTAGCGCTACGCTACGACGACTACAGCGACTTCGGCGACACGACCAATCCCAAAGTGGCCTTACGTTGGGCGCCGATCGACACGCTGGCATTCCGCGCTTCGTGGGGCACGGGCTTCCGTGCGCCTTCGCTGGCGCAGATCGGCCTTGGCCCATCGCAAGAGTCGCAGTTCTTCATCGACAATTTCGGCTGCAACGCTGGCGTGGCTGGCGCGTGCGGCCTGCTCGACTACAACCTGATCTTCTCCGGCAATCCGAACCTCAAGGCAGAAGAGTCGGAGACGCTCAACCTGGGCGTGGCCTGGAAGCCGGTCGATTCGCTCGAACTGACGCTCGACTACTGGAAGATCGATCAGGAAAACAAGATCGACGAAGTGCCGTTCGGCTTCATCTATCAGCAGTTCTGCGGCTCGCAGAACAGCACGGTGTGTACGCGCGCAGCGCCGGTTGGTGGCGCAACGCTCGGCGAGCTGCAAACCATCAATGTCGGCTTCATCAACATCGGCGAGCAGAACACCGATGGTCTCGACCTGGGCGGCTACTACGGTTTCGATGTCGGCCCCGGCCGGTTGACGCTCGGCCTCACGTACACGCGACTGCTCAGTTTCGAGCGCGTCGAGCTCAACTCGGACGGCACAGGATTCGTGACGCGTGCGCTCGAAGGCGAGTATGAGTATCCCGAGGATCGCGCCCAGCTCACCGCCGACTGGAGCACCGACACTTGGGGTGTTTACTCCAGCCTGAACTACGTCGGCCCGTTCCAGGACACACCCGATGCGGACTTCGACGGCGTGCTCGACTACGACACCGAGAAGACCGAGGAAGTCGCCTCCTG
>Ga0247784_1000297_pt1 | contig 14238 bp, 17 predicted proteins | sample UWRJL169409R5_FD_179909 | JGI IMG/M metagenome (GOLD analysis project Ga0247784, IMG submission 179909) | Plant litter microbial communities from Arlington Agricultural Research Station in Wisconsin, United States - UWRJ-L169-409R-5 | ecosystem: Environmental > Terrestrial > Plant litter >...
GCCTCGGTCACCCGCACTAATCACACATGTCGGCAAACCCCAGACATTCAATGCTTAGCCGGCCGCTGCTGGCGCTCGCGGTCGCTTTCACGCTATCAGCGTGCGCGGTTGGGCCCGACTATCGCCCGCCTCAGCCCGTCACTCCGGATTCCTGGCATCAATTGCCGGCGACCGGTGTGCGCGTCGAATCGCCCGATGCTCCGTCGCTCGCCGCCTGGTGGACGACGCTGAACGATCCGCAACTGAATGAGCTGATCGAGCGCGCCTTGGCCGAGAACAAAACGGCCAGGCAAGCCTATGCACGAGTGGTCCAGGCACGAGCGCAACGAGCGATTGCCGGCTCGGGGTTCTGGCCCAGCGTCGATGGGTCGGTCGGCGCCAGCCGCAGCGAATCCGAATCCAACTTCAACGAAAGCGGTGAAGTCGTGAGCACCGTGGGCGAAAGTTACAACACGGGTTTGAGCGCTCGCTGGGAGCTGGACTTGTTCGGCGGCCAGCGCCGTTCCTATGAAGCAGCGAGTGCGCAGCTCGCCGCGACCGAAGCAGATATGCGCGATGTGCTCGTCGTGCTGTTGGGCGATGTGGCGTTGAGCTACGTCGGCGTGCGCACCGCGCAGTCGCGACTCGATTTCGCCGAACGCAATTTAGAGTCGCAACGCGAGGCACTCGATATCACTCGCTGGCGAGCCGATGCCGGACTCACGACCGTGCTCGATGTCGAGCAGGCGAATACCAGTTACGAACAAACGCGCGCCGCCATTCCGTCGCTGGAATCGAGCCTGGTGCAAAACATGAATCGCTTGGCTGTGCTCACCGGCCAGGCGCCGGGTGCATTGGAAGCGTCTTTGAAACCTCGCAAGCCGATTCCAATCGCACCGGTCGACATCGTCGCGGGCGTTCCTGCCGATGTGTTGCGTCGTCGGCCGGATATTCGTAGTGCCGAACGGCAACTCGCCGCGCAAACGGCACAAGTCGGAGTCGCGACGGCGGCGTTGTATCCGAGCTTGTCGTTGAGCGGCTCGATCAGCTGGGCCTCGCTGACGGCCAGCGATTTGCTCGACGGCAATCGCAACGAGCGCTCGGGGCTGACGCTCAGCCTGCCGATTTTCAATGCCGGCGCCCTTCGCCAGAACATCAGAGTGCAGAACGCGTTGGTCACACAGGCGCTCACCTCCTACGAGTCCACCGTGCTCGCCGCTTACGAAGAAGTGGAGAACGCGCTCGATTCGTGGACCAGCGAACAACGCCGCCACGAAGCATTGCTACGCGCCGTCGACAGCGCGCGTCGCGCCGCCGATCTGGCATTGGTTCAATACAACTCCGGCCTGGTCGATTTCCAGACCGTGCTCACCGCGGATCGCCAATTGATTTCGCTGGAGGATTCGCTGGCGATCAGCGACGGCGAAATGACCTCGAACCTGATTCGCTTATATAAGGCCCTCGGCGGCGGCTGGTCGGTGTTCCCGACGACCGCTGCAAGCTAACTCACATCGGCGCATCCTATGGACACCGAAACCAGCAATTCCACCGACATTTCGCGCACCCTGCGCGATGGGCTCGAAGGTCCGCCGGCGTGGCAGAAGTACGCAAAGTGGGTCGTGCTCGCCGCAGTCGTGCTCGGCATCGGCTATTTCATCTTCGCGCGTGGCGACGGCAAAGCGCCGACCTTCATCACTCAAGACGTGACTCGCGGCGACCTCACCGTCACTGTCACCGCGACCGGTAATCTCGAACCGCGCAATCAAGTCGACATCGGCAGCGAGCTGTCGGGCACGGTCTCGAAAGTCCTGGTGGATGTGAACGACGAGGTGAAAGAAGGCCAGGTGCTCGCCGTGTTGGACACGACGCGTCTGAAGGCGCAGGTGTTGCAACAGGAAAGCTCGCTTGCGTCCGCCGAAGCTCGTGTGTTGCAAGCGGATGCGACGACGAGAGAATCGAAAGCAAACCTCGCGCGCTTACAAAAAGTGCGTGAGCTGAGCGGCAACAAGCTGCCCTCGCAGCAGGATCTCGATGTGGCCGAAGCGGCCGTGTCGCGCGCTGAAGGCGAAGCTGCGGCCGCACGAGCAGCGGTCGCACAGGCTCGCGCGAGCTTGGAAGCCGTGCGCACCGACCTGCGCAAGACGGAAGTTCGTTCGCCCATCAGCGGTGTGATTCTGGTGCGCTCCATCGAACCGGGTCAGACCGTGGCGGCCACCATGACCGCGCCGGTGCTGTTCATCATGGCCGAAGATCTGAAGAAGATGGAGTTGCATGTGTCGGTCGACGAAGCCGACGTCGGCTCGGTCAACGTCGGCCAGGACGCGAGCTTCACCGTCGACGCGTTCCCGAATCGTCGCTTCAACGCGCACATCACGCAGGTTCACTTTGCGTCCAGCAATACCAAGAGCTCGGCTTCGTCGTCGTCGAGCGCCGCGAGTGCGACGTCGACCGGTGTCGTTACTTATGAAACGGTGTTGGAAGTCGACAATCCCGAGTTGCTGTTGCGTCCGGGCATGACGGCAACGGCGGAGATCGTGACGACACATATTCAAAACGTTTTGTTGGTTCCGAATGCGGCGCTGAGATTTACGCCTCCAGGAGCCGAAGGCGCGAACGGTCCGAACGGCGGCGCGGGCCCGCGCCCCGGTGGCCCGCTGTCCGCGATCATGCCGATGCCACGTATTCGCATGGGCGGCGGCAATCGTCAGCAACAGGGCTCGGGTCGTCGCATGGGCAAAGCGTACATTCTCGAAGACGGCAAACCGGCGCTGGTGATGTTCCGTGCCGGGGCAACCGACGGTCGCATGACCGAAGTCCTCGCATTCGATCGGCCGCCGAACGCGGGCGGCAATCGTCAAGGCGGAGCGAATGGCGGCGGCAACGGCAATCGCATGGGCCCGGCGGGACTGAGCCCGGAAGAACTGCAGAAGGCTTTCGAGCGCAAGTTGGAAGAAGGCACGAAGGTCGTCGTCGACACCGGAGCCGCGACGCCGTGACCGGCATGCCCGCCACTCCGACACCGGTGATCGATCTGCAGCAGGTCACCAAGATATACGGTCACGGCGAAGGCGAAGTGCGCGCCTTGCGTGGCATCGACTTGCGTATCAACGCAGGCGAGTTCGTCGCGGTCATGGGGCCCAGTGGTTCTGGCAAGTCGACATGCATGAACGTGCTCGGCTGCCTCGATACGCCCACCGGCGGAACTTATAAATTCCTCGGCGTCCCGGTCGGCTCGATGAATGCCGATCAGCGCGCGCTGTTGCGACGAAATTATCTTGGCTTCGTGTTCCAGGGCTTCAATCTATTGAGCCGCACGACGGCGCTGGAAAACGTCGAGTTGCCGCTGGTGTATCGGCATGTTCCTAAAGAGCAGCGACGCGCGTTGGCGCGCAAGGCGTTGCACGAAGTCGGATTGGCCGGCCGCGAATCTCACGTTCCGAGCCAGCTGTCCGGCGGTCAGCAACAACGCGTCGCGATTGCGCGAGCCATCGTGTCGACGCCGCAAGTTTTGTTTGCTGATGAGCCCACCGGCAATCTGGACACGGCTACCAGTAGCGAGATCATGAAGCTGCTCACTGGATTGAACGAACAGCGCGGCATCACGATCGCGATGGTGACTCACGAGCCCGACATCGCCGCCTGGACTCGTCGTATCGTGCGCTTTCGTGACGGTCTCATCGAAAGCGATCAGGTCAACGAGCCGGTCAGAGAGCTGTAATGTTCGGCAACGCCATCATCCTTGCCCTGCGCGAGATTCGCCGGAATGTGCTGCGCTCGTCGCTGACCATTCTGGGCATCGTCATCGGCGTCGGCGCGGTCATCACCATGGTGACCATCGGCGAAGGTGCGACGGCGAAAGTACAAGCCGACATCCAGAAGCTCGGCTCGAACATGTTGCAAGTGTTTCGCGGCCAGGGTTTCGGTGGCGGGGGTGGTGCTCGCCAGTCGGCACCGCCGTTTACGTTCGACGATGTCACGGCGATCAAGAACGAGATTTCCGGTGTGCGCACGGTCGCGCCGACCCAGGGTTCAGGTGCCCAGGCGATCTACGGCAACAGCAACTGGTCGACGCAAATTCAGGGCTCGGACGATCAATACATTTCGGTGCGCGACTGGCCGTTGGCGAGCGGTCGCAACTTCTCCGAGTCCGAAGTGCGCGCCGGCGCCGCGGTTTGCATTCTCGGCGAGACGGTTCGACGCGAATTGTTCGGACAGGAAGATCCGCAGGGTACCAGCATTCGACTGGGCAAGCTGTCGTGCCAGGTGATCGGCACGCTCACGGCCAAAGGACAGTCGAGCTTCGGCCAGGACCAGGACGACCTGGTGTTGTTGCCGCTACGAACCGTGCAGCGGCGCATGACCGGCAACTCCGACGTGAACTCAATCATGGTGTCGGCGCGTGACGGTGCTGCGACCGAAAAGGTTCAAGCCGACATCGAGCGCCTGATGCGCGAACGTCGCAAGATCCGCCCCGGTGCCGACGACGATTTCAACGTACGCGATCTGAAAGAGATCAGCACCGCCATGACGTCGACGACTCGCGTGCTCACCACGCTGCTCGCGGCCGTAGCGGCTGTGAGCTTGTTGGTCGGCGGTGTCGGCATCATGAACATCATGTTGGTGTCCGTCACGGAACGCACACGTGAGATCGGCACCCGGCTCGCGGTTGGCGCGATGGCGAGCGATGTGTTGTTACAGTTCTTGATCGAAGCCGTCACGCTCGCGGCGTTCGGCGGCATCATCGGTATCGCGCTCGGGTTGTCGGCAGGTGCGTTGGCGACGCATGCGTTTCAAGTGCCGTTCGTGCTGAACATGGGCGTGGTGATGTTGTCGTTCGCGTTCTCCGCCGCGGTCGGCATCATCTTCGGTTATTTCCCGGCACAGCGCGCCGCGCAGCTCGATCCCATCGAAGCCCTGCGTCACGAATAACCCTTACATGAACGCGGTTCATGTCCGTGGCGACAGTCGCGGACCTGACATGCCGGGCTTAAGATCCCGGCATGCTGCTACGACTCGCGTTCATCTGTTGCGTTCTCTCCTTATTATCTGCCTGCGGCACGCTTCCCAGCGGCAAACGTTGGGGTGAGGACGCGACGCTACTTCCTGGTTGGGAGCGCGTACAAACATCCGCCGTCAACGCTGCTAAAGATCCGTGGACTTGGGGTCCGCTGCTCGGGGCGGCCGCATTTCAGATCGACGACTTCGATCGACGCACGAGCGATTGGGCGCGAGAGCACACACCCGTGTTCGGGTCGCAACAGAGCGCGAAGGATTGGAGCGACGATCTGCGCTCCGCATCGAGCTTCGCTCACTATGCGACGATCATCGCCACGCCTGGCGGAAGCGAGCCTGGCGATTGGATGCTTAGCAAATTGAAAGGCACGTTGGTTAACGTCGCCGCGGTGAGCGCGACCGGGCAGATCACGAATTTCCTGAAAGACAAAAGCGATCGCCAACGACCGAACGGCGCCGACAGAGAAAGTTTTCCTTCCGGTCACACGTCCGCGTCGTCGGTGCACACGAGCCTGGCTGCACGCAATCTGCAATCCATCGCGATGTCGGACGCGACACGCACCACACTCAACGTCGGCTTGCATGCTTTGACGTTTGGAACATCGTGGGCGCGCATCGAAGCCGGTTGGCATTATCCGGCCGACACGCTTTTCAGCATGGCGCTCGGCAACTTCGTCGCCTCGTTTCTCAACGACGCCTTCATGGGATTGCCGGACGGCAACGCGAGCCTGGCGCTGCAATCGATCGACGGCGGTGCCGTCTTGAGTTGGCGCACGCGCTTCTAGGTCAGCTGCGCAAAAGCAGGGTAGCGCGACCGGGCGTGTCGCGACACAATCGACGACCAAGTCGTCATTGAGTCGCCCTGCTATGAAAACCCGAGCCGCTGTTGCCCTCGCCGCTGGCAAACCATTGGAAGTCATGACGCTGGAGCTGGACGGGCCGCGGGACGGCGAAGTGCTGGTCGAGATCAAGGCCACCGGCATTTGTCACACGGACGAGTTCACGCGTTCCGGCGCCGATCCCGAAGGCTTGTTCCCGGCGATTTTCGGGCACGAAGGCGCGGGCGTGGTCGTCGATGTCGGCCGCGGCGTGACGTCGCTCAAGAAGGGCGATCACGTGATTCCGCTGTACACGCCCGAGTGCCGGCAATGTAAGTCTTGCCTGTCCCGCAAAACCAATCTGTGCACGGCGATCCGCGCCACGCAGGGCAAGGGTTTGATGCCCGACGGCACCAGCCGCTTTTCCATCGGCAAGGACCTGGTGCATCACTACATGGGCTGCTCCACGTTCTCCAACTACACCGTCATGCCGGAAATCGCGCTCGCGAAGATTCGCGAAGACGCGCCGTTCGACAAGGTTTGCTACATCGGCTGCGGTGTGACGACCGGCATCGGCGCGGTGATCAACACCGCGAAGGTTGAGCCGGGCGCGAACGTCGTCGTGTTCGGCCTTGGTGGCATCGGCTTGAACGTGATTCAAGGCGCGCGACTTGCTGGTGCGGACAAGATCATCGGCGTCGATATCAATCCGGCGCGTAAGGCGCTTGCCGAAAGTTTCGGCATGACGCATTTCGTGAATCCTAAGGAAGTCGGTGGCGACCTCGTGCAGTACCTCGTCTCGCTGACGGACGGCGGCGCGGACTACAGCTTCGAATGCGTCGGCAATGTCGATCTCATGCGGCAAGCCTTGGAATGCTGTCATCGTGGCTGGGGCGTGTCCGTCATCATTGGCGTTGCCGGTGCCGGGCAGGAAATCAAAACCCGTCCGTTTCAATTGGTCACCGGCCGCGTATGGAAGGGCACCGCTTTCGGCGGTGCGCGCGGTCGCACCGATGTACCGAAGATCGTCGATTGGTACATGCAAGGTAAGATCAAGATCGACGAGCTCATCACTCACCAGATGCCGCTCGACGACATCAATCGCGCGTTCGATCTGATGCACTCGGGCGAATCGATTCGCTCGGTGGTCGTGTACTGAACTCGCCTCGTCTGCCTTCGTAAGGAGTCGCCGTCATGACGTTGAATCTCATTTCCGAGCACGGCTGTTTCGGCGGCGTGCAACGGTTCTATTCGCACGAGTCTCGCGAGTGTCGCAGCGAGATGCGTTTCTCGGTGTACTTGCCGCCGCAAGCCAAGCAGCGGGAAGTGCCGGTGCTCTATTACCTGGCCGGGCTCACGTGCACCGAAGAAACATTCATGATCAAAGCGGGGGCCCAACGACTGGCCGCCGAGCTGGGATTGATGCTGGTGGCGCCGGACACCAGCCCGCGCAAGGTGCGCAATCCTGGTGACGATGCCAGCTGGGACTTTGGTTTGGCCGCTGGCTTCTACGTCGATGCAACTCAAGCGCCTTGGTCTGCAAACTATCGGATGTATAGCTACGTGACGCGTGAGTTGCCCGAGATCGTGAAATCGATCGGCGGCGGTCGCGTGGATCGGCAGGGCATCTTCGGTCATTCCATGGGCGGTCATGGTGCGTTGATTTGCGCGCTCAAGAACCCGGACCAGTATCTTTCTTTGTCCGCATTCGCGCCGATCTCGGCGCCCTCGCAAGTGCCTTGGGGACAAAAGGCATTCACCGGCTATCTCGGCGCCGATAAAAACGCCTGGCGCGAGTACGATGCCAGCGAGCTGATCGCGACCAAGCGTTATCCGCGACCGATTCTGATCGATCAGGGTGATGCGGATAAATTCCTGGCCGAGCAGCTGAAGCACGCGATCTTCGTGGAAGCGGCGCGTAAGTCGGGTAGCGACGTGACGTATCGTTTGCAGCCGGGCTACGACCACGGCTACTACTTCATTTCCACGTTCATGGAAGATCACCTGCGACATCATGCGCGACAGCTGATCTCTTCGTGACCAGCCCGTCTCGCCCGCGCCTACCCGCTTGGCTGTTGCTGGTGGGCGTGATGACTGCGCTCGGCCCGGTCACCATCGATATGTATCTGCCGGGCTTCGTGAGCATCGAGCGCGAGTTTGGAACCCGCGGCGTCGAAGGCACCATGGCGGCGTTCATCGCCGGGCTCGCTGTCGGCCAATTGTTTTATGGCCCGATCAGCGATCGTTTCGGTCGCAAACCCCCGCTGTATTTCGGCTATGTGATCTACGTGCTCGGTTCGGTGGGCTGCGCGATTGCGACCAACATGGCCGTGCTGACAGTGATGCGCGTCGTGCAGGCGCTCGGCGGTTGCGCCGGGCTGGTGATCGGGCGAGCGATTGTGCGAGATCGCTGCGAGCCTCACGAGGCGGCGCGTGCGTTCACGACGCTCACGATGATCGTTGCGTTGGGGCCGGTGATGGCGCCTGCGGTTGGTGGCGTGGTCGTGTCGCACTTCGGATGGCGAGCGACGTTTGTGGTGCAGGCGGTGTTCGGTTTGTTCGTCATGTTCCTCATGCATCACGTGCTGAGGGAGTCGCACGATGTGCGCAATGCGCAGGCGGCGACGATTCGGCACGTGCTGGGAAATTACGCGACGCTGATTCGAGATCGGCAGTTCATCGGCTATTCGTTGCTGATGGGCTTCTCGATGGCGTCGATGTTTTGCTATGTCACGGGCGCGCCGCTGGTGATTCCCGCGAACTATGGGCTGACGCCCCAGCAGCTGGGCTCGCTTATTGGCATGAACGGCTTTGCGTTTCTTACTGCGAGCGTACTGAACATGCGCGCGCTGAAGACGGTCGGGCCAGCTCAGTTACTCGCTCGCTACATCTGGGGCGCGCCTCTGCTCGGCGCTACGCTCCTGGTGTCGAGCTTGTTTCTACAATTACCGCTTTGGGCCGTCGTCGGGTTGCAACTACCTTTCTTCGTTTGCACCGGCCGTGTTGGCCCGAACGTTTCTGCTCTGGCGCTCGCGCCTCACGGACGGCATGCCGGTACTGCGTCGGCGCTGCTCGGTGCAACTCAGTCGGCATTGACGACCGTCGGTGGGTTGGCGGTGGCTATCTTTAACGACGGCACGGTAAGCACGCTTGCGGCGATCATGGCTACTGGGGCGTCGCTGGCGTTGCTTTGTTATCTGGGTTTGTTAGCTGGAGTCTCACGCTCCGACGCCAAAGAGACATCATGACAGTCAAGCACGAGCGTGATCGCGGGAGTCTGTGATAGACAGATGTTGTAATAGGGCTTCAACGGACGAAAAGGAGCTGTGATGGAACGGCAGGAAATTGCGATCGTCGATATCAGAATCCCATTCTTGTCACTGGTGATGCTGATGCTGAAACTGGCACTCGTGGCCGTCCCTATCTTCACGATAACCTGGATACTTATCGGTTACGTCCTGTTCGCTCTTAACAATCTTCCGAGATTGATGTAGCTGTCGGATACGTAACATGTTGCCGCAGTCCAAGTCGCTATTTGGAGTATGACGAGCCGACGCTATCACGCCTCGATGACAATCGTGTCGGCAGACAGATCGTGAATCGCACGCCGGTCTTTGCGAGCGGGCACCGTTAGAAACGAGATGATGCCGAGCAGATACTTCACCACCATTCGGCCCACCGCCTGCGCCAGATGAATTCGCGTCAGGCTCTCCGGAGTCCTGACACGAATTCCCATCACTCCCTGGCCGAGCGTGCAGGCGTACACAGTGAGCAAAGGCTCATAGAAGAACAAGACAATAGCCAGTCCCCAGTACGCGAGCGCTCCGCCTGCCGTGAACACAGGAACCTGAGAGAAGGCGTACACGACGCACCACAGAGCAAAGACATCCAGCAGCGTAGCGAGGTATCGTCGGAGGACGTTCGGGTACTTCATCGGTGATTTGTTCGCCCTTGCCAGCACCCGCGAAGCGCAAACCTAAGTCCACCCCTCCAGCCGCGTCTCCATCGTGATCTCCGCGTTGAGCAAACGTGAGATGGGGCAGCCGGTCTTGGCCGCTTCGGCGACCTTCTTGAATTCCGGCGGCGCGTAGCCGGGAATCTTCGCCTTCACTTTCAAGTGCACGGCCGTGACCGTGAAGCCCGCATCGGTCTTCACCAAAGTCACTTCCGCCGAGGTCTGGATGTACTCGGCAGTCTGGTTCTCTTTGCCGAGCTCCGCCGACAACGCCATGCTGAAACATCCAGCATGAGCGGCGGCGATCAACTCTTCGGGGTTGGTGCCTTTGCCGTCCTCGAAGCGCGTCGAGAACGAATATTGCGTGTCGTTCAACACGCCGCTGTCGGTGGAGATCGTGCCCTTGCCGTCTTTCAGGCCGCCTTTCCAGACGGCGGATGCTGTGCGTTTCATGCAGTCGCTCCCGTAGAGATGGATGTCGAATCGACCAGCGTGATCGTGTGCGCGATCTCCGCGGTCTTGCCGATGATGGCGCTGGCCGAACAATACTTTTCGGCCGACAACTGTACCGCGCGCTCGACTTTCTTGCGGTCCAATCCCTGGCCCGTCACCGTGTAATGCATCACGATCTTGGTAAACACTTTCGGATCGGTCGTCGCTCGCTCCGCGTCGATGTCGACGACGCAGTCGGTCACGGCTTCGCGACCCCGCTTCAGAATCAGCATGACGTCGAAAGCCGAGCACCCACCGAGCCCGAGCAACAACATTTCCATCGGGCGTACGCCGAGATTGCGGCCGCCGGCATCGGGCGCGCCGTCCATCACGACCGAATGCCCCGAGCCCGACTCACCCAGGAACATCACATCCTGGACCCACTTGATGCGTGCTTTCATCAGCGGATCCCGCCGATGCACAGATACTTGATCTCCATGTAGTCCTCCAGCCCGTACTTCGAGCCTTCGCGGCCGATGCCGCTTTCCTTCACGCCGCCGAACGGCGCGACTTCGGTGGAGATGATGCCTTCGTTGATGCCGACCATGCCGGTCTCCAATGCCTCAGCGACGCGCCACACGCGAGCAATGTCGCGGCTGTAGAAATAAGCGGCCAGTCCGTATTCGGTGGAGTTCGCGAGGCCGATCACTTCTTCCTCGGTTTCGAACTTCATCAGCGGCGCCACCGGGCCGAATGTTTCTTCGCGCATCGCGAGCATGTCCGGCTTGATGCCGGTGAGCACGGTGGGCGCGTAGAAGTGGCCTTTGCCATCGACACGCTTGCCGCCGGTCAACACCTTCGCGCCTTTGCTCACAGCATCACGCACGTGCTGTTCGACTTTCTGCACCGCCTTCTCTTCGATCAACGGTCCGATGACCGTGCCTTGATCGAGTCCGCTGCCGATCTTCATCGTTTGGACTTTTTCGGCGAGCCGCGCGGCGAAGCGATCATAGATGCCGCTCTGAACGAAGATGCGATTCGCACACACGCACGTCTGACCGGCATTGCGATATTTCGATGCAATCGCGCCGTTCACGGCTGCTTCCAGATCGGCGTCGTCGAACACGATGAACGGTGCGTTGCCGCCGAGCTCAAGCGAAATCTTCTTGACCGTACCGGCACATTGAGACATCAGCAGCTTGCCGACCGGAGTCGAGCCCGTGAAGCTGAGCTTGCGTACCAGCGGATTGCTGGTGAGCTCGCCACCGATGGGCTTCGGATCACCGGTGACGACAGAAATGATTCCCGCGGGCAGCCCGACCCGCTCCGCGAGCACGCACAAGGCGAGCGCCGAAAAAGGTGTGAGCTCGGACGGTTTGATGACCATCGTGCAGCCCGCCGCCAATGCGGGGCCGAGTTTGCGCGTGATCATGGCGGTGGGAAAATTCCACGGTGTGATCGCTGCGGTGACACCGATCGGCTGCTTCAAAACAACGATTCTTTTATCCGTGCCGTGGCTCGGAATCACATCGCCGTAAGCGCGCTTTCCCTCTTCGGCGAACCACTCGATGAAAGACGCCGCATAAGCAATCTCGCCCCGACTTTCGACCAGCGGCTTGCCCTGTTCGATGGTCATGAGCACGGCGAGATCTTCCTGATTCGCCATGATCGAATCGAACCACTTGCGCAGCAGTTGCGCGCGATCCTTCGCAGTACGCAAGCGCCAGCCCGACAGTGCCTTATCCGCAGCTTCAATCGCTGCGCGTGTTTCCTTCGCGCCGCAGTTCGGCACCGTGCCGATCAGCTCTCCCGTGGCGGGATTGAAGACTTGTTTCACCTCGCCGCCGGTCGCGTCCAGCCATTGGCCAGCGACGAAAGCTTGCTGACGAAACAAACCCGGGTCGCGCAAAGCAAGCGTGCTATGAGGAACGGCAGCCATGAGGACTCCAACCGTAAGACAAGGATGAGCTGGCGGACGATCAGTCGTCGACCAGCTCCTGACCGGGAAACAAAACTTCGTTGAAGCCGAAGTTGCGCAGGTTGCGGATCCGCAGCGGATAGAGAATCCCGAGCAGATGATCGACTTCGTGCTGGACCACGCGCGCGTGAAAGGCGCTGACGGTGCGGTCGATGGGCGCGCCTTTCGGATCAACACCCCGATAACGCAGCTTCGTGTAACGAGGCACCAGCCCGCGCATACCGGGAACGGACAAACATCCTTCCCAGCCCTCTTCCATTTCGTCGCTCAGCGGTTCGAGCACCGGATTGAGCAACTCGGTGTACGGCACTTCCTCGGCCTGCGGATAGCGCGGGTTCTTGCCCACGCCGAAGATCACCACCTGCAGCGACACGCCGATCTGCGGCGCGGCCAGGCCGGCGCCGTTCAACGACGCCATGGTGTCCCTCATGTCTTGCAGCAGCTCGCGCAGCTCGGGCGTGTCGAAGCGCTCCACAGGTTGCGCCACCTGCAGCAGCACCGGATCGCCCATTTTCAACACCGGACGGATGGCCATGGATCGCAGCTCAGAGCAAACACGCGAGCAAGTATAGTATTGGCGGCCTGTCAGTGACCTGTCATATGTCCAACCCTCCACACATCCTGGTTCTCGCCGCCGGCGCCTCCTCCCGCCTGGGTCAGCCCAAACAGCTGGTCAAGCTCGCCGGGCGGCCGGCGCTGCATATCGTCGTGTCCAACGCGGTCGCTGTAGCCGGCCACGCGGTCACGGTGGTCGTCGGCGCACATGCGCGCGAGATGACGCACCTGTTGGCCCACTCACCGGCCTCCGTGATCGTGAATCGCCAGTGGGAGGAAGGCATGGCTTCGTCGCTGCGCTATGGGGTCGCGTCGCTGCCGCCGGCTTGCGAGTCGGTGATGGTGTTACTAGGCGATCAAGTGGCGGTGACCGCCGACGATCTCAAGCGCCTGGTGAGTGCGTGGAAGGGCGAAGAAAGCATGATCGCCGCCAGCGTTTATGAACAGCGCGTCGGTGTGCCGGCGATCTTCCCGCGGGTCTGCTTCAGCGAGCTCTCGGAGCTGCGCGGCGATCACGGAGCGCGCATGGTCTTGGAACGTAACAGTTACCGCTTGGTGCGCGTGCCGATGTCGAATGCCGCCATCGACCTGGACACGCCGGAAGATCTCGCCAGGTTGACCGAGCGTTTTCAGCGTCCGGCGGCGGACTACACCACGACGGCCGGGGAGAATTAACCGTTGCGCGTTCTCATCATCCTGCTATTGGTCGCGATCGTAATCGCTGTGGTTTGGATGCGCGCTCGTCGCAAACGCTGAAACATCGACCGCTATTCAGCCGTTAGCTCTGAACTGAAGAGACAAACGGTGAGGTGCGGTCATGCAGGAGTTCTTCCAACAATATTTTGGCGCGGTGGTGGTGCTGATCGCGCTGGCCGTGGCGCTCACGATTTTCGTGTTCCGTAAGCGGAAGTTCGAACGCGGCTATCGCAAAGGAGAGGCCGCCAACGAGCAGAAGGTCAAGCGCGAGAACCGGCCCGACGAATGGAGCCGCAGTCACTAATCCTGCGGGTTGGGGGCCTTCACGCCCAGTGCATTCAAAGCACCGACCAGCATGCTGGCGGTGTAGGGTTTTACCAGTACTCCGACGCGCGAGTCCGAAGCGAACCGATCCTTCAATTCGCGTTCGCTGCGACCGCTGGCGATGAGAATAGGCAAGTCTTTGCGCTGGACGCGCATCTCGGCGGCGAGCTGGTCGCCGCTGCGATCCGGTAACCCCATGTCGACGATGACGGCCTGTACGTCGCCCGCGGCGGCCAGTGCCTTGATGGCCTCGGCCGCGTCTCCTGCCTGCAACACGTGGAATCCCACGTCTTCCAGGGCATCGACTGCGAACATGCGCACCAGCATTTCATCTTCGACGATGAGGACACGGGCCGGAGCCGAAAGCTGATCTGTCATGGGTTGTTGGTTCTTAACATTGACGCCATTGTGAGGGCCAATCCTGCCGAGCGGCGCAGTTTACTGCAGGTCCTGCCGACTGCGTATAACTTACGGTATCGCTTAAGAAA
>Ga0247784_1000298_pt1 | contig 14207 bp, 12 predicted proteins | sample UWRJL169409R5_FD_179909 | JGI IMG/M metagenome (GOLD analysis project Ga0247784, IMG submission 179909) | Plant litter microbial communities from Arlington Agricultural Research Station in Wisconsin, United States - UWRJ-L169-409R-5 | ecosystem: Environmental > Terrestrial > Plant litter >...
CGGTGTTGGCGATGTCGCGTGCTTTCACGTTGCCGCCGAGAATCGAAACGTTGCGTTCGACCGCGAGTCGCGGGATGCCACGCATGAGATGCACGCCGAACTTCAAGCCCAGCGCGTGCACCTTGTCGGCGATGGGCTTGAACCCAGCACCTTTTACAGAGGAGGGAAAGCGATTCGGTGCGGGCCACAGCCGACCGTGCTCGTCCATCGTCGGAATCGGCTTGGTGTTGTACTCGTAACCTTTGGCCGCGCCTTCGTACCACTGAATGTCGATGGTGAAGACGTCGTAGCCGAATGGCTTCAACTCGCGTGCCATGATCTCGGCGTTCGCGAGCGATTGCTCTTCGGTGATGGTAGTCGCGAAGGAATTCCAGCTATTCCAGCCCATCGGAGGCGTGGGCGCGAGCAGCGATCTGTCGCTGGCATTCGCTGCCGCTTGGCTCGGTCTACTACCGGCCGCGAGTACGCCTAGTGCGCTGGCAGCGGCCAACAACTCGCGACGATTGACGCCTTTGGACACAGTTATTCTCCCCCGGTCTCGTGTCATTTAATTGTATGAGTAATGCCGTGAGATGCAACCATGGCGTACCGCGGCCGCGAGGCGTATATCCGTACCTATGTTCGCCCGATCGAAAGCCGGTGCCGTCGTGAGTTGCGTGCTGTTCGCAGGGCTGGCGGCGAGCGGAGAGTGGGAAGGCTACGAGCGACTCACGCGAGCCGAATTGCTGGCCGAGATCGCGGACACGCCGCAGGGTGCGCGGCCCGAGCTCAAATCCAAGAATCTCAGCAACGAGGATTTATCCAAGGTCGACTTCCTCGGCGCCGATCTGTCGGCCTCGGTCATGAACGGCGCGCAGCTCGGCGGGGCCACGCTCGATCGCTGCAATCTCACCGTCAGTTTTCTGGAAGGAGCGAAGCTGACCGGTGCGTCGTTGCGTGAGGCGATGATGTTTTCCGTTCAGCTCGCGGGCGCGGACCTGACCGGTGCCGATCTCTCCGGCGCGAGATTGATCGGAGACCTGCGCAAGACGACGCTCTCAAAAGCCAAGCTGTTGCGGATGAATGCCGCTCCAGACATGAAGAATCAATCGATGGGGTTGATGCGCGCCAATATCGTGAACGCCCTCGCAGTGGAAGCGGACTTCTCCGACTCCGATTTCTCGCGCACCGACTTCAGCTTTTCGGATCTAAGCCGCGCGAGGATGCTGCGTACCAAGTTGGTCGGTGCGGACTTCAGCGGCGCCACGCTGGCCGAAGCCGATCTCACCGATGCCGACCTGCGGAAGGCGACTCTAATAGATACGGATTTTTCCGGCGCGAATCTCACCAACGCCGATTTCACCGGCGCAACGTTTCGCGGCACACGCGGGCTTGATAGCGCTATAACGTCCGGCGCGCGCGGCTTGCCGAGCGAACAACACTAACAAATTTGCGCTCGCCTGCACTTCGTCGGTAAACGACGACGCAGCTCCACGCAATGTGAGATGACTGTGCAACGGGTTGCGAAATTTATGCGAAGTGCATCGCATAGTCGTCGTACGGTCCTGTTAGCACTCGGAGCGAACCATGAGCAACCCGTCCGATCCCGCGGGCGAGCGGATGTCGATCCTGCCGCCGAGCTTGAAGTTCAAAGGCGAGCTGACCGCGGACGAAGATCTGCTGATCCAGGGTCAGATCGAAGGCACCATCAAACATAGCCAGCGGGTGACGGTCGGCAAGGCCGGCAAGGTCAAAGCAAACATCAGCGCCCAGGTGATCAAGATCGAAGGCACCGTGTGGGGCGACCTGCATGCCGAACGCTCGGTGGCGCTGGAAAGCTCGGGCAATCTGCGAGGAAGCATTCATGCGCCATCGGTGAGCCTGATCGAAGGCTCGCGCTTCAACGGCGTCGTGGACATGGATGTGAAAAAGCCGGCGCAGCCCGGCACGCCGGAAGCGCGAGGCAAGACGGGAACCTGAACCGATGAAAATCGTCTGGAGACCTCCCATGCAGGACAACACCTCCGATACCGGCCGCCATCCGGCCCTCTCGCAACCCGCGCCCGCCGCCACTTCCGCACCCGCAGCCACGCCGGCAGCAGCCGACCGAAAAATCGCCGTGCTCGGCCCGACGCTGCACTTCAAAGGCGATCTCAGCGCCGAAGAAGATTTCATTCTTCAGGGCCGCATTCAGGGCTCGATCCATCATACCCAGCGAATCGTCGTCGGCACGCAAGGCGCGGTGACCGGGAATATCTATGCACGATTGATCGTGATCGATGGCAACGTCGAGGGCGATCTGTACGGCAAGGAAGCGGTGATCGTTCATGAAACCGGTCGTGTCTCCGGCAACATCTATGCGCCGCGCGTCGGTATCAGCGACGGTGCGCTGTTCAACGGACGCATAGATATGACGGGCACTGCCACCGCGACCCAAAACCCGCCACAGGTCGCAGCTCCAGCAACGCCGAAGCGCGTCGAGAGTGCGACGATAAGTCCGGGTCAACCGCTGTCGGCCGAAGAAACAGAGAAGGTGATGACTCCCAAAGTCGTCGCTGTGCTGCCGCCGCCGCCGCGCAAAGTCGGATGATTCGTCTCAGGGGCTCTCTGATCGATTGCCTCCCTTCGGCATCGCCGGCTTCTATCAGCGAAGCATTTCAGTGAGTTGCAAACCGGCTGAGTTCAGGGAAGTCGATTGATCAGAGCTTCCTTAGGTCACATGCCGCTCGGCCTGCATGAGGCCACGGATGTAGCCGAAAGCGAATGCGAAATTTTGCGCCTCGGCATCATCGGCGCCGGGGCCGGTCGACTTCGGCACGTGATCTGGCATCAACAAGCCGCTGTAGCCGATTTCGCGATACGTCTTGAGTGCGGCAACGAAGTCCACCGAGCCTTCGTCGGGGAACACTTCCATGAAGTCGTCGCGACGGCCGCGAATGTTTCGGAAGTGCACGTTGAAGATCTTGCCGCGCTGGCCGATGCGATGGATCGCATCGAAGATCTGCGTGCCCGGGTCGGTGAGCGCTTCTGACACGGTGCCCTGGCAAAAGTTGAGTCCGTGATACGGGCTCTCTTGAATCGACAGAAACTTCTCCAGTCCTTCGACCGTGCCTAACACCGTGTGCACGCCGCGATAACCTTGCGGTGGCATGCCGGGATCGTGCGGATGACACGCGATCTTCACCTTGTATTCGTTCGCGACCGGAACGACGCGTTCGAGGAAATAGCTGATGCGTTCCCAGAATGCGTCGGGACTCACAACGCCGGCGCGTGTCAACGGCGGATTCGCAGGAGCATCTTTCAAGCGCCAGGTGGAGTAGAGCGCGTCGCCACGACCGCGAGTCTCGCCGGTGCGCATGACACCCAGGATGCTCATGTTGTATTTGACCATCGGCACGCCGGCGCCGGCGCAAGCACGAATCAGGTTCTGAAACGCTTCGATCTCGCGCTCGCGTTGCGGGCTCTGCGCCAGCATGATGCCGGGATTCTTTTCCCCGTCGATCAGGCTGGAGCGCAGCAGGATGCTGTCGGTGAGATCGAGCGTCATGCCGTGTTTCTCGACGGCCTCGCGCAGGATGACCAGCTCTTCTTTGTTGGCGACCAGCCGCTCCGGGTCCTTGATCGTGGCACTGGCACAGATGCCTTCCACGCCGTAGCGCGCGAGATAGGAGAGTTTCGCGTCGTCGACCCATCGCATCTGATGGCCCAGTCGCGCCTTCAAGGGCTGCTTGGGGCTTGTCGGGACCGGCTTGGATTCGACTGCGGTGGAGACTCCAGGCGCAGCCAAGGCGACCGCGCTGGCGCCGGACAGCGAAAAGAACTTACGTCTATCCAAGGTCAGAACTCCACGTCACGCCGACGCGATGGAAGCGACCCATGCTAGGCAGGCGCCACACGCCGGTCCACATCAAAGGCGCAATCGATCGATGCGGCTCTTGGTTCGATCCTTCCCTTTGAGGGCGGCGGCGGCTCGTGCGTCGTAGTTCAGTTTGTGGAGACCAGAGTCGACGGACAAGGACAAACTTGCAATGCTGAGCTGAAAAATCTGCATTGCGCCGGCGGCGCTCTGGCGCGATCGAGCGCAATCCGTGCCGACGCGGGGCTCGTGCTCGCGTTGGCACAGAATCTGCCTTCTTCCGTGCCTGATATAACTTCATGAAGTGGGATATGGCGCCGCCGCGAGTCTGCATCGTCTCGGAAATATTTCATCCCGAGGACCAGGGCGGACAGGGACGACAGGGATTCCAGCTGGCCCGGCAGCTGATCCGCCAAGGTGTCCCGGTCCGAGTGGTCACTCGTCGTAACTTCGACGGCTCCACCCGTCGCGAGACCATCGATGGCGTCGACATCACGCGCCTGCCGCCTTCTGGATTGTTGAAGGGCCGGGGTTGGGCCGCCATCCCGCGCACCCTGTACTTCTTCGCCGGTTTGTTCTGGGACCTGATCCGGCATCGTGCGGCCTACGATGTGCTGTTTGTTCAGGGCGTGAAGGGCGTGCTAATCCCCATCTTCGCGGCGGCGGCGCTTTGCCGTAAGCCGTATATCGTCAAGATCGACGCGATGGGCGAGCTCGAACATGCGCTGACCCCTGAAAGTCTCGCGCGCATGGGGTTGAGTCGAACATCTCTGCTCGCACGTGTGTGGTCTCGCGTTCGGGACACGTTGCTCGGGCGTGCGGCGGCCGTGGTCGCGATATCGGCGGAAATCGAGGCCGAGTTGCGGCGGCGATTCGGGTCGGCGCTCAATGTTGTCCGAGTGCCGAACGGCGTTGAGCTGAGTGCCTCGGCGCAGGGGCGTAGCAAGGCTCAGCTGCGTCGTGAGCTGGCGTTGCCCGACGGCGATATCGTGCTCTATACCGGCAGACTATCGCGGGCAAAAGGTTTGACGACCCTGATCGAGGCGTGGGCTCGCGTCGCCCGGCGGCATCGCCAGGCGCACCTGGTGTTGGTCGGCGGCGGCGATCGATCCTTCGACAACTGCGAGCCGCAACTGCGAAATCTCGTAGCCGAAGAACGGTTGCAATCTCAAGTCTGGTTCGTGGGGCACGTGCCGGATGTGAGTCCGTATCTCGCCGCGAGCGATCTGTTCATCCAATGCAGCGAGAGCGAAGGTTTCGGCATGTCGCTCATCGAAGCGCTGGCTGCCGGCCTGCCGAGCATCTCGACGCCGGTCGGCGTCGCGCCGGAAGTCATAGCGAACGACAGGAATGGCTGGCTCGTTCCTGTCAACGACGCTCGCTCGGTCACGGCAGCAATCGAACAAGCGTTCGCTGCTCGAATGCGCTGGAACGACTTGAGCGCACAGGCGCGAGCCGCGGTCGAGGCCAAGTTCGATTTTGCAACCGTGGCTATGCGATATGCAGAGCTGGTCAAGCGGCTCGGAACGGGCAGGGCACAGCGATGGGCTGTGGTCGCGCCGGAGTCCGATGTGCCCCGGGTCGAGAATGTGCATCGATGGGACACCGAGCTGCTCGAATACACGCACGACGCCATCATCATTTGGGAAATGGACGGTGGTGGCATCTTGTTTTGGAATCGAGCCGCGGAACAGCTTTACGGTTACAGCCGCAGCGAAGCGGTCGGACGCGTCACGCACGAGCTGCTAAGAACTCAGCTCACCGGTGGCGTCACCCAGTTGGAACGAACGCTGGCGCGATTCGGCGTGTGGGTCGGCGAGCTTCGGCACCGAACTCGCGATGGGCGAGAAGTCGTGGTGGATGCGCGCCTTGCCGTACTCGCGCAGCAGAGCGGCCGCTGGTTGGTGCTCGAAGTAAATCGCGACCTCACCGATGCAAAGGTCGCCGAGTCGGCACGAAGCGCGGTCGAGCGCCAGCTCTCCGAATGGCGCGATTCTCACCGGCCTTCGTGATGCCGGCCTAAGTCGCGAGCAAAATCGGTTTGCTGTCCTCGATGGTCTTGTCGATGATCGTGGCGCCGTGCTTCAACAGAAAAGCACGGAACGCCGCTGCGATCGGCGACAGCCGCTTGTCTCGCATGTGAATCACGAACCAGTCGCGAATCAGCGGCAGGCCGGTCACATTCAACGTCACGAGCTTGCCGACCGCCAGCTCCAGCGCCACGGTGTGGATGGAAATAAAGCTGATGCCCATGCCGGCCATCACCGCCTGCTTGATGGTTTCGTTGCTGCTGACTTCCATGGTTGCGCGAATCGGCACGCCGTGTTGTTTGAACACGTGCTCCATCGAAGCCCGTGTTCCCGACCCTTCTTCGCGAATGATGAAGCTCTCGCTGCCCAACCGCGTCAGCGGTATGCGACGCTTGCCCGCGAGCGGATGATTGGGCGACGCGATGATGACCAGTGGATGTTTCGCGAACGGCTCGGCTACCGTGATCAGCTCCTTCGGTGGACGCCCCATGATCACCAGGTCGGTCTCGTTCGCGGCGAGCTGTTGAATCATTTCTTCCCGATTGCCCACCGTGAAACGGAATGTGACTTCCGGAAAAGCCGGCGCGAACGCCGATAGTAACGAGGGCGCAAAATATTTCGCCGTGCTCACCGTGCCCAATCTCAATACACCGCGTTTGAGCCCACGCATCGCTGCGAGCGACTCGCCCGCTTCACGCAGCAGCTCGGTGACCTGCGAGGCATAACGCAACAACTCGTCGCCGGCCGCGGTGAGATGGATCTGCCGGCCGACATGTTCGAGCAGCGGCAGGCCGATCTCGGTTTCGAGCAGCTTGATTTGCTGTGAAACGGCGGGCTGCGTGAGATGCAGCTCGCGGGCGGCGCGAGTGAACGATCGAGTGCGCGCGACCGCCGCAAACACCCGCATCTGTCGCAGAGTGATGTTCCGCATAGCTGCTCTTGATAAGGGAAACTTATGGCGGGGTCAACTATTTCGAATTGGACCTAATAGTCCGCCTCAAGCAAAGCTCTGCCCCAGGTTGGCGACGGATCGAGGCGACGATGACTACCAAGAGACTCGGCGATCGCATGGCATCGGACCCAGTGGCGCAGCGTTATCGCGCCGGCGTGCTGAAGTACGCGCAGATGGGTTACTGGGACAGCGGCTATAGACCCAAGGAAACAGACGTTCTGGCGCTGTTTCGTATCACTCCGCAGGACGGAGTTGATCCAAACGAAGCGGCCGCGGCCGTCGCGGGCGAATCTTCGACTGCCACATGGACGGTGGTGTGGACCGATCGGCTCACCGCCTGCGATCGCTATCGAGCCAAGGCTTATAAGGTCGAGCCAGTGCCGGGTTCGCCCGGCCAATACTTCGCCTACATCGCCTATGACCTGGATTTGTTCGAGCCCGGCTCGGTCGCGAATCTCACTGCGTCCGTGATCGGCAACGTGTTCGGCTTCAAGCCGCTCAAGGCACTGCGGCTCGAAGACATGCGTTTCCCCGTCGCCTACGTGAAGACGTTTGCCGGCCCCCCCACCGGCATCGTAGTCGAGCGCGAGCGGCTCGATAAATTCGGCCGCCCGCTGCTCGGCGCCACGGTGAAGCCCAAGCTCGGTTTATCCGGGAAGAACTATGGCCGCGTCGTGTACGAGGCACTGCAGGGCGGGCTGGATTTCACCAAGGACGACGAGAACATCAACTCGCAGCCGTTCATGCACTGGCGCGATCGTTTCTTGAATTGCATGGAGGCGGTGAATCGCGCGCAGGCCGCGACCGGCGAATTGAAGGGCCACTATCTCAACGTCACCGCGGCGACGATGGAAGATATGTACGAGCGCGCCGAGTTTGCGAAGCAGCTCGGCTCGGTGATCGTGATGATCGATCTGGTCATCGGCTACACCGCCATTCAGTCGATGTCACGTTGGGCGCGCAAGAACGACATGATTCTGCATTTGCATCGTGCCGGTCACAGCACGTACACGCGGCAGAAGAATCACGGTGTTTCTTTTCGTGTGATCGCAAAATGGATGCGGCTCGCAGGCGTCGATCACCTGCATGCCGGCACGATTGTCGGCAAGCTCGAAGGCGATCCGAATTCCGTTCAGGGCTTCTACAACGTGCTGCGCGAGCCGCGCAATCCGATGGATTTACAGCGCGGGATTTTCTTCGAGCAGGACTGGGCAGGTCTCGCTGGCGTGTTGCCGGTTGCTTCCGGCGGCATCCACGCGGGGCAGATGCATCAGCTGCTGACGTATCTCGGCGACGACACGGTGCTGCAGTTCGGCGGCGGAACGATCGGTCACCCGATGGGCATCGCTGCCGGTGCGACGGCGAATCGAGTCGCGCTCGAAGCCATGGTGCTGGCCAGAAACGAAGGTCGCGACATCTGGCACGAAGGCCCGAACATTCTCGCGAACGCCGCGAAGCATTGCGCGCCGTTGCGAGCAGCGCTCGATGTTTGGGGCGAGGTGACGTTCGATTACGCGAGCACCGATACCCCCGATTTCGTTCCGACGCCGACGGCGGCCGCTTGACGGAGACAGCATGCGACTCACTCAAGGTACGTTTTCGTTTCTTCCCGATCTCACCGACGCGCAGATCGGCTCGCAGATCGAGTATTGCCTGGAGCGCGGTTGGGCCGTGTCGGTGGAACACACCGACGACCCGCATCCTCGCAACACCTATTGGGAGATGTTCGGCATCCCGATGTTCGATCTGAAGGATGCGGCGGGAATCATGAGGGAGGTCGATGCGTGCCGGCGCACGTTCCCCAATCGCTACGTGAAGGTGAATGCGTTCGATTCGACACGTGGCATCGAGTCGTTGCGCCTGTCGTTCATCGTCGCGCGTCCGGCGGAAGAGCCGGGATTCGAGTTGCGGCGTGAGGAAGGGCCGGGGCGGCAGGTGAAATATTCGATGCGGTCGTATGCGACGCAGCGGCCGGAGGGCCAGCGTTACTAGCCGGTTGCACGGGGGATGGTTGCTGATGAACTCGGTGTTCAAACAATCCGACGACGAACAGTTCGACCTCGGCGCGGCATTCCGTGATTCGCACGTCGCGGACGTGCTGGATCAGCTTGATGCCGAGCTGGTCGGCTTGACGCCAGTCAAGAGTCGCATTCGTGACATCTGCGCGATGTTGCTGGTCGAAACTTTGCGTCGTCAGGGTGGGTTGAGCACGGAGGCGCTGTCGCTGCATATGAGCTTCACTGGCAACCCCGGCACGGGCAAGACGACCGTGGCGCTGCGCATGGCGGAGATCCTGCATCGGCTCGGCTATGTGCGCAAAGGGCACTTGGTGGCGGTGACACGCGACGATCTCGTCGGTCAGTTCATCGGTCACACCGCACCGAAGACGCGCGAAGTGCTGAAGCGGGCAATGGGCGGCGTGCTGTTCATCGACGAGGCTTATTACTTGTATCGCCCGGAGAACGAGCGCGACTACGGCCAGGAGGCCATCGAAATCCTGTTGCAGGAGATGGAGAACCATCGCGACGATCTGGTCGTGATTCTGGCCGGCTACGAGGATCGGATGGATCGTTTCTTCCGTAGCAACCCAGGCTTGTCGTCGCGCATCGCGCATCACATCGCGTTCCCGGACTACACACCCGGGGAGTTGCTGGCAATCGCCGATCTGATGCTCGCACAGATGCAATACACGTTGAGCGACGACGCACGAGCGGCGCTCGAAGAGTACATCGAGCGGCGCCAGGCGCAGCCGCACTTCGCGAACGCGAGATCGATTCGTAACGCATTGGATCGCGCGCGTCTGCGCCAGGCCAGTCGTTTGTTCACCAGGCTCGATCGCCCGATTGCCAGGAGCGAGCTCATGACCATCGAGGCGAACGACATTCGCGCCAGTCGTGTGTTCGGAACAGGGGAGTTGCACTCATGACCTTCGCGCCCAGAACGTTGACCCGGTTCCTGATCGAGGAACAGCGTCGTCACCAGCATGCCACTGGGAATTTCACGGCGCTGGTGAACGACATCCGACTCGCGTGCAAGCGCATCGCGACGCTCATCGGCAAGGGCGCGCTGTCGGGAGCGCTCGGCGATGTGGACACGATCAACGTGCAAGGCGAGCAGCAAAAGCGCCTGGATGTTTTGACCAACGACATTTTCATTCGCACCAACGAATGGGGCGGCCAGCTGGCCGGCATGGTGTCGGAGGAGATGGAAGCACCGTATGCGATTCCTGCGGAGTATCCGCGGGGCAAATATTTACTGCTGTTCGACCCCCTGGATGGCTCCTCAAACGTGGATGTGAACATGGCTGTCGGCAGCATCTTCTCGGTGCTGCGCTGTCCGGACGATGTCACTGAACCGTGCGAGGAGCATTTTTTGCAGCCGGGGGTCGAGCAGGTGTGCGCGGGTTACGCGATCTATGGGCCATCCACCATGCTAGTACTCACGATGGGGCGGGGTGTGCATGGCTTCACGCTGGATCGTGAGATCGGCGAGTTCATCCTGACGCATCCGGAGCTGCGCATTCCGGAAAGCACGTCGGAGTTCGCGATCAACGCGTCGAACTCACGACATTGGGAAGCGCCGATCAAGCGTTACATCCGCGAGTGTCAGGACGGAGCGAATGGCCCACGCGGTCGTGACTTCAACATGCGTTGGGTCGCTGCGTTGGTCGCGGAGGCGCATCGGATTCTCATGCGCGGCGGCGTTTATATGTATCCGCGCGATCGCAAGGATCTCGCGAAGGCCGGTCGTCTGCGTTTGCTGTACGAGGCGAATCCCATCGGCTTCATCATTGAACAAGCGGGCGGTCGTGCGAGCACGGGACGGGAGCCGGTGCTGAGTATCAAACCGGAGAGCCTGCACCAACGCATCGGTTTCGTATTCGGTGCGAGCGCGGAGGTCGAGCGTATCGAGCGCTATCACCGCGAGTACAACGATTTCGAGTTCAAGGCGCCGTTGTTCGGCACTCGTAACGTCTTGCGAAGCCCCGCATGAACCAGAAGTGACTAATGACTGGTGACTACCGACTAGTCAGAGGCTCGTAATCAACATGTCAGCTACACATCCTATTATCGCCGTTACGGGTTCTTCAGGGGCCGGCACGACGACGGTCATGCGAACCTTCGAGCAGATCTTTCGTCGCGAATCCATCACGGCCGCGTTTGTCGAGGGCGACAGCTTTCATCGCTACGACCGCGCCGGCATGAAGCAGCAAATGGTCGAAGCGGTCGCGCGTGGCGATCACGAGTTCAGTCATTTCGGTCCGGATGCCAATCTCTTCGCCGAGCTGGACGGTCTGTTCAAGGCCTATGGCGATTGTGGCCGCGGGCGTCGTCGTCGTTATCTGCACGACGATCAGGAAGCGGCGCCGTTCGGGCAAAAGCCCGGCACGTTCACCGAGTGGGAAAACCTGCCCGATCCGACCGACGTGTTGTTCTACGAGGGCCTGCACGGGGCGGCAGCGCACGAAGAGATACAGATCTGGAAGCATGTCGATCTGCTGATCGGGGTGGTGCCCATCATCAATCTCGAATGGATCCAGAAGTTGCATCGGGATCGCGCGACGCGCGGCTATTCGACGGAAGCGGTGGCCGACACCATCCTGCGCCGGATGCACGACTACGTTCATTACATCTGCCCGCAGTTCTCACGCACCCACATCAACTTTCAGCGCGTGCCGGTCGTGGACACGTCGGATCCGTTCATCGCGCGCTTCATACCGACGCCGGAGGAGTCGCTGCTGGTGATTCGTTTCTCGAATCCGCAGGGCATCGACTTTCCCTATCTGCTGTCGATGCTGCACGGATCGTTCATGTCCCGCGCCAACACCATTGTGTGCCCGGGCGGCAAGATGGATCTGGCCATGCAACTCATCTTCACGCCGATGATCCTGCGCTTGATCGAGCGACGCCGGGAATCGCTGGCGCGTCGATCGCATCGTTCGGCCGGTTACTCGCTCCTGGAGCCGACTGCTTAGAGAGGTTTCGACTCATGCCGAAGCTCATCGATTGCATCGACGCCGTCGCGTTCGATCTGGACGGCACGCTGATCGACACGGCCCCGGACCTGGGCGCCGCGTCCAACATGATGCTGGTCATTCTGGGCGGCCGGCCGCTGCCGGAGCAGCAGGTACCGAAGCTGATCGGCGCCGGCATCGATGAGTTCGTGAAACGAGTGCTGACGCTGAGCGGTGTGACGGCGGACCCGCCGCTGGAATCGACGGCTGCGATGCTGTTTCGAAATCTATATGGCCAACGGCTGTTCGAACGCAGCCGGATCTACCCGGGCGTCGTGAGCACGCTGCGGACTCTTCGAGAAGGCGGACGCACGCTGTGCTGTGTGACGAACAAGGAGAGCAAGTTTGCGCTCGCGCTGCTGGAGTTCGCGGAGTTGAGGGATTTTTTCTCGGCGGTGCTGTGCGCGGATCGACCGGAGGATCGCAAGCCGAGTCCGAATCTGTTGCGGGCGGCGTGTACTCACGCTCGTGTCGAGCCCGCGAAGTTGTTGTGTGTTGGAGATTCGCGGGCCGACATCGGAGCTGCTCATGCAGCAGGCTGCCCCGTTGTGGCGGTGGACTACGGCTATCACCGCGATCAGCCACTCGCAGAACTACGACCGGACGCAATCGTCAGCCACATCGAACAGATTCTGGAGCTGAGCGAGCGTCCCCGGAACAACCGGTTGAGGGCGATAGCATGAGTGCCGAGATCGACATGCAAACTTCGAGGTCGCAGGCGTTTCGGTCCCATCGAGAGGCCATCAACGTGCTGCGCGCACTCGCGATGGACGCAGTTCAGAAGGCGAACTCCGGGCACCCGGGCATGCCGATGGGTATGGCGGAGATCGCGGAAGTGCTGTGGCAACGTCACTTGCGACACAACCCAGCGAACCCGCATTGGTTCGATCGCGATCGCTTCGTGCTGTCGAACGGTCACGGCTCGATGTTGTTGTACGCGCTGCTACATCTGACGGGTTACGACTTACCGCTGCAACAGCTGGAACGTTTTCGTCAGTTGCATTCGAAGACACCGGGACATCCCGAGTACGGTGTCACGCCTGGCGTCGAGACAACGACGGGACCGCTGGGGCAGGGCATCGCCAACGCGGTCGGCATGGCGATTGCGGAGAAGGTGCTCGCGGCGCAGTTCAATCGTCCGGGTCACGAGATCGTCGATCATCACACGTATGTGTTCCTCGGCGATGGTTGCCTGATGGAAGGCATCTCGCACGAAGCTTGTTCGCTGGCGGGAACGCTGGGGCTCGGCAAGCTCATCGCGTTCTACGACGACAACGGCATTTCCATCGACGGCCACGTTTCCGGCTGGTTCACCGACGACACACCGCGACGTTTCGCGGCTTACGGCTGGCATGTCGTGCCGAACGTCGACGGTCACGACAGCGAGGCAATCGACAACGCGATCCGCTCCGCGAAGTCGGTGCTTGATAAGCCCACGCTGATCTGTTGCAAGACCGTCATCGGCCACGGCTCACCGAACAAAGCCGGCAGCCACGACGCTCATGGAGCGCCGCTTGGAGAGAAAGAAGTGGCTGAGACGCGAGCCACGCTTGGCTGGAACTACAAGCCGTTCGAAATCCCACCACATATATATGAGTTATGGGATGCGCGTGGCACCGGCACGGATCTGGAGGAAGCCTGGCGTCGCAGACTGGCGAGCTACACGGCTGCTTATCCGGAGTTGGGCCAGGAATTCACTCGGCGCATGCGGGGTCAGTTGCCGCAGGACTTTGCTGAAAACAGCCGCCGATTGCTCACACGGACGCATGCGAAGGCGGCCACGGTAGCGACCCGCAAAGCATCGCAGGAAACCATAGAAGGAATCGCGTCCGCATTGCCGGAGCTGATCGGCGGTTCCGCCGATCTGGCGAGCTCGAATTTGACGCTGTGGTCGGGCTCACGCGCTGTCACCAGCAGCACTGGCGGGAACTATCTGTACTACGGCGTGCGCGAGTTCGGGATGTCCGCGGTGATGAACGGACTGGCGTTGCATGGCGGATTCATTCCCTACGGCGGTACGTTTCTAACGTTTTCGGACTACAGCCGCAACGCCCTGCGCATGGCGGCGTTGATGCACATTCGTTCGCTCTTCGTGTTCACGCACGACTCGATCGGACTCGGCGAGGATGGTCCGACGCATCAACCCATCGAGCATCTCGCGACGCTGCGGTTGATTCCGAACATGGACGTCTGGCGGCCGTGCGACACAGTCGAAACAGTGGCAGCGTGGACTGCTGCCATCGAGCGCACCAATGGGCCGACGAGTCTGGTGTTCAGCCGGCAGAACCTGCCGTTCCAAGCCCGAGGCGCGGAGGAGATAGACAACATCAGACGCGGTGGCTACGTGTTGTTTGAGCCCGAGGCTGAGCTGCGCGC
>Ga0247784_1000299_pt1 | contig 14207 bp, 10 predicted proteins | sample UWRJL169409R5_FD_179909 | JGI IMG/M metagenome (GOLD analysis project Ga0247784, IMG submission 179909) | Plant litter microbial communities from Arlington Agricultural Research Station in Wisconsin, United States - UWRJ-L169-409R-5 | ecosystem: Environmental > Terrestrial > Plant litter >...
CGATACGGAACAGGAACAGGCCCGACAATACCGCCGCACTCTCGTAGCCGCTGCTGGTCAGCGCGAGCAGCATCAGTCCGTCGAATACGCCGAAACCGCCCGGGATCAGACTGAGCAGGCCGAGTGCCTGCGCGGCGGCGAAGCTGCCGAGCATCGGCCCAGGCTTCACATGCACGCCGGACATGTACATGCAGGCGTACAGCACGCTCGCCGCGAGCAACCAGTCGACGAACGACAGCAGCGCCAGCCCGAGCTTCAACCGCAGTGGGGGCAGTTCCATGCCGCGCGGCAGCCAGCGCATCAGGCGCCTGCGCGTGGTCAGCACGAAGAAGGCCGGCAGATAGAGCGCTGCTGCGACGAGCGCGGCGATCGCGATCCAGTGGGTGGTCACGCTCGGCGTGATCGGCGTCGAACCCGACGCGAGTGTCGCGATGATCAGCACCGACAGGCCGAGCGGCAGCGACAGCACCTGCAGGCCGATCAAGGCCGCGCTGACCGCCAGTTCGACGCGTCGCGCCGAGAGGCCGAGCAGGCGGACGCCCGAGCCGACCGCGCCGGAGAGATTCAGCGTATTGGCCAGCGCGTTGGCGACGAAAGCGAGGCTGAGCACCTCGCGCGCCGACATCGGCACGCCGAGCCAGCGCGCGATCAGCACATCGATCAAACCGGTGAAGGCGACGGCGATCAGCGCCAGCAGCGCGACGCCGAGCGCGGGCAAGGTGGGCACCTCGAGCAAGGTGCGTTGCATTTCCGGAAGGTTGAACTCGTCGATGCCGCGCACGACCAGCCAGCCGACGAGCAGCAGAAACGCGATCGGCACCAGCCAGCGCAGGTAGGCGCCCCAGCCTGATGCGGCGGCTTGGTCCGGATTGGCGACGGATTCGGTGCTCATGCGAAGACGATCTTCCCTGCGACGCCCGCCAGTGTAGCGGCGCCGTGTTGACAGACGTGAATGCAGCGGCCTGCGACTAGTGCGGCGCGCGCGTGCCGGGCAGGTCCTTGACGCTGTCGATGTACTGCGGCATCCAGTTCTTCGGCACGCCGAAACCATGGCCGACCTTGGGCAGCATGACGGCCTTCGAGTCTTTCTGGCCGGCGGCGAATTCGGCGGCGAATTTCGGATCGCACACCTGGTCGGCTTCGCCTTGCAGGATGCGCCAGGTCGCATCGACGGTTTCGCGTTTGTCGAATACCCAGGTCGGGGGCTGCTGCTGCCAATGCTGGGTCAGGCCGCCGCGACCGGGACAGAACGCCTTGTGAATCAGCAGGTCCGGACAGAAACCGAGGCTGATGCCGCCACCGAAACGCTGGCCGGCGTCGGCGGCCAGTGCCGCGTAGGCGAGCGTCGCGCCGGACGAATAGCCGATGATCAGCGGGCGCGTATCCAGGGGCAGGCCAAGCTGACGCACCAGATCGGTACCGAGTTTGGCCAGCACGCCGTCGGCATCGCTGCACGCGGCATCACCGGCGTCGAGCGCCTTCAGGAATTGCGGCGTACTGAAGCCGGCTACCCAGTAGCCGAGCGCGACGGCCTGGTGTGCCATGTCCGTCACGCCGAGATTCCAGCCGCCGTCACCGGAAGCGAACAGCACGAGGCCGCGCGCCGCCTCCTTCGGTTTGTAGATCGCGACTTCGCCGAAGCCGCCGACGTTGATCCAGCGATCGACTTGCGCGTCGCGCGGCGGCGGCGCCTTGTGTGCTTTGGGTTTGGCGGTTTTGTTCACCGTTGCGGACGCGCCAGGCGCATCAGCGGCGAACGAAAGAGACGATACGCAGAGGGCGAACAGCGCGGCAGCGAGCAAGCGGATGGGGCGGATCAAGCGGAAAGTCCTGCGAAGTTTCGCGCACGCTAGCGGATGTCGCCGCGGGTGTCACGCCGCGAAACATGAACGCATACCGCGCCAGTCGTGCGGTCAATGCGGCGGATTTTTTGCGTCGGCCTGTTGACGTGCGAGGTCGTCGGCGTGCAGCTCGAACCACATCGCATTGAGGATCGCGAACGCGCAGGCGAGACCGAGGCCGAGAATCCAGCTGAAATACCACATTGGAAAACCTCCGGTTTTCGAGATTGGGGATTTGAGATTCGAGATTGGGGAAGCAAACGAGTGCATTCTTCAACGCTTCTGCGAATCCCGAATCCCGAATCCCGGCTCTTCAATACATGCCGTGGGATTGCTTGATGTGAGCCAGCGTCACGCGACCGCGCAACACATGATAGACCCAGCTCGTATAGCCGAGAATCAGCGGCAGGAAGATCGCGGCGGCGAGCAGCATCAGGCCCAGCGTGGTCTTGCTGCTGGAAGCGTCCCAAACGGTCAGGCTGCTGCGCGGATCCAGTTCCGACGGCATCAAGAATGGAAACAGCGCGAAACCGGCCGAGAAGATCGTCGCCGCGACGGCAGCGGCGCTGGCGACGAAGGCCGTCCGATGGCGCCCGCGCGTCGCCAGCAGCGGCGTCAGTAGCGCGCCGACAATGGCGATGGCGGCGGCGACGCAAGCCCAGAATCCGAGGGGACCATCGGCCAGCCAGCTGCCGGCATGCTCGACCTGCTTCAGCAGCGGATTGGACGGCCCCTCGACGACGACGGGTCCGACGATCGCATAGCCCTTCACGCCGAACGCGAGCCAGGCGCCGGCGATCGCGTACAGCAGAACGAATACCGGCGCAAAAATGCGCAGCAGGCGTTCGGCACGTCGTGCGATGAGGTCATCGGCCTTGAGTGCCGCCCACGCGGCGCCGTGACTCAGGATCAGCGCGACCGAGACCAAGCCGGCCAGCAGCGGGAACGGCCGCAACAGTCCGATCAGGCCGCCTTCGTAGGTCATGCGCAGCGTCTCGTCGTAGCGGAAAGGCACGCCGAGGAACAGATTGCCGAACGCGACGCCGAAGATCAGCGTCGGCACCAGTCCGCCGACGGTCAGAATCCAGTCCCAGCTTTCGCGCCAGCGCGTCGACGTCAGCTTGTTGCGGAAGTTGAAGCCGACCGGGCGCACGATGAAGGCGAGCAGCACCAGCAGGATCGCGAAGTAGAAGCCCGAGAACGAAGCCGCGTAGAGCAGCGGCCACGCCGCGAACACCGCACCGCCGCCGAGAATGATCCAGACCTGGTTGCCTTCCCAGGTCGGCTCGATCGTTTCCAACAGCGCCCGGCGTTCGTCGTCGTCGTGCGCGAGCACGCGCAGCAAGGCGGCGATACCGAGATCGAAGCCGTCCATGATCGCGAAGCCGCTCAGCAGCACGCCGAGCAGCAACCACCAGATCACACGCAAGGTCTCATAGTCGAACATGGGGTAAGCGTCCTGTTCGTTCCGTTCTAGGGGTCAGCGGATACCGGCGGTTGCCGGAAAAGCGAAAATGATCGCGATCGCGGACTCATGCCGCGGCGCTCGCCGGTCCATGCGCAGGTTCCGGTGCGGGCGGCCACATGCCGAGGCCATCCGGTCCCTTGCGCGCGTACTTCAGCATCAGCATCGCATCGACGACCGCCAGCGCGGTGTAGAAGATCACGAATCCGGCCAGGCTGGTCGCGACCTGCGTCGCCGACACCGATGAAACACCGAGCGCGGTCGGCAGCACGCCTTCGATCGCCCATGGCTGGCGGCCGTGCTCGGCGACGATCCAGCCGAGTTCGATTGCGAGCCAGGGCAACGGCAGGCTGCACAAGGCCACCCGCAGATACCAGCGATAGCGGTCGAGCTGGCGTACCGCCGACAGCCAGAACGAGAATCCGAACAGCGCGATGAACCACATCCCGCAACCGACCATCAGGCGGAACGACCAGAACAGCACCGGCACGTTCGGGATCGTGCTGTCGGCGGCCTTCTGGATGTCCGATGCGGTCGCCTTGGTCGGATCGTCCAACACGCGTTTCAACAGCAGCGCATAGCCGAGGTCCTGTTTGTGCGCCTCGAACTCGGCGCGCGCCTGCGCATCGTTGCGGTTCGCCTGCAGCGTCTGCATCGCGCCGTACGCCTTCATGCCGCTTTGGATGCGCTGCCGCGCTTCGGCGACCAGTTCCTTGATGCCGGGCAGCACGCCGTCGAGCGAGCGCGTGCCGATGATGCCCATCACCCAGGGAATGTGGATCGCGAAATGCGTCGTGCGCTCGGCGACGTCGGGGAAGCCGAACAAGGTGAACGAGGCCGGCGCCGGTTCGGTCTCCCACATCGCCTCGATGCCGGCGAGCTTCATCTTCTGGTTTTCCGAGACCGTGTAGCCCGATTCATCGCCGAGCACGACGACGCTGAGCGCCGCGGCGAGGCCGAAGCTCGCCGCGACGGTCATCGAGCGTTTGGCGAACTCGATGTTGCGGCCCCGCAGCAGATACCAGGCGCTGATCGACAGCACGAACATCGCGCCGAGCACGTAGCCGGCGCTGACCGTGTGCACGAACTTGGACTGCGCGACCGGGTTGAACACGACCTCGCTGAACGAGGTGACCTCCATGCGCATCGTGTCGAGATTGAAGGTGCTGCCGACCGGATTCTGCATCCACGCATTGGCGATGAGGATCCACAGCGCCGAGAAACTCGTGCCCAATGCGAGCAGGAAGGTGACGATCAGATGTTTGACGCGGGTGAGCTTTTCCCAGCCGAAGAAGAACAGACCGACGAAGGTCGCTTCGAGGAAGAACGCCATCAAACCTTCGATCGCCAGCGGCGTGCCGAAGATGTCGCCGACGTAGTGCGCGTAGTAAGCCCAGTTGGTGCCGAACTGGAATTCCATGGTGACGCCGGTGGCGACGCCCATCGCGAAATTGATGCCGAACAGCACGCCCCAGAACTGCGTCATGCGCTTCCAGATTTCGCGCCCGGTCATCACGTAGACCGCTTCCATGATCGCCAGCATCCATGACAGGCCTAGCGTGAGCGGCACGAACAGGAAGTGATACAGCGCGGTCAGCGCAAATTGCAGGCGCGACAGTGCGACGACGGTCTCATCGATCATGCGGGGCCTCGGCGGCAGGAGCGAGCAGATGCTGCTGGATCGCAGCGGGGGCCGTATCGGCGCGTGGCTGCGGGCGGATGCAGATCACCCACAGCAGAGTGAGCAATACCAGCTTCGCGACGATGATCGCCGCGAACTCGAGACCGAAACGCCGGCCACGGCGACCATGAAACCAAGAGGACGGGACTCGCTGCATCGGGAGGTCCATTCTGGTCGCGCAAAGTGTACTTGTTTGCGCCGCCGCGGTCGCGCGGTCGCTTGTCGCAAGCGAGCAGCGGGCCACCGCAGCGATGGACGGCCCGCGCAGACGTCGGGCCGGCGCCGTAGCGGCGGGATCGGAGAATGCCGCGGCGCGACCCGACAGCGCAGGCGCGCCGGCGCTGCGGCGATCAGCTTACGGGCTGATCGACGTCGTAATACTCGAAAATGAGATGGATGCGCGAGGTCGTTCCGTCGTTCTTCACCGCATGGCGGCCGAGGTTGTTCACCTCATAGGCCTGGCCGACTTCGAGATGATGCTCGTGCGGATCGACGAAGAACGCCACCTGCGGATTGGTCTGGATCGGAATGTGGATCTTGTGCGGCCAGCGCGCCGCCGGGTTGGCGTCCACGTGCGGATGGATGATGCCGCCCGGCGCCATCCGCGCCAGCATGACGCGTGGGAACGCGCCGCGCGCATAGGCATAAGGTGCAACGGCCTGCGCCAGCAGCGGTTCGATGCGCGGCGCCCAGTCCCGCCAGATCGGCGTTTCATACGACTGGCGCCAGTCGGCGAAGTTGGAGACGAATCGAAAGACGATGTGCTGCGTGCGATCAAGTGCATCGAACTTGTTCGGCTTGGTCGAATTCTCGCGCTCCCAGGTCTCCTCGGGGATGGCGCGGATCTCTTCGACGATGCCGCCGAGCTCGATCGGGCCGAGGAAACGGACACTGGTCGTCTTGCGTGGATTAGCTTGCATGGCGCTCGAATCGGTAGTTGAACAGGGCGATGTCGGCCTGGTACTGCGCGGCGACCAGGTCGACCAGCTCATCGTCATAGTACGACCAGTAAGGATTGTGCGACGACGCATTGACCTGTTCCAGCGCCGTCGTGGCGACACCGAGGCGATTGCAGATCTCGTCGTAGGACGCCTGCATCCGTTCGGTGCGACCGACAAAATCCAGCATCAGCCGTCCCTCGGCATCGGTCAGCAATTCGTGCTGCGGCCGGTACAGGATGCGTTCGAGCGGACGCAGGTCTCTCACGACGTACTTCATGAAGGCGAGCGGCGCGCGCTCGAAATGCCCGGTATCGCGGCTGACGAACGCGCAGTAGGAGACGAAGCGATCGAACGGATTGCGCACGAAGGCGAACTTGAAGTACTCGTCGAACATCGGCGCGCCGAGCACCGGTTTGATCTGCTGCGCGCTGATGTGGCCGTGCGTGATGGATTCCAGTTCCGGGAACGCAAACCGCTTGCGCTCGAACAAGCCGACCTGTTCGAGATCGTCCGGCCCGAGCAGTGCGCGCAGCGCCCGCCGCACCGAGTGGGTGCCGGTTTTTGGCACGGCGAAGAAAATGAAGCGGTGCCGATGCGAAATGATCAATGCGCGGTCCCTTCCGCTTCGTTCAATGCCGTGAACGCCGCGCGCGTCAGATTCTCCGGCGCGTCGTCGGTGCACACGACATCGTCCTCGATGCGGATGCCGCCATACTTGCGGAACGCATCGACCTTGGCCCAGTCGACGTCCTTCGCGGTTGGCTTGTTCGCCAGTTCCGCCAGCAGCAGGTCGACGAAGTACAGGCCGGGTTCGATCGTGACGACCATGCCCGGCTCGAGCGCGCGCGTCATGCGCAGGTAGGGATGTCCGTGCGGACGTGCGAGCGTGCCGCCGCTGTCGCTGGCCTGGAAACCGGCCACGTCGTGCACCTGCAGACCGATCGGATGGCCGAGACCGTGCGGGAAAAACGTCGCGGAAAGACCGGATTCGACTGCGCCTTCGGCACTCGTGCGGATGAATCCGTACTCGCGCAGGATGCCGGCAAGCACATGGTGCGCATGGATGTGCAGCTCCGGATAACTCTGGCCTGCGCGCACTTTGGCGGCGAAGCCTTGCTGGGCGGCGTCGACGGCGTCGATCAGCGCCTGGAATTCGCCGGCTTCCGCCGCCGCGTACGTGCGCGTGATGTCGCTGGCATAGCCGTGGAAACTGGCGCCCGCGTCGATCAGGAACGAACGGATATGCGCCGGCGGTGCATGCTCGAGCGCGGTGTAGTGCAGCACCGCCCCATGTTCGTTCAACGCGACGATATTGCTGTACGGCAGTTCGTTGTCGGTCTGACGCGCGGCGGCCAGGTAGGCCATGTGGATGTCGAATTCGCAGGCGCCGGCGCGGAACGCTCGCTCGGCCGCACGGTGCGCACGCGCGCCGATCTTGCTGGCGACGCGCATCATCGCCAGTTCGTACGCGGTCTTGTAGCTGCGCTGGTAGTGCAGGTAGTTCAGCACCTCGGCCGGATTGTTCGGCACGAAGCCGTCGAGCGCCGCGCCTGCTTCGCCGATGATCGCGCAGCGCTCGGGATCGTTCGGCAGCAAGGCGCGTGCTTCCTTCGCTTCGCGGATGATCGCGATGTCGAAATGGTCGACCCAGTAGCCGGCCGGTGCCTCCGGTACCACGTGCCAGTAGTCGTGCGGTTGCAGGTAGATCAACTGCGGCCTGCGCCCGGGCGTGTGCACCAGCCAGCATCCCGGTGCCTTGGTCACCGGCAGCCAATGCTTGAAATGCGGATTCACCGCGAACGCATACGGGCGGTCGTCGAGGAACTGATGGGCGGGTTGCCCGGCCGCAATGACCAGATGATCGTAGCCACCGCGCAGCAGCGCCTTTTCGCTGCGTGCGATCAGGGCGGCGAGGTGTTCGGCGAAGAGCGGATGCAGGTCGGGATGATGAGTGTCCATGCGGGATCCTTGGGTATCCCGCGATTGTGCGCCGGCCGCAGCTTTCGTAAAAGCCGCGGCGGAGCGTGCTCATCGCGCAAAGAGCGCTGCCGCGCTCAGTCGTGCGCGACCTTGTCAGGGCTTTCGAAGCCGTCCGCGAAGATCGAATCCCACGGCACCAGCACCGTTGCCGCGGCCGAACGCATGAACGTCGGACTGACTGCCTCGATCTCGATGGTCGATGCGGCTTCGTTGCCGTCGCGCGTCAACTGGCCGACGAAGTAGGCGGTGTTCGGCGTGCCGCCGAGCCAGCTCGCGCTGCCGTCCGTATGTCGCTGCAGCACGTTGTAGGAATTGACCGTATCGGGCGATGCGCTCCACTGCAGGCGCACGGTAGCGCTGTCCGGAGTGGTTTCGTTCTTGCCGACCAGCTGCACGTCGCCTGGTGGTGCCGGCTTCGGCGGCGGCGAGGCGTACACGCCGAGGCGGCCGATATGCATCGCATACGTCTGCGCAGCCGCAGCGGGATTCACGCGCAGCGAGATCGTCGCCAGCGTGCGTCCGGCGTAGGCCGACAGTGCAAAAGTACGGACATCCCAGCCCGTCTTGGTCGCGTCGCCGATATCGAGATACTCGACTGCCGTCGGTGCATCCGCGAAGGTGAGCCCGATCTGCAGACGTGTTGGACCGCTGACATCGCCCGGATCGTAGGCGATCACGAAAATGCTGTCCGCATCGAGCGTGAGCTGGGTCTCGTACAACGTGATGTCGTTGACCGCATCCAACGTGCCGGAAAGTTTCAGCGACGTACCGCCCCAGTAAGCCTCGGTCCAGTCCATCGCCGGCGCCAGCTTGCTGCCGCTGCTGCGCACGATCCAGCGCCAGGTCGGCAATACGTCCTGCAGGCTGAGATTGTTCCATTCCGACGTCGACAAGGTGACACCGTCGAGCGCATACAGGCTGCCCTGGCCGGTATTGAAGTTCGTCACGAACGGCAGCGCGGAGATCGACGAGGTCGCCGGAATATAGTTCGCGATGCCTTTCCACGCGGCCGTCGTCGTCGTGTTGCTCGGATCGCCGTTCGGACCGACCCACATGCGGTTGTCGCGCGTGTAGAAGTTCGCCACGCTGCTGGAGGAATTGAACGTCCATTCCGGCCGATACAAGCCGAGCGAGGCGACCTGCGGCGAGCCCTCCGGAAACAGCCCGTTCCAATTGACGTTGGTGTTGTAGCCATTCGACTCGACGTCGGCGCCGGCATACAACTCGTACGGGCTGCGTCCGAGCGTGGTCGCCAGTGCGGCCGAACTGGCCAGGCCGCTGGTCGTCCAATTGAAGTTCAGGAACATGTCGTTGGAGACGACGTTGGTGCCGTCCTGGAAGAACATCTGGTTCTGTGCATCGAGCGCGTTCTGGTAGGCAATCGCGCCGGTCTGCGTCATCGAGTCGTACCAGACGATGCGCAGAGTAGAGTGCGCCTGGAAATACTCCAGCATCGCTTGCATGTCGCTCGCGAGCGCCGCATTGCCGCCTGAGGTCTCCTGATTGATGAACCACCCGTCGAAGCCGTAGTACTCGGCGGCCTGGATCATCTTGTCGGCAACCGGAAAGGTATCGCCGTCGCGCTGCACGAAATCGCGCACCCATTGGATCTGCCCACCGAACGCATTCGGCGGCAGGTAGACGTTGCCGAGCACCGGCACGCCATTGCGATGCGCAGCATCGATGACCGTTGGATTCGGCGCCAGGATCAGCCCTTCGCCCGCCGAACCGCCCCAGAACACCAGATAGTCGATGTACTGCCAGTAGTTCAATGCGTAGTAGCTCATCGTCGCGCTGCCTTGCGACGGATTGAACGAGGTCGGTGCGAACGCAACCAGCGACGTGACGCGGCCCTGGTCGGCCAGTGCGTGTGGATTGACGTTTTGCGCCGGGTCGGAGAAGCGCGCCGCGAGCGGAATGGTGGAGCGGTTGTATGCGGCGTCCGGGTCGGTGGCCGGGTCCCAGGTCAGCAGCGTGTCCGGAAACCAGTAGCCGACATAGGGCTGTCCCGGCAACGTCTGCGCCGGCAGTGGCGATGCACACACGAACGCAAGCGACGCGATCCAACGCCACGGCCGGACGGACATTGTTCGATCCTCGGGAGAGCCGCATGGCGCGGCGAGGCGAGCCTCCCGATCTTAAGATTCGTCAGCGCACGCTCGCAAGCACAATTTGCGCAAAAGAGACATGTACACATGTTCGGATGTGTGCATGGTGCGATCGCCTAGTCTGCCGCGCTGTCAATCGCGCCGCGTCTGTGCCGGCGGGAATTCGCGCCGCAGCCAGTCGTCCAGCATGCGCTTCTCGAAACGCAGTGGATCCGATTCGCTCAAGGTGCCGCGGTTGAGGAAGGAAAGGTCGCGCAGTTTGCGTTCGCCCTCGCGCAGCGTCGCACCGCTCGCGTCGGTCAGCTTGAAGCGCAGATCGATCATCGGTGGATAGATGTCGGTGACGACGCGGATGTCGTCCCATTGCGGGCCGCGCCACGGCTCGTAGCTGCCGGCGCGCCGGACATTGGTGAAGGTCACGTCCAGGTGCTCGCCCGGGGCGAGCCAGCGGTCGCCACGACGCTGCAGGTATTTGCGCAAGTCGCCCAGCCACTGCTCCGGCGGCGTTCGACCGATCGACGGCCCCGGGGCGTCGCGGATGTCGGCGAAATCGGCCGGGTTGGTCCAGTTCACCTCGACCCGCGAGGCATTGGCGGCCGGCTCCGGGGTTGCCGCTGTGCCGAAGGTGGCGAGCGCGAGCAACGCACCTGCCAATCCCATGGATACGCGCCGGTTCTTCGACCTGTTCATACGACACCTCTGGCTGAATATGCGCCGCACACGGGCGAAACATCGTGACGCTTCGGCGGCATTCAACAGGACGCCGCAGTGCGCCCGAGCGTCGCCGCGTGCTGGCCGCGCCTGGACGAACATGGTTGAATGGCGCCCTGAAGCGGGGGTGCCCGGATTACGGGCTGAGAGAGACCCTTCGAACCTGATCCGGCTGACCCCGGCGTAGGGAAGCTTCGATACCGGCGCCACGCGCCGGCACTCGATGCCCTCGCTTGGAATGTTTTTCACGAGGACCTGTCGATGAATGCCTTGCCCGCCGCGCTGCTGCGCGAAACCGCCGAACTCTCCGAAACCGTCACGCGGCCGATTCCCGGCTCGCACAAGATCCACGTTGAAGGATCGCGCGCGGACGTGCGCGTGCCGATGCGCGAGATCGCGCTGGCCGACACCCCGTCGCTGTTCGGCGCCGAGCGCAATGCGCCGTTCGCTGTCTACGACACCTCGGGGCCGTATACCGATCCAGCCTATCGGGTCGACCTCGCCGCCGGCCTGCCGGCGCTGCGCGCAGGCTGGATCGACGAGCGCGGCGACAGCGAGCGGCTGGCCGATTTCACCTCGCCGTTCACGCGCCGGCATGCGTTGGCGCCGCAGCTTGCCGAGGTGCGTTTCCCGAATGTGCCGAAACCGCGGGTCGCCAAATCCGGCGCGAACGTCAGCCAGATGCACTACGCGCGCCGCGGCCTCGTCACGCCGGAAATGGAATACATCGCGATCCGCGAAAACCAGAAGATCGAGGCGATCCGCGAAGCGCATCTGTTGAAGCAGCACCCCGGTGAAGGCTTCGGCGCGCGCCTGCCGAAACTGATCACACCGGATTTCGTCCGCGACGAGGTCGCGCGCGGGCGCGCGATCATTCCGAACAACATCAATCATCCCGAAAGCGAACCGATGATCATCGGCCGCAATTTCCTGGTGAAGATCAACGCGAACATCGGCAACTCCGCGGTGACCAGCTCGATCGCCGAGGAAGTGGAAAAGATGGTCTGGGCGATCCGCTGGGGCGCCGATACGGTGATGGATCTGTCGACCGGCAAGCACATCCACGAGACACGCGAATGGATCCTGCGCAACTCGCCGGTGCCGATCGGCACCGTGCCGATCTACCAAGCGCTGGAGAAGGTCGGTGGCGTCGCCGAGGACCTCACCTGGGAACTGTTCCGTGACACGCTGATCGAACAGGCCGAGCAAGGCGTCGATTACTTCACGATCCACGCCGGCGTGCGCCTGCCGTTCGTGCCGCTGACGGCGCGGCGCGTCACCGGCATCGTCAGCCGCGGCGGTTCGATCATGGCGAAGTGGTGCCTGGCGCATCACAAGGAGAGCTTCCTCTACGAGCGCTTCGAGGAGATCTGCGAGATCATGAAGGCGTACGACGTCGCGTTCTCGCTCGGCGACGGTCTGCGTCCGGGTTCGATCGCCGACGCCAACGACGCTGCGCAGTTCGCCGAGCTCGATACGCTGGGCGAACTGACCCAGGTCGCCTGGAAGCATGACGTGCAGACGATGATCGAGGGCCCCGGCCACGTGCCGATGCACCTGATCAAGGAGAACATGGATCGCCAGCTGGAAAAATGCGGCGAAGCGCCGTTCTATACCTTGGGACCGCTGACGACCGATATCGCACCCGGCTACGACCACATCACTTCGGCGATCGGCGCCGCGATGATCGGCTGGTACGGCACCGCGATGCTCTGCTACGTGACGCCGAAGGAGCACCTCGGCCTGCCGGACAAGCAGGACGTGCGCGACGGCATCATCACCTACAAGATCGCCGCGCACGCAGCCGATCTCGCCAAGGGCCACCCGGGCGCGCAGGCGCGCGACAACGCGCTGAGCAAGGCGCGCTTCGAATTCCGCTGGGACGACCAGTTCAACCTGGGGCTCGATCCGGAAAAGGCGAAGGAATTCCACGACGAGACCTTGCCGAAAGATGCGCACAAGACGGCGCACTTCTGCTCGATGTGCGGGCCGAAGTTCTGCTCGATGAAGATCACCCAGGACGTGCGCGACTACGCCAAGGAACACGGCCTCGGCGAGAGCGAGGCGCTCAGCGACGGCATGGCCGAGAAGGCCGCCGAGTTCCGCGCGGCGCCGGACGTCTATCGGCGCGCCTGAAGCCGCGTGTCCTGTCGGGTTATCCTATCCTATCGGATCGCACGCGCGGCACTGGGAATGGGTCTGAATTGATCGTCATGCCCGCGAAAGCGGGCATGACGGCAAACGATTTGTGCAGAACGTTCTCGGGGCCGTACGCGTGCGTGCACGCATCGACGAGTCTTGACCATGAAGCTTCCCGTTCCGTTCGTTCAATTGCCGCTGATGTTCGACGCGCAGGCGCTGCTGGCGGAAGTCGAGCGCCTGGACCAGAGCCTATGGCGGCCCCATCCGACCGGCATGCCGGGCAACAGCGCAATGCCGCTGGTGACGTCGGAAGGTGATCCGACGCGTGGCGACTGGCTGGTCGGCCCGATGCGGCCGACGCCCGAGCTGCAGCGCAGCCCGTATCTGATGCAAGTGCTGGCGAGTCTTGAAGCGGTGATCGGGCGCGTGCGCCTGATGCGCCTGTCCGGGGGCGCCGAGGTTCATGCGCATGTCGATACCGATTACTACTGGAATGAGCGCGTGCGCGTGCACGTGCCGATCCGGACCCAGCCGAGCGTGCGGTTTTCCTGCGCCGATGCGCAGGTCAACATGGCCGCCGGCGAGTGCTGGATCTTCGACACCTGGCGCATGCACCACGTGCTGAACGACAACGATTCGCCGCGCATTCACATGGTCGTCGACACGGTCGGCAGCGCTGCATTCTGGAACATCGTCAACACGGGCCGGCCGCACACGGCGCCGCGCACCGGCTGGCAGGCGCGTTTCGTCGGTCCGCCGAATGGGGCGGCGCCGACGCCGGTGTTCGAATCGGTCAACAGCCAGTCGCCGATGAGCTATTGGGAGCTGCGCGGGCACGTCTCGTTCCTGTTCGGCGAAGTCGATACGCATCCGCGTCTGTCGGCAGTGGCGCAGATGACCGGCACATTCGTCGGTGCGTGGCAATCGCTCTGGTACGCGCACGGCGCGGACGAGGCGGCCTTGCCGAAGTACGCGCAGCTGTTGGACGATTTCCTCGCCCGTGTGGCGCCTGCCGCGCGCGGCATCCCGCTGCGCAATGGTGCAGATCTCGCCGACGGCATCACCGGCTTGTTCAAGCGCGCGGTGGCGCGCACGCAGACGATCGTGATGACCGAGGAAGGCTCGCGCAGCGCGCCCGTGCAGACGATGTCGGCGCCGGCCAGCGTCGTGCGCCGTGAATTCGATCGCCCGGTCTTCATCATTTCACCGCCGCGCTCGGGCTCGTCACTGTTGTTCGAGACGCTGGCGCGCAGCCCGACCGCTCACACGATCGGCGGTGAAAGCCATGGCATTTTCGAAGGTATCGCCGCGCTGGATACCGCGCGCAGCGGTTATGCA
>Ga0247784_1000300_pt1 | contig 14167 bp, 16 predicted proteins | sample UWRJL169409R5_FD_179909 | JGI IMG/M metagenome (GOLD analysis project Ga0247784, IMG submission 179909) | Plant litter microbial communities from Arlington Agricultural Research Station in Wisconsin, United States - UWRJ-L169-409R-5 | ecosystem: Environmental > Terrestrial > Plant litter >...
GCTCGCCGCCTGCAGCCAGGTGCTGGCCATGTTGTTGCCGTCGCCGACCCAGGCCACCACCTTGCCGGCGATGCTGCCGCGATGCTCGATGTACGTGAAGATGTCGGCCAGGATCTGGCACGGGTGGTACTCGTTGGTCAGCCCGTTGATCACCGGCACGCGCGAGTTCGCCGCGAAGGCCTCGAGCTTGGTCTGCTCGTAGGTGCGGATCATCACCAGGTCGACCATGCGGCTGATCACGCGCGCGCTGTCCTCGATCGGCTCGGCGCGGCCGAGCTGGCTGTCGCCGGTGGTCAGGTTCACCACCGAGCCGCCCATCTGGTACATGCCGGCCTCGAAGCTGACGCGGGTGCGCGTGGAGGCCTTCTCGAAGATCATCGCCAGCGTCCGGTCGACCAGCGGCGTGTACTTCTCGTAGTTCTTGAAGCGCTTCTTGATGATGCCGGAGCGCTCGAACAGGTAGGCGTATTCCTCGGCGCGGAAGTCCTTGAACTGCAGGTAGTGCTTGATGAGGCTCATGCCGGGCTTCATGGCTTGGCGGGGGTTTCGGACAGGAAGCGCTTGACCAGCGGGCACAGGATGGCCACGATCTGCGCTGCTTCGTCGGCCGTGAGGATCAGCGAGGGCACCAGGCGGATCACGCGATCGGCGGTGACGCTCAGCAGCAGGCCGGCTTCGGCCGCGCGGTTCAGCAGCACGCCGCACGGACGGTCGAGCTCGATGCCGAGCATCAGGCCCTGGCCACGCACCTCGACGAAGCCCGGCACGCCCGACAGCTCTTTCTCGATGCCGGCCTTCAGCGCGGCGCCGACGGTGGCGGCGTTCTCGAGCAGCTTCTCTTCTTCCATGATGCGCAGCGTCTCGACACCGGCGCGCATCGCGAGCGGGTTGCCGCCGAAGGTGCTGCCGTGGTTGCCCGGGCCAAGCACGTTGGCGGCCTTCGGGCCGCAGACGATCGCGCCGACCGGCACGCCCGAGCCCAGGCCCTTGGCGAGCGGCATCACGTCCGGCTTGATGCCGGCCCACTGGTGCGCGAACCACTTGCCGGTGCGGCCCAGCCCGCACTGCACCTCGTCGAGCATCAGCAGCCAGCCGCGCTCGTCGCAGACTTTGCGGATGCCCTGCAGGTACTCGACGGTCGAGACGTTGATGCCGCCTTCGCCCTGGATCACTTCCAGGAACACCGCGACGACGTTCGGGTTCTCGGCCGCCACCTTGCGCACCGCGGCCAGGTCGTTCAGCGGCACCCGCACGAAGCCTTCGACCAGCGGGCCGAAGCCGGCCTGCACCTTGGTGTTGCCGGTGGCCGAGAGCGTCGCGATCGAGCGGCCGTGGAAGGCCTTCTCGTAGACGATGATCTCCGGGCGCTCGATGCCCTTGTCGTGGCCGAACTTGCGGGCGATCTTCAGTGCGCCTTCGTTGGCTTCGAGGCCGGTGCTGCAGAAGAAGGCGTTGGTGAGGCCCGACACTTCGGTCAGCTTCGCGGCGAGCTGTTCCTGCAGCGGCACCTGGTAGTAGTTGGAGCTGTGGATCAGCTTGCCGACCTGGTCCTGCAGCGCGGCGACCAGCTTCGGGTGCGCATGGCCGACGGTGTTGACGGCGATGCCGCCCAGGCCGTCGAGGTATTTCTTGCCGTCGGTGTCCCATACCCAGCAGCCTTGGCCATGCGACAGCGCGAACGGCAGGCGACCGTAGGTCGGCATCACGTGGGGCATGGGCGGGGCAGCGGCGGTGGTGGTCGCATTCATTGCGGCAGGACTCCGAAAGTGCGCGGAAGTGCGGAATACAGGGCAGCAGGGCGCCGCCCGGGGCCTTGGATTCTAAGGGTCGGGTCCGACGCGCCGATAAAGGCACAGGCGCCAACCCCTCCCGGGCCCGGCAATCTGCTGCGGCGCAGCATATTCGCGGCACAATAGCCGCCGGCCGACCCGCCCTCCGTTCGACCCACGCCCGCAGCACGCATGACCTCACCCTTGCCCCGCGAAGTGTTCATCCAAGGCCTCACCAAGGATGGCAAGACCTTCCGTCCCAGCGATTGGGCGGAGCGGCTGGCGGGTGCGATGTCGAGTTTCCGCCCGGGCGGCTCGGCCGGTGGCATCGGGTCGTTCATCGGCTACTCGCCGTACTGCGTGCCGCGCGTGATCAACGGCGTGAAGTGCGTGATCGTCAGCGAGGAACTGAAGGCGCTGGAGCCGATGGCCTGGGACTTCGTGATGAACTTCGCGCGCGACAACGACCTGCAGGTCGTCGAGGCCTGCCTGCTGCCGAACGGGCAGCTGGCACCGGTGCCGCCGCCGGCCCAGCAGGCCGCCTGAATCCCACCGTTTCTTGCCGCAGCCTTTGGCGGCACCAATGAAAAAGGCCCGCTGAGCGGGCCTCTTCACTTACCACCTGGAATCTTTTCAATCAGGCTGCGAGAGCCTTGATCTTGGCCGACAGGCGGCTCTTGTGGCGAGCAGCCTTGTTCTTGTGGAACAGGCCCTTGTCGGCCACGGAATCGATCACGCCTTGGGCGGTCTTGAAGATTTCGGCAGCCTTGGCCTTGTCGCCGGCGACAACGGCCTTCTGGACGTTCTTGACGACCGTGCGGAACTTCGAACGCAGCGCGGTGTTGGCGGCGTTGAGCTTCACGTCTTGACGGACGCGCTTGCGGCCCGACGCGATGCGGACCGTCTTCTTGACTTTGGAGGAAGTAGCCATTTGTTTGCGTGATCCAGGTGGGTGGGGCAAAGACCGCGAGTATAGCATTCACATTTCGGCCCGGGCAAATCGAGACACGAGCGGTGAGCAGGCGCTACCTATAATCCGCCCGCTTCCTGCCCCCGCCCCATGAACCTGCTGCGTGCCGCCTCCGTCGTCTCCCTGCTGACCCTGGCGTCGCGCATCACCGGGCTGGGGCGCGAGCTGATGGTGGCCGCGATGTTCGGCGCCGGCGCCTGGACCGACGCCTTCCAGGCCGCGTTCCGCATCCCCAACATGCTGCGCCGGCTGTTCGCCGAAGGCGCTTTCGCGCAGGCCTTCGTGCCCATCCTCGGCGAGACGCGCACCCGCGAGGGCGACGAGGTCACGCACCTGCTGGTCAACGCCGTCGCCACCGTGTTGTTCTGGGCGCTGCTCGTCACCTGCGTGGCGGGCATGGTCGGGGCACCGGTGATCGTCTGGCTGATGGCCTCCGGCCTCGCGCAGTTCGACGGCGCGGTCGTGATGACGCGCTGGATGTTCCCCTACATCGGCTTCATCTCGCTGGTGGCGCTGGCAGCCGGCGTGCTCAACACCTGGAAGCAGTTCGCGGTGCCGGCCGCGTCGCCGGTGCTGCTGAACCTGGCGGTGATCGGCGCCGGCTGGGGCCTGGCGCCGGTGTTCCGGCGCTGGGGGATCGAACCGATCTACGCGATGGCGGTCGGCGTGATGGTCGGCGGCGTGCTGCAGCTGGCGGTGCAGCTGCCGGCGCTCGCGCGCATCGGCCAGCTGCCGCGCATCGGCATGACGCCCGGGCGCATCCGCGCCGCCTGGCATCACCCCGGCGTGCACCGGGTGCTGCGTCAGATGGCGCCGGCGCTGCTGGGCGTGTCGGTGGCGCAGCTGTCGCTGCTGATCAACACGCAGATCGCGTCGCACGTCGGCGTTGGCGCGGTGTCGTGGCTGACCTATGCCGACCGGCTGATGGAGTTCCCGACCGCGCTGCTCGGCGTCGCGCTCGGCGTGGTGCTGATCCCGCAGCTGTCGTCGGCCCAGGCGCGCGCCGATGCCGAGGCGTACTCCGGCCTGCTCGACTGGGGCCTGCGCCTGGTGCTGCTGCTCGCGCTGCCGTGCGCGGTGGCGCTGCTGGTGTTCACGACGCCGCTGGTCGCGTCGCTCTACCACCGCGGGGCGTTCCGGGCCGAGGACGTCGCGCAGACCGTGCTCGCGCTGCGCGGCTACGGCGTCGGCCTGATGGGGCTGATCGGCGTCAAGATCCTCGCGCCCGGCTTCTACGCCCGGCAGGACATCCGCACGCCGGTCCGGATCGCGGTGGTCGTGCTGGTGCTGACCCAGCTGATGAACCTGCTGTTCGTGCCGCAGCTGGGCCATGCGGGACTGGCGCTGTCGATCGGCCTGGGCGCGCTGGTCAACGCCGGCTGGCTGTTCGTCGGCCTGCGCCGGTCGGGCAGCTATACGCCGTCGGCCGGCTGGCCCGGCTTCACCTGGCGGGTGCTGCTGGCGACCACCCTGCTGGGCGCCTTGCTCGGCTATGCCTCGCTGAAGCTCGACTGGATCGCGCTCGGCCAGCAGCACGGCGCACGCGCCGCGTGGCTGGCGGCCTGCCTGGGCGGCGCGGCGATCGTTTACTTCGGAACCCTGCTTGCCACCGGGTTGAACCTGAAGCAGTTCGCCCGGCGCGGCTGAAATGCGACGCTAAACTGCCTGGATGGCCCGTCCGTTGCAGTTCGAAGCGCCCACCGCGCTGGAGTATTTCGCGTCGCTGGTGGCGGATGACGCCAGCCTGTCGCTGACCGAGGCCGCCGTCGCGATCGGCCAGGACGACGATCCCGGCCTCGACGCGCAGTCGGTGCTGGCCGAGATCGACCAGCTCGCGCTGCGCCTGAAGCACCGCGTCCCGGCCGATGCGGTGCCGCTGCAGCGCCTGCGCCGGCTGAACCACTTCTTCTTCAACGACCTCGGCTTCGCCGGCAACGTCAACGACTACTACGACCCCGGCAACAGCCACCTCGGCACGGTGCTGCGCACGCGGCGCGGCATCCCGATCACGCTGGCGGTGCTGTACATCGAGCTGGCCACGCAGATCGGCCTGCAGGCGCGCGGCGTGTCGTTCCCCGGGCATTTCCTCGTCAAGCTGCACATGCCGCAGGGCGAGGTCGTGATCGATCCGTTCACCGGCCATTCGCTGTCGCGCGACGAACTCGACGACCTGCTGATGCCCTACCGCCAGAGCCATGGGCTGGTGGGCGATTTCGACGTGCCGCTCGGTCTCTTCCTGCAGGCGGCGCCGGCGCGCGACGTGCTGGCGCGCATCCTGCGCAACCTGAAGGAAATCCACCGCAGCGGCGAGGACTGGCCGCGCCTGCTGCAGGTGCTGAACCGGCTCGTGGTCCTGCTGCCCGACGCCTGGGAAGAGCGGCGCGACCGCGGCCTGGCCTACGCCGAACTCGGCATGAACGGCGAAGCGCTGCACGACCTGGACCTGTACCTGGCCCATGGGCCGGCTGCCGAGGACCAGGCGGCGATCCGCGCCCGCGTCGCCCGGCTGCGCAGCGCCGGACCGCGCCGCCTGCACTGACGCACCGCAGCGGCGGCGAAGCGCCACCGCCCTGACACCGGTTTCAGCCGTTTTGGGGCCCGGTCCCCCCCGCCCTTAGAATTTGCCGCTTCCTGCCGGCACCGCCCACCCCGGGTCTCGCTTTCAACACTGAGCACGCCGGCATCACCGACCTCGTCGATGCAACTCTCTCCTGCGCAGCGTCAAACCCTTTCGTGGCTGGCCATCGCCCTGGCGGTGCTGGTGCTGGTGTGGCTGCTGGCGCCGGTGCTGACGCCGTTCATCGTCGGCGCCGTGCTGGCCTATGCGCTGCATCCGCCGGTCGAGCGCCTGGCCGCGCGCGGCGTGCCGCGCGTGCTGGCGGTGCTGGGCGTCGAGGTGCTGGCGCTGCTGCTGGTGCTGACGGTGCTGCTGCTGATCGTGCCCATCTTGTCGAAGGAGCTGCCGCTGCTGCGCCAGCAGGTGCCGCTGCTGATCGACCGCTTCAGCCTGTGGGCGACGCCGTGGCTGGCGCAGCTCGGCATCCATGCGCAGCTCGACACCGCGAGCATCAAGGAATTCGTCGTCCAGCGCCTGGGCGACAACATGGAAGAGTGGATGGGCACCGTGCTCAGCTCCGCGCGCATCGGCGGCAGCTTCCTGCTCGCGATCGTCGGCAACGCGGTGCTGATCCCGGTCGTGCTGTTCTACCTGCTGATGGACTGGCCGCACCAGGTCAATCGCCTGGAGAACCTGATCCCGCCACGCCTGCAGCCGAGCGTGCGCAGCTTCATGGCCGAATGCGATGCGGTGCTCGGCCAGTACCTGCGCGGCCAGCTGCTGGTGATGGGCATCCTCGCCGTCTGCTACAGCATCGGCCTCGCGCTGTTCGGCTTCGACCTGGCGGTGCCGGTCGGCGTGTTCACCGGCCTCGCTGTGTTCATTCCCTACCTCGGCTTCGGGCTCGGGCTGGTGCTGGCGCTGCTGGCCGGCACGCTGCAGTTCGCGAGCGCCTACGGGCTGGTCGCGGTCGCGGTGGTGTACGGGGCGGGCCAGGTGCTGGAGAGCGTGTACCTCACGCCGCGCCTGGTCGGCGAGCGCATCGGGCTGAGCCCGCTGACGGTGATCTTCGCGCTGCTCGCCTTCGGCCAGCTGTTCGGCTTCGTCGGCGTGCTGATCGCGCTGCCGCTCAGTGCGGTGATGGCGGTGGCGGCCGGGCGCGTGCGCGGTGCCTACCTCGACAGCAAGCTGTTCCGCGGGTGACCGGGCGATGCGCCAACTGCCCCTGTTGATTGCCAGCGACCCGGCGCACACCTTCGAGACCTTCGTCGCGGCCGGCAATGCGCTGGCGCTGGCCCACCTGCGCGGCCTGACGCGCCAGGCCGCGCCGGTGCTCCTGTGGGGGCCGTCGGGCGCCGGCAAGACGCACCTGCTGCGGGCGCTCGCCAGCTCGGTGCAGCAGCAGGGCGGCCGCGTCAGCTGGTTCACCGCGGGCGACGACCTGCCGTGGCAGTTCGACGAAGGCGACATGCTGATCGTGCTCGACGACTGCGATGCGCTCGACGAAGCCGGCCAGCACGCCGCGTTCGCGCTGTTCGTGCAGGCGACGACGCACGGCATCCCGGTGGCGGCCGCTGCCCGCGTGCCGCCGGTCGACCTGCCGCTGCGCGAGGACCTGCGCACCCGGCTCGGCTGGGGCCACGTCTTCGCGATCGAGCCGCTCGGCGAGGCCGAGGCCCGCGCCGTGCTGCGCCGCGAGGCCGATCGGCGCGGCATCTTCCTGTCCGACGACGTGATGGACTACCTGCTGACGCGCTTCTCGCGCGACCTGAAGCACCTGATGAAGCTGCTCGACCGGCTCGACGAATTCGCGCTCGCGCACAAGCGGGCGATCACGGTGCCGCTGCTCAAGCAGATGCTCACCGAGGAAGGCCCGGCGCCGTCATGAACCTGTGCCTGTTCGACCTCGACCACACGCTGATCCCGCTCGATTCCGACCACGCCTGGGGCGAGCACATGCTGCGCCTCGGCTGGGTCGAGACCGACGAATTCCGGCGCGCCAACGACGCCTTCTACGTGCAGTACCAGGCCGGCACGCTCGACATCCACGAATACATCGAGTTCGCCACGCGCGCCTGGCGCGGCCGCCCGGCCGCCGAACTGGCCGCCGCGCAGGCCGGTTTCATGCGCGAGGTGATCGTGCCGGCGATGCTGCCGCCCGCCATCGCGCTGGTGCGCGACCACCAGGCGCGCGGCGACCTGGTGGCCATCGTCACCGCGACCAACGAGTTCGTCACGGCGCCGATCGCCCGGGCCTTCGACGTGCCCCACCTGCTCGCGGTGGAGCTGGAGCGCGGCCCGGCGGGTAACATCACGGGCCGGATCCACGGAACACCTTCGTTTCGAGACGGCAAGACGGCCCGCACCCGCGAGTGGCTGGCAGGCCTGGGGCACAGTCTGCAGGATTTCGAACGAATCAGCGTCTACAGCGATTCGCCGAACGACCTGCCGCTGCTGGAATGCGCCACCGAGCCGGTGGCAACCAACCCCTCGCCGACGCTGGAAACCCTGGCGCGTGAGCGAGGCTGGCGAGTACTACAACTATTCAACCAATGATCAAGAAGTTCATTGACAAGCTGCTGGGCAAGACCAGCACCCCGATCGCGGTGCCCAAGGGCAAGCGGGTCGAAGTCGCGGCCGCCGAGCACGGCATCGATCCGGCGCTGGTCGACGAGAACGCGGTCCGCGTGGTGCAGACCCTGGCCGATGCCGGCTACGAGGCCTACATCGTCGGCGGCGCGGTGCGCGACCTGCTGGTCGGGCTGCGGCCGAAGGATTTCGACGTCGCCACCAACGCCACGCCCGAGCAGGTCAAGAGCCTGTTCCGGCGCGCCTTCATCATCGGCCGGCGCTTTCGCATCGTGCACGTGGTGTTCGGCCGCGGGCGCGAGCACGAGGTGATCGAGGTCTCGACCTTCCGCGCGATGATGGACGCCGCGGCGTCCGAGCAGGTCAGCGGCAACGAGAAGACCTCGAAGAGCGAGCTGGCCGGCAAGACCCATGCGGTCGATGCGGCCGGGCGCGTGCTGCGCGACAACGTCTGGGGCCCGCAGATCGAGGACGCGGCGCGCCGCGACTTCACGGTCAACGCGATGTACTACGACCCGCAGCGCCAGATCGTCGTCGACTACCACGGCGGCATCAAGGACGCGAAGAAGAAGGTGCTGCGCATCATCGGCGACCCGGTCACCCGCTACCGCGAAGACCCGGTGCGCATCATCCGCGTCGTGCGCTTCGCGGCCAAGCTCGGCTTCACGATCGACCCGAAGACGCGTGCGCCGATCCGCGAGCTGGCCGCGCTGCTCGACAGCGTGCCGGCCTCGCGCACCTTCGACGAGATGATCAAGCTGCTGCAGACCGGCCATGCGCTGGCCAGCATCGAAGAGCTGCACAAGCAGGGCCTGGCCGGCGCGGCGCGCGGGCTGTTCCCGATCCTCGACGTGATGCTCGACGACGCGCAGAAGCACCCGGCGCGCCAGAAGTTCGTGCAGCTCGCGCTGGCCGACACCGATCGCCGCGTCGCCGAGAGCAAGCCGGTGGCGCCGAGCTTCATGCTCGCGTGCATGCTGTGGCACGAGGTGCTCGACCGCTGGCTGCGCCTGAAGAAGGGCGGTGAGGCGCCGTTCCCCGCGCTGCAGCAGGCGATCGACGCGGTGTTCGATGCACGCATCGGCGACATCTCCGGCCGCGGCAAGCTGGCCGGCGACATGCGCGAGATCTGGCTGATGCAGCCGCGCTTCGAGCGCCGCACCGGCAACGGGCCGTTCACGCTGGTCGAGCAGCCGCGCTTCCGTGCCGCGTTCGACTTCCTGCGGCTGCGCGCCGATGCCGGCGAGATCGAGGCCGAGCTGGCGCGCTGGTGGGAAGACTTCTCGCTGGCCGATCCGGACGAGCGGCATCGGCTGATGCAGGGCAAGCGCGAGGGTGCACGCGACGGAACGCGCGAAGGCCCGCGCGACGCCCCGCGGCGTGCGGCCTCCGGCCCGCGTGCGGCTCCCGCGGCCCGTGATGTGGCGCCCGCGAAGGCCGGCGACGCCGCCGAGGCGGACGACGCCGCTGAAACGGCGGACGGTGACCTGTCGGCCGAACCGGCCCGCAAGCGCCGTCGTCGTCGCCGCAAGCCTGGTGGCGGTGAAGGTGGTGCGGGTGGTGGCGCTGGTGGCGGCGCAGCCCCGGCCTCCGGCGGCGATGCCGGCGAATGAAGCCCGCGCCGAATGGGCCTTCATCGGCCTGGGCGCCAACCTCGGCGATGCCCGCGCGACGCTGACCCGGGCACTCGGCGAGCTGGCGGCGATGCCCGGCGTCGACGCGCTGCAGGCCTCGCCGCTGTACCGCACGACGCCGGTCGATGCGCAAGGCCCCGACTTCGTCAACGCCGTCGCGCGGCTGCGCACCACGCTGCCGCCGCTGACGCTGCTGGCCGGCTTGCAGGCCATCGAGGCGGCCCATGGCCGTGAGCGGCCGTACCGCAACGCACCCCGCACGCTCGACCTCGACCTGCTGCTGTATGGCGAGCAGGCGATCGACGAACCCGCCCTGACCGTGCCGCACCCGCGCATGCACCTGCGCGCCTTCGTGCTCGTACCGCTGGCCGACCTGGTGCCCGACCTGCTCATCCCCGGTCGCGGCAGCGTCGCGGCGCTGCGGGCCGGACTCGACTTCCAACCCCTCTCCCGGATCGACCCATGAATGCCATCCCCGTGTCGGTGCAGACCGTCGTGCTGCTGATCGCGTCAAACGTGTTCATGACCATCGCGTGGTACGGCCACCTGAAGAGCCTGGCCGACAAGCCCTGGTTCGTCGCGGCGCTGATCAGCTGGGGCATCGCGCTGTTCGAGTACCTGCTGCAGGTGCCGGCCAACCGCATCGGCTATGCCGGCGGCTTCTCGCTCGCGCAGCTGAAGATCACGCAGGAGGTCATCACGCTGGGCGTGTTCGTGCCGTTCGCGATGATCTACATGGGCCAGCCGTTCAAGCTCGACTACGTGTGGGCCGGGCTGTGCCTGGTCGGTGCGGTGTACTTCATCTTCCGGTCATGAGCCTGGGCATGGGCACGGGCCTGGAGCGCTTCCGCCACATCGCGATCGAGGGGCCCATCGGCGTCGGCAAGAGCTCGCTCGCGCGCCGGCTCGCGGCCCACCTCGCGGCGGAGTCGATGATGGAGCAGGCCGGCGAGAACCCGTTCCTCGAGCGCTTCTACGCCGACCAGCCCGGCTATGCCTTCCAGACGCAGGTGTTCTTCCTGTTCCAGCGGCTGCGCCAGGTGCGCTCGCTGGCGCAGCCGGGCATGTTCTCGCAGGCGGTGGTCAGCGATTTTTTGTTCGCCAAGGACGCGATCTTCGCGCGGCTGAACCTGAGCGACGAGGAATACGGGCTGTACAGCCAGATGTATGGCCAGGTCGCGCCGCAGGTGCCGCAGCCCGACCTCGTGATCTGGCTGCAGGCGCCGACCGCGACGCTGCTGCAGCGCATCCAGCGCCGTGCCATCCTGATGGAGCAGCGCATCGCGGCCGACTACCTGCAGCGCCTCGCCGACGCCTACGCCGGTTACTTCGAGGGCTTCGATGCGGCGCCGGTGCTGGCGGTCAACACCGAGCACTTCAACCCGATCGAGCGCGAGGCCGACTGGCAGGCGCTGCTCGACCGGCTCGGCGGCTTCCAGGGCCCGCGCGAGTTCTTCGACCCGGGCGCGGCACCGCGATTGGCCTGAACTGCCCGGCTACACTGCGCCGTGTGAAAAATTGGTGACAGCGCGACGACAGCGCGGCCGATCCCCAGGAGACCCCGATGCTGTTTGGCAAGCTGCTGCCGCGCGAAGGCAATTTCTTTGAGCTGTTCAACCAGCACGCCGCGTTCATCGTCGAAGGCGCGCGCGCCTTCATCGCGATGATCGAGAACTACAACGACCTGAACCTGCGCGAGAAGCATGCGAACGAGGTGGTGGCCGCCGAGCGCGCCGCCGACCGCATCACCGCCGAGGTCAACCGGCTGCTGCACAAGACCTTCATCACGCCGATCGACCGCGAGCAGATCCACGGCCTGATCAACGCGATGGACGACATCGTCGACCTGCTGCAGGACGCCACCGAGACCATGCAGCTGTACGACGTGCGTGCGATGACCGAAGAGGTGCTGCGCCTGGGCGACCTGAGCGCCAAGTGCTGCGAGCGGGTGCAGCACGCGGTGTCGCTGCTGCCGCGGCTGAACCAGCACGACGCGAGCGAGGCCGCGATCAAGACCTGCGAAGAGATCGACAAGCTCGAGTCCGACGCCGACCGGGTGATGCGCGCCGCGATGTCCAAGCTGTTCCGCGAGGAAAAGGACGTGCGCGAGCTGATCAAGCTGAAGGCCATCTACGAGCAGCTCGAATCGATCTCCGACCGCTGCGAGGACGTCGCCAACCTGATCGAGGGCGTGGTCCTCGAGAACTCCTGAGCGGACGGGGCTGCGGATGCAATCGGTCCAGGTCGCCTTCTGGGTGGTGGCGCTGCTGGTGGCGCTGGCCATCGTCTTCGACTTCATGAACGGATTCCACGACGCGGCCAATTCCATCGCCACCGTCGTGTCCACCGGCGTGCTCAAGCCGCAGCAGGCGGTCGTCTTCGCGGCCTTCTTCAACGTGCTGGCGATCTCGGTGTTCCACAACCTGACGGTGGCCGCCACCGTCGGCAAGGGCATCGTCGTGCCGGGCGTCGTCGATCACCACGTGGTGTTCGGTGCGCTGATCGGCGCGATCGTCTGGAACGTCGTGACCTGGTGGTACGGCATCCCGTCGAGTTCGTCGCATGCGCTGATCGGCGGCATCTGCGGCGCGGTCATCGCGAAGGCCGGCGTCGGCGCGCTGGTCGGCGGCGGCCTGCTGTGGATCGTGGCCTTCATCTTCATCTCGCCGGCGCTCGGCTTCCTGCTCGGTTCGCTGGCGATGGTGGCGGTGGCCTGGATCTGCCGGCGCAGCTCGCCGCTGCGGGTCGACAACTGGTTCCGCCGGCTGCAGCTGGTGTCGGCCGGCCTGTACAGCCTGGGCCACGGCGGCAACGACGCGCAGAAGACCATCGGCATCATCTGGATGCTGCTGATCGCCACCGGCTATGCCGCGGCCGATTCGAAGACGCCGCCCGGCTGGGTCATCGGCAGCTGCTACCTGGCGATCGGCCTCGGCACGATGTTCGGCGGCTGGCGCATCGTGCTGACGATGGGACAGAAGATCACCAAGCTGAAGCCGGTCGGCGGCTTCTGCGCCGAGACCGGCGGGGCGATGACGCTGTTCCTCGCGACCGCGCTCGGCATCCCGGTGTCGACCACGCACACCATCACCGGCGCGATCGTCGGCGTCGGCTCGGTGCGGCGTGCGTCGGCGGTGCGCTGGGGCGTCGCCGGCAACATCGTGTGGGCCTGGGTCTTCACGATTCCCGCCGCTGCGTTCGTCGCCGCGATCGCCTACTGGGTGAGCTTCACGATGTTCCCCTGACGGTGTCCGCCGCCGAGCCGGATCACTGGCTGATCTTGCGGGCTTCCTCGACCTGGTATTCGAAGTAGCGCTGGCCGCCGAACGCGATGGTGGCCATCAGCACGGTGGCGCCGAGCATCAGCGCGACCACGACGCCGATCACCGCGAGCCAGCCGGCCGGGGCGACCGGCTCGCCGCGGTTGAAGCGCAGGCTCCACGTCTCGTCGGGCATCAGGCCGTAGACGATCGCCGCCAGCATCGCCGCCGCGATCGCGATGCCCAGCAGCGGGATCAGCGCCCACGAGAGCGGGTCGTCCTGGCCGATGCGGATCACGCGCAGCACGCCATAGGCGCCGATCAGCGTCGGCACCGGCCACAGCCAGCCCCAGACGTCGCGCGGGCCGTGCAGGTAGAAGCGGTGCAGCCCGAGGCTGCCGCCGACCAGCGCGATCCAGGTCGCGAGCGTCTTCGACTTGGCCATGGTCACTGGCCTGCGGCCGGCGGCACGGCGTCGCCGCTGCCGAGCGCGCGTTGCATCAACACCACGTCGAGCCAGCGCTCGAACTTCCAGCCGGCGGACTTCAGCAGCCCGGTGTGCTCGAAGCCCAGGCTGCGGTGCACGCCGATCGATCCGGCGTTGGCCGAATCGCCGATCACCGCCAGCATCTGGCGCGTGCCGAGCGCCTCGCACCGCGCCATCAACTCGGCCAGCAGCGCCTTGCCGACGCCTTGCCCGCGGGCGGCATCCGACAGGTAGATCGAGTCCTCGAGGCAGAAGCGGTAGGCGCGGCGCGGACGGAAATGGTTCGCGTAGGCATAGCCGAGCACCTCGCCGCCGCGCTCGGCCACCAGCCAGGGCAGGCCCTTGGACAGCACGTCGTCGCGGCGGCGGGTCATCTCGGCGAGGTCGGGCGCCTCGAGCTCGAAGGTGCCGGTGCCGTGCAGCACGTTCCAGCCGTAGATGGCGGTGATGGCGGGGAGGTCGGCGGCCGTGCTGGCGCGAATCGTGATGGGGCTCTCGGACATGATGGGGGCGTGGGGTGGTCTGACGAGTTTATAATGTCGGGTTTCGGTGACGGCCGGCCCGGAGGGTTGGCGTATCTACGGCACCGACCCCCCGATCTGCTTGCCCTGAGTGTCTCCTGGTGCGGTGGATGTTTTCGACAATCTCAAGGAAACAACATGGTCGTGATTCGACTCGCACGTGGTGGCGCCAAGAAGCGTCCGTTCTACAACATCGTCGTCGCTGACTCGCGCGTCCGCCGTGACGGCCGCTTCATCGAGCGCGTCGGCTTCTACAACCCGGTGGCTTCCGGTGCCGAAGAGCCGCTGCGCGTGGCCTTCGACCGCGTCACGCACTGGGCTTCGCTCGGTGCCCAGCTGTCGCCGACGGTGGCCCGCCTGGTCGCCCAGGCCAAGGCTGC
>Ga0247784_1000302_pt1 | contig 14114 bp, 6 predicted proteins | sample UWRJL169409R5_FD_179909 | JGI IMG/M metagenome (GOLD analysis project Ga0247784, IMG submission 179909) | Plant litter microbial communities from Arlington Agricultural Research Station in Wisconsin, United States - UWRJ-L169-409R-5 | ecosystem: Environmental > Terrestrial > Plant litter >...
AACGCTTCTCCTCGTCCACTGAACCATCGGCCTTTCGAAACTGCTCGGACCGAATGGCCGCAGGCGCTTGCGAGTAGTACTCCAACGCAACTGTGCGTTGCTCTGCCGCCAGATGCAGAAGCATGAAGCCACTGCCGCCGAGATTTCCTGCGCGGGGCAATGTCACCGCAAGCGCGAAGCCCACGGCGACTGCACTGTCCACGGCATTGCCGCCGTCGCGAAGAACTTCAGCGCCGATCTGCGACGCAAGCTCACTTTGCGAGACAACCATTCCTTCGCGCGCGACGACTGGATGATCGATGCTGTCGTAGCGAATGTTGTATGAGCTTGCGTCGACGGCACGCCGCGATGCTTCGTCCGAGCGCGAAGTCGAACACACCGCGACGGAAGACTGAGCAAACGCTTGTGTCGCACACAGTACAAGCCCGGCCAGCGGGGCCACGCCACTTCGGTTCATTCCAAGCATGATTATTCGAACGACTTCGTGAGCTGCAGGTACCAGTAGCGACCGCGGTTGTCGTGCAGGCTCGCGTAGTAGCCGAAAGGCTCGTCGGCCAACGGCGGATCTTCGTTCAGCACGTTGTTCACACCCAGGCGCACCGTCGTGCTGTCCAACCATCCCGAATGCAACTTGTAGCTGCCGGTCACATTGAATGTCAGCCAGTCGTCGACCGGAAAGTTCAACGCAGTCGAATCCTTCACCTCGCCCACGTAGCGTGCAAACACGCTCGCGCCCCAATCGCCACGACGCCAGCCCAACGTTGCCGACGCACGCGTGCGAGGATTGTCGTCGCGTTCAAGCAGCGAACCGCCGGCTGTGGCTGGTAATCCAGCGGCAAGCAACTCTGCACTCTGCGACGAAGGCGACTGCTCGAAGCGCGTCAGCCGAGAAACATCGATGAGCGTATGGAACCCGCCGATGGGAGTATCGAAGTCGTAGCTCACACTGACATCGACGCCGCGAACGACTCGCGAATTGAGATTCAGAAATTCGTTGAAGATGCGCACCGGCTGACCCGCCGCATTTCGCTCCAGCGCAGGATCGCTGGAACCCTGCTCCAAGCGGCGCACGGCATCGAGATTGAGATGATCGGTCGCAGTGAACACGCCGACCAGCCCGGTCTGTTCGATGCGCCAGAAGTCCACCGCCAACGTCAGCCGATCCAGCGGCTCAAGCGCGATGCCATAGCTGACAGTTTCGCTGTCCTCGGGTTGCAACTGATCGCCGCCACGACGGATGTCTTCGATGTTGAATCGAAAAGCGCCGCAGGCACTTTGATTGAGTGCGGCGATGGTCGTGACGCCTTGATTCAGCGCGCACAGATACAAGTCGGTCAGGTTCTCTTCGACACGGCGAATCTCGGTCGCATTGATCTGCTCCAGGTTCGGCGCACGAAACCCTTCCGAGTAGCCGCCACGGAAGCGCAGCCACTGCGTCACTTCCCAGGTCAGTGCAACCTTCGGCTTGGTCACATCCTCTTCGATATCGGAAAAGCGTTCGTGCCGCACGGCAAGTTGCGTGTTCACGGCGCGAACCAACGGAATGCCCTGCTCCGGCAAAACCAGCGGCACCTGCCATTCGACATACGCCGATGTCACGTTGCGCGACCCTTCGGTATCCGGCGTCGGGCTGGTGTTCATCACGTCGCTGGTCGCCAGACCGCTCGTGGTCACGAAGTTGATCGTCCCGTCGATGCGCAGATCGCGATCGTCCTCATAGGTCTCGCGACGCCATTCGGCACCGACTGCAACACCGATATCGCGACCGAGCACACTGAACGCCGAAGGGCTGGAGATCTTCATGTCGGCAAGCGCGAGCGTGGCTGTGCTATCGCGTGTGACGGAGATGCGCAGCGGATCGGTCACGCTGGCGGGATTCCAAGTGGTGTCGCCGACGGCGGGATTCGCCGGATCGCCTCCGTTGAACGGATTGTAGGCAGTCGCGGGATTGGAACTATTCAGTGCAGCTTGCAACGCTGTGTTGCTGACACGGTTGTGCTCCACGTCTTCCGTGTTCGCCGACGAATACAGCGCTGCCGTTTCCCAATTCCAATTACCGATGTCGCCACGCAAGCCGCTCAATACACGCCACGCTTGCGAATCGACTTCGATGCGACGGTTGCCAGCATCGACGACGCGCATGCCGACGATCTGCACGCTCTGAGCCGGCCCGGCGTAACCCGGCAAGCGTCCCGGCCCGGAACCAAAAGGGTTGAAGGGATTGTTGGCGGCAACGGTCAGCGGTGCCGAGGTGAGATCGGTCGATCCGCCGCGAACCGCTGTCGAGTCCGCACCGTAGTAGAGCAACTCGCCGAACGCCTCCAATCCCGAATCGAATTCGTGCGTGATCGTGCTCAACAGATTGAAACGATTCGACTCGGGCGTCATGGTCGACACCGAGCCTTCGTCGGTCCGCAACGATGCATCGAGCGTCGATGAACCGCCGTCGATGCACGCGCCCGGCGTGCCCGGGACCGCCGCGTCCGATCCGCTCAGCGAACATGGCTGAATGTGAAATTGCGTGAACGATGCACCGAAGCCGGTCACCGGTGTGGTGACGCGAGCACGCAGCCACGGCGCGTATGTCGAAGCATCATTGAAGCTCGCCGCGTATTGAGGATCGACGAGAGCGCTGCGATTGTTGCTCGCCGCGTAACTGCGCTCGGACGCCATCATCTGCGCCCGGTGCATATAAGAACCAAATAACGCCACGTGCGTGCGCCCCTCGTTCAGCGAAAAGCCCGACTTCACGTCGAACGAGGTCTCGTCGAACTCTGTGCCCTCGGAGAAGCCGTAACGCGCGCCGACTTGCAAGCCTTCGAAGTTCGAATCGAGCACGTAGTTCAGCACGCCGGCCGTGGCGTCGGCGCCATAGATGGCCGCCGCTCCGTCGCGCAGCAGCTCCAATCGCGACACGGCTGCGGGCGCAATGGTGTTCACGTTGACGATTTGCACCGGCACCGAATCTTCTTGCTGCGTGGTCGGATGCATCACCATGCGACGTCCGTTCAGCAACACCAACGTATTGCCGGAACCCAGGCCGCGCAGATTGGCGGAAGCGACGTCGCCACGCGCTTGATTCGGTCCCTGCTGCTCGTTGTTGAAGTTTTGTCCGCCGGCTTGCGGCAACGATGCGATGAGTTGATCGGCCGTCAACACGCCGACCGCGGCGATGTCCTCGCTGGATCGAACCGTGACCGGTAACAGCGCGGTCGCAGCCACCCCTTCGATGTGCGAGCCGACCACAACGATCTCTTCCAACTGACTGCCCGGACTATCGTTGCGACTGACCGGCACGGCAGCCGACGGCACCAACGCCTCGGTGCGAACGATGCGAATCGTGCCGTCCTCGCCTTTGACATACTGCAGGCCGGACCCGCGCAACAACCGGGAAATCGCCTCTTCCGGCGTCATCGTTCCACTAACAACAGGCGCCGGACGATTGGCCACCAGCTCGGCGGCCGCGACCACGACCAGATCGGACTGCTGAGAAAACACCAGCAACGCGCGCGACAGCTCGGTGGAACGAATATCGAACGTTCGTTGCGTGTCGGCGGCGATACTTGCCGAGCCCAGTAGCACCACTGCCGGCAGTAATGCACGAATACAGCGTCGAATCACACCGCGCTCCCTATTGTTTTTGTAACCGTGCATGAGACGTTCGAAGCTCGCGATCGTGCCAGCCCCAAGCACGCTCTTGACCGCGCCCGCACCCGCCACGTACTTTTCGTTTCCTGCGTGGTTCGCACAGGTCAGGATCAGCCCGTGGCAGGCGTTTCCCTCGACAGCCTTTCCTCCGCCAGCGGACTCGCCGGCAGCGATGCCCATCGCAACGATCGGGCGGGCCTGAAGCAGCTGTACGATCGCTATTGGACCGATCTGTGCCGGCATATTCGCGCCACGTTCGGCTCCGGTGCCGCCGATCCGCAGGATGTGGCGCAATCGGCGTTCGCGCGTTTCCTGTCCATCGACGATCGCCAGGCCGTCGAGAATCCTCGCGCCTTCCTGTACACCACGGCGCGCAACATCGCACTCGATATCACTCGGCATCTCAAACACACGCGCCGTCATTCACAGAGTGCCGTTCACGAAGCGGCGAACGATGCAGTCGATGAATGCTCGCCGGAACGCATCGCCTTAGCTCGCGAGCGTGCGGCGGCGTTGTCGGCCGCTATCGAAAAGTTGCCTCCCCGCCAACGCCAGGCGCTGTTGCTGAATCGACTACACGACCTGTCGTATAGCGAGATCGCCGAGCGCATCGGCTCGTCGAAGTCCGATGTGCGACGGCAGATCGTGCGCGCGCTCGCGACCATCGAAGCTGCTTTGGAACAATCCGAATGAGCGGCCGGTCGCAACGACAGATTCAAGCCGAGTGCCGCGAGTGGCTGGCATTGCTTCACTCGGACGAAGCGACGGACGACGACCGTAGGCGCTTCGATGCGTGGATGCAGGCCGATCCGCGACATCGACATGCATACGAGTTACTGCAGCTCATGTGGAGCGACATCAGCAAGCTGCGCCATCTCGCACCTCTCGAACCCGTTGCGGCGCCACGACCCGAGCCGGTTCGCACCAGCACGGGATTTCTGCCCTGGGCCGCGGCCGCTGCCGTGGCCGGCCTCGCGATCTTCGCGGTTCATTCTGGATTTCAAACAGCGCCGGAGACTGAGCTCGCGACGACCACGGAATTCACTGAGGACTATTCGACTCAGCTCGGCGAAGTGCGAGCCATTCAGTTGCCGGACGGCAGCTCGCTCACACTCGGTGCGTATTCGCACGCGGCTGTGAAACTTGCGGCCAACGAACGGCGCGTCACGCTCGAACGCGGCGAAGCCTATTTCGAAGTCGCTAAAGATGCGGACCGGCCGTTCTTCGTCGACGCGCAATCGGCGTCGGTCCGCGTAGTGGGCACTCGGTTCGATGTGAGACTCGGCACCAGCCACGTGCGCATCGCCGTCGACGAAGGCGCAGTCGCGGTCAACAATCGATCAGCGGCGGTCAATGGCGGTCAGCGCATCGATGTGCTCCCGAACGGAACGCTGACCGAACCTACGCGCATCGACGAAGGCCAAGTCGCGGCATGGCGCGAAGGTCATCTTGTATATGAAGGCGCGCCGCTGTCGGAAGTCGTTGCGGATCTGTCGCGTTATCGGGCCGCTGTGATTTTGAAATCGCCCGCTGCCGGCGAGTTGCGCGTCACAGCGGGCCTGCGTGTCGAACAGATCGATCAATTCGTCGACCGCCTGCCCGACATCCTGCCGGTTCGCGTCACGCGAACCGCGGAAGCGATCACCATCGATACGACTTAAGTTCCAGCCGTGGCACGTTCGAGAGAGTCGAACGTCGTAGTCGCGAACGCTCCCGTTCGCCGCTTACGAAAGGACCCGTACCATGGAATCCCGCAGTCGTCGACATTTGTGTTCTCTCGCCGCCGGCATCGTGCTGGCACTGTACGCCGCAATCCCCGCCTACTCATCGTCGTTAGCAGTCGCCACCGGCAGCGCGACCGTCGACGGTCGCCCCGTGATGTGGAAGAACCGCGATCACTGGAGCACCCCGGACGGTTGGAAAGTCTTCGCTTATAACTACAGCGCCGACAACTCTTCATTCGGCTCCGGGGATACCTACACCTCGCGCTTCAACTACCTCGGCTACACCGCCGAAGGCGAGTCCGGCCTCGACACTGTTTCACAAGAGCGCGTGCCGTGGGCCGGCGTCAACGAACGCGGTCTCGCGCTCATGCAAGTGGCCGGACACACTCTCACCTCCGAATTCGCCAGCAGCCATGGTTACAGCGTCTCGCAAGACCTGACGCTTGGCATGTCCGGCGGATATTTGAATCACATCGTGCTGTCTCGTTGCGAGCACGTCGACGAAGTCGAACAAGTGCTCCGCAACACCAACAACGGCGGCGGCTTCTTCGGCAGCACGGCGCGCAACACGTCGACGATGATTTCCGTCACCGATCGCTATGGCAATGCGGCCGTGTTCGAGATCGACGGTAACAGTTTCACACGCGACAACATCACGACCGACTATGCGCCGGACAGTAACGGCTACTACTCCGCCGCACATAACGACGACAAGGACACGACCAATCCCGCCAATGGCGCTTACAGCGGTTTCGATTGGCGTAATAACTTCGCCAAGGTTTCGTGGACCAAGGCCAACGGCTTTCCGTACTTCGTCGACAATGCCATCACCGAAGTCGTGACCGATCCGGTGACGGGCGAAGACTCGGTGCAAAACTCCGGCTCGACGTCGGACGGGGTGCACGATTGGGAGGATTCGACCAGCGCCGTCATGCGACACAACCGGGCCGGCATCCGCATGGACGATGCCCATCTCAAGGACTACCGCTATTTCATTCACAAGAATGTGGGCTCGGGCGCCTTGGGCACGGTGAACACAATCGAGACGCTGTCGAAGAATATCGGCGAACTGCCGTACACCGGCGGCGACAAACCTACGGGCTATCACCTGAATCGTTTCGTCTCGACGTTCGGTGCCGTCACGGTCGGCGCCAGGAACAGCGATCCGTACGACGGCAAGCTCGCAGCCAGTTGGGTTTCGCTCGGTGAACCGACTGTCGCTTTGTTCGTGCCGCTGTTTCCATACGCAGGCTCGGTTCCTGCTTCGTACGCCGATCTGTATCAAGCCATCAACTCGAAACGTCATCTCGTGTATTCGTACACTGACGACAACGCCGACGATTACAGCGGCGGTCGCAACGTCGATCATTCCCTGGACACCGTCGCCCTCGCCGGCCCCGGCGGCTACTACGGCGAAGGCGGCATCCAGAAATATACGTTTGCCATCGAAGACTGGGGATTCGATCAATTCGATGGCTTCATCGCGAGCTTGCGCACTGGTACACGTACGCTGACTCAACTGCGTTCGGACATGCAGTCTTGGCAAGCAAATGTCGGCACGGCGATGAAGAACTTCTATGTCGCCGGTGCATGGCCGAACAGCTACGAAGCCGAGTCGTGGGCGAACACGCTCACTGGCAGCGCTGCACGCACGGCGAGCGTGAACGGTTCCTGGCAAGGCAAGGTGACAGGCATCGGGCCGTCCAGCGATCTCACGTTTCAGAAAGTGCGCGTGGTCGGCCCCGGTGCTTATCAACTGAAGATTCACTACGCGGCCACGAGCAATCAAACGCTGAGCTTGAGCGTCAACGGCGGCACTGCCAGTAACGTATCGTTTGCATCGACGGGCGGCGGGGATGTCATCAACACGCAAACAGTGAATGTCACGCTCGCGAGCGGCGACAACAATCTGCGGTTCTTCAACGCCAGCACGTCGACGACACTGGCTATCGATCGCGCCGAAGTGCTCACCAAGGACACCATCGTCGATAACACAGACACCGGCTTCACGACGGCAGGCACCGGCTGGAATGCCAACTCGTCGACCAGCGGCTACTGGGGACGCAACTATCTCTCCGACGGCACGACAGCCGCCGATGGGAACACCAAGTACGCGCGGTGGACACCAAACATTGCGGTTGCGGGCAACTACAAGATCTACATGCGCTGGGCAGCGGCATCCAACCGTCCCGATGCCGCACCGGTGCAAGTCCAATATAACGGCGGCCTCGACACGACCAAGACCGTCAACCAGCAAACAAACGGCGGAGCCTGGGTGGAGATCGGCACGTATTCGCTGGCGGCGGGCACGAGCAATTACGTGCAACTGCTGTGCACCGATGCCGGCTTCACCATCGCCGACGCCGTCCGGTTCGAGAAATTGTAGGCCACCGTGCCGATTCCGCCGCCCCGGCTCTCGAAAAAGAGGGCCGGGCCGGCATTCAGCTGCCACTTTCATCGCACCCTGGCGGTGCCTTCCGGGTATGATTGTGTACAGTATTTGGTATGTGATGCGTGCCCGCTTATCCCATGAGTATCGTCGTTCGCACCCTGTCTGAGCGCGTGTTCGAAGTGGTCCGCGAGCAGATCCTCAAAGGGCATTTGCCCAACGGCGAGCCGATCCGCCAGGACGCGCTGGCCAACGAGCTGGGCGTCAGCAAGATTCCGTTGCGCGAAGCGCTGGCCCGGCTGGAGCAGGAAGGCCTGCTCATCAACCATCCCAATCGCGGCTACTACGTGCTGCCGATGTCTCGCGAGCAGGCCGACGAGATATTCGCCCTGCGCCTGTCCATCGAACCGCAAGCGGCCGCGTACGCCTCAACCGTCGCGACCGACGCCGATCGCGACATCGCCACCCGGGCCTTCCACGCCCTGGACACTGCAGCCGCCAGCAACCTGGCGGACGTTGCGGTACGTAATCGTGAGTTCCACATCGCCCTGGTCGAAGCCGGCCAGCGCACGCTGACGACTCAGCTTGTCGAGCGGCTTGCGATCCTTGCAGAGCGCTACGTGATTGCTCACCTCGAACCGGCGGGCCGGGATGCCCGGGCTCATGTTGAACATCAGGCGTTGTTTGATGCTTGGCTGGCAAGGGATAAGAAGCAGGTGGAAAAGTTGCTCAAGGAGCATATTCAGGGGACGCTCAAGGATTTGCGGGCTGAGTTCAAGGCCGCTGACTGAGTTTCGCCGTATAAGAGGAAGAGGCGTTGTGGCTCACGCCGCCGAGGTAGCTGGGGTATCTCTTCCCGGCACCGCGCACGGCCCTTGTCCACGCAGACGCGTGGACCGTATTCCGTCCATCCCTGGAGCTGCTGCTCGGACCAGCATCCCTGCTGGATCCAAGCTGCCGGGAAGAGATACCCCAGCCACCTCGACGGCACCTACACGTAAGCTGAGTCTGCGTGCCACTAAGATTGGCTATTTCAAGCCACATTTTTATTTCTAGCGGCGCTCGCCGGCTCGGAATTTCTTTACGCGTCAACGCAAGGGACACGTCGGCGTGGGCCTCTTAGGCGTCAACGCGATTGGACATGTAGACGTGAGCATCTCAGGTGTCAATGCAATTGGATGCGTCGCGCAAAGAGGCATCTTCACGCGTCCGCGTAATTCTCAACGTTGGAGAGAGCCGCTGCGCCTCTTCGCGCGCCGGTGCAATTCGCCGCGCCGGCCCAATCGCGGGAGGCGTCATTCCACTTTGACGTAGCGACGAAGAACTCCGGATGGTGGCATCACAATTGTCAGCTAAGGCGGAGGATGGTGGGTCCTATGTCAATCCGGCAGCTTGAATAAAACAGGGATGTTTTTTCGAGCAGCAGCTCCAGGGACGGACGGAATATGGTCCGCGCGTCTGCGCGGACAAAGCCCGTGCGCGGTGCCGGAGGGACATAGGACCCACCAGCCTCCGCCAGCCACAGAGCCCTCTGAACTCCGAACGGCGCGAGGGGTACAAACCCACGCGCCGTCCAGAAACAAACCTCTTAGAACTCAATCGTCATGCCGAGATACAACAACCGCCCCATCGGGTCATACACCCCAGGATAGGTATTCCCGTTGCCGAACGAGCTGAGCAAGCCAGCCGCAATCACCGGCGGATTCCGATCAAACACATTGTTGATGCCATACCGCACTTCCACCGAATCCAGCACCTCATACGTCCCCGCCAAGTCCAGGTAGCTATACGCCGCGATGCGGCGATTGATGTTGATGGTGTCGCCCTGCAGGAACTCGTTGCTCTCGTTGGTCGTGATCTTCGACTCACCGAAGTACCGCCAGTTCGCGGACACCGTCGTCTTCCCCTGCGGCGAAGACCAGGTCGCACGCAAGTTGTGACGCCACGTCGGGCTCGGCTGACCGCAGGTCGGTCCGAACAAGCCGACGCAGTTGTAGCTGCCCAAGCCCGGCAGCTGCTCGATGCGACGGCTGTTGAGCCAGGTGCCGACGAACGACAGGCTTACCGAACCCACGTCCGGATCGCCCGGCAACACATTCGCCAGATCGAACCCATACGCCGACGTGAAATCCACACCGGACGTTTGCAAGAAACCCGTGTTCTGGTTGGTCGCCACGATATAACCATCCGTGCCGAACAACACACCCGACGACGGATCGCGATGGAACAAGTCACAGAAGTAATCGACACCCTTCTGGATACATTGATTGATCACAGTCGGCGCATCGACCGAGCCGATGTAACCATCGACCATGATGTCGAAGTAGTCCGCGGTGAACACGAAGCCCTGCAGGAAGTTCGGCTGGAACACGAAACCATACGTGTACGTATCGGCGATCTCCGGGCGCAAATTCAAGTTACCGCCACCCAGGGTCACGCAGGTATCCGCCGGACATTCCGGAATCAAACCGAACTGAGTCTGGGTGATGCCACTCTGCAAGCACTTCGCCAGCAACGATTGATAATTCGGATCGCTCGGATCTTGCGGACCGGCGCAAGGATCCTGCGCAGACACGTTGCCCGGCACCTGTGCCGCGAACAGCTCTGAGATATTCGGCGCACGTGCCGCACGGTTGTAACTACCACGCAGCTTGAACGTAGCAATCGGCGCGTACTGCAACTCGAACTTGTAAGTATCGGCGCTGAAGCCGCTACCGCCCGCGATCGAGTAATCCGAGTAGCGATAACCCAGGTTGATCGACAACGACTCGATGCCCGGCTTGCCCGTCACCAGCGGCACGTCCGCTTCGATGAACAGATCGTTGACGCTGTAATCGCCGGCATTTTCCTTGGTGCCTTTCAACTGCGCCAGCGCATCGGCTTCGAACGTGAGCTCTTCAGTACGATGCTCGGCACCGGTCGCAATGGCGACACCGCCATCCGCCCATGGGCTCTTCAAGCCGTACTGTTCCAGATCGCCGTTCACGGACAGATTGATCACCCGCTGTTCCTGCACGCCGTGCGTAAACGTCGGCGACAGCATGTACTCGTACGCTGCATCGCTGATGCCGAAGGCGTTGAACACGTTCGCCGGCACGCAGGTCGGATCGGAGCCGTCGACGACAGAGCGACAGGTCGGCACGCCATTGACGTTCACGACCTGCAGCGCTCGCGCGCCCTTCACCAGATCGAGGTCGTTCTTGTAGCTCTCGTCGAGAATCGCGGTCGAGAACAGGAAGCTCGCATCGTACGTCCAGCCATCGACGATCGCGCCTTCGGAGCCGAAGTTCAAACGATAGTCGGTGTGACGCAGATCGTCGCGACGCGCGCCGCCCGCACCGGCGAAGCGATAGCCGACGAACACCGGAATGTTCGTGGCCGTCCCGGCACCAGCGCCGCATAACGTCGTCGCCTGTTGCGCCGACATTAGCGGGTTGTCGCAATTGATCTGATAGCGATTGCCCTGGAAGTACGCGCTCGGCGCAGCCTGCGAGAACGTATGGTCGTCCATGAACATCAAGCTGCCGTACAGCTTGGCGTGATCGTTGAACTCGTAATGAGCGAAGCCGCCGCCAGTAATGCGCTTGTCGTCGCGCTGGATATAGTTCGTTGGCGCGTAGTTGTAGAGGAACGAACTGTTGTACGGCACCCAGCTCTTGGCACCGTCCTTGGTGTTGTTGAACGTGCGGCCGTTATTTGGCCCGCCGAGCATCACGAAGCTGCCCCACTGGTTGTTGCTCGATCCGCCGCACACCAACGCATCGTTGGCGGTGCCGCCGAGATTCAAGCCGCAAGCAGAATAGTCGCGCGTGTCCTGCGTGACCGGATCGAGCTTGCGATAGCCGAGATAGAATGTCGCGTTGCCCTTGCCGTCCGCGGTGTTCAAGCCCATCGCGATGTTGAAGTCGTAGCGGCCGCCGTCCCACACCTCGCTATCCGCCAATTGATAGTTCGCGTCGCGAACCACCGAGCGCGGATACGACTGATCGTTCTTATGCCAAGCGGAGCCGTATTGCGCGGAGATGCGCACTCCGTCCAGATTCTTGTCCATGATGAAGTTCACGACGCCCGCGACGGCATCCGAGCCGTACACCGCGGAGGCACCGCCAGTGACCACGTCGACGCGCTCGACGAGCGCGCTCGGAATGAAATTCACATCGCCCATTTCCGTGGGCAACATGCGTTGACCGTCGACGAGCACCAACACGCGCGACGATCCGAGATTGCGAAGGTTCACACGCGCGGTACCGTCGGAGCCGTTCGAACCGTTTTCGTTCGAATCCGCCGTGAACTGCGGCATGCGGTTCAGCACCGATTCCACCGACGACGTGCCTTGATACTGGAACTCTTCGGCCGGCAGCGCGGTGACCGGGCTGGCCGTTTCCAGGTTCTCGCGTTTGATGCGCGAGCCGGTGATGACAATTTCTTCGAGCGGCGATCCCGCCTCTCCCTTGGGCGCATCCTGCGCGACGCTGTGTGGAGCCCAAAAACCGACGGCGCATGCAACCGCACTCGCCACGGCTCCCAGCCGTCCTTTCCAACCAGCCAGATGCAGGCCCGCCGGCGTTGGCAGCCCTCGTTTGTTGTTGCCCATATCGACCCCCAAACGTTTTTCTCGAACCCACGGCGCAGGCCGCTACACCGCAACATTTAAGACATGTCTGAGTTAATAAATCAAATACGTTATACGATATAACCAATCCGAACTGGTAAGCGGTTGTTTTATATGGAGGACGAGACGTGGCTTCTGCGCGACAACGACTGTTGCGCGCGCGAGCCATTGCGGCTCGCGGGGTAGAATTTAGCGACGGTGAGCGGGCATGGAGCCGCCCTGCTCGCTCCCGCGGCGCATGCGACGTTCGCGGGTATTGATTGGCAAGACGATTACGCCGGTACGACGACTCGACCGCGTAGCCATTGCAGTAACAGATAGATTCCGAAGCCGATCGCGTTCCACAAGAAGAACCGGGCGATCGTCATCGACGGCAAACTGAGGAATAGATACAGGCAGCCGAGAATCGCCAACGTGCCAATCACATTCGGTGCCGGACAACGAAACACTCGCGGCACGTTCGGTGCGCTCTTTCGCAGGACCATCATCGATGCCGCGGTGGTCACGAATGCGAGCAACGTACCTGCGTTCGCCAGTTCAGCGATTTCATCCAACCGGAAGAAGCCGGCGACGAATGCGACGAAAATGCCGGTCACTGCCGTGATCAAAATCGGCGTGCCGGTCTTCGGGGACACCGTGCTCAATCGTCGCGGCAGCAGTCCATCACGCGCCATGACGAAGAAGATACGGCTCTGACCATACATCATCACCAGAATCACCGAAGGCAACGCGATCAACGCTGCCAGTCCAACGGCCCACGCCGCGCTCGGGTGACCCAGCGTGCGCAAAACAAACGCGAGCGGCTCGTCGGACGCCGCAATGGCTGCATGATTCACCGAGGCCACAGCAGAGATCGCGACCAACATGTAGATCAGCGTGCAGACCGCCATCGAACCGATGATGCCGATCTTCAAATCGCGACTGGGATTCTTCGCCTCTTCCGCTGACGTTGCCACAGCGTCGAAGCCGTAGAACGCGAAGAACACGATGGCCGCCGCGGCCATGACGCCCTTCACCTCGCGGCCTTCAGCGTGACTTGCGAAGCCATAGGGCATGAACGGTTCCAGGTTGCCGCTGTTGAACGCGGGCAGTGCGAGCACGACAAAACATGCCAGCGCCGTCAGCTTGATCACGACGAGCACGATGTTGAACGTCGCACTCTCGCGCGTGCCGGCCATCAGCATGCCGGCAATAATCAATGCCACGATCACAGCAGGCAGGTTGATGATGCCGCCTGCGTGCGGCCCGCTCAGTATTAAAGGAGGTAAATGGATGCCGGCGCTTTGCAACCAGCCGATCAGATACGCCGACCATCCGACCGCAACAGTACTGCACGCGAGCGAATATTCGAGAATCAAACTCCAGCCGACGATCCAGGCCAGGCGCTCGCCGATGGCGACATATGTATAGGTGTAGGCCCCGCCGGCAGCGGGCATCAACGTCGCGACTTCGGCGTATGCGAGAGCGGCGCAAGCGCACACCGCTCCAGCAATGGCGAATGCGAAGATCACCGCGGGGCCTGCGCGATCGGCGCCGACGCCGGTAAGGGTATAGATACCGGTGCCCACGATGGCACCGACGCCTAACGCGATCAGGTGGGGCCAGCTCAGCGTCTTCGCCAGTCGCTTGCCCGCATCGATATCACTCGAATGTTGTAACGACTTGCGCTGTCCGAAGAATGCCACGCTGATCCCTTTTTATCGTTGGTTTATGCGGCCGTGGCTTTGAGGGTCGGCCGTGT
>Ga0247784_1000303_pt1 | contig 14002 bp, 8 predicted proteins | sample UWRJL169409R5_FD_179909 | JGI IMG/M metagenome (GOLD analysis project Ga0247784, IMG submission 179909) | Plant litter microbial communities from Arlington Agricultural Research Station in Wisconsin, United States - UWRJ-L169-409R-5 | ecosystem: Environmental > Terrestrial > Plant litter >...
TGATCGGTTTGCGAGAAGGACCAGTTGCATAGCCACTCCGCGTAGTAGGCGTTGGTGCCTTTTGCATCCCAGCCGTCGTTGCGCAGACGTTCCCAATCTCCATTCAGATTGTCGAGCGCGCCTTGTGCGGTCGAATCGAACGCGATCGCGAAATTGCAGCCGCCGCCGTTGATGCCGCTGCCAGGGATCGAAGCCATCGTATTGAGCCAGGCCAGCCCGACCGCACCGCCGGGGTTCTGCGCCCAGCTTCCACCAAAGGCCGATCCGCGATCCGATACGTTGGCCGTATCGCCGGTGACCGGCATGATGGTGGCCAGCATGTGGATGCCTGCCATGGCCGGGCGGGTCTGCTGCAACCAGAATGTCGGCAGCACGCCGCAACTGATGTCGAGCACGACCAGATTCGTTCCGCCATCGGTGCCGCCGCCGCCCCAGGCACCCGCGTTCGGGCTTTCGCCCCAGTGCACCGTGCCGTTGGCGTAGTCGACGAAGTGCCCGAAGCGATCGAAGCCACTGTCGGTGAACAGACTGCGATCGGACAGGTAGACGCACTGCGGGTTGTCGCCGGGACCGAACTTGCAGCTGCCGGGCATCGTCGTGCCGGGCACAGGATTCGTGCATTGGCTGGTGCTGGTGCATGACTGCGGCGGCGTCGCGCCATACGGACCGCACGTGCCGTGCCCGGTGAAGTAGGAAATCGCGGTTCCGGGCTGATCGAAATTGATGCTGTCCATGTTGCCGGCATCGACGAAATCCATGTCGTCGACCTGCGTGTCGACATCGCGCTCGACCAGTTGCCATTCACTGCCCGGCGGTGTCATCGCCTGGATGAATCCGTCGCCGTTGGCGATCGAGTTGCGCAGGCAGGGCGGCCCTGGACAACCCGGACCATAACTCCGGCTGTAGTCATTGACACTCGAAACGACGAGCTTGTTGCTCTGGCACCCCGCCACGCCGAGCATCAGTAAAGCGAGAAAAAAAAGCAGCAGCATTTTCGAGAGAACGCTTTCGGCCTGAACGAGTTGAAACACATTCGGATTTGGCATCGCGACGTCTCCACTAGGCGAAGCTTGTCTCGGCGAAAGGGCGCCACCGTCGATTTCTCGACCGATGACCGTCTGGCAAACAGGCACCACCATGCCGCGCGACCTGCGCGCCACGTGTCCCTCTGGATTCGGCATTCGTCGTTACGGCTCGCTGACGGTCGATCGCTTGAGCGATCTGCACGGCCTGCCGGCCGCCCCATCGACTGGCAACTATTAGTAACGAGGAAGTGGGTGCAGACGCGACACGCGCATATCGGGATTACGCATTCACCGATGTGGCAGGTGGATCTTCCGTGGGAATCGCCGAACCCGATCTCGAAGACGCGCCCGGGTTCGGTTGCCTCGCGTACGCTTCAATCGTCGCTGCCGCAGCAAAGAAGCGTACGCACGACGCGACGCGCCGATCGGTCGCTGCCTGCGTCGTTGGCGGTCTCTGCCGGCTGCTGGCGATCGGCTGCCGCGACGGTCGTCGCTGCAGCCGTCGACGACCCTGCTAATCGAACCCGTTTTTGAAAACCAGATCGGCGGCGCAGGCGAACGGCGCCGCAGCGACGGTCGCGCTGAGTGCATAGCGGCCCGCACTGGCACTCGTTCGCTGTAATTCCGCGTGAGCTTCCAAGGCGAAGCCCGCGCCCGCCTGCGCGCTGGCTGGACGATGCACCGACGCCTTCACGTCGAACGCCGTCGGTGGATCGGCGCGCACGCTCGCGCTACCGGGCAGCACCAGCAAGCTCACGGCGAAGCAGCCAGCGTATCGCCGCGCGAGCCTCGTGTAGCCAATCGCCGGATGCGAAATCGGAGCAACGGCGCCCATCCCCGCCACCGTCCTGCAGACTGCCGTGGTAGTCGAGGGTTGCGGCCATCGACACATTGCAACCGAACGCACATGCCAGGGCAGCACCCAAGGCCGCCCTCCGAATCGAAGCCTTCATCGTGTTTCCCCTTGTGACGCGCCCGTGATCCATCGCGTGCCGCGTCTGTCACGCGGCGCGATTCCCGGTTTGATTACGCGCATCGCGATGGAAACCCGCCAAAGGATTCGAGGACGTCCACATCATCACCTCGAGGTTCGCAGGCAGTCGTCGTGTAGCCGACACCAACGCTTTCAGCGGACAAGCGTGTCGAAGCGCCAGGCTTTCTCAACCTCCGGCGCGGCAATAGCCCGAAAGGAACGACCAGATGCGCTGGTATTGATTGCCGATGACGTGGCCGCCATCGTCGACCAGGATCAACTGGTACTTGCTGCAACTCGCACCGTGAGCGGTCAAGTCGTAGCGATTCGCTGTGTGGCCGTTGGCGTCGTAGGTTTCTTCGAGCACGCCATTGTCCACGCCGCCGGGGTTGTCGCCGATGAAGCAGCCGTTCTGCTGCGCCCAGAGTTTCATCGGATAGAACACATCCCAGTCCACGCTCCAGTCGATCGGGTCGTGAAACGTCGCCGTCGGTGGCGGCGCAACAGCCGGGTCGTTGGTGCCATGCAGGTGGAGAATCGGGGTCGCTGCGGAGTGATGCTGCGGGCTCGAATCGTCCGCCTCGCAGTCGGCGTCGCCGTCCTGGCAGTACAGCAAGCCCGCGTTGACGGCAGCTGCGGCAAAACGCGATTTCGTCGACGGACGCTGCAGCAGGAAATACGGCATGTAGGCGCCGCGCGATTCGCCGCCGATGTAGATCCGGTCCGGATCGACCGGCGCGCCGGCAACGCCGTCGGCGATCATCGTGTCGATCAGATCGCTGAGGAACTGCGAGTCCTGCGGCTGGCCGGGCAGATCGTCGGCCGCGTGCGTCCAGGTGCCGCCGATGCCGCTCGGCGTGACCAGGATCGCCGAAGCCGCATCGGTGTACGGATAGAAACCGCTCGCGTAGCCGTTGCCGGAACCGCCGTCGCCGTGCAGCCAGATCAACACGGCGTGACCGTGGCCACGCGCCGCTGCGGGCGGGATGCGGTAGTACCAGGTATGCACCTGGCCATCCGTGGTCGTCAGCGTCGAAGACCCCGATACCACCGCTGGCAGGCCGGCGGCGTCGAAGCCGTCGGCGAACAGATCCTCGCAGCCGGCCCGGGCCGAACCGGCGTGCGTTGCGGCGCCGATCAAGAAAAACAACGCGGTGTACAGCGCGATCGGCAGACCGTGGCGCACTCGTTGTGAATGGCCCGGGCCATTCGGCTTCGCAGCAGTCATCGTCCGTTCCCCTGTTGATTGCCCCATGGGGCGTAGAGCAGGCATTGCGTCAGCGGTCTCGATGCAAACACCCTGCATGCATTACGCGAATTCGACGGGGATGCCGCCATGTCTTCGATCAGACGGTCGTCGCCGTCGTCGATTTCTTGCACAATCGAGCCATGTCGGATTCGTCCCCGCTTTCCAGCGATCAAGCCGCCGCACTGCTCGTTCAGGTCCTCTATGCCGACTTGCAGCGCCTCGCGCGCCGCGAACGGCGACGTGCGGGCAGCGGTCCCGCCGAGACGTTGAGTACCACGGCACTGGTGCACGAGGCGTACCTGAAGCTCGCCCGGCAGAACGTCTTCGAGAGCGAGGCGCACTTTCTGAATACCGCGGCGCTGGCGATGCGGCAAGTGCTGGTATCGCACGCGCGCACGCGGCTTCGCGCCAAACGCAATCCTGGGCAAGCGTTGCTCGATGTCGACATCGTCGACATCCTGGCTGAAACCGACGAGCGCATCGTCGCGCTCGACGATGCCCTGCTCGCCCTCGAACAATCCTCGCCGCGCCTCGCGCGCATCGTGGAATGCCGCTATTTCGCCGGTTATTCGGAAACCGAAACCGCGCTCGCGCTTGGCGTCTCGGAACGCACGGTGCAGCGCGACTGGGCCATGGCCAAAGCGTTGCTGTATGAAGCCGTCGGGGCCTGATCCGCGGCACCGCAGGTCGACGATATCGAGTGGCTACGAAGGAAACCATGTCGAACGCGCAACCGGACGGTGATATCGAGAACCTGCTCGAGCGTGCAATCGCGCTGCCATCGGCACGGCGCGCGGCGTTTCTCGATCAGGAATGCAACGGCGATCCGGCACGGCGCGCACGCATCGAGTGCCTGCTGCGCTTCGCTGAATCCGCTGACGGTTTCCTCGAACGCTCGCCGCTGCACGCACCCGCCGACGCGCACGCCGGCATCACGCGGTACGCAGTGGGCGAGTCGATCGGTGCTTACCGGCTATTGCGCCGGCTCGGTACCGGCGGCACCGCCGAGGTGTGGCTGGCCGAGCGCACCGAAGGCGGTTTCCAGCAGCGCGCTGCAGTCAAAATCGTGCGCGATGCGCAAGCTGCGTTGCGTGAACGCTTCGCGGCGGAGCGCGAAATCCTCGCTTCGCTGACGCATACGGGCATTGCGCGGCTTTACGACGGCGGCGTGCAGTCCGACGGCTGCGCGTACATGATCATGGAGTATGTCGAAGGCGAGCATCTGGGCGTCTACGCGCAGGCGCACGCGCTGTCGCTGCCGGAGCGCCTCAACTTGTTCCTGCAAGTGTGCGACGCGGTCGCCTACGCGCACACCCGTCTGGTCGTTCATCGTGACATCAAGCCGGCGAACGTTCTGGTCACTACCGATGGTCAGGTGAAACTGCTCGACTTCGGCATTGCGAAGCTGGTGGATGCCGGGCCCGCCCGCGACGTCACCGGCACGCTGCACATGTCGCCGGCCTACGCCGCACCGGAACAGCTCAGTGGCGGATACGTCAGTACCGCAACCGACGTCTATGCGCTCGGCGTCACGCTGTTCGAACTGCTGACCGGCCGCCTGCCCTGGTCCGACGACAGCGCAGCGTTGGCCACTGCGGTCAAGCGGCTGATGGACGCGTCGATAGCACCCCCAAGCCGGATGGCCGCGGCAGGTTCGCCGGTCCCGGCGCGCGCACTGCGCGGTGACCTCGACGCGATCGTCGCGCGCGCGCTGCGCAAGGAGCCGGGTGCGCGCTATCCGGACGCACGCGCGCTGGCCGACGATATCCGGCGGCACCTCGATCACCAGCCTGTGCAAGCCCGGGCCGGCGCGCGCGCCTATGTCACGCGGCGCTTCCTGCGCCGCAACTGGCTCGCCTTGGCGACGGCGGCGGCGGTGTTCGTCGCGATGTCGATCGCCCTGGTCGCGATCGTCTGGCAGGCGCAGCGCGCGAAGCTCGAAGCGCAGCGTGCGGCGGCCGTGCAGACTTTCATGGTCGATCTGTTCCGCACCAACAGCAGCCGTCAGCCGGATCCGCTCAAGGCCCGCCAGACCACCGCGCGCGAGCTGCTGGACATCGGCACCAAGCGCATCGAGAGCGGACTCGACGATGCACCCGAGAGCAAGCTCGAGCTGATGGGCGTATTCGCCCGCCTGTACAACGAGCTCGGCTTGCTGGAGGAGGAAGAGGATTTGCGCCGACGTGCGGTCGCGCTGGCGCGGACTCGATACGGCGGCGATTCGCTGCAACTTGCGAACGCGCTGATCGACCTCAGCGACGCGCAGGATGGCCAAGCCCGCGTGGACAGCGATACCGAAATCAAGGCGATTCTGGACCGCCGTGGCGACACGCGCTCGATACTGCGCGGACGCCTGCTCGCCAACATGGCCGTCAGCGATTCCACCCAAGACCTCGAGCGTGCGGTCGACGAGGCGCGACAGGCCGTCGCCATTCTCGGCGCATTTCCCGACTCGTCGGCGCTGGCGCGTGCGCTCTATCTGCAGGGCATGACGGCGTACTACGGCAGCAAGAGCGGCGATGCGATTCCCTATTTGCAGCGCGCCATCGATGTTTCACGTGCGGTCGATGGAGAACGCAGCCCGTGGCTGGCGAACTATTACTGGGTACTGGCGAGCGCGCAGGCCGACGTCCTGCAGTACGCGGCCGCGGAGACTTCCGCCCGCCAGGCCGTCGAATTAGCGCTCGCCGCGCATAGCGAAAGGCCCACGGATGCGATCCGCGCAAAATTGGTGCTGGCCGACACGCTGGCACGTGCCGGCCGACTGAAGGAAGGACTGGATGTCGTGTCGCAGGCCAAGCAGGAAGCCAGTCTGGTCCGGGACACGACCGACACCGATTTCCTGGCCTATACGCTGCTGCGTGCCGGCGCCATCGAAAGCGACGCGGGCGAACTGGCCGGCGGCCTCGCCGACATGCAGCAGGCGCTCGCGTTGCGTCGTCTGCAGCCGGCGCGTGCGCCGGTCGCCGCCGCGCTGCAAGGAGTGGGGCAAATCCTGATCGAAACGGGCCAGGAATCGGAAGCACTGCAGGCGCTGGAAGACGCACGCTCCATTCAAAACGAAGTCACGCATACGCCGAACAAACGAAACTTGCTGCTCAGAGCCAGAGCGATGTTCGACGACGGCCGCACGAATGACGCGCGCGGCCTGCTTGCGGAATTCACTCCCGGCACGAGCAATGCAGGAGCAACGCTGGTCCTCGCCATCAGGCGCGATTTGCTCGAAGCCGAAATCGATCTCGCCGACGGCAACAACGAAAACGCCTTGCGGCTCGCTGCCGAAGCCACGGCGCGCGCGCGCAGCAGTGAATCGGCGCCTTACCTGCGCACGGTGATCGCCGATGGCATGGTGCTGGAGGGTATCGCGCGGACACGCGGCGGCGAGGTGGAGAAAGCATGTCCGATGCTGCTCGAGGCGATCGTGACGCGAGTCGATCTATACTTGCCAAAAAGCCCGAAAATCGCCGAAGCCAAGCTCGCGCTGGCCGCGTGCGAGTTGGCGCAGGGTCGGCACGGCGAAGCGCTCGAATTGATCGCACAGGCAAAAGCGATCGAGGATCAACACGCTTCGTTGTCCGGGCGCTATCGCAAGCCGCTGCAAACGCTGAGCGCGACGGCCGGCACGGAACGAAAGGTCGCCACGAGCGTGCGCGCGAACTGAGGCGGATGGGTCCTCGACGGATTCGCCGGCCGTAACGGTCTTGTGGCATCTCGGCCGCGCGACGCCGCAGGCCTCGACCACGCGGTCAAATGGTCCGACAGGATAAAAACACTTCCCTCACGTACAAAGGGCGATAATGCCTGCGGACGGCCCATCGCCGTGGCAACCACCCGCTGCCATCTTCACGATGACCAACGCGTTTTCATAGCCATCTCTCCATGAATCCATCCCGCGATCACAGGCCGGCTCATCCGCCAACCCCGAGCCTGGTCGATGGCCAAATGGATGTATTCGTGCCGCTTGCCAACGAAAGGGCGCAAAAACAGCGCTGGGGATGACTATTCGATGACCTGCACAGATCAGTCTGCAGTCACCAATGAAAGTGGGCGCGCGTGGGCCCAGAAGCTGACGTCGTACCGCACTGCGGACGATCGGCGTGCCGTTTTCGAGCTGCTCGTATCATTGGTCCCATTCGCCGGCCTTTGGGGCGTCATGGCCTTCGCCGTCGAGCACGACCTGCCATGGCTGTATGCCCTCCTCGTCCTGCCGACAGCCGGCTTTCTCATCCGGCTGTTTCTGATCCAGCACGACTGTGGGCACGGCTCGTTCTTCTCGCGCAAGACGACCAATGACTGGGTCGGACGCGTACTCGGTGTCCTTACGATCACGCCTTACGATCATTGGCGGCGCGGGCACGCGCTGCATCATGCAACGGCGGGAAATCTGGCCCGTCGCGGCGTCGGCGACGTCGATACGCTGACCGTTGCCGAGTACGAGGCGCGCTCTCCCCTCGGCCGGCTGCGTTACTGGGCCTATCGCCATCCGATCGTGCTGTTCTGCATCGGTCCGGCCTATCTGTTCGTCTTCCAGAATCGCTGGCCGGCGGGTGCTTCACACAATGGCTGGGAGCCATGGTTGAGCACGATGCTCACCAACCTCGCCATCGCCGGCCTAGCCGCAGTCTTGATCAGCATCGTTGGTCTGCAGACCTTCTTGTGGGTGGAAATCCCCACGCTGATGCTGGCTGCGACCGCAGGCGTCTGGTTGTTCTATGTGCAGCATCAATTCGAGAAGACGTTCTGGGCGGAGACCGCCGACTGGGACGTGCACGACGCTGCTTTGCGCGGCAGCTCGCACTACGATTTGCCGCAGGTGCTGCGTTGGTTTTCGGCCAATATCGGCATCCATCACGTACATCATCTTTCGAGTCGAATTCCTTCGTACCGATTGCCTTCGGTACTCAGGGACTTCCCCGCACTCAGGAATGTCGGACGGCTGACACTGTGGCAGAGCCTGGAATGCGTACCGCTGACGCTCTGGGACGACGAGCGCCTTCGGCTCGTCTCATTCAAGGAGTTGCGTCGCCGCCGCTCGGCGCAGACCGTGCATGCCGAGGACTGCCGCAATCGCAGCGGAGCTTCTTGAGCGTATCAACTGCTGCGCTGCGCCGCCCAACGCGTGAAGGCACGCCGCAACGCGCCAGCGTTCGTATACCTGTCCACTTGTTGAATAGTTAACAAGTTTATTCATGCGGTTCAGGTCGTCGTACGCATACTGCACTTCCATCAGGAGTGCGCCATGACCTCGTTCGAGTTCATCACTCAAATGACCCGCAGCTCCCTGGTCTTTCTGCAGGAAAGAGCCGTGTCATCACCGCAGGGCGGGCCGATCAAACTGCAATGTCCGTCGTGCGCCGTCGAATCCGCGATTGCGCGCGCGCTTCCAGTCGATACACTTATGGTGTGCGGCGAATGTGGCGAGGAATCGGAATATCGGCAGATGCGCGAAGCGTGGTGCCTCGACCGACGCGCCTATCTCGCACGCGCCTGTCCGGAGATCGATTTTCCGTTGCAGCGCGAATTCGCTTAGCGGCTGAAAACCGAACCCGCTCGCCGGCAAGCCGGCAGCCGCCGCTCCTCTGACGACGATACTTGGCGAATCGCCGCTGCGGCCATGTCGCCAAACGGCAGGTTTCATCAAGGCATCGAACGCTTCGGCCGGCCTGCGGCGTCCATGTCGGGTCCTGGTGCCGACGACGTAAGGTGGTTGAGATCAGGCCTCGTGCCCTCTTCGTAAAGCTGCCGCAGAAAATCAACCAGCAGCGGGTTGAGCAGGTCGGAATGCCCATCCACGATCGGCCTTGCCGTGGACACGTTCCAAATGGGTGAATTCAAGTTCACGCCACGCCGTGGCCGGAGCGCCATCGAAAGGTCGCCGTCCTTGAAATGATTGTCATTGATGCACAGCTGCCTCGGAAAAATGCCGGCCGGTTCGCCGGTCTTCGGATGCGCCCCAAGGGCTGGGTCGTTGGCATCCGGATGCTGCCGCAGCGCGGCGTCGAATTTTTCCAGGTGCGCAAGCTCGCCCAGGTAGCGATGCGCAAAATCCGCTCCTTTGAGCTGCTCGCAAGCAGGGTCGGTGACCAGTTGATCTTCCCCGGCAGGCCTGTTCTTGTTCAAATTGGAGATCGTATTGAGGTCGTAGTCGATGTAATCCTGGTCCTGCCCGATCGTCTCTATTGCGGCACCGTGCTCGCCGGAATTGCCTTTTGGATAGTGATTGAGAAGGGTGTTCAGGGATCGTGCTGCCGGGAACGCCAACCGCGTCGCATCGTCGTCCGTGCTGGTGATCGATACGAACGTGGGAGCGTGATAACTCTTCGGATGGGCGGCGCGTGCGGCGAACCACAATGGAACGAACCGGGCTGCTTCAACGGCCGGATTGATCGTGACGATGAGATCGCCCTCGCGGGTTAGGAGAGGATCGATGACGGGATCATTCGCGTCGAGCATTCGCTCGTGCAGATCGGCGACGTCGCGGATGAGGGACTGGTCCAGCGCGTTGTACACGACGAGGCCGCCGAAGCTGTGCCCGACGATCGTCAAACGGACTTTCTTCGAGCAGGCCAGGTGCGGCTCGGTCAGACCCTCCTTCGGATGCTGCCGGCTTGCCTCGACATAACCGTTCCATTTTGCGTTTCGAATATCCTGTATCGCACGCAGCCGCGTCAGAAGCTCGCGCACCTCGCCTTCAGCGACGCGCCCCGCGGCTTTCTTGCGCGTCCAGAACGTGGCGTCTTCGACCAGCGGCAGCGTGGTCGCGGCGCCGTGCCAGCCCGCATACACGCCGATCACCTGCCGCTTGCACTCGGAAATTTTCTCCACGTCGTTGAGCTTCGACAGCATGGCGCGAAACCAGCGCACATTGCTGTCGTTGGTCTCAGCGTCGTGTTTCCATCCGTGCACGAAGACCACAATACTGACAGCGGCCCCGCCATCCTGATCGCCGTGCGGCGGTTTCACGATCGAACGAATGTCGGACAGCATCAGCTCCGTTTGATTCGAAATATCAGGGTGATCGGCGTCGCCCGGAAAGAGACGACCTTGGTCGTCGAACTCCACGAAGTGGAGCGAATAGTTGGGAACGCCGGGATCGACCGGAAAGGCGGTCTCCTTCATCAGGCTCGCGCAGCGGGGAGGCACCGCCCCATAGCCGTCGGAGGTCGGGTCCGCATGCGTATCGGCGAACAGGCACGACACTTCGCCGACGGCCGTCGTTCGATAGGGAGCGAGGGAAACGCAGGATGGCAGCGCCAGACAGGCCAGCGAAGTCATCAGCCAAGGGGTCAAGCACGAGAGGTTGAAACGCCTGCATAAGTTGGTCGGCAGAATCATATCGGGCTCCTTCGCTGATCGGTTTCCCACGGCAGGTGCGTACCGCCTCTCGCGTTGGTGGTCTGCGCGCATACGGCAGACCAGGAATCACCGGGCTTTCTGAGCGGCAGCGTCTTTGCGCAAAGATCGAAGCCCAACTTGCGCACCCCTCGAACTCGGCCTCGTCGAACCCCTGATCCCCGGTGGTCTGCTGCGGGAACGCAGGGTCATAGACCCGGGGCCCACCGCACCCGGGAAAGCCCAATCATAGGCCCGAAGTGCCTATCGCACGGCGAAGTCGCATCATAGGCCCGAAGGGTCCACCCCGATGGGCGCGTGCTGTCTATGCGGATGGGCACATCGAATGCAATCTCCGACTGCGCCGCCGCCGTTGTTTGGATGCATCAGGCGCGTCGTTGTTTCATGCATCAGCGGCAATGCTCGTTGCTCCGATACCTCATCTTTCACAGCGATGCAGCGAAAAAGATCCGCGCCAGCCCGCACAGATGCTCGAATGCGCGGATCTTCGCCGTGTCGAGCGGGATGCGGATTGAACGCTCACTGATCGCCGGGCTCTTTCACGCCCGCACGGAGCGCTGCCTGCCGGAGTACTTCCTGGTCAAGGAGCATCTCGTTCGTTTGCTGCAGACGTTTGCGACGCTGGATCTCGGCAATGATCCGCAACGCTTCGAATCGACGTCGTTCGTTTGCGATCTGTTCGTCCTTCTTCTTCGGATCCATCCAACAACCCTTTGCTGCGCCTGCGTCGGCGATCATGCGTGGCGACGCGTGAGCGATGGATGACGCCAGCAACACCGACGAGAAGAAACGATCAGCGAGGGGCTAAAAGGATTGTCGTGGTGCGCTCGTGCACGATAGTTGAAACTGCCATCGAAGGAGCGCTGCAAGCGTGCTTCCGCTGGCGCGGGGCTCGCGCGTGCCGCTGCACATCGAACGCGTCAAGGCGATCCGGACAGTGTATGGGCGCATCTCGTTGGGTGGCTCATAACCGTCAATGCTGGCTTGCAGTGCCGCCAGCGAAAAGCGCCACCCGTGAACGGGTGGCGCTGCACCGTGCGTCGCCGACATGGGGTTGATCGGCGCCGCCGATCCGCTACGGCGATGTGCCGTCGAAGCCGTTCTTGAAGATCGGGTCGGCCGGCGCGGTCACGGTCACGTCGACCGGCACCTGCATCATCGATGGCAACGGACCTTTGCTCGCGACACAGAGCTGGGTCGAGTAGTGGCCCGGAGCGAGACCCGTCGCGTCGACACTCACGGCCAGGTCCCGTGAGGCACCGGCGTCGATCGAACCCTGCGTCGGGGACGTGCGTAGCCACGGTGCACTGGCCTGGCTCGCACATCCGATGCCGGAGGCGATAGGGTCGAGGTGAACGTTCATCCAGAGATGAAACCACGGCTGTTCGAAGATCCCATTCCAAGCGCCCGGTTGGCCTAAATATCCCAATGAAAGGTGACTTTGCACCGAGACGTCGCTGGCGGGCCAGAACGCAGGCAGTCCATCGATTTCTGTGGGAAGGCCAAGCTCGACGACCAGATCCTGGCCGACCGTATCGTCGATGGTGCCGCTGACAGGAACCGTCAACAGTTGCATCGAGGAGCCGTCGCTCGTCGCCGTCGCACCGCCGACTTGCGTCAACTGAGCCAGATCGATCGTCTCCATGGGAACATCGTGCGGCATCTTGTACAGGTTGACCTGGAACTCGACACCGGCTGGCCCCGATTCAATGCCGACGTCGACCGCGCTGACGGTCGCTGAAGGACCGACTTGGGGGTAGTCGTCGAAGTAGAACCGTCGGATCCAGCTCTGTTGCAGCGTGCCGATGAGAACAGGGTCAGCGTTGTATTGAAATTGACCGGGGCCCGTGCCATGCATGACGGGTGCACTGTCGCCGCTTTGCGACAGCTTGCTGCCGTCATCGACATTGAAGATCAGCGGCGCTCCACTGCCGACATTGGCGACCTGCAATGAAGCGGCCGAGGAAGCGCCCGCCGTCAGCGCAAGTGCGAGCGAGCTGGGGGAGCTTCCCGCCGAGGCCGGCACATCGAAAACACTGACCGCTCCTCTGCCATCGTCCGCACTGCGCGAAGCTGCCAAAATCGCCGTGCCGTCGAATGCGACACCGCCTTGGCCGATAAAATCGCCTATGGAGCCGGCTCCCACCGTATCGCGCACGATTTCGTCCTGCAGCGTCCATTCGCTCGCCGCATGCTCGTAGAGGTAAAGAGCGCCTATCGACTGGTCATCGCGACCCCATTGCTGGCCTGCCGCACTGATGACGGCTTTGTCATCTTGCAAGGCGACGAACTCTCCAAAAAAGCTGTGGTCCATCAAGTCGGGCGGCTGCAGCGTTTGCGTGGGGCCCCAGGCTCCGTCAATATTCTCGTAGACACAGACGGCGCCTTTTATAAACGGATTTATTGCATATCCAGCCGGCGCACCGACCAATGCCGTATTTCCCTGCAACGCGACGGCAGAGCCGAACATGTTCTGCATGTCCGGCGAGAGACAGGAGTCGAGCATCTGGGACTGGCTCCAAACGCCATTGGATGCGGTGTAAATGTAGGCTGCACCGGAATAATTGTTTCTCCCCGGATCAAAATTTCGCTGCCACGCCCCAATGATCGCTGTCGATCCTTGCATGGCGATGCGTACACCGAACATGTCGCCACCCCAATCGGATGTCGGACCATTCGGCGTCACGAGTTTCTGCGTCAGCGTCCAAACGCCGTTGGATTTGGCATAGACATAAACGGCGCCCTGCACAACGCCATCGACGGTTGCCCAAGGAGCGCCGACGAGAATGACATCGTCCTGGATCGCAACGGCGTACCCGAAGATATTGCCGAACGTACCTCCGAGGACCAGCGCCCCGTCCGGAGCCTCGAGTTTCTGCGTCTGGGTCCATCCATCGCCGGAGCGCTCATACACGTATGCCGCTCCCATGTGATCGGTATTGGAGAGAGAGGCGGCGCCCACCACGATCGTCGTGTCGGATGTAGCGACCGCGGTTCCGAAGGTATCGCCTTCCTCACCGTCACTGGCGGTCAGGGTGTGCGCGAGTTGCCATCGGTCATTCGACTTTTCGAAGACGAAGGCCGCGCCACGCGAAGGTCCACTGGTATCGACCGCCGTCGCATCCAATGCAGCACCTACGATCAGCCGGCCATTGGACTGCACCATCGACCCGCCGAAGGCTCTCCAGGTGAAAAACAGCCCTTGCGCGCTAGCCATGTTGTAGTCGGTTGCCGCTTCGAGAGTCTGTACTTCCTTGCGCATCGACGGTGGCAACTGCGTGCCCACAGCAACAAGTGGACTGAGCGGGGCGCTCTTCGCTGCGACGTGCGGCGACATCTGCAACAGCGCGCGTTGCCACGGCGCGATCAACGGCGATGCGCTGTTTCTTTCTGCACCAACCG
>Ga0247784_1000304_pt1 | contig 13990 bp, 12 predicted proteins | sample UWRJL169409R5_FD_179909 | JGI IMG/M metagenome (GOLD analysis project Ga0247784, IMG submission 179909) | Plant litter microbial communities from Arlington Agricultural Research Station in Wisconsin, United States - UWRJ-L169-409R-5 | ecosystem: Environmental > Terrestrial > Plant litter >...
CCACCGCGAACGGAATCAGCGTGACATCAGGCATCGCATGCGACAGTTCCACGATCGCCCGCGGCATGTGGTAGTTCGACGTCACCACGATCAGGGATTTGAAACCGCGCTCGCGGACCCAGCGCCGCGTCTCGGCGGCGTTGCTGCGGGTGTTGACGGCGGAACGGTCGAGATCGACGCAGCAGCCGAGTAGCGACTGGTTGTCGGGCAGCGAGCGTGAAATGTCGCTCGCGGCGTTGGTCGGATGAACGCCGGAAATCAACAGCCGCTTGCCGTAGCCGCCGGCCAGCAGTTCCATCGCGTCCGACACCCGCGAGGAGCCGCCGGTCAGCACCACGATCCCGTCGGCGTTGCGCGCCGGCTTGATTTCGACGCCACGCAGCAGCGAGAGGAAGCCGACGAAGCCCACGGCCGCGCCAACGAACAGGATCGCGATGGCGCCGACGATGACCGCGCGCAGCCATCCGCCCGGCCGCGCGGCCGGCGCCCTCGGAGCGCTGTCGTCGTGCTGCAAACCCATGTGGTCGGGCGATCCTCGTTGCCTTCTAGCCGTGTCTCGATGGAATTGAAACGCTGCGCCGGTTTTCCCGCTGTGACGCGCTTCCCTGACGCGAGCCACTCTTCACTTCGTCCGAAGCGCTTTAGCCTAATTCTAGAAGTTTTTCAGGCGAATTGGAGTCCCACTCCCGTGTCCGGTCCGTGACCTGCTTCACTGCAAAACCCACCACCCCTCAATCGATATCGTCCAGCGTGGCGAACAGGGTTCGCCGCGAGGCCCAGGCGGTAATGGCGGCGATCGCCACCGCCTGCACCGCGAGCGCCAGATAGCCCGACGGCGGCAGCGAAAACGTCCCCAGTAGTGCCGCGAATTGATCGCCGACCGGCGTGCCCGAGAACCAGGCGGCAATCGACTCGGAGAAGCCAAACCCCAGCATCGCCGCGCCGCCGCCGATCAACCCGCCCTCGAGCCCCAGCCTGAGGAAATGCCGCAGGAAATGGTTGGCGATATAGCGGTCGCCCGCGCCGACGAAGTGCAGCACCTCGACGATCGGACGATTAGCCGCCATCGCGCCGCGGGTCGCGAATGACACCGAAATGATCGTCGCCGCAATCACCAGCACGAGAATCCCGACGCCGGCAAATACGGTCGCGCCGGTCATCGAGCGCATGCGCTCGATCCAGGCGCGGTGATCGTCGACGCTTGCCGAGGGCGCCACCTGCGTCACCGCCTTGCGCAGGCCCGCGAGGTCGAGCGTAGTGCCGGGCTGCACGCGCGCGACGACGACGCGCGGCACCGGCAATTGTTCGATCGACAGCCCGCTGCCGAGCCACGGCTCCAGCAACCTGGCCGATTCGTCCTTGCTGAACGGCTTGACCTGGACGATGCCGGGCTGCGCCCGCATCGCCTCCGCCGCCGCGGTCACGTCACGCTCGAGATCGCGCCCGGCCTGCGGGCGCACCTGCATGGTGATTTCGCTGGCGACTTCGGACTGCCATTCCGCGGCCGATGCACTGACCAGCAGCACGGTGCCGGTGGTGATGGAAGCCAGGAACGTCATGATGGCGACGACGGCGACCAGCGCGCGGCCGGAGATCGACGCCCGCGGCACGATCGGCGACATGTTGCGCGCGCGCGCCGGCACCTGCGGGCGCTCGGTCCCCAGATCCACCAACGGTCCGTGCTCGTCACTCATCCTACTCATAGATGTGCAACCGCCCCTGGTGCAGCACCATTCGCCGCGCCTCGTACTGGTCCATCAGCGTGATGTCGTGGGTCGCGATGATCACCGCGGTGCCCAGCCGGTTCAATTCGATGAACAGCCGCAGCAGGCGGCGGCCGAGTGTCGGGTCAACGCTGCCGGTCGGCTCGTCCGCCAGCAGCAATTGCGGCCGCGAGATCACCGCGCGCGCGATCGCCGCGCGCTGCTTTTCGCCGCCCGACAGGATCGGCGGCAGCGCATCCATGCGCTCGCCGAGGCCGACCCACTTCAACAGGTCGATCACCTCGCGGCGGTAGCTGGATTCTTCGCGGCCCATCACGCGGAACGGCAGCGCCACGTTCTCATAGGTCGTCATATGATCGAGCAGGCGAAAATCCTGCAGCACGATGCCTATCTTCTGGCGCATGCTCGCGACCTGATCCTTTCCGAGCAGCGAGACGTCCTGGCCGAACAGGTTGACGAGGCCGCGCGTCGGCCGGATCGACAGGAACAGCAGCCGCAGCAGCGAGGTCTTGCCGGCGCCGGAGGGACCGGTGAGAAACTGGAAGGAGTGCGCCGGAATCAGGAAAGTAAGGTCGCGCAGAATCTCCGGGCCGAGCCCGTACCGCAAACCGACATTTTCGAACCGAACCAAGCTCAGCTCCGCTCGACATGAGCCGTGGCCGAGCTTCGCTCGGCGTGGGCAGTGACCGAGCTTTGCTCGGCTTTGAGTAGTGACCGAGTTCCGCCCGGCGTGAGCCGGGTTCCGCCCAGTGTGGACAGCGCCATATACCCCGGACTTGAACCTGGAACCAAACCTGGACCTCGAGCCCGGCGCCCGCCGGTTCGGGAACCAACCCGGCAAAACGGTTTTGCGGCCGTTATGGTTTCCGGTTCGTTAACGGTCGCTATGTAGCATCCGGACAAAGACACGCTAGAGATGGGCTCCATGCATATCGTTTGCCCTCATTGTACAACATCTTACGCCATCAATCCCGCCACCCTGGGACCCGCCGGACGCACCGTCCGCTGTTCGCGCTGCAAGGAAACCTGGCAGGCGCGGACCGAGGACGCCGTTGAAATGGCCGCAGCCATGCCGGCTTCGGCGTCGGCTGGCCGGGCGGCTGAGCGCGATGCCGTGGCCGAATGGGAGGCCTTGGCGGGCGAAGACGGGGAGCAGGACGCCCCGGTCGTCGACAGCCCCTCGATTTCGGCCGGCTTGCCGGCCGAGGGCGAGGATTCGCAACTGGACGGCGGCCGCGACTGGCCCTCGGCCGCCCGGCAGGATGCGGAGGCGGATGGGGACATCCCGATCACCACGCACCGCCAGCGGCTGGCCCGTATTTTTCGGCTGCCATCCCTGCCCCGCATCCCCTTCGTTCCGGTCGTTGGCCTGCCGACCGCCTGCACCGCGATGGGCGCGCTGATCCTGGGCCTCATGATCTGGCGCACCGACGTCGTGCGGCTGCTGCCGCAAACCGCTGTCTTCTACAGGATGGTCGGACTGGAAGTGAACCTGCGCGGGCTGGCGTTCAAGGACATCAAGATCAGCAACGAGACCGTCGACGGCAAGCCGGTCCTGGTCATCGAAGGCATGATCGTCGGCGAGAGCAAAAAGCCGGTCGAGTTGCCGCGGCTGCGCTTTTCGGTTCGTGACGCGCAGGGCGCCGAAATCTACGCCTGGAACGCGGTGCTTGAGCAGCCGCTGCTCAAACCCGGCGAGCGCGCCTACTTCAAGTCGCGGCTGGCGTCGCCGCCGCCCGAAGGCCGCAATATCGACATACGCTTCTTCAACAAGCGGGACCTGGCCGGCCACGCCTGAAGGAAGGCCGGCCGTCGGGGCGAGAGAGACGACTTGATGTCACGCGTGCTGATTGCCGATGACGAGGATTCCATGCGCTCGCTGGTGGCGCGGGCCATCGCCATGGACGGCCACGAAACCGTCACCGCCGAGGACGGCGCCGCGGCGCTCGATATCCTGACCCGCGAACGCGGCGCCTTCGACCTGCTGCTGACCGACATCCAGATGCCGGTGATGGACGGCATCGCGCTGGCGCTGACGGCGGCGCGCGATTTTCCCGACCTGAAGATCTTGCTGATGACGGGCTTTGCCTATCAGCGCGAACGCGCCTCCGGCCTCAATGCCATCGTTCATGACGTGGTGACCAAGCCGTTCTCGGTGCACGACATCCGCACGGCTGTGGCCGACGCGCTGGCGGCGCGGAAGAACGGGTAAGCGAGAAGCGGTCTACCTCCGCCCGCCACATCCTCGGTTCGTAATCCCCGCGAAAGTGGGGATCCAGTACGCCACGGCTTCTCGATTCACCAATGACGTCTCAGGAATACTGGGTCACCCGCCTGCGCCGGTGACGACGGTTGAGCGTTGCAGAAATTTCAATAATCCTTCAACAGCCGCTCGATGTAATCGAGTTCGATCTGCGGACGGGACGGATCGGCGAGACGGCGGCGCAATTCTTCAAGGATGCGGCGCACCCGCTGCACGTCGATCTCGCCGGGGATCTTCACGGTATAGTCGTCAGTGAACTCGTTGTGGCGCATCGGTCGGCCGAGCGGATCGGTCGAGTTGGCCGCGCCCTGCTGGCGGCCTCGGGGATTGCCCGGACCGTCGCCCGGCTGGTCGCCATCACCCTGCTGCATCGCTTCCGCGAGACTCTGGGCGCCCTTGCGCAGCGCGTCCAGCGCCCGCCCTTGCGAGTCTACCGCGCCGTCGGCATTGCCGTCGCCGAGCCGGCCGGTGGCATCGCCCATCGCCGAATCGGCCTGATCGAGCCCGTCCTCGCCATCGCCCTGGTCGCCGCCTTGACCTTGCTGGCCCTGGCCCTGCTGGCCCTGTTCGCCGCGCTGGCCCTGCTGCCCCTGTTGGCCGCGCTGGCCCGGCCCCATGCCGCGCTTGGCGAGTTCGTCCTGCAATTTCTTCAGCCGGTCGCGCAGGCCCTGCTGGTCCTGCTGCAGGTCGCCCATGCTCTGATCGCCCTGCTTGCCGCGCGAGCGGTCGCGCCTGGAATCCTGGCCCTGCTTGTAGGTCTTGTCGCGCAACTGCTGCTGCTTGCGGATCATGTCGCCGAGTTCGTTCAGCGCCTGCTCCATGTCGTCGCCACCCTGGCCGGGCTGCGCCATCTGCAGGTTTTCCAGCATCTGCTGCAGTTGTTCCAATAGCTGCTTGGCGGCATCCTTGTCGCCGGAACGCGACATCCGCTCCAGCCGGTCGAGCATGCTCTTGAGATCCTGCTGGCTCAACATCTTGGTGTTGGGATCCAGCGGGCGCGCCAACTGCTGCGGATTGTTTTTCAGCTGCTCGGCGAGCTGGCGCAGGAAATTATCCAGCGCCGCGCGCAGATTGTCGGTGAGCTTCTTGATCTCCTCGTCGCTGGCGCCGCGTTCCAGCGCCTGCTTGAGCGCCTCCTGCGCCGCGCGCAACGCCTTGTCGACATCCGAGATGTTGCCGTCCTCGATGGTGACGGCGAGCGCCCACAGGCTGGCGACCACCTCGCGCAGCGAATCGTCGGTGCGCGCCGCCTCCAGCTGCCGCGCCACGCTGAAGAGGCCGAGATAGTGACCGGTCTCCGGCGTGAACAGCTCCGGCGCGATCATCAGCGCGTCGAGCGCGGTAAAGACCTGCGCATTCTGGTTGGCATCAAGCGCCAGTACGCGGCGCTGCTCGATCAGGGCGCGCGCCAGCGGTTTGGTGAACAACCGCTCCGGCAGCCGCATGTTGAAGGGCTCGCTCTTGCCCTCGTTGCCGGCCTCGTCCTTGGCCGCGAGCGTCAGCGTCACGTCGGCGCCGGCGTAGGGATCTTCGCTGAGGTCCTTTACCGTCTGGCCGACGCCGTTGCGGGTGCGCGCGTTCGGCAGCACCAACGGAAACTGCGGTGGCTCGAACAGCGGCCGCGGCGCGGTCTTGTCGGCCTCCTTGTTCTTGTCCTTTGCATCGGGAGCCTTTGCTTCGGGAGCCTTGGCATCTGACGTCTTGGCTGCATCCGCGTTGCGGGCGGCGATTTGCGCGCGGGCTTCGGTTACGCCGTAATCATCCTCGAGCTTGTAGGACATCTGCAGCGAGCCGCGGGCCTGGCGTTCCGGATCCTTGACGAGGGAAATGCTCGGCGCGCGGTCGGGCGTGGCGGCAAACTTCCACAGCGGCTGGCCGGCCGGCGCCCGGACATGCGCGGTGCCGTCGCTCGCGATCTTGAAATGCCGTTCGTTGGTGCCCTTTGGCGCCTGCTCGCCCGGCGCCACCTCGGTTACGCCGCCGCCGACCACGACGTCGATGGCCCCGCCGCTGGAACGCACCAGCAGCGTGCTGCCCGACGGCACCGGCAGCGGTGCGCCGCCGTCCGTCGCAGCCGCATCCTTGTTGGCGGACAGAATTACCGGCGGCTTGCCGGTATAGGCCGGCGGGGTCACCCAAGCGTCGACCCGGACATTCGCCGGCGCCAGCACCCCGTTCCAGTCAAACGCCGCGGCGATCCGCATCGTGCGCTCGTCGCCCGCGGCGAAATAAGCGGCGGCCAGCATCACCATGACCAGCGCGCGCAGCGCCCAGGGATCATGGATCGGCAGCCGCGGCGACGGCAGCCCGGCGCGAATCCGCTTGATCGAGGCCAGCGTGCGCTCGCGCTGCTCGCGCCACAGCGCCTGCGCGATCGGATCCGCTGTTGAGAGCGTATCGGTCAGCGCGGTCGCCGGGCGGTGGCGAATGCCGGTGCCACGGTCGAGTCGGCCCAGCGCCTCTTCTCGGGTCGGCCAGCGAAACCGCGTGAATGGAAACAGCGCCGCCAACGCCGCGATGGCGAACATTGCGATGCCGATCGCGCGTCCCAGGAACGGCAGCGCCAACCACAATCCGGCCCAGGACGCCACCAGAAACAGTCCGATCACGCTCAAAACCTGGGCGATGCCCGGCCAGGCGCGCTCCCATGCAATCGCATATTGGGCCCGTTGCAGGGCCTGCGTCAGCTGAAGCCGCGCGGCAGCATCCGGCTCGCGCGCGGGCTGCGATGGGTCGGGGGAGGCTCCGTTCAACAAAATTCTCCGGGTTGCCGACAAATCAGCCTAGCACGGCGGCGGCATTGAGGCACCCGCTGCAAGCGGGTTCCCACACATGGAATTACGCATAACACGAAGGCGTGACTGCGGGGCCTTAGCCCCGTAACGTCGACCACGAACCGGAATATACCTAAGGAAGCGTCATGGACCAGAAGACACACGACAAGGGCCTGGAAATTCGCAAAGCCGTGCTCGGCGAGGCCTATGTCAACAACGCCCTGAAGAACGCCGACAGCTTCAACAAGCCATTCCAGGAACTCGTCACCGAGTATTGCTGGGGCGCGGTGTGGGGCCGCGAGGAATTGCCGCACAAGACGCGCAGCATGCTCAACCTCGCCATGATCTCGATCCTGAACCGGCCGCACGAATTGAAGGCGCACATCAAGGGTGCATTGACCAACGGCGTCAGCCGCGACGAGATCCGCGAGATCTTCATGCAGGTCGCGATCTATGCCGGCGTGCCCGCCGGCGTCGACAGTTTCCGCATCGCGCGCGAGGTGTTCGCGGAGTTGGACAAGGGCTGAGACGCAGCCGTAAGGTCGCCGGGATATCAGCCGTCATTGCGAGCGAAGCGAAGCAATCCACCTCGCCGCGCAAAGAAAGAATGGATTGCTTCGTCGCTTCGCTCCTCGCAATGACGGAGCAACAGGAAACAACATCATGGAAATCGGATTCATCGGCCTCGGGAAGATGGGCTTCCCGATGGCACGTCGCCTGATCGAGGCCAAGCACCAGCTCACCGTGTTCGATACGCGGAAGGAAGTCGTCGACCAGTTGGTCGCGCTCGGCGCGCAGGCCGCATCGTCGCCAAAGGACATCGCCGACCGCTGTGAGACCGTGCTGGCGAGCCTGCCGTCGCTGCAGGCTTCGCTCGACGTCGCGACCGGGGCCGGCGGCGTGATCGAGGGCAAACGGATCAAACGCTTCGTCGATCTCTCCACCGTCGGTTCGCAGATGGCGACCCGCATTCACGGCTTGCTGGCTGCGAAGAACATCGTGCAGATCGACAGCCCGGTCAGCGGTGGCGTCGGCGGCGCCGAGAAGGGAACGCTGGCGGTGATGGTGTCCGGTCCGCGTGCCGACTGCGAGACGGTCAAGCCCGCGCTCGACGTGATCGGAAAGGTGTTCTTTATCGGCGAAAAGCCGGGCGCGGCGCAGACGATGAAGCTCGCCAACAACTTCCTGTCAGCCACCGCCATGGTGGCAACGTCGGAGGCCGTGGTGATGGGCGTCAAGGCGGGACTGGATCCGGCCGTGATGATCGACGTCATCAACGCCGGTTCCGGCCTCAATACCGCCAGCCGCGACAAGTTTCCGCGCGCGGTGCTGCCGCGCAGCTTCGATTTCGGCTTTGCCACCGGCTTGATGGTGAAGGACGTGCGCCTGGCGCTGGAGGAGATGAAATCGCTGGGGCTGTCGATGGAAGTCGCCGAAGCGGTCGGCCGCTTGTGGGAAGTCATCATCCGCGACCAGGGCGCGGATTCGGATTTTACCGCCGCCATCAAGCCGATCGAAAAAGCCGCGGGCGTCGTGGTCGGCGGAAAAGGCGGCCACGCGGCGAAGTAGCGCTGTCGCAGTTCCAGGTTGGCGAGCCCGGGCGAATGGCGTTACGTTCGGAATCTACTCGAGTGGAGTTGGCGTTGACCTGATCGATCAGTTGGGACGCGAATGACGTCTCGTTACGTAAATTTTGGTTGCTCAAATTCGAAGCCAAAGCGGCCGCCGCGTGCATTTGCCGCAGCGGCTTTGGCCGTGCTGCTCGCGGCGGCAGGCGACGCGGCGGCCAGGAGCGGCCCACGCGAACGCCCGATCGAGTCCGTTCAGTCGCGCAGCGCCGGCGAGCCGGTCATGGCCATCGTTTCGCTCCGCAGCCAGCGGATCACGGTTTTTGACGCCAACGGCTGGATCCTGCGCGCGCCGGTGTCAAGCGGATCGAAGGGACGCGAGACGCCCGCCGGGATTTTCAGCGTCATCCAGAAGGTCGAGGAGCATTACTCGAACCTGTATGACGACGCCTTCATGCCGCACATGCAGCGCATCACCTGGTCGGGCATCGCTCTCCATGGCGGCGTGCTGCCGGGGCGTCCCGCGTCGCATGGCTGCGTCCGGCTGCCCTTCGACTTTGCCGAACGCCTGTTCGGTGAGACCACGATGGGCATGCGGGTGATCGTGGCGCCGGGGGATGTGGCGCCGGTCGAGGTCGCCCATCCGCTGCTATTCCAGCCGAAGCCGGGCATCGCGTCCATGGCCGCCGCCCGTCAGGCGGAGGCGCAAGAGGCGGGGAGGAAAGCGGCCGAGGCCCGAACCGCCGCCGGCGCGGCCACGCGGGAAGCTACGCAAGCCAGGGTGCCGGTTCGCGCGGCGGAAACCCTCAAGCGCAAGGCCGAGGCGCAACTGGCGGCCGCCGAGACCCGGCTTGGCGCCGGCACCTCGGCGGAGGAAAAGGAGCAGGCTGAGAACGCCAAGGCACAGGCCGTCGCCAAAATCGCGGAGCTGCAGCTGCAATGGGACGTCGCCAACGTGGATCTGCAATTGAAGCTCGATACCGCCACGTCCGCGCAGCAAGCCGCCGCCACGGCGGAAACGGCGCGCGCCGCTGCAGCCGATGTGGCGCGCCAGGTTGCAAGCGAGATCCAGCCGGTATCGGTGTTGATCAGCCGCAAGACCCAAAAGCTGTATGTCCGGCAGGCATTCAAGCCGGTGTTTGAAAGTCCGGTGACGATCGCAGATCCAGATCGTCCCATTGGCACCCATGTCTTTACTGCCGTCGAGCGCACCGCCGACGATGCCAAATTGCGATGGAGCGTCGTCTCCTTGCGTAGCGGACTGCCGACGGGCGGCGCGCTCGAGGCACAGAACCGGGCGCACGGGAGCAGCGCCCGCGACGCTGCGCCGGCGCCGGCCAATCCAGACAGTGCAAAGGCCGCGCTCGACCGTATCGTGATTCCGCAGGACGCGTTGGATCGCATCGCCGGCATCGCGCCGCGATCTTCCCTGATCGTCACCGACGAGCCGGTCAGTTCGGAAACCGGCAAGGGAACGGAATTCGTGGTGCTGTTGAGCGGCGAGCCGCAAGGCGGCATCAAGAAGCGGCGACGCAGTCCTGGGAGCGAATTCCGCTACGCGCATCCGCGCACGTTCTGGCGTTCGCCTTTCGGAAGTCCCTTCGGCTGGTAGACCCTTCCTTACGGAGTCACAGCCAGGGCGCCGGCTTGTCCATCGCGATCAGATCGTCGACCTCGATGCGCGGGCGCACGACGGCGTACTGGTCGTCCTTGACCAGCACTTCCGGCACCAGCGCGCGCGTGTTGTAGAACCCGGACTGCACCGCGCCGTAGGCGCCGGCAGTCATGATCGCCAGCAGATCGCCGGCCTTGGGTTCCGGCAGGCTGCGATCGAGCGCGAGATAGTCGCCGGTTTCGCAGACCGGGCCAACGACATCGGCGGTGATCGTTCGCGCGCCCTTGACGGGCTCGCGCACCGGCAGGATGTCGTGATGGGCTTCGTATAAAGTCGGACGGATCAAATCGTTCATTGCGGCGTCGATGATGACGAAGTTCTTGGCCTCGCCCGGCTTCACATAGATAACGCGGGCAACCAGGATACCGGCATTGCCGACGATCATCCGTCCCGGCTCGAACATCAGCGTGCAGCCGAGATTGTGCGTCACCCGCTTGACCATCGCGGCATAGGCCGACGGCAAGGGCGGCGCTTCGCGGTCGGCGTGATAGGGGATGCCGAGCCCGCCGCCGAAATCGATATGCTCGATTCTGTGGCCGTCGGCGCGCAGCGTCTGCACGAAATCGGCAAGAATCCGGAACGCGGTTTCCATCTTGCTGAGATCGGTGATCTGGCTGCCGATATGCATGTCGGTGCCGGTCACCTCGATGCCCGGCAGTTTTGCCGCGCGAGCATAGACGTCGCGCGCCCGCGCGATCGGAATGCCGAACTTGTTTTCGGACTTGCCGGTGGCGATCTTGGCATGGGTGCCGGCATCGACGTCCGGATTGACCCGCAACGAAATCCGCGCGGTCTTGCGGGTCTCGACCGCGAGTTTCGACAGCAATTCCAGTTCGGGCTCGGACTCGACGTTGACGCAGAGAATGTCGGCCGCCAGCGCCGCGCGCAGTTCCATCTCGGTTTTGCCGACACCCGAGAACAGGATTTTGCTGGGCGGAATCCCCGCCGCCAGCGCGCGCTTCAACTCGCCGCCGGACACCACGTCGGCCCCGGCCCCGAGCTTCGCCAGGGTGCGCAGCACCGACTGGTTGGAGTTCGCCTTCATGGCGTAGCAGACCAGCGTCTTCTCGCCGGCAAAGGCCTCGGTGAAGACCCGGTAGTGGCGCTCCAGCGTTGCCGTCGAATAGCAATAGAACGGCGTGCCGACCGCATCCGCGAGTTCGGACAGGTTGACGGCTTCGGCGTGCAGCACGCCGTTGCGGTAGTCGAAATGATTCATGGCGCCAGCTCTATTTCAGTCGAGCAGCGGGTCGAGGACGAATTTCTTCTTGCCGCCTTTGGGGGCGTTGGGGGCGGCGTCCGAGCCGTAGGTCGAGTTGAACACGCCGGGCTGCGCCGCGCGCTCGGCCTCGCTATCCGTCGACGTGGCCTGGGCTTGCGGCGCTGCCGCGGTCGGCGGCAGGTCGAGCCCGGCCTTGCGACCGCAGCCCCCGAGCGCGAGCGCGGTCACGCTCAGCAGGATGATGGCCCATCCCGACGATGACGGGCGGTAGTTACTGATCACAACGGAATCCCCAATGCGCGCCGCACCATACAAAGATTGCCTCGGTCTGGCGAGTGCCGATAGGCCACGGACAACCATGAAATTGCAGCGAAATTTTTCTCTTCGCGGCTATTTTTGCTCTTTTTCGAGCCGTTTCAGCCAGGCTTTGGCCTGCGAAGCCACGTTCTTCGGAGCGGTGCCGCCATAGCTGGTCCGGCTCTTGACGGACGCCTCCACCGACAGCACCCGCAGGGCGTCCGCCGTAATCTTCGGTTCGACCTCCTGCATCGCCTGGAGCGGCAGTTCATGCAGCGCCACGCCCTGCTTCGAGGCGAGACCAACGATTCGTCCCGTGACATGGTGGGCGTCGCGGAACGGCATTTTCAGCGTCCGCACCAGCCAGTCGGCCAGATCGGTGGCCGTGGCGTAGCCCTCGCCGGCCGCAACCTTCATCCTGACCTCGTCGGGGACGAGATCGAGGACCATGCCGGTCATCGCGCGAATCGCCAGCGAGAGCGCGGAAAACGCCTCCATCGCGCCCTGCTTGTCTTCCTGCATGTCCTTTTGATAGGCGAGCGGCAGTCCCTTCATCACGATAAGGAGACCGGTGAGCGCGCCGATCACCCGGCCGGTCTTGGCGCGCACCAGTTCGGCCGCGTCCGGATTGCGCTTCTGCGGCATGATCGAGGAGCCGGTGGTGAACTTGTCGGACAGCCGCACCAGGCCGACCAGCGGCGAAGTCCAGATCACGATTTCCTCGGCAAAACGCGACATGTGCACCGAGGCGATCGACGCCGCCGACAGCGTTTCGAGCACGAAGTCGCGATCCGACACCGCATCCAGCGAATTGGCCATCGGCCGGTCGAAACCGAGCGCCTTGGCGGTGGCGTGGCGGTCGATCGGAAACGAGGTTCCGGCCAGCGCCGCAGCGCCCAGCGGCGATTCGTTCAGCCGCTTGCGCGCATCGGCAAAGCGGCCGCGGTCGCGCCCGGCCATCTCGACATAGGCCAGCAGATGATGGCCGAACGTCACCGGTTGGGCGGTCTGCAGATGGGTGAATCCGGGCATCACGGTCGCGGCATGTTCCAGCGCGCGGGCAGCGAGCGCATGCTGGAAGGCGGCGAGCGCCGCATCCGTCGCGTCGATCGTATCGCGTACGTAGAGCCGGAAGTCGGTCGCGACCTGGTCGTTGCGCGAGCGCGCGGTGTGCAGCCGTCCGGCAGCGGGTCCGATCAGTTCGGTGAGCCGGCTCTCGACATTCATATGGATGTCTTCGAGCGCCCGCTTGAAGTCGAAGGAGCCCTTGCCGATCTCTGACAAGATCGTGTCTAGACCCTTGCCGATATTTTTCGCATCACTCGCGGTGATAATGTCTTGCGCGGCCAGCATCGCGGCGTGGGCCTTGGACGCGGCGATGTCCTGGGCATAGAGGTGACGATCGACGTCGATCGAGACGTTGATTTCCTCCATGATCGCATCGGGGCGCTCCGTGAACCGGCCGCCCCACATCTTGTTGCTCATGACTTCTCTGGCCCTTGCCATTTATCGTCGAAACCAGGCGAAACGCCGTGCCGCTTTCGGCCGTAACTCGACCGTAATCTTGAGCCCTGCATAGCCGTATCTGATACAGGATGACAAACGATATGCCCGATACGCCCCCACCCCGCCCGGCCGCGACGCGCCGGATCCCGCTCGCCATCGGCGCCGTGGCCGCCGTTGGCGTCATCGGATTGGGCGCGTTTTACGGGCTCGGCGGCTTCAAGCGGGCCGCTGGCGATCTCACTTGTACCGGGGCCGTCGACTTGGCCCGCAAAATCGCGCCGCTGGCGCATGGCGAGGTGGCCGCGCTGACCATGGCGACCGCACCCCTGCGGCTGCCGGACCTCTCCTTCGAGGATGCCGAGGGCAAGCCCAGAAAGCTGTCGGAATGGCGCGGCAAGACCGTGCTGGTGAACCTGTGGGCGACCTGGTGCGTGCCCTGTCGCAAGGAGATGCCGGCGCTCGACAATCTACAGGCCAAGCTCGGCGGCAAGGACTTCGAGGTGGTCGCCGTCAATATCGATACCCGTGATCCCGAAAAGCCGAAAAACTTCCTGAAAGAGGCCAATCTGACCCGGCTCGGCTACTTTGCCGACTCAAAAGCCAAGGTGTTTCAGGATCTTAAGGGCATAGGCAAGGCCTTGGGCATGCCGACCTCGATCCTGGTCGATGGTCAGGGCTGCGAAATCGCCAATCTGGCCGGGCCCGCCGAATGGGCCAGCGACGACGCGGTTAAGCTGATCAAAGCCGCGATGCAGCCGGCAAAGGCAGGGTTTTAGCCGCTCCTTCAAGGCGGTCGGATTGCGTTAGCATGCCCGAACGCAGGGGTCGACGTCATCCTGAGGAGCCGCGCAGCGGCGTCTCGAAGGATGAAGTCCGGCTGCCGCACCAGCCGGGCTACATGGTTCGCCCGGCGATGCGAAGCATCGTCCGGAGACGGCGCTTTCGCGCCTCCTCACCATGA
>Ga0247784_1000305_pt1 | contig 13980 bp, 13 predicted proteins | sample UWRJL169409R5_FD_179909 | JGI IMG/M metagenome (GOLD analysis project Ga0247784, IMG submission 179909) | Plant litter microbial communities from Arlington Agricultural Research Station in Wisconsin, United States - UWRJ-L169-409R-5 | ecosystem: Environmental > Terrestrial > Plant litter >...
GTGCAGCTCGACCTGCCCACCCGCGGCGAAACTCCGCATTGTCGACTCGGCCGCGGTGACGTCCGCATTCATGGTGCCGATCGCGTTCGTCATGAGACTCGCGAAGGCGCCGGAGGGTACCGATGTTGCATTTGCCGGAGCGATGAATGCAGGGCCGCTCGTGGCCGCGGTCACCGCGCCGATTGCTTCGATTCCTGTCGGCATCACGGACTCCCGATGTCGAGCGCCTTGAGCGCCATGGTTCGCGTGGTTTCGAGTGCCGCCAGGTTCGCTTCATATGCTCGCAGCGCCGCCATGACGGTAATCATTTCCTGCGTGTGATCGACAGCGGGATACGACACGAGCCCTTCGGCATCGGCGTCTGGATGACCGGGTTCATATGCAGTCCGAATCGTCACTCCGCCCTGAGGCAGCAGCTCAGCCTTCGGCAGCAACGCGGGTCCGCTTCGATCAAGCACTCCGGCAAATGAAGGTCGCGCAGCGTGAATCACTGCCTTGAGCGGCTGAAAGCCCGCAGTCCCGGGTGCGATGCTGGTGTTCATGTTTGCTAAATTCAGCGCCGCTGCTTCCAGCCTCGCCTGCTGCGCACTCATGCCGGACGCACTGATGGCAAAAGTCTTGAAGCTTTCCATATCAACCTCGGTTGGCAGCGGTGATCGCGCCGACGATGGCGAAGTACCGGCTTAGTACGCGCGCCAACGCCTGGTACTGCAGCGAGTTTTCCGAAAGCGCCACCATGTCCTGCTCGATCGGGACCACGCTGGGCTCGGACTCGGCGACCAACTTCGCCTCGCCTGCTCCCGACATGGCGGCGTCGAACTGCAACCGCAGGCGGTGATAGTCCTGCGTGTCGCGATTGGCGATATTGGCGGCGATGCCTCGATGTTCGAGGCTGCGCAGCGACATCGAAGCTGCGACCTGTTCGATGGCCGAAATAGAAACTGCGGACATCACGGCCGCTCCTTGAAAGGGTTACTGATCATTGAACGATGAGCTCCGCATGCAACGCGCCCGCGGCCTTCAATGCCTTGAGCACCGACACGACATCTCTCGCACCGATGCGCAAGCGACCGAGTGCAAGCATCAAATCGGCGATGGTGCCGCCGGACTCGGTTACCAGCGTGGAGCTGCCCGACTCCTGCACATCGATGCGCGAGTTGGATACGAGCTCGGTACGAATCGAATCGCCAGGACTCCGCAGCAGCGTCGGCTGCGAGACCGCGTTATCGGTCACGATGGAAATGCGCAGATCGCCGTATGCGATGGCCGCTGCCGCGATACGCACATCGGCACCCGACACAACGGCTCCAGTCCGCTCGTTCACAACCACGCGAGCGCGAAAGTCAGGATCGATCTGCAACGATTCGATGTCCCGGACGAGATCGACGAAACGGGTTCGATAGGCCGGCGGGATCTGCACGTCGACTGAATCGGGATCACGCGCACGCGCCGCGCCCGATCCGAGCGCAGCATTGATGGCGTCGGCGACGCGAGCGGCATTTGTATAATCAGGATCGAGCAGAGAAACGGTGAAGCTTTCCGCCTGCGCATAGTCGGGCGCGGGCGGCGCGACCTCGACGATGCCACCGCCAGGCACAGTACCCACGGTTGGATGATTCTTTTGACCGATCGTCCCGTTGGCCTCGAAGCGATAACCGCCGACGGTCAGCGCTCCTTGAGCAAGCACGTACGTGTGGTTGTTCGGCGCGCGTAACGGCGTCAGCAACAAGCTTCCACCTTCGAGGCTTCGCGCATCGCCCATCGAAGTCACCGTGACGTCGATGGCATCGCCTTGCCTGATGAAATTTGGCAGGTTGGCGCTCACCAGAACCACAGCAACGTTGCGACTGCTGATTGCTTCGGGTGGCAGTGTCAGATCGAACTGCGCCAGCAGATTGGCGAGTGTTTGTTTGGTCGCACGGTTGCCGGTCGAGTCTCCGGTGCCGCTGAGTCCGCTCACGATGCCGTATCCAACCAAAGCATGAGTGCGACTGCCTTGGACGCGCGCAATATCTTTGATGCGAGCAGCGCCGTCGGCTCCCGCAATCACAGGTGCCAGCAGTATCAAGATAGCCAGGGTGGTGGCTTTCATGCTCATAGCCCCAGCAGCGAAAACAGTTTCGCCAGCCAGCCCGGCTTGCTCTGATCGGTCACGAAGCCTTGGCCTTCGAAACGAATGCGGGCGTCGGCGATCCGGCTGGAAAGCACCGAGTTGTCGTGCCCGATATCTCTCGGCCGCACCAATCCGCTGAGTGCGATGAACTGCTCTTCGCCGTTGATCTTGAGACTCTGGCGCCCTTCGACGACCAGATCGCCGTGTTCGTTGATGTCCAGTACCCGCACAGAGAGCTGCGCTAGCAGTCGCCCGCTGCGCTGAGTTCGGCCCACACCATCGCTTTCGCTCGCAGTGCTGGCCGACGCCGAGTAAGGACCGCGTTTGGATGTGCCCGCATCCGCCGAGACCGAGAAGCTCCGATCGGTGCGCAGATCCGCGGATGAAGAGGCCGAGGCCGCCTCCTGGACAATGACGGTGAGCACGTCGCCAACCTGCGCCGCCTTTTGCTCAGCCGTCAGCGAACGGTAGCTGCGCTCGTCGAACAGTGTGTCCTGCCCCGACGCCGGACTGCATGAGAGCACCACGACCGCCGCCAACGCGCATCGGCGTATGTGACTTGCACCGATCATCGCGATCCCTCGCCTAACTGCACCTGGCCTGGTCCGGTGACCCGTCCACGTAGCATTCGCGTAGGCCGTGGCAGGCGAACGTCGACGCGGTCGCCGACCTTTGCATCTTCCAGTGCGATCCCTTTTGTGGAGACACTGATTCCGCCGCCGTCCGATATGACATCTATCGAACTGCCGGCAGCAACTGCGGGTGCCTCGCCGATGTCCACACTACGAACCACGTCGCCTGCAACCACCTCACGTAGCGCGACTGACCCTGGAAGAATCTCGCATTCGAGCTGCGTCGCCTGCGGCGACGCCTCGCGCACTCGACGACGCGCCTTCGTAAGTTCGGCACAGGTGACCTTCGAACCCTTACGCAAACGTCGGGTAGCAATCCAAACATCTCGTTCGAGAGCGACACCCAGCGTGGCGACGATCGAATCGCCCAGCGCTTCGTTTTGCAATCGCGGCTTCAGCTCGAATACCAGCGGCAATCTCAGCGCGGCTCCCGACGCATTCCAACGCGTGCGAACGACAAACGAATCCGCACTCGGTAGCGCTGCCGACAAGTTCAGCCGGGCACGCTGCGAATCGACATGCAGGCCCAGTGGTTGCAACTGCTCTTCAGCGAGAGATAGCAGCGCTCGTTGCAAGGATTGGACGTCGTGCGCTTCGATCTGCCACGTTGATTCTTGCGCGTGCGAACTAGCCGCAGCCCATAGTGCGGTCGTGACGAACATCGCCGGTAGAGTGCGCATGCTCATCCGCGCCTCAGGTTGTTGGTCATGCCCATGAGCTCGTCGGCAACCTGCATCACGCGGGAGTTCAGCTCGTACACGCGCTGCATGAGCATGAGCGAGACCATCTCGTCCGTCATATCGACGTTCGAGGATTCGAGGCTGGCGGTCGCGAGTGTCTGCGTCCCGTTCTCGCCGGGGCGCGTCCGCAAAGGCTCGGTAGTTTCATCATCGGTGGTGAACACGCCCTCGCCTCGATACTGCAAGCGTTCGGGATTGGTGAGCACGGCGAGCTCGATCTGCCCGACCGTAGACGCAACATCGTCTTCGGGCAGCCTGGCAACGACGCTGCCGTCGGCGAGCACTGCGACATCGGATGCACCCGCCGGGATACGAATATCTCCTTTCAACACCTGCCCCGAACGCAAGCTGAGCGCGCCGTCGGCATTGACTACGAGAGACCCGGCTCGCGCGTAGCCGGTCTGTTCGCCGGGCAATTCGACTTCCAGAAAGCCGGCGCCGATGATGGCGATGTCCAAGGAGCGACCGGTTGCTCGCACTTCGCCTGGCCTGAGGTCGACTTGCCACTGTCGCAGCGGTCTTGCTTGCGTCTCGCCTGTCGCTTCCAGCGCTGGAGCCGCAGTGGCACGATCGAGAATGCTTGAGAAATCGATCGACTGACGTTTGAAGGCCGTGGTGCCGAGATTGGCAAGATTGCTGGCGAGCGCGTCGAGCTGCTGCTTCTGCGCTTCCAGTCCGACCGCCGATACATACAACGCATCGAGCACGATTATCTCTCCTGTCCCAGTTTCTCGATCGCGCGGCTCAGTGCGGCGTCGTAGCCTTGCATCAGTTGCGCCAGGCCCTCGAACTGTCGCGACAGAGTCATCAGGCTCAACATCTCGCGAGCGCTGTCGGTGTTGGATGCTTCAAGCATTCCGCTTCGGATGCGAGCGGTACTTGCTTCGATGGGCTGTATGTCACTCGCCTGTAGCAGCGTGCCGTGCGCTGCGCGAAGCGAGCGTGGGTTCGCTGGCGCGAATAGCTGTAACGCGGCGATCACCTGTCCCTCGTGAGTGATGCGTCCGTCCGCCTCGATTTGCACATCTTCAGTGGGCAAACGGATGTCCCCCGCTGCACCGACGACGCGCAGGCCACGTTCACCGACCAACGTCCCGGCGCCGTCGAGATGCAAGGCCCCCGCGCGCGTCAGCCATGTTTGTTCCCCGTCGGTCAGCGCAAAGAAAGCGTCGTCGCCATCGATGGCCACGTCGAGAGCGCGACTGGTTGCAATCATTTCGCCAGTACGCAGATCGAGTTTGCTCAGGGATCGTCTATCGACAGGCGCCACCGAGTTCGTGCTTTCCGGTTCGGCGATCAGCGCTGCGAAAGCCTGACCATCCAGCACTTGCCGCCGATAGCCCGGTAACGAGGCGCTGGCGGCATTGCGGCTGATGGTTTCGAGCCGTTGATTGCCGCTGAGCATTCCAACGGCGGCGATCTGGAGAATGTCGTTCATACAAATGTCTATGCAGCGATGGACGAGAACACTTTCAATTCGTAGCCGGTCGCGACTTCAGCCAACGACAGGACACGCAAATGCGGAACTGTCCGCTCACACAGTCCACGCAAGCTGCGTCGCAGCTCGGGCGTACATAGCAGCACCGGCGTGAGATTGCTCTTGAGCATTTTTTCGGTAGCTGACGCGATGCGCACCAACGCAAGATCGAGCATCCGAGGCTCGACCCTTCGAGTCTCACGGCTGGGCGTTGCTGTTCCCGTCGCGGCAAGCAGACCGTCTTCGACGGCCGCATCGAGGGTCAGCACATGTAACGTCTTTCGATCCGCACTGACGCTGTTACAAATGCCGAGTGCGAGTCGCTGGCGAACCAACTCGGTGAGCGCACCAGGATCCTTGCTGGCGCGGACGCCATCGATCAGCCCCTCGACGATGGCTTGCAGGTTGCGCACCGGCACTTTCTCGCGCAGCAGATTCTGCAAGACCTTCTGTACATCGCTGAGAGCCAGTTGCGTGGGCACCAGTTCCTCGACCAGCCCGGGCTGCGTTTCCCGGATGCGCGCCAGCATTCGCTCCGTTTCAGCTCTCGTCAGCAATTCCGCCGAACGCTGGCGAACGATCTCGCACAGGTGCGTGAACAAAACAGTCGCTCCATCGACCAGCGTGTATCTGGCCTTGCGGGCAGCTTCACGCGTGCTCTCTTCAATCCACAACGCCGGCAATCCGTAAGTCGGTTCTCGGGTTTCGACGCCCGCGATCACCGACAAGTCGCCGGTCGGATGAATGGCCAGGGTCCGTTGCAAATAGATCCGAGCGCCGGCGACAGGCTCGCCAAACACGCTGATCCGATAGTCTTCGTCGGCCAGCGCTGCACTTTGTTTGAACTGGATCTTCGGGATCACCAGTCCGCTGTCGATTGCGTACTGAGCGCGGAACGCGGTCACTCGATCAGATAAAGCACCTTGAGCGCCCTGCTCGCCGCCAAGATGCCTTGCGAGTGCTGCGCCCATCTCCACCTCCAATGCGTGCACATCGTAGATGGCGTAGGGATCGTTGCTCTTCGGTTCGGTGTTCTGCGTGGCCGGCTCGCTCGCATCCGCGTTGGGAACAGCTTTTCTTCCGTAGTAATAAGCGGCGACGACGCAGGCTGCGATCAACAGCGGCGGAGCGGCCGGCATGCCTGGCAGCAATGCGATGCCGAGCAATGCTCCGGCAAGCACGGCCAATGTTCGAGGGAAAGCAAACAATTGCCGGATCACCTCGCCGCCGAGTTGGCTGTCCGACGACGAGCGCGTAACGATCAGGCCAGTCCCGACAGAGATCACCAGTGCGGGTATCTGCGTCACGATGCCATCGCCGATGGTGAGCAGCGTGTAGTGACGCAATGCCTCGCCCCAGGGCATGCCTTGCTGAAGCACGCCGATGATCAATCCGCCGACGATGTTGATGAGCATGATGACGATGCCAGCAACCGCATCGCCTTTCACAAACTTGCTCGCGCCATCCATCGCGCCGTAGAAGGCAGCTTCGCGTTCCAGCACTTTTCGCCGGCGCTTGGCTTCGTCCTGATCGATGAATCCCATGTTCAGATCGGCATCGATGCTCATCTGCTGGCCGGGCATGCTGTCGAGAGTGAAACGCGCCGCGACTTCCGATACGCGCTGCGCGCCATTGGTGATGACGACGTATTGCACGACCACCAGGATCAGGAACACGATCAGCCCGATAACGTAGTTGCCGCCGACCACGTGAGTGCCGACGGCGTTAATGACCCGCCCGGCGTCGCCTTCCGAGAGAATCAGGCGAGTGGCAGACACGTTGAGCGCCAGGCGAAACAGCGTTGCGATCAACAGCACCGCAGGAAACGTGGAGAAATCCACTGGCCGCGGCGCGTAGAACGTCATCAGCAGCACCAGCAGTGCGAGCGAGAAGTTCACCACAATCAGGAAATCGAGCAGCCCGGCCGGAATCGGCGCGAACAGGACCAGCAGGATTCCCATCACCAGCGCGATCAGCACCAGGTCGGCATTGCGTCCAAAGATTCCGGCCAGCGCTTTCATGATCGCACCGACGAGACAGTCGAGCCGCTACGCACGCTGTAGACCCAACGCAGCACGCGCGCCACCTGCTCGAAATGCTCAGACGCAACGAATGTTTGCGATTCGTGCTGAGCGAACAGCGCTCGCGCCAGGGGCGGATTCTCGACCACGGGCACATTGCGACGTCGGGCCTCTTGCCGCATGCGATACGCCATCTCACCCGCCCCTCGCGCGGTGATCATCGGCGCCGGCATTTCTCCCTGACGATATTCGAGCGCAATGGCATAGTGCGTCGGATTGGTGAGCAGCACATCCGCATTGCGCACTTTGGCAAGCTCACGCGCGCGCTTCAGCCACTGCAACCGCAGTTCTCGCAATCGAGACCGGATGCGCGGATCGCCTTCGCGTTCCTTGTGCTCGTCCTTGATCTCACGTTTCGACATGCGCATCTGGCGCAGGTAGTCCCAGCGATTCACCGCCCAGTCGATAGTTGCGAACGCGATCATCAAAGCCGTCAGCAACACCAGCGCCGAACCGACCAATGCAATACCGCTGCTGGTTGCCATTCGCGGCAGTTGCATCGTGAAGCTCAGGATGTCGTCCAAGTGATGCCGACCCCACAGCATCATCGCAACGCTGATCACGGCCAGTTTGAGCGATGTCTTCCACAGCTCGTGCAGCGCCTTGATGGAAAACACGCGCTGCAATCCGTTAGCAGGATTCAGCCGCGAGAAATCCGGCTTCAGCGGATGTGCCGTGAACACACCTCTCGCCTGAAATCCGGCGGCACACAGTGCCGCGACCCATACAATGAATACGGTCGGCGCAATCACTCGCAGCGCTGCGCCGGCCAACGCTTCGATATAAGCGAGCGCGGACGCTTGCGTCAGGTCGTCGCGGCCTGCGAAGGAAAGTGCACGCCGCCCCAGCAACCCGATGTCTGTGACGATCTTCGCTCCCAATCCGTACACGCAGGCAACGCACGCAGCCAGCACGATCGCGAATGTCACATCTGTGCTACGTACGATGGACCCGCGCTCGCGCGCCTTGTCCAACTTGTGCTGGGTCGCCGGTTCATTGGCGTCGAGATCGCTCTTTTGCTCGGCCATCAGCGCACTCCCAGCGATTGCACCGCTGCACCGAACGCATGCCGAAGCAACGGTCCCCAGCCCTGCATCGTCAGCGCGAGCACCAGATAGCCGACGATGATCTTGACCGGCATCGCCAGGATCAGCACGTTGACCTGCGGCATGTTTCTCGACGTCACGGCGATAGTCGCATCCACCAGCAGCAACGCAACGACCACAGGCGCAGCGAGCGCCAGTCCGAGCGAGAACATCGCTCCGGCGGCCAGCAATGGGCGCATCGGATCATTCATGGACGGCAGCGCGCCGAGTGGCAGCACATCGAGCGAGCCGGCGATGAGCTGGGCGAGCTCGATGTGAGCATCGGTGACGAAGAACAACGTCACTCCGGCGAGCGTCATGAGCGAGCCGATCACGTTCGAGCTGGTGTGTGTCACAGGATCGAAGATCGAGCCCATCGCGAAGCCAATTTGCACATCCATCAGCCGTCCCGCGAGTGCCAGCGCCGCCAGCACCACGTGGACGCCCAATCCGAGCAAAGCGCCGATGAATGCTTCAGTGATGACAGGCATGATCAGCCCCGAAGGGTGCGCGACCCAGGCGCTGGCATCCGGTGCGGGACTGCGATTGGCAAATGTCAGCGCCGCCAGCGCAATCGTTAGAGCGACGCGAGTCGTCGCGGGCACGCCGAACGCAGTCATCGCGGGCGACAAGGCCAGCGCCACCGTCAATCGCACCGTCAACAGCGCGACTGACACGATCCACGGAAGTAGCGACTCGGCCTGCATGTCTTTCGTTACTGAGCCAGCCGGCCGAACATCGACACGCCGAATGCCGTGAGCTTGCCGAGCATCCACGGTCCGAGCAGCGCCAGCGACACGAGGAACAACAACAGCTTCGGCACGAACGCGATCGACGCGTCCTGAACCTGCGTGACCACTTGCATCACGCTGACCGACAGACCGACGACGAGAATGACAATGAGCAGCGGCAAGCTGAGCACCAGCCCGAGCCGCATGAGCTCCGACAACAAGCCGATCATCGCTTCGCTGTTCATTCCGATCCTGGGGTTTACGGTCTCCCAGGTGGTATCGCCATCGCCGGAGTCAATCCGACAAGCGAGCGTCTTCTTAGTGAGACTTCTGTTCCGACATCGCGGCAAGCATTTCGCGTGCACGCACCAGGGCCGGGTGATCTGCATCGACAGTGTTCGACAGGTGAGTCACCGCCGACTGCAATGCCTCTTGCGCTTCTTGCTGTTCGCCGCCGGCCTGTAATGCCCGGGCGAGCATCAGCCATGCGTGACCCGTGCCGCTGGAATACGGCACCCCGCCCTGTCGCGAAGCGATTTTCTCCAGCGCGGCTCGCGCATAGGCAATGGCCGATGTTGCATCACCGGCGATCAAATCCATTTCCGCCTTGCTCATCAGCACGTCGTGCGTCCACAGGCTGCTGTTGCCGCGTCGTTGGGCTTCGTCGAGCTGCGTACGCGCTTCCTGCATTTCGCCGTGGGCGACATCGAGGAAGCTTTGTATGTGCGCGCGCCTTGCAGTCAAGCTGCCGTAGGACGACAGCGACGAGCCCAACCGATCATCGAGCTCGTATAGATACTGCTCGGCTGCGAGGCTATCGCCCGATCTCTCCGCCAGCGAGGCCAGCGCCGTCAAAGCCATGCCCTCGACCGGAACGCTCTTGGTTTGCCGCGACAACTGCAGGGACAGTTCATACTCGGTGCGCGCCTGAGCAAATCGGCCGATGCCCTCCAATGCGCGAGCACGATTGAAGATCAGCGCCGCAGGCGGAGTGGCGTTTGGATCGCGCGCCATCAGGTTGCTGAGAATCCGGTCGTATAGTTCGAGCGCGCGCTTCGGCACGCCGCTGTTGGCACTCACCAATGCCCAGTTGTTGAGCATCATCATTGCATTCGGGCTGCGCTCGCGGCCGGCCTCGACATACTTTTTCAATGCCAGCTCGTAGTAACGATTGGCGAGTACGGTATCGCCGCTGAGTCGATAGCCGTAGCCGACCGTTCCGAGCACTTCCGCTTCGTCGGCCGGCACCTTGGCGTGACTCTCGCGCAGGCGGTCGAGAGCAAGCAATGCATGGCGCAACGTGCCTTCCGCATCACCCGCACGTAACGAAACATTGGCGAGTGCATTGAGACAGAAAGACGAGGTCTCCGGATCGTCCTGCAGCTGCTGCAGCTCATTGTTGATGGCGACGACAGCGGCATCGATCATTCCCGTGTCGGCAATCGTCATGGCATGCAAGCAAGTGAGCCGCGACTTCAGTCGAGGGTCGCGTGCATCCGCAGCCAATTCCCGAGCACGCTCCAACACCCGCACCGACTTCCCGGCATCGCCCGCAGCAATGTATAGAGTCGCAATCGTTTCCAGAACAGCCGCACGGTCGTCGTTGCTGCCGACCGAACCCGCCATCGCCAAGCGCTCGCTGCGAGCGAGCATCTCCTTGACAGTAACGGGCTTCTCGGACGAAGCGGCTTCGCCGATCAGCATGCTGGTGAAATCGTTGATCGCGCGAGCGCGCGAAGCCGATACCAGCGCACGATCGCGCTGTTGCGCAATCTCCTGTGCCTGCCACAACGCCGTACCTGCACCGGCAAGAATAGAGAGTGATGTCACAACCGAGGCTGCAACCTGCCATTGGTTGCGCGATACGAAGCGACGCACCCGATACCATGTACTATCGGGACGTGCGCTCACCGGAAGATTGCCAAGATAGCTGACGATGTCGCGAGAGAATGCAGCGATCGATTGATAACGCTGCGCCGGCGCCTTCTTCAGCGCCATCAGTGTGATCGTATCGAGGTCGCCTTTGAGCGTCTGCGCCAGCTTGCGCGGCGAGACATGTCGAGCGGCTGCTATCGCATCGGTTAGCGAACATTGGCTGGGACGCGGCGGATCCATTGTGAGAATGGCTTCCTCCAGCTCTCGGCGCGAGTTGCGTTGCGCTCTGAAGGGCCTCTCGCCGGCAAGCAATTCGTAGAGCACCACGCCGAGCGAATAAACATCGGACGTGGTCCACAAAGCGCTTCCCGATATGTGCTCGGGCGCAGCGTAGTCCGGAGTCAGCATGCGGGCCGCCAGCTCCGTTGGCGGCGACTCGGCCGACGGCTCCGCGGACAGCAGCTTTGCGATACCGAAGTCCAGCAGCACGACCCGCCCGTCTTCGGTCACCTGGATATTCGAAGGCTTCAGATCCCGATGCAGGATCAAGTGCGTGTGCGCGAACTCCACTGCCGCGAGCACCTGTAGAAACAATGCGAGTCGCTCGCGCACGGTCAATCGTGCAGCATCACAGTAGGTTGTGAGTGGCGTGCCACTCACATATTCCATCGCAAGATAGGGCTGGCCGGGGGGACTGACACCCGCGTCGTAAAGGCGTGCGATGTTTGGATGAGACAGCGCTGCGAGGATGTCGCGCTCGCGCTTGAAACGTTCCACCATCTGCGCGTGTCGCGGCCCAGCGAATGGCAGCTTGAGCGCTACTTTGCGATTGAACTGGCCATCGGAGCGTTCCGCCAGCCACACCGAGCTCATGCCGCCGTGACCGATTTCATGCAGCAGTCGATAGGGTCCTACGACGGTGTCCTGCGACCACTCGATCGCCTTCAAACCCGTCTGCCTGCTCAGCACCGACTCCAGCGCCGGCACCAGCGTATCCAGCTGCGTCGGAAGCGGCGTGCCGGCAAGGAAGTTTCGTTCGTTCAGCGCATCGCGTTCAGCGAGTACATCTCGCACGGCATGAGCCACTTCCGGATGAGTAGCGTCGAGCTCGTTCAACCACGCATCGCGCTGGTCAGGCTCCAGGTCCAACGCCTGATTCACATAAGGCGCGATGTTTGCCCACGCTACCGGATCGACGCTCATGATTTCAGGGAGGCTGCAGCGACGCCGGCGAGTCGCCGATCATCAACCGATTGAGCAGAACGCGCGCCTTGTCCCACTCCCGTTGCACGGTGCGTTCGGAAACGCTCCAGACCCGCGCAATGTCGCGAAAGGAAAAGCCGCAGAAAAATTTCAGGTCGACGCACTCCGCGAGGCGCGGATCGATGGCCGCCAGCTCTTCGAGCGCCTCTCGCAAGCGCTCCACTTGCAAATCGGTTTCACCCTCCGACTGCAATTCGGTGGATAGTGAAACGAGCTCGACGGCGCCACCGCGCTTCTGTCGGTGGGCGTGACGCGCACGATCGATGATGAGCCCGCGCATGGCGCGAGCGGCGTAAGCCATGAAGCTGGGCCAATCGGCGAACTGCACCGACTGCCGCTGCGAAACGTTCAGGAATGTCTCGTGCAGCAACGTCGTTGGCCCCAAGGCCGCGAGCGAATTACGTTGCAGCTCGTACCTGGCCGCGCGATGCAACTTCTCGTAAAGCGATGCGAACAGCCGATCGTTAGCCTGGCTTGGGCTCGCATCCCCAAGGGTCGGCTCACATTTCTCGCCGTCGATCATCTGCACTCGACCTCTTTCGTTCCCGGATCCGTAGTGAGTACCCGGTTCACCGTCTACGGTTCATTAAACGCTCGTTTGTATCGAAGCGCTCCTCCCTGTGTCGCAAAACCAATGCCGATAGCGAATACATGGCTGGTGCAGTTACCAGCTCGGAGATGGCAGCAATGGTTCGAAGCGCGATGTTCATCCTCGCTTGCAGCGTGTTGCTCGGAGCATGTGGCGGCGGCGGCAGCGATCGCCCGCCATCCCCCGGAACTCCCGGAACTCCCGGAACTCCTGGAACTCCCGGCAATCCGGGCACACCCGGCCCAACCGGTGGGCTGCGCTTCGCGCTCGCCACGATCTCTATTCGAGAAGCCGCCGGAACACTTGCCTTGACGATCGAGCGTGTCGGAGGCAGCAACGGCGCGATCAGCACCGTCGTGAAAGTCGTGGGCGGCAATGCCACTGCGGATCAGGACTATCGCGCGACGAATGCGCTGATCAGTTTTGCGGATGGCGATACGGCGGCGAAGACGGTCTCCCTTACCATTCTTGACGATGCCGCAGCCGAGCCCGACGAAACCGTCACCTTGCAGCTGACCGATCCGGCCAGCGGTGCGATGCTCGCGGATACGGTAACAATCACGATTCAGGACGACGACACTCCGGTCGCGCCATCGCTGGCTATCGCTCCCGAGATCAAAAAGCTCGCCTTCTCCTGGCTGGGCGTGGGGAACGCGACGGCCTACAAGCTCATGCGACGCGAGCGTTCAGACTCGGCGTTCGTTCAGGTCGGCGCCGATCTGCCGCCGACGGCCACGTCGACCAAGATCGGGATTCCCGTTCATATATATGAGTGGGGGCCGAACGCCCCGCAATACCGGCTCGACGCCTGTAACGCCGGCGTCTGCGCGTCCTCCAACATCGCGACGACGATTCGTGAGTTGTCGGTTGCCGCGACGGGTTACCTCAAGGCATCCACGCTGGTTCGAGATGCACATTTCGGCCGAGCCGTGGCCGTGAGCGCAGACGGTCGCACTGTCGCCATTGGAGCCCCGCTCGAAAACAGCGGCGCCGGCAGCGTGCATATCTATATGGCTGCAACCGTCGGCGACCGTGTGCTCGCTGCGAGACCGATCAAGATTACACCGCCGTCCGCGCAAGCCATGCTATTCGGCTTCTCCTTGGCGCTCAGCGAAGACGGCCGCACGTTAGCGGTCGGAGCACCGTTCGACGATCATCGTCAAAGCGGCGTCGGCACCTATCCCACGACGCCGAATTCGGATGCGCCGCATTCGGGTGGTGTATTCATCTATTCGCGCGTTGGAAACAAGTGGTCGGAGACGCCGACGTATCTGAAAGCCAGCGATGTCGATACGGACGATAAGTTTGGCTTCGCTGTGGCGCTGAGCGGCACCCGCCTTGCCATCGGCGCTCCTCATCAAGACAGCCCGACCGAAGGCGACGACACCACCAAC
>Ga0247784_1000306_pt1 | contig 13965 bp, 11 predicted proteins | sample UWRJL169409R5_FD_179909 | JGI IMG/M metagenome (GOLD analysis project Ga0247784, IMG submission 179909) | Plant litter microbial communities from Arlington Agricultural Research Station in Wisconsin, United States - UWRJ-L169-409R-5 | ecosystem: Environmental > Terrestrial > Plant litter >...
CTGAATCACTCTGGTCGTTGGTCGCGCTATATCTGTACCGGTCAATTCTCGCGGTAGAGAAAACGCCTTGTCGATTGTCCAATTGTGACCGATGGGCGGCACTTTCCAGCAGCGAGTTTTTGGCAGGACGCGCCAGAGGTCCCGAATAAGCCCAAATAATGGTTGCCCTCGCGCCACGATTGTTGCGTGACCGCAACAGTAAGCGAACATTTGGTTAACGACGCTGGCTGTCTCTTGCTCACGCCGCTTTTTAGCCACACCCCTCTATGAAACCATATCTTTCATTGCTGATTGGCCTCAGCGCTGAAGGCGACGGGAGATGGCTCCCGGGACCGACACGATGGTTGAGGAACAGGTTTCGCGGATGGACGCCAAGACCGACATCAAGAAGAGGTTGCCGAGCCGTCACGTGACGGAGGGGCCGGAGCGCGCCCCGCATCGGTCGTATCTCTATGCGATGGGGCTGACCACCCAGCAGATCCACCAGCCCTTCGTCGGCGTCGCGTCGTGCTGGAACGAGGCGGCACCCTGCAATATCTCTCTGATGCGCCAGGCCCAGGCGGTCAAGAAGGGCGTCGCCGCCGCCGGCGGCACCCCGCGCGAATTCTGCACCATCACCGTCACGGACGGCATCGCCATGGGCCACGACGGCATGCGCTCGTCGCTGCCGTCCCGGGAATGCATCGCCGATTCGGTCGAACTGACCGTTCGTGGCCACGCCTATGACGCCCTGGTCGGGCTGGCCGGCTGCGACAAGTCGCTGCCGGGCATGATGATGGCAATGGTCCGGCTCAACGTGCCTTCGATCTTCATCTATGGCGGTTCGATTCTACCGGGCAATTTCCGTGGCCAGCAGGTCACGGTGCAGGACATGTTCGAGGCCGTCGGCAAGCATTCGGTCGGCGAAATGTCCGATGCCGACCTCGACGAAATCGAGCGGGTGGCCTGCCCCTCGGCAGGCGCGTGCGGTGCACAATTCACTGCCAATACCATGGCGACCGTATCCGAGGCGATCGGCCTGGCGCTGCCGTATTCCGCCGGAGCGCCAGCGCCTTACGAAATCCGCGACGCGTTTTGCACCACCGCCGGCGAGAAGGTGATGGAGCTGATTGCAGCCAATATCCGGCCGCGCGATATTGTCACTCTTCGCTCGCTCGAAAACGCCGCGGCCGTGGTTGCCGCCTCCGGTGGCTCGACCAATGCTGCGCTGCACCTGCCGGCCATCGCGCATGAGTGCGGCATTAAGTTTGACTTATTCGACGTCGCCGAAATCTTCAAAAAGACACCATATGTCGCGGATTTGAAGCCGGGGGGCCGTTATGTTGCCAAAGACATGTTCGAGGTTGGCGGCATACCGCTTCTGATGAAGACGCTGCTCGACAATGGCCACCTCCACGGAGATTGCATCACCGTCACGGGCCGTACGATCGCCGAAAACCTCAAGAGCGTGAAATGGAATCCGCACCAGGATGTGGGGCGGCCCGCCGACAACCCGATCACCATCACGGGAGGCGTTGTCGGGTTGAAGGGTAATCTCGCGCCGGAGGGTGCGATCGTGAAGGTCGCGGGCATGTCGAAGCTGAAATTCACCGGGCCGGCGCGCTGCTTCGATCGCGAAGAGGATGCTTTCGAGTCGGTCCAGAAGCGGACCTACAAGGAAGGCGAGGTCATCGTGATCCGCTACGAGGGGCCGCGCGGCGGTCCCGGGATGCGGGAGATGCTCTCGACCACGGCGGCGCTGACCGGGCAGGGGATGGGCGGCAAGGTCGCCCTGATCACCGACGGCCGGTTCTCCGGCGCCACCCGCGGGTTCTGCATCGGCCATGTTGGGCCGGAGGCGGCGGTCGGCGGTCCGATCGCCCTGTTGCAGAATGGTGACATTATCGAGATCGATGCCGAGGCCGGGATCCTTAACGTAAAATTGAGCGACTCCGAACTCGCTGAACGTAAAACCAAATGGGTGCCTCGACAGACTAACCACACGTCGGGTGCGCTGTGGAAATATGCCCAACAGGTTGGGCCGGCGGTGGACGGGGCCGTCACCCATCCTGGCGGTGCGCACGAGAAACAATGTTATGCGGACATCTAGGCGTATCATTCTTGCGTTGATGCTGGGGGCCATGCCAATGGCCGCCCCCGGATTCGCATTTGACGGCGCACCGGTGAAGCCGGACGCGACGCTGTCCATGGGCAATCAGCCGGCCGCCGCGCAGGCCGTCACGGCCCAGGCCCTGAAGAAGGTGCCGCCTGCGGCGCCTACGGCGACGGCGGTTGCCGCCCCGTCCCTGAACTCGCTGCAATATGCCGCCGAGGGCGGCCATCCCGTGGCGCAGTGGAAGCTCGGCCGGATGTACGCCGATGGCGATGGCGTCATCCAGGACGATCTGCGCGCCTTCGAATATTTCAGCCGCATCGCCAATGCGCATGCCGAGGACAGCCCGTCGGCGCCGCAGGCGACGATCGTTGCCAACGCCTTCGTGGCGTTGGGGCGCTACTACCTCAACGGCATCCCGAATTCCAAGATCAAGCCCGATACCGATCGCGCCCGGGAGATGTTCTCCTATGCCGCGTCCTATTTCGGCAACGCCGACGCGCAGTACGATCTGGCGCGGCTTTACCTGAAGACGCCGGACGCTTCGCGGGACGATTTCCGCTATGGCGCGCGCTGGCTTGGTCTGGCGGCTCAGAAGGGCCAGCATCAGGCGCAGGCCATGCTCGGCCAGATGCTGTTCAACGGCGACCGCCTGCCGCGGCAGGCCGCGCGTGGCCTGATGTGGCTGACGCTGGCCCGTGACAATGCGGCGCCGGACGAGAGCTGGATCCGCGAGAGCTACAACCGCGCTTTCACCAAGGCGTCCGACGACGATCGCGCGACCGCGCTGCAGATGCTTGAGCACTGGGTGCAGGGCAAGAAGGACTGACAGCTGTAAGCCGCTGTAGGGTGGGCAAAGGGCGCGTTAGCGCCGTGCCCACCGCCAACACCGCGCTCGCAATGGTGTGCACGCTTCGCTTTGCCCACCCAACAAGCTAACGCCAAGCGACAATTTCCTTCGACATTGGATAGCCAGCTGTTGTGCCGAACTTGCCTGTCGGTGCCCCGTCGTCAACATAACCAGCCGAAAGATAGAACCGATGCGCGGTCTCGGTGCTGGTCAGCTTGCAACGTTTGTTGCCGCGCTCCACCGCTCTTGCTTCGAGCGCGCTTAGCAGGGCACGGCTAATGCCGCGAAATCGCGCAGCAGGCGCCACATAATTCAGCGTGATTTCGCCCGCATCTGTCACCGATCCCACCGCAAGGACAGCGCCGCCCTCGACGGCGAGCAGGAGCGAGTTTCCCGTCTGCACGGCCCACGCGGCCACGATTTCCGGGGTCTTGTTCGCCAGCCACGCCTTCAGAATCGCTGGATCGTTGCGGTGATCGGCGACGCATAACCCGGAGATCGATTCCCTCAAGACATGGCACGTCGCGACGGCGTCTTCGGGCGTTGCATCCCGAATCGCCACCGTTGTCGGACTCAAGCCGTCTCCAGGTCGAAATCCGCCCATACCGGCACGTGGTCGGACGGCTTTTCCCAGGCGCGCACATAGCTGTCGACGCCGACGTTGGTCAGGCGGTCGCTGGCCTGCGGCGACAGCAGCAGGTGGTCGATCCGGATGCCCCAGTTCTTCTGCCAGGCGCCCGCCTGGTAGTCCCAGAACGTGTAGAGGTTCGGCTCGTCGGTCACCGCGCGCAGCGCATCCGTCAGCCCGAGGCCGAGCAGCGCCTGGAAGGCCTCGCGGGTCTCGGGGCGGAACAGCGCGTCGTTGACCCAGGCGGCGGGGTTATAGACGTCGCGCGCCGCCGGAATGACGTTGAAGTCGCCCGCGAGGACCAGTGGCTCTTCGGCCTTGAGCCGCTGCTGCGAATATTCAAGAAGGCGCGACATCCATTTGAGTTTATAAGGATATTTGTCTGTATCCGGCGGGTTGCCATTGGGTAGATAAAGGCAGGCGATCCGCATCACGCCGCTCTTCAGGGTCACCACGCCTTCCAGGAACCGGGCATGGGCATCCTCGTCATCACCGGCCAGGCCCGATTTGGTCTCATCGAACGGCAGTTTCGAGAGCAGCGCCACCCCGTTGAAGGTCTTCTGGCCATGGGTGACCACGTTATAGCCGAGCGCCTCGATCTCCAGCCGCGGGAACGCCTCGTCGACGCATTTGATTTCCTGCAGGCAGACGATGTCGGGCGAGCATTCCTTCAGCCAGGTCAGCAAATGCTCGAGCCGCTGCCGGATCGAATTGACGTTCCAGGTGGCAATACGCATGCAAGGGGGATCCGGGCTGGGGGCAGGTATCCGGGAAATCCCGGGTTTTCATGATCGATCAGGAACTAGTAACTACACATTTTCCGGCAGTGGCATACCATGTGCAGGAAGATACCATGTGCACGAAGGCTGTGGTATCCGTCTAGAAATAAGGCGCATCCGTCGCCGTCAAGGGGCAGGAGAAGACCGTCCCGTCCTTTGCAAGGACTGGCGGGCGTGAAAAATTATGAAAAGACGCAGCTTGATACTTCTTGCCGGCGCGGTCGGCATCGCCGTCGCGGCTGGCTTCATTACCCGCTCCTCGTGGATGGGCGGCAGCAGCAACGCCCAGGGCCCGCAGCGGCCGCGGATGGTATCCGTCGAGCTGGCCAAGGCGGAGCGCAAATCCATGCCCGTCGATGTCGATGCGATCGGTATGGTGACGCCGATCTCCAGCGTGGCGCTGAAGTCGCGGCTGGAAACCACCATCGTCGCGGTTCATTTCGAGGACGGCGCCAAGGTCAGCGAAGGCGATCTGTTGTTCACGCTGGACAGCCGCCAGATCGACGCCCAGATCGAGCAGGCCGAGGGCGTGCTCGCCCGAGACCAGGCGCAGCTCGAAGGCGCGCAGCGCGACCTCCGCCGCTTCAACGACCTCGTCGCCAAGGGCGCCACCACGCAGGTCAATGTCGATAACGCCAAGACGCAGTCCGACATCCTGGCCGGCTCCATCAAGGCCAATCAGGCAGCGCTCGACAATTTGAAGGTCCAGAAAAGCTACACCATGATCCGTGCGCCGTTCTCAGGGCGGATCGGCGTTGCCAACGTGAAGATCGGCAATTTCGTCCGCCCGGCCGATACCGCGCCGCTTGCGGTCATCAACCAGATGGCCCCGGTCTATGTGACATTTTCAGTTCCGCAGCGTGTGCTGGTCGACCTGCGGGAGTCGATGGCGAAGGGGGCATCCGGGGTCACCGCGACCATCCCGGGCCATCAGCGCTCTGAGACCGGCAAGGTCGCGATGGTCGAAAACACGGTGGATGCGACCACCGGCATGGTCACCGTGCGCGGCATCATGAACAATGAGAACGAAAGCTTGTGGCCCGGCACGCTGGTCGCGACCAAGCTCGTCATCCGGTCTGAGGACGCGGTTGTGGTGCCGACGGTGGCCGTGCAGCGCAGCCAGAGCGGCAATTTCGTCTTCGTGATCAAGGACGGCGCCGCCAAGGTACAGCCGGTCAAGGTCGACCGCACCGCGCAGGGCATGTCGGTGATCGTGGAAGGGCTCGCGGGCGGCGAAAGCGTCGTGGTCGATGGCCAGTTGCTGCTGTCGGACGGATCGCGGATCGAGCCGCGGGCGAAGAAGGCCGGAGCGTAGCCGATGACGCTGTCCGAACTCTGCATCCGCCGGCCGGTCATGACGACGCTGATCACGGCGTCGATCATCGCGTTCGGCATTTTCGGCTTCCGCCTGCTGCCGGTTTCGGCGCTGCCGCGGGTCGATTTCCCGACCATTAACGTCACTGCCACCCTGCCGGGCGCGAGCGCGGACACCATGGCGGCCTCGGTCGCCGGCATCATCGAACGCCAGCTCTCCACCATTGCCGGCATTTCCTCGATGTCGTCGAGTTCCTCGCAGGGCACCAGCGTCATCACCATCCAGTTCGATCTCAACCGCAACATCGACGCCGCCGCCCTCGACGTGCAGACCGCGTTGACCATCGCGCAGCGCCGGTTGCCGATCGAAATGACGATCCCGCCGAGCTTCCGCAAAGTGAACCCGGCCGACTTCCCGGTTCTGTTCGTCTCGCTCGGCTCAGCCACGCTGCCGCTGTCGGCGGTCAACGAGTATGGCGACATCACGATCGGGCAGACGCTGTCGCAAATTCCCGGCGTCGCGCAGGTGCTGATCTACGGCGCGCAGAAATTCGCCATCCGCGTCCAGGCCGATCCGGAAGCCGCCGCGGCGCGCGGGCTGTCGCTTGACGACATCAGGACCGCGGTATCGCGCGCCAACTCGTCGACGCCGGTCGGCACGTTGAACGGGCCGAAGCAGGACGTCGCGCTCCAGGCCTCCGGCCAGATGGACAAGGCGGCCGACTACAGCAAGATCGTGGTGGCCTGGCGCAACGGCTCGCCGGTCAAGCTCGACGAGGTCGCGAAAATCTACGAAAGCGTCGAGAACGACAAGATCGCGACCTGGTTGAACGGCGAGCGGGCGGTGGTGCTCGCAATCCAGAAGCAGCCGGACGCCAATACCGTGGCGGTGGTCGATGCGGTGCTGGCGAAGCTGCCGGCGCTGCGGGCGCAGATTCCGCCCTCGGTCACGATGCAGGTGATGATGGACCGCTCGGTCTCGGTCCGCCAGGCGGTGGCTGACGTCGAGGAGACGCTGCTGATCGCGGTCGGCCTCGTCATCATGGTGATCTTCCTGTTCCTGCGCTCGGCATCGGCTACCTTCATCCCGGCGCTGGCGGTCCCGATCTCGTTGCTCGGCACCTGCGCGGTGATGTATGCGCTCGACTATTCCATCAACAACATGACGCTGCTGGCGCTGACGCTGTCGGTCGGCTTCGTGGTCGACGACGCCATCGTCATGCTGGAGAACATCGTCCGCCATATCGAGCACGGCATGCGGCCGTTCGAGGCGGCGCTGAAGGGCGCGCGCGAGATCGGCTTTACCATCATCTCGATCACCTTCTCGCTGATCGCGGTTTTCATTCCGGTGCTGCTGATGGGCGGCATCGTCGGCCGGGTGTTCCGCGAATTCGCGGTCACGGTATCGGTCGCGATTATCGTGTCCGGCTTCGTGTCGCTGACGCTGACGCCGATGCTGTGCGCGCGCGTGCTGCGGGCCCACGACGCGACGAAGCGGCCCAATGTCGTGCTCCGTGTCTTCGAGGCGATGTTCGATTCCTGGCTGCGCGCCTATGAATGGACGCTCGACTGGGTGCTGGCGCGCAAGGCGCTGATGCTGCTCGTGACGCTGGCGACCCTCGGCGGCACCGTCTACCTCTACATGATCGTGCCCAAGGGCTTCTTTCCGCAGGAGGACACCGGCTTCCTGATCGGCGTCACCGAAGCTGCAACCGACACCTCGTTCGCGGCGATGATGGAGCGGCAGCAGGCGCTGGTCGCGATATTGCAGACCGATCCGGCGATTGAATACGTCAACTCCACCGTCGGCTCCGGCGGACCCAACCCGACCGCGAATTACGGCCGGTTGTTCATCGCGCTGAAACCGAAGAAGGAGCGCGACAATCTCAACACGATCATCGGCCGGCTGCGCACCAAGGCACGGGAGATCCCGGGCATGCAGGCGTTCTTCCAGCCGATCCAGAACCTCAACATCGGCGGCAGGGTCTCGAAGAGCCAGTATCAGTATGTGATGCAGAGCGGCGATACCGAGGCGCTGTACCGCCTGGCGCCCGAGATGCGCGACAAGATCGAGAAGCTGCCGGGCCTGCTCGACGTCACCACCGACCTCTACCTCAAGAATCCGCAGATGACGGTCGATATCGACCGCGAAAAGGCCGCGGTCTACGGCATCACCGTCGATCAGGTCCGCAACCAGCTCTACAACGCCTATGGCGCGCGCCAGGTCGGCACCATCTACATGCCGTCGAACGACTACCAGATCATTCTGGAGGTGCAGCCGCAGTTCAAGGTCGACCCGTCCGATCTCTCCAAGCTCTACATGAAGACCCAGAACAACGTCACCATTCCGTTGTCGGCGGTGGCGAAACTGGTGCCTACCGTGGGTCCCTTGCAGATCAACCACCAGGGCCAGCAGCCGGCGGTGACGATTTCGTTCAACCTCGCGCCCGGCAATTCGCTGGGCTATGCGGTCGACAAGATCACCGAGATCGAGCAGAACTCGAACCTTCCGGCGACCATTGCGACCGGCTTCTCCGGTACCGCGCAGGTGTTCCAGGATTCGCTGCGCGGGCAGGGCGTCCTGATCCTCGCCGCCGTCTTCGCCGCCTTCGTCATTCTCGGTATTCTCTACGAGAGCTTCATCCACCCGATCACCATCATCTCCGGCCTGCCGTCGGCCGGCATCGGTGCGATCCTCACCTTGATGCTGTTCGGAATGGAAATGTCGGTCATCGCCATGATCGGCATCGTCATGCTGGTCGGCATCGTCAAGAAAAACGCCATCATGATGGTGGACTTCGCGCTGGAACGCCGGCGCGTCGGCCTCAGTGCCGAGCACGCGATCCGGGAAGCGGCGCTGTTGCGGTTCCGCCCGATCATGATGACGACGTTCGCCGCGATCTTCGGCACGCTGCCGATTGCCCTCGGAGCGGGTGCCGGCGCCGAACTGCGCCAGCCGCTCGGCGTGGCCGTAGTCGGCGGCCTCTGCCTTTCGCAAATGCTGACGCTCTACATCACCCCCGTGATCTATATCTATCTCGACCGCATCGACCGGCGCTTGAAGCGCAAGCTCGAACCGCAATTCGAAGAAGCGGGCGAGGGCGGGCGGCCGCACGTGGTTGCCGCCGAATGACGGCGTTCGAGCGGACGATGCGGCTGGCCGTGCAGGGCGCCGCGACACTGATCGCGCTGGCGTTCATCGCCGGCCCGGTCCGCGCCGATGAGCCGATCGAAATCTTCGACGCCCATATGCACTACAATTGGGAACCGAAGCCCCATTACAGCGTCGACGAGGTGCTGGCGCTGTTCAGAAAACACCGCGTCACCGGCATCCTCGCCACCAGCCGCCCGAACACGGGCACGCATGCGTTGATGGACGCCAAGCCCGCGGGCCTGCAGATCGTCCCCTTCATCCGGCCGTACCGGGTCCGTGCCGACATCCAGACCTGGTTTGGCGATCCCTTCATTTTCGACCTCGTACAAGAGGAATTCAAACGCGGCTATTACCGCGGCATCGGCGAATTCCACATCTCGGGCAAGGCAGCCGAAAACGACTGGGTGAAAAAGACCGTCGATTTCGCGGTCGAGCACGACCTTTACCTGCACGCCCATGCCGACGACATCGCCGTCGAGATCCTGATGCGCCACAATCCGCGTTCCCGCATCATCTGGGCCCATACCGGCTTTGGCCTGTCGACCGACCGTGTCGCGGAAATGCTCTCGAAATATCCAAAGCTGTGGGGCGAGTTGTCGTACCGCAGCGGCATCGTCGAAGGCGGCGGCAAGCTGACGGCCGAATGGCGCGTGCTGTTCGAGCGCTATCCCGACCGCTTCCTGCTCGGCTCCGACACCTGGATCAACGAACGCTGGCAGAGCTACGGCGATATCATGGCGGGCTACCGCGCCTGGCTGGCGCAATTGCCGCCAAAGATCGCAGCGCAGATCGCGCACGGCAACGCGCGGGCGCTGTTCGGCAGCGAGCGCTGAAAGGTCTCAATCCGCAAACTGACCCGCGGCCTTGATCAGCGGTGCCCACCGATCGACCTCGCTGTTCAATTGTGCCTTCAGCGCCTCGGGCGTGGCCTGATCCTGCGGCACCGGTTCGGTGTTGATGTCGTTGAATCGCTTTACCAGGTCAGGGTCGCGCAACGCTTCCTGCAGCGTTTTGGACAGCTTCTGGATGATGTCGTCGGGCGTGCCCTTGGGCGCGTAGATGCCGTGCCAGGCGCCGACTTCAAAACCCTTCAACCCTGCTTCGTCAGCGGTCGGAAGATCGGGCATCGACCCCAGGCGGCTTTTTGTCGTGATGGCGTAGCTCTTGATCAGCTTGGAGGCGATCGGCGCCGTGGTGTTGGTGGTCTGGTCGCAGGACAGGTCGATCTGCTTGCCGATCAGGTCGTTCATGATCGGCGCATTGCCCTTGTAGGGCACGGTGAGGATTTCCTTGCCGACCGCGGTCATGAACAGCATGCCGCAAAGATGCGACGCGGCGCCGAGGCCCGCATTGCCGAAGGTCATCTTGTCGCCGTTGGCCTTGATGTAGGTGACGAGCTCGGCCAGCGTGTTCGGCGGCAGGTCGGGCCGTCCGATGATCGTCATCGGTGCGTTGGTCACGAGACCGATCGGCGCGAACGCGGTCTTGGTGTCGTAGGGCAGCTTGCGATACAGCGTGGCGGCGGTGGAGATACCGATGTGGTGGATCAGGATCGTGTAGCCGTCCGGCTCCGCGCGCGAGGCCCGTGTGGCGGCGATCGTGCCGCCGGCGCCGAGCGCGTTTTCGATCACGATCGGCTGGCCCAGCAGTTTCGACATCGACTGTGCGGTCACCCGCGCCACCGTGTCGGTCGCGCCGCCGGCGGCGAACGGCACCAGCAAGGTAATCGCCCGGGTCGGATAGTTTTGGGCGAAGGCGGCGGAACTCATCGTGGCAAACGCCACCGCCATCACGGCTATCTTCGTCTGCATCTGTATCTCCCTGAGAAATTTTTTTTGTAATTATCTTCCGTGCCGCGCGGCACGACTAATCGCCGAGGCGCGCGGCATGAGGCTACACGTTGGAGCTATGGATCGCCTCGACGACGGCTGCGGTGACATCCTTTGTCGTCGCGGTGCCGCCGACATCGGGCGTCGTGATGCCGGCGCCGGTGACCTGCTCCACGGCGCGCATCAGCCGCGCGGAAGCTTCGGTCTCGCCGAGATGATCGAGCATCTGCGACGCCGTCCAGAAACTGGCGACCGGATTGGCGATGCCCTTGCCGGTAATGTCGAACGCGGAACCGTGGATCGGCTCGAACATCGATGGAAAGCGCCGCTCGGGATCGATATTCGCGGTCGGCGCCACGCCGAGGCTGCCGGCCAGCGCGCCGGCGAGGTCGGACAGGATGTCGGCATGGAGATTGGTCGCCACGATGGTGTCGAGGCTTTGCGGCTTCAGCGTCATCCGCACCGTCATCGCATCGACCAGCATCTTGTCCCAGGTGACATCGGGGAATTCCTTAGAGACCTCCTCGGCGATCTCGTCCCACATCACCATGCCATGCCGCTGCGCGTTCGATTTTGTAACGACAGTGAGGAATTTGCGCGGGCGCGATTGCGCCAGCTTGAACGCGTAGCGCATGATGCGCTGGACACCGACGCGGGTGAAAATCGCGACTTCGGTGCCGACTTCCTCGGGCAGGCCACGATGCACCCGGCCGCCGCAGCCGGCATATTCGCCCTCGGAATTTTCACGCACGATGACCCAGTCGAGATCGCCGGGGCCGACATTGCGCAGCGGCGAGGTGATGCCCGGCAGAATCCGGGTCGGCCGCACGTTGGCGTATTGGTCAAAGCCCTGGCAGATCGGCAGCCGCAGCCCCCACAGCGTGATGTGGTCGGGAACATCTGGCGCGCCGACCGCGCCGAAATAGATCGCATCGAATTTCTTCAGCGTGGCGAGGCCGTCGGCCGGCATCATCACGCCGTGCTTGCGATAGTAGGCGGAACCCCAATCGAAGGTTTCGACATTGAACTTCACATCACCGAGGCGCTTCTGCAGGCTATCGAGCGCCCGGACACCAGCGGCGATGACTTCGGGACCGATCCCATCGGCCGGAATTGCCGCGATTGAATATTCACGCACTGAAATCCTCCGTCAGATTTGAGCCGCGCCCCATCCCCGTCATTGCGAGCACAGCAAGCAATCCAGTGCGGCGTACGCGGAGAGATGGATTGCTTTGCTGCGCTCGCAATGACGGGGTGAGGGCAGTGGACCTCATGTTGCGAGCATCTTGCGGCCACGGGCTAAGAGAGGCAATCGCCTCGCGTTTATACAAAAAATCGATATAATCGCGGCGGGAGGCCAGATGGACCTACATCACTTGCGCTGCTTCGTGGCGGCGGCCGAGGAATTGCACTTCGGCAGGGCGGCGCAGCGGCTCGATATGCTGCCCTCAGCGCTCGGGCGCTTCATCCGGCTGCTCGAAGACGATCTCGGCACGCGGCTGATGACGCGCACGACGCGCAGCGTCGCGCTGACCGAAGATGGTGCCGTGCTGCTCAAGGAAGCGCGAACGTTGCTCACGCAGGCGGATGCGCTGGCCGGCAGGTTCCGCACCCGCGGGCGCAAGCGCGCCGCGACCATTCGTGTCGGCGCTATCGACAGCGCCGCCGCGGGCCTGCTGCCGCGACTGCTCCATGATTTCCGCAAGCGCCAGCCTGATGTGACCGTCCAACTGCTCGAGGACAAGTCGGTACGCCTGCTGCCGCGGCTGCTATCCGGCCGGCTTGATCTCGCCTTCGTGCGCCCGCCGGAACGTCCCGACAAGCGGCTTGAGTTTCTATTCCTGCTCCATGAGACCGCCGTCGTGGCGGTGGCCGAGCGTCATCCGCTGGCGTCGCGCAAGCGCGTGACCATCGCTGATCTCGAAAACGCGCCGCTGATCGTGCCAGAACGCCGCTCGCGGCCGCACAGCCATGACCTCACCATGAAGCTGTTTGCCGAGGCGGGATGCGAGGCGCGCGTCGCCCAGATCGCCGACGAGAAGCAGACCATCGTCAACCTGGTCTCCGCGGGATTGGGCGTCGCCATCGTGCCGCGCTGGACCTCGCGCATGGCGACGCGCGGCGTCCGCTTCATCCGCCTTGCCGCCTCCGGCATGAACAAGCTGCCGCTGGCGGCCGCCTTTACTCGCGGCACGCGCGATCCGGTGCGCGATGATGTGCTAGAAATGCTGAAAGCAGATCTGCCGCGCTACGCAAAAGAAGCGTAAGGCAGCGTAGCCGGGGAGAGCGAAGCGACACCGGGAATGCGTCCCGCATGTCGCTGGCGCTCATTGCGGGCTACGAATTGTACAGCTTTCGTGAGATTGGGACGTTCGCTCGCTCGCGAAAGCAATACTCACTCGTCATCGCCCGGCTTGACCGGGCGATCTAGTATTCCAGAGACAGCGGTGAATTAAGCCGATTGGCCGCGGCGTACTGGATCCCCGCAAATCTTGTTTCGGGATGAGGTCGCTTTATTCCCGGATCAATCTCAGATCGAAAAACTTGTCCCGCAACCACATGAAGCGGTGGCATTCGGATTGACCACGCGGAACGACGCGCCGATCAAATCGTCGACGAAATCGACTTCGGAGCCGGCGAGGAACGGCACCGAGGCTGGATCGACCAGCACCACCGCGCCCTCGCGCGCGATCACGAGGTCATCCTCGGCCTTGTCATGATCGACGTCGAATTTGTACTGGAAACCGGAGCAACCGCCGCCCTCGACGGAGATGCGCAGCATGGCGCCGTCGCCTTCGGTCTTGAGGATTTCGCCGATGCGGCGGGCGGCCCGCTCGCTGACGGTGATGGCAGTGGTCATGGTGTGCTCTCCGGCCCGTCATACCCAATTCATGTGGTATAGGGCGTTAGACATAGTTAAGTGCGTAATCCCGTGGAATCAAATGGATAAGGACTAAAAAATCGTGTCGGTCGGAATGGCTGCCCCCCGTGCGCCTTATGGCTGCGACCCTGACCAGAGCCGCGGCCGGCTGTTCGCGGAGCCGCCGAGCCGGACCCGGAGCCCGTTCCGGCGCGATTGCGACCGGGTGATCCATTCTACCGCGTTCCGGCGCCTCAAGCACAAAACCCAGGTGTTCGTGTTCCACGAGGGCGACCATTACCGCACCCGGCTGACCCATTCGCTGGAAGTGGCGCAGATCGCGCGTGCGCTGGCCCGCCAGCTTGGCCTCGACGAAGACCTCACCGAGACATTGGCGCTGGCGCACGACCTCGGCCATCCGCCGTTCGGCCACGCCGGCGAGCGGGCGCTGGACAAATG